>JAABUP010002622.1_pt1 | contig 34104 bp, 42 predicted proteins | sample 5559201 | NCBI WGS metagenome assembly JAABUP01 (sample SAMN10711887, study PRJNA513373) | rock metagenome | isolation source: Antarctica rocks | place: Antarctica
TGGGGAAAAGAGGGCGTGGACGGGGCCGAGGGGATAGAGGAGGATGCTTGCAGGAGAACTCACAGAAAGAAATTTACAAGAAAAGACTATGCTTTTCAGCGCCAACTTAACGACAAGCCAAGTATTATACCGGGCTGCCCAGGCAGGAGAACTCACATTGTGAAAGGGCAGAGAGGTACCAAGGAAGCACAAGTGATCAAAGCAACAACATACATCAACCAACAGACCAACCTGAAGGGAGGCAGCATAAGTTCTAGCCGGGGCAATGTGCCACCGGTAGTGCTTGTCCTCTGCCGGAGCCCATGAGAACCACTGCTTGCCAATGATGGGTGCCTCCTTCAGGTGATCTATGCCATAGGTCAGCCGCTGCACACTTTCAGGGAAGAAGGTGATGAAGGCATCCCCTCGGCGCAGGGTGAGCTCTTTCTTGGGCGCAAGGACTTTCCTGGAGACCTTGTCTGTTCTGGCGTCCTTGGAGGGTTCAATGCTCTGAGCTGGGCATAGCTGCGTCTGCACCAACATGCCCAGCTCTGATGCTACACAGAATGGGTCAGAAAGGGGGCAGCATGTACAGATTCTGGCCCCTCATGGGGTAGGGCCAGAGCCTTTGCAGGTGTGTCAATTCATGCTGGAAACCATTGGGGTCTGCCATGTGAAAATAGGCCAATCACAACTAGCTCAAGTTGTGACAGTGTATGTACCTGGTGCAGGTCTATGGCCCAGCCAAGGGCAGAACCATCGACGATGGGCACTTCAGGGCCGCCCTCAATCTCTATGCGTGCATTGTCCACGCCAAAGCCTTCCAGTGCTGATAGCAAGTGCTCCACTGATTGCACCCTGCAAGAGCTTTGTGACTTTGGCATATGAAAAATAAATCAAAAATAAGAAATAATATTCATGATAATGAACAAATAATAACAATAATATTAATAAAAATAACAACAATAATAATAATAATATTAACAATCATGATAATGATAATGATAACAATGATAATAACAAAAATAAATAAACATTATAAACTAGTCATCAGGATGCAGGCTGAGCCAGCAGGCATCAATGCATGCAGCGCAAAGTTGCTCGCTCCAAACAAGCTCATTCTGAGTGGTTCTGAGCTGATGTAAGCGATTTGTCACTTGAGATGTGTCATGTCAATTGTGTGGACAAGCAGTGCATGTGATTGTGCAAGGGTGTGAAGCATGCACAGAGCAACCAGCAACGTACAGCTGCATTGCTGCTGCGCGACACACAGGCTTGCAACAGCCCCAATGTTGCACTTCTGCCTCAGAGAAATCCAAATGCGTCCAGCAGTGTATGTAGGATGCTGCCGAACCTGAATGATGTTGTGAGGGGATCATACCTGTCATCCCCATCCCCAAGGGTGGTGCAAAATCGGGCATGTGGCTGCTGGTGTGTGCTGGCCAAACATGCTTCCAGGACATTGTCTGAGCCAGACCGTGGAACAACCTGCAGCATCATCTGACTTACTACGTTTTTGGTTTCACCACAAGCATCTCGCATACAAACCTTGTCGCCATGCCTCTTGAGTATGCACCCTTTCACCTGTGCTAAGGCTCCACCGGCTTCCAACATTTTGCGTGGTAGCATACATAGTATCGAGTCTATGAACCCATATTCCCATCTGTGTTTGGCAAGACCTCTCCATGTTGATACAAGCCATGACATGTTTCCATGTGTGACAAGGTATAACATGTAACTATTTTGGCATTGCTGCAACTTGCCATTTGGTGTGCATGCATTGGGACTGCTAAGGATTGGACTGAGTAGGTCCATGTGATGATGTTGACTTACAGGACTAGGATTGAAGCACACCTAGTAGCTACCTGGCAAGAACGACTAGCTAGAACGCCTGTAAACTTTTATTGATTATTATTATCATAGTGTTGACTGCGGGCTGCGCAGGCCTGCTGACAAGATACATGATAATGTGTGTTCACGACACGTTGTCAAAACAGTGTGTCACTCAACCAACTGAGCCGGTTCACACATCATTGGAAAGGTCTTGATGAGGGGATGTCAGAAATGCCAAGGCACATGTCAAACAAGCAAAAGACCAATCAATTATGGCTGGATGGTACCTCTTCATTAGCTTCATCCTCTGGTATCATGGAGTCCATGACAGGCTGGGCAATCTCCTGGCTCACATAAGCCTCAAAGTCCCCATCAAAGCCTTTGGCCTGAGCATGCAGGTACTTGTAGTACAGCTCCAGCTGGAGAGCATTCTCCTCGTCACTGGTTTCTGCAAAAAGCCACCTAGCTTCTATCAAATGTTTTGGACAATTTGGCTTGTACGGCCAAGTGGTGAGACTTTGGGTGGAGTGCACCAAAGCTGTGCATAAAGCGCACAACAAACGCTGATGTCCAAGGTGACGGCTTAATCAGGACTGGTTAGTCAGGCCTAGGGAGGATTAATCAGAAGTGGTGGAGGTGTAAGGGGGAGCAAATCCTTCTGGGGACACAAATGCGTATGCATGCTTGGGAACAGCATTGCTTGGGAACAGTATTGCTTGTTAAGCATCAACCCTGCCTTTGAGACAGCGTTAAGCTTACCGGGAGTTTGGCTCAAATTGTCATCAATGTCTCGTTCTAGTGGCTCTTCAATGGTAAAGAGATCACTGTTGGTACCTATCACAGGCCATATAAGAACTTACCACCCATGCCTCATGAATGGTGGCATGGGATACAGAGGGACAGAGTACACACAGACAATGCTGAAAAGTATATACCCTTGGGAACACGAACAAAGTAACGTCCTTCGTCTGCGTGCGCCGGCCTTACTCTTATGTAAGCTGCAGGCAGAAGTGATCAGCTTGTCAGCAAGCCTGAACGGTACTGCAAAGCTTTGAGAGCAGACATCACAGCCACATACCGTATTCGCCTGTATGCAGCCCAAGCCCGCCTAGGGTGAAAGACTTCTTGACTGTTTGCTGAAAGTTAGCAGGCTGCAAGTACACAGAAGCTCAGTGCTTCTGCAGTTCTGTACCACCGTATGTACACAAGATGCTATAAGGTATCACTCACGCTCGGCAGTTCAGGTCGGGTGCCCTTCTTCCTGCCTCTCTTCTTTTGGACTGTAGGCTTCTCTTCTGTCTGAAGAGCCTTGGTGACATGCTGTTGAGATCTGCTTCCAGCCTGAGATGCCGTATGATGCAAGACGAACCTCCGCAGTTTGCTGCGCCCGTAGTGTTGGGTTGACGGACAAGCTGCCACCTGCACCGCGTGTGCGGACGTTGCCGCCAGGTGACACGGTGTGGGTAGTTGCATAACAAAACACGTCTTGCGGCGAGACTCCTGCCACACGCGGCAGCACTAGCCTCTCAATGCAGCGTCCTGAAGTTGCTGTCGCAGGGCAGTTGCAATCGACACACAGACAAAGCGCAACGCTGCTCCTGGCATTGACTACTGTTGACCAGACTTGCATTACTAAGAGAGTCACTAGGCAAATTTTGCCTGGCGAAAGGCAACGTGAAATTGAAAGGCAATATTTACCTAAAACCGGAAGATGCACACACCATCATGGCTTGATTGCAATGACGAGCATTGATTCAGCATGATCTGTTTGCATCTGTTGGAACCGTCACCACGAGCATGCAGCATGAGCTGTAAAGATTAGCCATCATGCCTAATTATCACAAGAATGGCTTACAACTTAGCCTCTGGGACAGCGTGGAGCTGCTTATCAGGCCAAGGTCACCTTGCAGAACCTCACCCCCTTTCTGGGCTTTGGCTAATGTTGACATTACAGGGGGAGAGGCGTGAAGAGAGTGCTCTTGATGTTAAGCAAATACAGACCCTGGCTCACAATACATGCAGGTACACACTTGCATACATCAGAACTCTATAGTTCTCAACTCGTGATGAAAGAAAGACACAGTGCTGGTTGGCATGCAGAAATAAGCTTCAGGCATGCCTAGCAGCATTCAGGCACATCCAGCAATGCTTCAATACCTGTGTACAGGATGAACGACTAAACAGGACTAGTGTATATAAGGAGTTCTGGCAAAATCTTGGCAGCGATGCATAAGCAAGGGCGTACTTTGTGGAGCAGCTTGCAAATCAAGCTTGTCAGTCACAGACCGCAGATATGCTCACACTATGGTACAATACTGTGCGACCTGCTGATACAATAAATGCTTAAAGCCACAAGGGTCCACATCCCTCACTGCTTCTTGTCAGCCAATGCCTCAAGAATCTTCAGCGTCACATCCCAAAACGGCTTCACAGTGCCAATGTTCACCTGCAAGCACACCGGCTCTGAGTCCTTGCAACAATTGATTGCAATGGCTGGGCTGAGTTACATTGTCTTTGACAAGGGTGCACCCAGCAGACAGGGCCATGGTGCAATGATCAATGCATCATGGTCATGTCTGCTGAGTGCATCCTTGACAAAGGCAATGTAATGCAGCCCAGGAAAATTGACAGGGCAAGGGCAGGACCATGCTGCATTGATAATTGCGTCATGGTCCTGTCTGCTTGGTGCATTCTTGTCAAAGGCAATGTGATGCAGCCCATTGATAATTGACAGGGCAAGGGCAGGACCCTGCTGCATTGATAATTGGGTCATGGTCCTGTCTGCTTGGTGCATCATTGTCAAAGGCAATGTATTTCAGCCCATTGGTAATTGACAGGGCGACGCAGCTGTCCAGGCAGCATGTCACTCTGTCAACAGCAATACTGCAAACTGACGCATTCAACAGCACTACTGCAAGCTCATTCATTCGGCAACAGCACTACCGCAAAGTGACCCATTCAACAGCACTACCGCAAGGTCATTCATTCAATAGCAGCACCGCAAGCTCATTCATTCAATAGCAGCACTGCAAGCTCACCCATCTGACAGCAGCACTGCAATCTCACCCATTCGATAGCAGTACTGCAAGCTCACCCATTCAACAGCAACACTGCAAAGTTTGTTGTTTGACAGCGTGCTTTGCATCATGATATGCAAGTGCAGTAGCTGCCTGCTGACCTGTTCATCTGGTGAGTGGGCTCCCGTGATAGTAGGTCCGTATGAGACAGCGTCCATTCCGGGCACCTTCTCGCCAATGATGCCACACTCCAGGCCAGCATGGATGGCCGCCACTTTGGGCTCCTTCCCAAGCAGCTGCTGGAAAGCATCCTTAGTCACCTGCACTTGCAGCAAAGCCTTGCTGAGATCTGGCTTCTGTTGTGACAATGAGATCTGACTCCTGCTGTGAAAGTGAGATCTGGCTCCTGTTGTGAAAGTGAGATCTGGGTCCAGCTGTGAAAGTTAAATCTGGCTTGTGCTGTGACATTGAGACCTGGCTTTTACGCAGACAGAAAAGGAGATACGAGGGCAGAACCAAGGGGTCTTCTGGCTGAACGTCATCATGTGAACGGAGACAAGCTGCAGATGCTGCCCACTACAGCCTGCACTCATGAAGTTGGGGACACTCATTCAGGGCCTCACTTCTGGTAATTCTATAGCCTGCCCAATACGGGCAGAAACATGTGCTGGCCTACAGCAACTTGCAGATGCTTGCGTCTGAGCTGAAAGACATGCTCAGCCGTCCAAGCCAGTTGCATGAAGAATGCACTCTCGTTATAGAGACGTGTGCAAGATATGTGCAGCAGCGGGTTTTAGCATGAAATGCTGCTGGATTTGACCGCAGAACTGATGTTACAGTTTAGGGTTTGGTCTGTGTATGTGCAAATTTAGGCTTCAAACCCCAGAACATGAATCCTAGATGTAGTACCTGCAGGACTGGTGAGCTAGGGTTGGGTGCCCAGCCAGGGTATGCCTTATCCTGTGCCACGGATGCACCACACAGGCCAGCGATTGCTGCAATGCGCGCCCTCTGAACCTCCATTGCATGGCTCAAGCTGCTTCGAGTTGAGCAGGTGATTGTATACGTCACCTCTGAGTCACCGGCAGTGCCGGGCTTAACGGCTGCCAGGTTGTTGGATGTCTCAACCAGACCTGCACATCAGTAAGCCAGTGAGCAGATGCAGATTGTGAGCAGGGGATCGAAGTCTGTGCAATCAGCTTTTGACACGCAGACGACAATTCACAACATCATAGCATGTTTCCATATCTGAGGCATCCTGCAGCAGGAATCGCATGACGCATGTATGCTGATAGATAGGTCCCATGCTGTGGAAACATAATATTTATGTATTTTAAAGTTTGTTCTGTCCCTAGACTGAGTCCATAGAAAAAAACTTATTTTCGTCACTTTCCCTCCTTTTGTCTTCATGCATTTGATGTTTAGGATTATAGAACAGAACCACCGTTTCAGACAGCAGCCAGACTGATGAAGACATACCTGGCACAGCATGCGACCACTTGATGACGCCATGAGGCAGAGTAGACAGCAATGTGAGCAGCTTGGTCTGGCTGTCAAGTGTCATGGCAGTAGGAGAGCGCTCTGGGTGGTCATAGACATGAATGGCCATGTCCTTCTCCAAGTGCCCATACTCATCTTTGAGGGAGAGGGCTTGCTGGCTGACAAGCTGCTGCACTAGCAGCCGGGCCTCTCCTGAGGGCACCTGCAGGCACAGTTTCAGTCACTTACACACTTGCACTTACTTGTCAGTCAGTTGCTTACTTATCATTCAGTTGCTTCTGTATGTTGAAGGCTATGTGGCTCTGGGCTGCCGCCAAAGGAGGTTCTGTTACAGTTGCAGACAGGTGTAGACGCTTCTTTCCTTTCTTTCTGAGGGTCAGATGCTGTTTACAACACGTAGAGAGACCAAGGTACAGATGTCATTTGCAGACTGAGGGTCAGGTTTTGTTGATAGCTTGTGCATCGAGTGAATTTCTCTCCTGCCTTGGCAGACAGCCCCTTCTCAGCTTGTGATTGCCCACAGGGATACTGTACTGAACTCAGATCGACCATGCAAAGAGAAAGTAGCTGTTGACGCATCAGGACTCCCTGTGCTCATGATCTACAAACACAGTTGCTGTGCTTGTGTCAATCTGAGACTGAGGGACGCAAGGGTTTGAACATGCACAGGCAATCAGACAATAGAATTGCCAGTTGCAGAAGGGCACAGACAGACCAAGGGGTTCAAGCACATCAATAGGCAACCAGGCACATCTGCCGACCTCCACCCACATCAGTCAAACGCCTCAGGAGTGCTGCCTTTGACTTGCTATCATGCAGCACCATGTCATCATCATCATCATCATCAATATGTGCGGGAATGTGAATGCAGCTCATTTGCCCACCTCCAGAATTGCTGACGCCTCTCTTGCAATGGCGTTCCTCTTGTCGCCAGCTGTCAAGCTGATGATGCGCACATCAGGGTGGGCTTTCACCACAGCCTGCAGCACCAGAGCAGCAAGCACCACAGCATTGCCTCTGTCCTCGCTGATGTTGAGGCCTGAGTGACCACCCATGAGGCCGCTGATCTTGAGCTCCTGAGGGTGAGAGTGAGTCTTTGGCACTGGCTCTAGCTGTACTGGCAACTCGAGTATGGAGTCTCCTCCGCCTGTGCAACATTTGAGGACGATGCGAGGGGTCTGACATGTTGTTGTTGACTATGGTGACTGTCAGACAGCTTGTAGAGTCGGCGGCTGCAGCCTAGACAACATCATGGCAACTTGCTAGCACACAATATATCTGGTGGTGGTGATGTAGTTTGGAGTAGGATCACGGTACTTGCTAGGCACTCCAAGCCAGCCTTGCCAAGAGCACAATGTGGAAAGCAACAAAGCAATTTTCCAAAGCACTGAATCCCCAGCAAAGCTAGCAGAGTTGAGCTGCTCACCAGCACATCCAATGAAGATCTCTCCCCAGTCTTCTGTATCCAGATTGAGCAATGTTCTGCCAGTCAGAAGGCTGCCGTCCAATCCAAAGGCACCTGCATAACAGACCAAACTTTCCATACTGGATGTGTGAGACCACCTGAACAGCAGCCTACTGTACAGGTGGTTCGAATCTGGTGCAACATTGCTGTGTCCTGATGCACACAGTGATGCTCACAAATTGCACACTATGCACAAGGTTTGCAAGTAACACCAGGTCGCAAACAGTCTGGAGTGCACCCCACCACGCATGCACACAGGAAATGGCAGGCCACTGATGCATAGCCACATGTTCTGAGAGTGGCTCACTATGCGTGCAAGATGCATTGGGTGACTGGACCGGGCAACATGCCTGTCAGGCCTGTTTCCTCATCAATGGTGAAGAGGCACTCAAAGGGTGGCAGCTTGGCTGAGGTGGGCATGTCTAGCAAGGCAAGGGCAGCAGCAACACCAATGCCGTTGTCAGCACCCAGTGTTGTCCCTTCAGCCTGCAATCCCAGCATGGCACTTACAACTGCACAGCTGTATTTGACATGGGATGGGATGGTATAGTGCATGGACTGAGTTTGAGGTGCCTGACACGTTTAGAAAGATAGCAATTCTTGATGGATGCATGTCTGCCCAAAGCTGGCCAGAAAGCTGGCCACAAATAGATTGCACGCACATTGACTTCTGGTCAATTCAGCAGAACGGTGCAGTTGCAGAGCCATAAAAGGTACCTTGAGCCATTCGCCTTTCTTGATCAGCTTCAAAGGGTCCTTGTGAAAGTCATGCTGAACATCATTGTTCTTCTCACACACCATGTCAATGTGACCCTGCATGTGTCAAATTACGTGCTACCAGTTGCTGCTGGCTAAATTCAGACACAAAGCAAACACGAGGAATTGCAATGCAATGAGCTTCCCAAGCCTTCTGCGATGCACACATACACCAACTTTGTGCAATGCATGCATACTGTAACGACGCTGTCAAGAGTGTGAACTGACTACATTTGGTTGTAGGTCACCTCGAGCTGGCATGCATGTCTTTACCTAGCAATGGCAGGAGAATCTAGTTGAAAATGATTTCACCTGAATAACTACAGTGGGCGCAGCTTCACCACCACCACTGCCTGGCCTTTTGATGACCATGTTGCCTGTGCTGTCCTGCTTGTAATCCAGCTTGCGCTGGGTGGCAAATTGCTGCAAGTACGCTATAACCCTGCAAACTCAAACTTGCTTCTCAGGCTTGATGTCAGAGTATTACATGGGGCACCGTGAGCAGCATGCAGAAATGGAGAGCACTGGTGAGTGCCTGATCAGATCTTGCAAGACTCACTTGTCCTCAAACTTTGACGGACGCGGGATCTGCGTCAGGTCGTGAAAGTAATCCCACAGAGCTTGTGGCTGCAAGCCTTGCACAGCGCTCTCTGGCATGGTGGACACTGTGACAGGCCCGGCAGCAGTTGCAACGCTGCTTAGATTAAGTTTGGCAGTTTGACCCCAGCTGAGGCACCTTCGTTTCAACGTCGGGACAACTCTGCTTCGCTGCAAATTGAGACAACCAGCTATAGAATTGCGTAGATGGCGAGCGCAGGCAGGACCAGTTGTGCGCACTGCTAGCTGTGTCACGATGTACAGCATGCAAACTCTGGAGTACCAGTACCGGCAGTCCGCACAATGAGAAGTCTTACTCTGCTCAGACTCTTGATTAACGAGACTTTGAGGGACAGCAATCCGGAGCCTTGGCGATGTCACGGTGTCTTCGCTAGGGCAAGGAAGCAATTACTAACAATTGTGATGGATGCATGCAAGGATGCACAGTGCAGTGGAAGCAAGGCAAGCAGACCCTCAACTACGCTGCACAATACAGAGACTCTTAGTATGCTTGGAATGCTGATTAATGATGTGAACTTGACTTGCTTGCCTGAGCTCTCTAATTGCAACTTACACAGATGCAGAAATCGGCTCAAGCGCATGCAAATTACAGACCAATAAAACATGGGTTTCAAAACCACTTCAGGATTTACCGGATGCCAAGCTTGGCAAGGCTGCACACATGAGTACAGGCCACATGCTGCATCAAACCTTATCAGCAAAGGTAACTTCAGTGTCAGCGTATACCATCAGCAAAGGACACGTGAGCATACTTGGCAGTTGCACATGCAGTTTTAGGAATCTGAGAGGCAGCTGAGCTATGATACAATTGTCTCGATTATAACAGCTTGTCTCTGGTCCTCAGCTTTCAGTGGCCATGATGAAGAGCTGTCCAAGCCATAAACCTGGTGCGAATGGACACAGTCTGACCAAGTCAGACTTGTCACAGGGGTTTTGGGGACACATTCTATCTGCTGCTAGCCAGTTCCTCTGAAAGTTTGCCTCGCTAAGCCTTCGAAGTAGACTCAGTTGGCTGCGGCCCAAATCAAGTGTGAGAGCCTCTGCCAGTGAAAGCAGCTGACCGACATCCTCTGCTGCATACTGCAGCAGTTCTTGAGCCAGTGGACGGCGTTTCCATAGATTGTGGTCACTTGCCATTCTCTGCTGAATTGCTGCAAGCAGCCACATCCGGTGTCAAAGTCTCTAGAGCAGACGTGACTATGTGCTGTGCATAGATGATGTGATAAGCTGTACAGCATGGGCGTGGTCAAAATGACAACAGCTTAGGCATGTGTCTACATGTATTGCTGGGTGAATTCACCTTGTTTGTTAGGAGATATGGGAAGATTGTATGCAGCCAGCAAGTCTGCTAGACTACTGATGTCATTCTTGTGACGGCGCACAGTCAACATGGTCTCCCACAGCTTTGTCAGACCATGAGCAACCTGGACACATATGAATGATTACTCTGGCCATGGCTGCTGTGACACAGGAGTAGTAAACGGGGGCTGAATGCTGGGTGATGATTTGAAACGTACAGCTGCAGGATCAGTATGCACAAGAAGTAGTTGCAATTGCAGCTGTAGCTCATTCAAGCTGTGATGGTGTCACTGGCAATTGATATTGTATCTCGAATACACTCAGACTGTACCTGGGTGTCAAAGACGTTCTCTAGCTTGATTCCCTTTTGATAGTATAAAGCAGCTGAGTCCTGCCGACAGTCATGTATGACTTTGACCACTGTCTTGTCCTCAAGAAGTGCCTTCAGACTTTTCATGACATCTCCCTGAGCTGTCAAGGCATCCACTATGTAACATGTGTCTTCAGCTTGTATCTGCAGCAGCATGAGCTGTCAAGGCATCCACTATGTAACATGTGTCTTCGGCCTGTATCTGCAGCAGCATGAGGACATAGCTTGATGCAGGTCCTTGAAGATGTAGGTGCTGCTATCTGGAGGGGGGATACTCATTGCCCAGCATGGTCTTTGTGTAAACTCACTCAGTACTTATCTGTTGACAGGACACGCACAGCTGCTACATGCACGAAACTTTGTTTAGCAGATACTCTGCCCAAGGCTCAAATACGTATGGTTAGACTGCTTGGTGACAGCAGCAGCAGCAGCAGCAGCAGCAGCAGCAGCAGCAGCAGCTGAAGCTCAAGCTCAACTGCAACAGCTGAAGCAGCTGCTGAAGCTCAACTGCAAGTAGTAAACAGCAGCAGTAATTGCAAACAGCAGCAGCAACTGCAAATAGTAAACGGCAGCGGCGGCGGCGGCGGCGGCGGCAGCAGCAGCAGCAGCAGCTGAAATTCAGTTGCAACAGCAGAAGCAGCAGGCTGCACCAAGCTAGCCTACCTGCACCAGGCAAAGCTTGCCACTGCGCGATAGTGCACATCCTTCACAATCCAGTCCAATCCTGCCAGTGCGCTGGCCAAGTTTGTGAATGGAGGTCACCTGCTGAGCTGTGGCAACCATGACCAACTTTGCCTGCATGTGTGCACATGTTACATCACTTCCATCTGCAGTCTGCACTCAAAGAACAGTTGCTGATGGCCATGCATTTGCAGCAAACCAAGTCACAGCTGCTTGAGGCAACTGCAGCGCCGTCCAGACATACCCTGGATGAGCTAGCAGAGCTTGTCTCAACAGTTGCAGCTCGCTGTTCAACCCTGGTGTGTTGTGTGACGACTGGACATGGCTCAGTGTCATAACTTGCATCCTGTGGATGGATTTGCGATGGGTGGATTTTCTGCAGCACATGCTGAACACGAGGCCTGCAGGCTTTCCAAATGAGGCTGCGCAGATCCGCAATGACATGTGGCTGTGATCGTGGTGGACCCCGCATTACAGTGAAGTATTGCTGGCACTGGCTTGTCTGTAGCAAATCTGTCAGCTTCCAGTCTACTACTTCTGGACAGTCCTCCCTGACAGACACTCCAACATTGGCAAAGCTCACTGGGTTCAGCCAATATCCTCTGCATGCGGAGCACTCGTTCAAGCCGTCCAGACATGCCATTGCCACTGCCTCGACAACGTTGTCGTAACAGCTATTCTGGACGGCGGACGCGAGCTCGGTGTGCACCTGATCGATGTCATCAGCCTGCAGCACATGCTGTTCTCACTGTAAAATTGCAAGACCTCATGATCCATCATCCACGCGCGCACTTGTGAAACAATGCTGAAGGCGCTGCTAGTACCTGCATAGCTATAGACACCTTGGGGCGGCAGCGGTGGGAAACGACACAGCAATGCTGCGGGCCGCAGCTGCTTTCTTCTCTGCAACGGACCCGGGAGAGTGCGAGGTCCCAGGTTGAAAGAGTCTCAGCAGAAGCGTTTTGGCACCAGCCAAGTCACCACCATTTCGGCCCTGCCGATGGTGCAACGGATCTCTTGGATGACTCAGTGAGCTGAGGCTGGTCAGCGTGGCCGTGGGCTGGGATCAATGGTAAACAGTGCTACAGAAAGCTTGGGCACACTGAGCATTTGCCTGTATACATGTACGTACTTGGCAAAGTTGTCGCAACAGGAAAGGCCTAAACTACAAATCTGCACTGCAAGAGTGGTTGCTTTTCTATTTGCACTCTTGATGTATCAACCACCACCTTCGCAGCCTAATCAATTATCCCATGCCCAACAAAAACAGACTAGGTGCGTTCATGCCTCCCCTGTTACAATTTTGATGTCTTGCAACGAGTTTAGCAACGGAGGGCTAGTCACAAACTTCCTCCAGCAGTGCTTACTGTTACAGAGTGACGCTTGTACAAGTAATTGGCTTACTGCTACTAAGCCAGCATCAAAGCTCGAGCTCGCACCTGAAATGATTGTTTCACAATGAAGCTCGGTTGCAGAGCTATAGATGACACCGAAGTGACACTCAAACGCAGTCCAAAGACAGACGGACCGCGAAGAGCTACGCAGGTTGCAGAGCTATGACCTGACAAGACACACATGCTGTGAACGGGCCACGTCACGCTGTAGTACACTGTAAAACTCTGCCACACTCACATGAACCTACCAGTAAAATGCATTACATGTGCCCTTAAGCTTAAGCTTGCTTTGTTGCTCAACAAAGGACGCTATGTGGCCAGACTAGAACTACTCAGTATAACACATAATATCACACAACCTGAAGTTTTGTCAGGCAGGCTGCACAGGCAGCCTTTTGAGTTGGGCAGGTCACCCATTGGGCACGAAATACCACTGCAGCAGCTCCCAAAGATGGACCATCTGCACTGTGGGCAGCATCCTACTAGTAGTACCAACAAGAGTATGCTGCGTCGAGCCTGTGCAGCAGTCTAACCTCAGCCTATAGGCTGCAGCTAGCTCAGCAATGAGCTCCCAGTTGTCTGCCAACACCAACAGTTGTAACACATCTGCAGCAGCATATCATACCACACTTACTTATGGGTGTTCAGCAAAAGTGCAGTGACAATTGCCTGGGGCCTGTATATAGAGGGACACTCAAGATGTCAAATGATTCAGAACCATTTTGTCTGAGCGTAGTGGAATATGTTCCCAACCACAACAAGTGCAAATGCTTCATGCTAACACATTCTTGTTTTGCAAGACTTAGTCAAAATCATGGTGTGTAGCATTTTGGCTGCTGCCACAGACAACACTAAGTATTTGAGTGTCCTTGTGATTGCATGTGTCTTGTTGTGCGACGGAGCATGGCTGCCACTGATCAACTGCACATCTGGGCACTTGCTATGTTGCATCATGGGCTACTATTGGGTGTGTTTAAATTAGTGGTAATCATGTTGCGCTGTACTCCTAGTATGCCTCATGCTGACCGACTGACTGGAAAAAGGGGAGATTAGTGACAACACAGTGCGAGTTTCTGCAAGTGAAACGAGTAAGCTGCTTTCACAAGATGATGTCTGAAAGGTCATATTCTTCTGTTGAATTGTTACTCTGCCCAAAGGTCCCTGGGCCAAGTTTTGTGCACACACCTGCGTTTTGGACGTTGCTACACATAGAAATAGCCTGCGCACAGCACCTTGCACATACTCACAGGCAGGTCAGTCTGGACAAATAGAAAGGAACAGTTGACTCAATACAAATGTGCGTGACCATATGCGCCCGTTCTACCAAGACTCCTCAAGTTAAGGGCGACACCTTGGGAGGATTGCGTCTCCTTGCAGCAGCAGGCAGGAGCGTACTTTCACCTGAGCAAGTTGCTAGTCGACGTTGACGAATGGCTGAAATTTCTGCGATAGACATGACGTCTGTGTTTGCTGCAGTAGCACAGGCTTATGCAGGTCGTCCTACTGGAGCACGCAGGGATGATCTTGAATCTCGACTGGCAACTCAGCCGACATGAGCTGCTTCTGACACCCGCTTCATCGCTGCTGGTAGGGTCTGATGGACTATGCTGACATTACAATGTTCGTTCGCAGCCCAGAGGGGAGGCAGTCATAGGAAGCTGCCAATGCACGTCCGTCTCGAGGAGAAGACTGTCCAGGAGCCTGGTGCTTGAGAAAGAGAGAGAAATGATTTACATGACGACTCTGTCCAAGTCCTATTTCCAGGTGATCAGGCAGCTTTGTTAGGTGCCCACGTCCGCCGAACGAGCCAATCTTGAACGCCTTGATGGCTTGCCCCATACTCGAATGCCTTTAACCACCTTTCTAACCTCACAATTCATGTAGCGCAACGACCTAAACACATGTATCTAAAGTACTCAATCAATGTTACATTTAGGTTCTCACAGTGCGACAAACCACTTTGAAAACACATGTTGCATGAGCAGGTGCTTGCGTAACTATGGTTGTAGTCAACATTCATTCGTTACTTTCGAGACAACGAGACTTGCCCAGCAGTTGCAGCTTCCGAGACCAAATGCGGTATTGTTGAGATCGCTGCAGTAGATACCAGCTCCGGGGGAGCCGTGCTTTGCTTGCCCCAAACTATACACCTAGAAGTGCGGTGCGAGTCGTTAGAGAAGACACCCATCGATACACACGGGACATCGTGTTCTCGGAAGATGTCCGGACAGGAGCCAGCAGAGAGGCCGAGCTCGCAGCAACCGAGCGTGTTAGAGTTGTGTATGTCCCAGCAGAGTCACCATCAGAATGGCATCAGGCGAGCGTCAAGCCTGCAACAATCTCACACACACAAACCAATCTCGTAGTATCAAGTGCCGAGGCTGCTGAACACGTTATGCAGGCTGTCATTCAACCCAGAAATTACCGAGGCTATCACACTCGAAAAGCTTCCCTACCACTACTGTGCAGTCACTGGCAACGTGAACTTGGCAGCCTTCCTGTACACTCAAAAAGTCCCTTTCAGCAAAGGAATCACAATAGCAAACTTTGCAGCAGATGGTAAAGAAGGCACAACTCCTTGGAAGAAGCCAGTCACACTATCGCCAGTGGATATAGCAGATATGGCAGGCAAGCATTGTGCCAGGGATATGAGTGCTATCAGTCAGCTTCAGCCTACCCTTGTGCATCATGTTGTGCTGTACAGGGCATAGTCATGCAGCTTTAGTGCTTGCTCTCATTGGAGCTCAGGTGCCATTACACTGGACCAGAGACAATCACCGTCTCTACCCCAGAAGCTTTAAAAGCCAGGCAAGACCTTGCCAGTTTGCCATGCATACACCGCAAAGTGGGTTGCACAGTCTTGCATCTATTCAAGACATGCACTTTCTGGGTGTGCAGACATGTATAAAGCATCTGCTAGCTGCTGACGTTGATGTAAGACTCTACCCAGGTAGTGCCCATGTGCCGATGTTCGTTTTGGCCTTTCCTTCAGATTTGTAGTGTGATGAACAATCTGAAACATCGACACATATGTCACAACACAACACATGCACTGCAGCTGCCAACAAGCATTCATTACATCAGCGCGTGAAGCAGTTGTATGGGTTTGTACTGCCTCCTCGCTCAACTTTGTTTGCAGCCTCACAACGCATTTGGCCTCGAAGAAATATGTCTGTCTGAGGTCTAAGCTCCAGCAAAACTTTCAGGAAGTTTGGTGTGGTACCAGTCTTTTTGGCTGCAGTTTCCTCTGCGCGCGCAACACCGTCACTCTACAGCAAGCTTGTCTTCAATTGTCACTGACTGTCCAAGCTAGGCAGTGTCGCTGTCAATCTCACTGTCTGTGCTTTGACTTGTCACTTTCTGTGTGCAACCAGCTGATTGTGAGCCAATTTTGCAGGTAAAGACGTTGATGCAGGCTGTTACCACCAGCCCTTTCTTTGCCAGCTTGCCTGGACCTGCCAGGATGCTGCTGGTAGACACCCTTGTCATCTCGCTGGCTCAGGAAACAGTGTGGTCGCCATTGAGCCCCCAAGGTACGTTTGTACACATGGCCAAGACATATAAGAGTGTACATTTGTCCATACATTTGTGCATGCATTCTATGCAAGGTACATATTATACACATATATGTACTCTGCATATGCATGCTTTTGTCAAAACATGTATAAGCACAAGCGAGTGAATGCATTCATGAAATAGTGCATTCATCTGTCCCATCTGTGTATGATATCAGAAATGTGGCTAAGACATGTCGATTGTTACTTGCATCCATTTTAGCATCAAGGGACAACTCCTCAGTCACCAACAAAATTGCCTGTCACTGCAAGATCAATCAGACGTCTGCATAATGTAGCCACACACATTGCCAGAGGCCTGCTTGCACGCACCTGCTGCAGACAACATGTCAGCATTTTCAACTGATGCAGTTGTGTAGCATGCTCCTTCTTCTTCCTGTATGCAGAACATTGATTACTCATGCCGCAGCATCAGAAAACCTATGTCACTCCTGCACATGCAGTCTGGAGGGAAGAGTGGGAGCAGTGCGTGGGGGACGAGTACGAGGAAGCACAGCAGATGCCTGATGCTCAGGAAAGCGATGCAAAGGCGCCCTCTGACAACCCCAACATGGCGTCCTACCAGTTCCAAATCAGGGCGCGGCCTCCCAATGGCCGCTGGAGAAGCAGTCTGTTGTTGGGCCTGGCTGTAGGTAAGGAGCACATCGTGTCTGGCATGTCTCAGGTGCAATGTATGAACAGAATTGTAATGTTGATGCAGGAAGCAGTACCAGATGAGCTTAAAGGATGTCCCATGCATGTCTGTGCCTTTTGTCCCAAGGCATGTCTGCCTGCCTGCCAGCCCAACTTCCCAATTGTCACACAGGATTGCATTTGCACCTGGTGTCCACATTATGCTGCATGCAATGTACGTGTGGGTAACAGGCCACTCCTCATGTATGTCGATTACGTGCCTTGAATACACTCCCGACACTGCACCTTGGCCTCTGTGATCTATGCAGTTCAGGGCCAGTTGTGCAGTTGTGACACATGGCCACAATGCCCAACAGAAATCCTTTGCATATGTGCAGGGATTTCAGCCTCTGCTATTGTTCTGGCATTGTCCCTTCCAAGGTAAAGACCAATGGTGCAGTGCACACTTGCCCATCTGAGCTCACATAATTGTGTTGTGAAGACAACTCGTTTTTGAACATTATGTTATCAGCAAAACCAAAAGGATGTTGATTGGTAAACATGTTGTGCCAAGTTGTTTGTCAGTACTCATAGAATTCGGTTGTCAACTTGCACATTTGCAACCTGCAGGCCTCGTAGCAGCAGAAGCAGCACATAGTACCGGATGTTCTGGTCCAATGCTAAATGCTGCTGCATTCTGTGCTGGAGTGACGCGGCCTATGTCAACAGCCATTTGTTTGGGTATCAGTACTCTGCTTCGCAAGAAGCTGCAGCGACATTGACTTTTGGTTCATGACTTAGTACAGTGGACAGCAGATTTTGGATCTTCAAGTGCAGTGTTGTATAACATAGGATGTACAGTATGAGCCAGTGCTTACTGTGGACATGTACAGTTTCATGCTCTGCAATTTGGGTGTCAGTTGTGGACTTTTGGTGTTGTAATATAAACTCTTGCTTACATTCTGTTTATTGCCAGCTTTGGCACTACAATCATTCTTTTTAACACCTAAGACCTACATCAAAATTTGTTAGCAGATCACAGGTCTTCATCCTCCTCGAGGTCCTCTTCAATTCCTATGCTGATATACTGACCACTAAATAGGCCAAAGGCAATCACTGCGGCAGCAGCAAAACCTATCCAGATCTTGCCCTTGGACGTCAGCTCTTCCTCCGCTTTAGTATGCTGTTTGTTTTCTGTTGCGTTCCTGCACAAGCATATACCGGTACGTGACAATGGCAAGGTCTGTACAGGAAAGTCCATGACAAAGTGTAGCAGCGTTGCTGCATATCAAAGCATGTTTGGAACTGCATCACCAGAAGCCCCATCTAGCTTGTCCAGCCAGGCACTGCATTTTCACTGTACTTGATACTGGGATTTGCCAGTGTTGCTTCTGAGCAGGCAGTTCATCTGAAGCTGCCTAGGCAATCTAGCATTGAGAACATAGCAATATGAGAAAATCCATACACTTTAAGCAGTGCCTTCATTATCGGTTACCTGGAGCCACTTGCTGCAGCATCTGCTCGCCGTTGCCACTCTTGACTCATGCTAGCTGATGCAAAGGGAACGGGCCTTTGAAAGACATCCTTGGATATCCTGTCCACATACTTCCGCAGCACAGGATGCTGACTGATCTGTAGGCAGCATGATATGCTCAGGGAATACTGCTGCCGACAAACAAACACAGCAGAAGCTGGCTTGCCGATACTTCGTTCCCTGGGTCAATGACCAGTTCAGGGCATGCACCAGCAGAACATTTAGCACAACTTTACAGCTGAAAGGAGATCACTGCATGTGCCCAAGTCAAAATTTTCATTGGAGTCATCACCAAGGTCTGACCTGATGTCTGATTTCAGGGGAGGTGACAGGCGCTGCTTGATGGAATGCCAGGTGACCGTACAGCAGGGCATCAAGACTGCTAGGTTTGCCTCCAAAAAAGTAGTCACCATCACTGGCATTCAGCCTCTCAGCAATTGCTGCATATGCATCTGCCAAGGAAGTATACATCTACAGGCCAGCAAGGTACTCATCATAGAGCAAACTCATCAGGTGTACATCATTCAGATTACTTTCAAACGCTGCAGCTGCCGAAGAAGTGACGTGAGATACCACACCAGCGTGGTAGCTACAATTATATTCCAGGCGCATTGCTAAGCAGCATATAGCCAACATGCTCATAGAATACAGTGCATGATCAATGAACCGTGTGCCAACAGCCAGCTCATGCATTTAATTACCTGTTCTGCCGTGGTAAGCTTCAAACTCTTCCACACATGGAACTGGTGTATGCGCGGCAGAATATAGTTGAGAGGAAACGGCATACCATGACCATACTTGACCTGCAATTGCCATGTAAGTTGCAACAAGACATGACAGTTATGCAGGTTTGAGGTTGAAATTGCTGCCAGCAGCTCAAATTGCGGAAGGGTAAATGCTACTAAGAATGCTTAAAAAGTTGCATTAATGAAGGAGCACCTGTGTATGTTTACTGAAGCTCTCTGCTTCACACCACAGGGTATATTGCGTCGCTGGCTCAAGAGCATTCTGCACTAAAGTTTGGAAAGCAATCAGGTCTGCACGGTCAGAGTCTGACAACTCAGCGTCTATATCTTTTGTCTGCTGTTGAAGATGCTGAATGATAGCACGCGCTGACTGATACGCCTCGTCTTCTGCCACAATCTCTCCGCTGGTGTCCACAGCTGGTTGGTGACCTGAATTGACCTTATCAGTGATCAGCTACTGCAACCGTAGACCAAGTCTGACATTGTCATCATGAGGCAGGGCTTGTTTTGATCACTGGCATCGCTGAACATCTGAATCACCGAAATGGTGCAATTACACGTGCTAGGCAAGACTTCGGCAAGAAGACAACCCATATGACTGCAAAGTCAAACCTGTTGGAGAAGTGTGGGTGTAGTCACAGCTCTCAACCGCGAAGTCGGCTGCAGCAAATCTCAAATAGGCCTGGTAGAGTTGTTTCAACCGGTCAGTTACATGTCTACAAGGGGGTCGAAGAGGCTGAGTCGCAACAACGAACATCACCTCTACTTGGATGCATGCTGGCGACACCGAAGGAAGGCCCCAGCCAGACTGCCATTTGTACAGCAAGCAGCTTGCCATACTTTTCGTGCACAAGCGAAAGACAGAGCAAGAGTTTTACACCCCTTGACACAAACTAGATTGGTCAAACTGCCTGCCTGAGTTGCGCACAAAGAAGCTTGTTCGAAGACGAACAAGGCATGACGAGGGCGTTGACCGTAGCTCCGAAACATGTTGACTCCTTCGACACTGTTGCGAACACGCGGCTTTCCGTGACAAGCGTGCTCACTATTGTCGACATGACGTTTGCTCGATAGATCAATGCCGTGCACCCGGTCAGAACTTTGAGAGTCTACTGAGTTGCCGATCTTGCAAAAGCAAAGTCTCGTAGGTCAACTGTTGTTGCAGAGGACGATGTCGGACGACGCAAAGCCCACAAACTTTGTCAACTTGCATTTTGATCGTCAAACTAGCGCTCAGGTATGCTTGCGCGTTATCAGCCTGCACGATGGGAACAGTCGCCGATTGTTGTAATCTTGAAGTGGGTGCTGCAGCGTCAAGCGCTGCGCTTTACGCCATCATGGGCGGAGAAGCTGAGCAATGTCAAAAAATTGAATGGCCATGAAGGCTGCGTCAACAGATTGGCATGGAGTGAGGACGGAAGTCTGCTCGCTAGTGGCTCTGATGACAGACAGGTAGCATCCCACCTTGACCTAGCTGAGCGTGCTTACAGGCATTCTGTTCATTAGCTGTTTGGCTCACCTGTCACGTGTTCGACGCTCAATGCAGGACAGTGCTGCGCAAGCTCTGCTGTGGCACCTGACAACTGTGCCAATTTTTGACAGGTGTTACTCTGGTCATACCCAGACACAGACAAAAGCCCTCTGGCGCTACAGACAGAGCATGCAGCAAACATCTTTGGTGTCCAGTTTATGCCCTGCACCAGTAACAGCCAGATCATCACTGGTTCAATGGACAACACAGTCATGCTGCACCACATAGACAGACTCCCAAAGCTGACAAGAACAACTATTGGGTCACCTACTCCAGTTGCATTTCAGAGCACACTGTATGGCTGCCATCGTTCAAGAGTCAAGGTATGTCAAAGGCGCCTTGGCCTCCCTTTATCTATCAGCTGTATCTGTCCCTGCACCCCACCATAATGGCAAATTGCAGCAGCTGCACTGCTCACGATTCATTGCCTGTATTGGCACTCAAAGCCCGTATGCCTCTACAACCTGGTGGTGCCGCGGTCTGTACAGTATTGGGGCCCAGTTGACACGCAAATTCTGTAGTCCTGCTGACCGCGAGCAGTATAGCACAACTCTGCATGGGATGCAATGCACCAGACTGCCTTCACTCTCCAAGCTATGTTAGCAGCAGATGCAGTGCAACAACAAGAGAGGAACACTACCTGGATTATTGTAGGGGGTGGAGGTGGAGCCCAACAACCCCCATCTCTTCTGGTCTGCTGCAGAGGATGGCACAGTGCGACAGTATGACACTCGCCTGTCCAACAACAGCCAGAAGTCCTGGGAAAGCGGCAACTGTCTACTGTTCGTGAAGGCAGTTGGTGCAGGCTCTGCCAATCGCAGCATTGAGCTCAAAGGCATCAGCCTGAACAAGGTGTGCCTGATCTCTGTTTGCCACTATCAGTCTTTATGCTGTTTGTTGCACTGGGAGTGTGTGTGACAACCAAAGAAGCGAGGCCTGACACAACAACCTTGCATCTTGCTGTAGCAAGTCTTCAGAGGGCCATGTGGCCTAACAGCTGTGTCACATGGTCAGGTATTTTGGTGAAAAGTCATCTGAGACAGTATGGATTGTTTGCACGCAGGCACATGTTCACCAGCTGGCAATTGCAGCAGGAGATGTGTATGTCCGCATGTATGATCGTCGCATGCTCAGCACAGGTGAACCACTGCAAGCCTGTGCATGGCCTGCTGGCAGGTCACACCACGTATACCAAAGACTGTGATCTCTGCTTGATATCTGTGAGTTCCATAATGAGCTCTCATTGGTTGCGTGATCGAGGCTGAGATGCCAGCTGTTTTTGCCCCCACATCATGCAAGGTGCATCATCTGTGCTTGTTCCAGGTACAAGTACACAGTCAGGTTGCTCACACGGGATTGCTGCTGTAGGACAGAGTAAATCATGCTAGTCGCTGAGTCCACACATTCATGATCATACACGTGCGCTGTGTGCTGGAGCACAGTACCACCAACAGCACATCTGCATCATCAGTACTGATGGCATTAACAGCAAGGCTGGATGTGTGCAGGTAGTCCCAAAGATGAGCATGTGAGGGCTGAGCCTGTGCTGCAGATGGCTCCACCCCATGCCTGCCTCATCAACTCCAACAAGCGTACTGGCCGGGCCCACACCACATGTGTCAGCTTTGGCAACAGAGGGGACAAGGTACTCACACATCCCACGTCAGCCCATGATACCATTGTGTTGTCTGTTGCTGTTGACACTGGTCAGAGTCCTGGTGGGTTGTGCGGTGAAAAGCCAGTTGCACCTGAAGGTTGGCCACAGCCTTGCTGCTTGCTGCTCTGTGCATGCCACAGTAGCGCCCAGTTTGTGCAAAGCGTGTAATAATGACAGCTGCAATCAAAGCTGGCAGCAGCTAGCATGCAAAGCATTGGCAAGGCTGCCTGTGACAGCATTGTTAACGACCCCACACATCAGCGTATGGTTTTTTACTTGTCAAGCTATGCTATTGTTATTGTAATCCTTGCGTTGCTGTGCAGTTGGTGGCAACGTATCATTGTGATCAGGCCTATGCCTTTGATGTGAGTGGCACTGGGTCCTGCGCCACTGCCTATGGCACCACTCCTCACAGCAATGGTGCAGAGCCGGGCATCGCCTCACATGCATCAGATGCTTCAGATTGCAACACAGATGCTTGCATGCCATCAACAGCTTCCACCAGGCAAGTGCTGCAGCACTTCAGCATGCTGTGACATGAGTCTGTAGGTTGCATGCTGCATATCTCATGATGTACATGCATTGGCGGGCTGCTTGCAGGGTCAATGTTCCTTTGCATTTGTATGTCAAGGCAGCAGCACTGATAGCGGGCCAATAAAAATTTGCAATACTCACAATGCAGCATGCATTACTCATCTTAACTGCATGGCAGCATTGCAGTATGTAATCAACGCTGGTAATAACTTTTCATTGCAGACCTGCCAGTCAGGAGGCACTACTGAAGGCAGAGGGCTTGAAGACAATGGGAAACCATGCTTTCTTCTCAAAGGATTTACCAAAGGCAGTGGGATTCTACAGCCAGGCCATGCACCTCAACCCCACCTCCCCCATGCTGCACACCAACAGGTAGCCATACTATGCTTTGTCTTGCTCTTCTTCCTTTCAGGCACAGAACAGGTTTGTTGTTACAGGACTAGCTTTTTTTGTGACAGCCATTCTGGTTCTGCGCACAAACACAAGGTGCATTGTTGTGACAGGCGCAACAATCAACTGAGTTGCTGTTTTACACGATCAAAGCTTGCATCATGCTCATATTGTGTGCTTGCATTTGCAGGGCTGCAGCATTGATTTCCAGGGACTGGGTTGGGGATGCCATGTGGGCGCTGAGAGATTGTGAAATAGCTTCGAAGCTAGAGCCCAGCTTGGCCAAGGCACACTACCGCCGAATACAAGCCCTCAAGGCCCTCAACCAGATGCAGGCAAGCTGGTGGTCTAGGCCACAGCTACCACTTGCACTGCAGCACATTGCATCACTTAACACTCTTTGTCATCTGTTCTACAGTGCTCTTGAGCACAGATAAGGGATCACCAATCAAATCAGCCCCGCAGTCTTGGTCTTGGTCCCAGCTAGCATTTGCAGATTTTGGCACATTGCATCATTCAACAATTTTATCACATGCATCCGATGATTTTTAGAACAGACAAGGATCAGCAAGCAAGGAACCATTGCAGCCCATCGGCTAGTACAGCATCTGGGCATTGATTTACGGTTCAATACCAGGTCATGCGGTACGAATGGTACTGCAGTTTGCACACACAACAGTCAGGGCTGGAACTGGCATCCAATGTCATGCAAAGCATGGCAGGTGTATGTTGCAGGCTGCCTACACAGCCATTGAGGCCTTCCAGGCTAGGTTCCCCACAGCTGGTGAGGACGCAGCCCGACTGAAGGAGGAGGTGTATGCTTTGCTGGAGGAGCGTGCACAGCATGCAAAGCAGCGCCAGTGGAGGCTGATGCAAAAGAAACGTGCCAGAGATGAAGCACAAGCAAATGCACGATCTCGTCAGGAGAGCGATGATGCTGAGACAGCTGTTCTGGCAACAGTAAGCTGGGCAGAAATGACACAGCCCTCATACATGTGTTTCATATGCAAACCACATTTGAGGGTGGCTGTTTCTGTCTGTATATGTCAATAGGTGCAGTCTCCTTTGCCACATGTGAGCTTGGCTGTGTCTCCAGTGTTTGCAGTGATACAGGCAACCAAACTGTATGGCTCATAGGTTGAACAATGCTTGAATTGCAGAGCTTGCATGCAGGATGAGCAGGCAGAAGCCAGCTCAATGGCTTCACCTGAGAGAGCCACTCGCCAGCGCAACAACATACCGTCCTTGTCGCCTCTCAACATTGCCAGACAGCGCTCACCCCCTGCACCATCACCAAGCCACCTGGCATCAGAAGTGCCCTGCCCTGTTCCAGACGTGGGGCAACATCATCCCGTCTTGTGGGGTGCAACCAATGATCTCAATGCCGACAGTGATCACAGTGATGGTGTTGATCACAGTGGTGGCTCTGACTTTGATGAGCAGCACAATGGGAATGCTGAGTATTTGGGTCAGCCTGATCAGGCAGACATGACTGCTGCCAGGTTCCACAATGCCTCAGTACCACAGGGGGACCCTTGTGATCCACTGGAAGACCTGCAGTCATCTGATGAGGCAATGTCTGAAGAAGAGTGTGAGGGTGCAGCAGCAGAAAATAGTCGATCCAGAGCGCAAGCGGTGCATCATCATAGTGCTGGTGCTGAGGCAGGGGATGCTCATGTGGCTGAAAGAGAGGAAGAGCCCAGCAGAGCTTGGCAGCACAGTGCTTCTGGATCAGCTTCAGCATCAGCTTCCGAGTCAGCGTCACTTGACGCTGAAGCAGCAGCAGGTCCTTTGAGGTTGCCCACAGCTGATATGCAAATTCAAGATCAGGCTGAGCCTGTGAGGCAACATTGGGCTGCTGGTGCACATCTGAGCTCAGAGGGCGAGCCTGACTCGCCAGGTGGCGAGGCAGAGCTCCCAGAGGAGGGCTGGATGTGGTACACTGCCTCACTGCTCACCATCTTGTACTGACTGTCTCTGCTAAGATTGCCCTGTCACAACCTGTAGTTGCTATTCAGCTTCAGATGTGGTCAGCAATGGGTGCCGCCCTATGTGCCGTGCGCATGCAAGACGTTCTCAAGGTGGATGCTTGCATACGTGCTTCTGATGTGCTGCATGTCAGCCACGGGACTGGCAGCTTTGGCAGCTCTCCCAGTCTGCACCTGCATGCACCATATCTGTCCATGTTGCTTATGACAATCATTGTAGTGGCTGTATACATTTCAAGGGTGGAAGTTTCAAGATTGAAGCTGTGTGGCACAAGGACGCAGCCTGGGCTAACGGAATGTGCAATGCAGTGAGGAGATTGATGGAGCAGGGAAGGGTGTGGCTTCCCAGAGGCAAGGGCTACTAGATGGGCCCAACACCTGGAGGCAGGGCGTGGGGGCACGCCGCATGCTGCACAGATATGTTGGTACACACCTACCCAGCCATGATGACCTGCAATTTGCATTGCGTTCATTAACTGGAAATGGTGCCCATGCACTTTGCTGGACAACACATGAAAGGCGTAGTGTATGTCTTTTCCCCAATGAGACGCATTTGACCTGTTGGTGGGCCATTCTTGTGGACAGCCCTGACAGTGGTGATACATGCTGCCACCTGCCATGTTGCCCTCTGCTTCCCACATAGTGCTTTCAAGTTGTGCACGCTATGTGCAGGTCATGCAAATGTTCAGACGGATATCAAGGAAGCCATCTTCATGGGCAGTCATGATGAGCTGGTGGCTGCTGGCAGTGACGATGGCAGTGTCTTCATCTATGATGCAGTCACGGGCCAGGTTGTCAACATCCTGCAGGCTGATGAGGACGTGGCCAACTGCGTCCAGGTGAGCTGACTGCACAATGCCTTTTTGTGAGCTTTGGTGCGTCTTGCTTCCAAGTCTGCTGTACTTACCTGCCTGGCTGAGCTCATGCTGTCCTTGTCAGCTGACCAGATGATTCAGCTTTGCAGAAATGATCAATATTACCTGCTAGCATGGTCCCTGCACTCTTTTTGATGTGAAACTCAAGGTTTGCAGTCTGGTAGGAGATACTTCTGTCGCAGTTTTGCTGACTGAGCAAGGTAGGCATGGACTGCAGAGTGTGTCATACAGCTTTGTGCCTTGCACCGTCATTGCCACCATTACATTCAAACTTGATGCAAGATGTGCATCACTGCTTCTAACATGACATTGATGCCTGCAGTGCCATCCAACATTGCCGGTCCTGGCAACCAGCGGGATTGAGCACACCATCAAGCTGTGGTCGCCTGAGGGGCCGGTGTCACCAATGGATGCTGTTGATTGCGCTCTCAAGATCCGCAGGAACCAGGAGCGCATCATGTCAGGGCCTCAAGTGTTGCGCAGCATTAGCCCAAGAGTCTTTCAGGTCTGCATATACTTCATACTTGAGCCTTGAAATGCACTTGTTCACGACCACAGGCTTAGGCCGTACAATGACTCCTGCAGTGTTTGTGCCAGCATCAAAGGTTTACAAGCACATTGTGCAATTAACATTTATTCTTTGCTATGCAAAAAACTCGGCTGCAAACGCATTGCTTTGGTATGAAGTTTTATTGAGGATGGTACAATGCATGTGATGAGCAGGTGGATGTTTGTTTGCAGGCTCTGCATGACAATCCTCAGCTGCTGAGCCTACTGCAAAGAGGCTTAGCCAGTCGTCAGACTGATGCTGACCGTGCAGATGAAGAGGATGAAACGGCTGGTGACATCAATTGCCGAGTCAACTAGTGCACCAGCGTTGCCAACTGCCTGTTTCGACAGTCCAGCTTATTTGAGTATCAATTGTTTGTTTTGTCAGTTGCCAAAATCCACAACGATTGACTACTCTGCCTGTTAGCAATCTTAACAGACAGTTTCTGAATTCCTGACGTCTGTGGACGCCAGTAATTGAAGCATTGGTGACCTGTGTTGTGCACTAGAAATGCTGTCGGGTGACGGGTGACTTCGACATGTACGTCAATTTTCAGATCCTGAGAACGCCATGAAAGAAAGGCACGACATTGTGTCAATGAATACTGCTCATGACGCAGCGGTGACGCGAGCCAACGCCAAAAGAAAACAAAATGGAAGAAAACTGGGTCTAGACACTTGTGATTACTTTGCTGGCACATGTACGTGTAATGCATAATTCTCCCACCGCCACAAAAGTAAAATCCAAAAACAATTTGCCGACCCCACGGGCGCCACTACACAGGCCGTAGGAGACGACCCGCATTGATCCTGATCCCGATGGTGTGCTGCGTGCCTCGGTGGACATCTCTTGGAGGTCAAAATGGGCTTGGCACAGTGACGTGGCCAAATTGGCAAAACGCATCCAGCTTGGCTCGCTTGTTTTTCTTCTCACATGTTTTCACAGGCCCACGTGCTCTAGGACGACGTGCCTAGTTGACATGGCTTGGCTGCGCAATTTTAACCGGCCAATCTAGCCTGTGCCAGTTGCCGAGGTGCATATTCCCTGCATGGGCACTGCCATGGTCACCTTTGCCGTTCTTCTTGCCTCACACGGTGGCACACATGTGTCATGACATGACCGGCCTTGCCATCATGGCTGGTCGCCATGCGGGGATTGCTTGCCATGGACTGATCGCTTAGGAACACCTTTTGTAGGCCATTGTTCGGGCTCAAACCAGGTTCGTTCGGTATCTGTATCATGTGATGGAGGGTGGACAGTTTCCCCTGTAACCCCAACAACAACACACAAAAAAAACCAAACTAGAAAGCAAGTGGTTGCTGGGGCTGAGCTGACGACAACGCGCCATGCTGGAGGAAGTGTCAGCAAAGCTGAACTGCCGAGGCTTTGGGGACTCCTCTGCCTATTGCTTCCTCGCCCCTTGTTGACGTGCCTGATGCTGCTTCTCCACTGGCTGGCAAGAGAAGGGGCCCTGAGTCTATGTCAGATGCTGAGTCCTGTGCGACGGCAGAGGCTCCATCTGCTGATAGTTTGGCCCTGGTGCCGTTGACACCTGATGATTCCCATGCACCTGGCCCGCGGCGGAGCTCACGCGAACACAAGAAGCCACGACCATATTATGCAGCATCAAAGGCTGAGCCTCCAGACAAGCCCTCTACTAGCAAGGGCCGGCAGCGTGGGTTTTGGAGTGATTGATCAGTGCCTGCTTTGCACCCTTTGCAATGACTAGCCGATGGTCGTTCGGCCACTTGAAGCTGTGATTTTGGCATATGTCATTGGTTCACATGACTGACTTTGATCTGTGTGGCATGAACGTACTGAACATGTTGAGCCTGAACATTGCTCTCTTTGGTGTTTGTTGTGATTTGACTTTATGGTGTTTTTGCTATAGGGTCCTGTCATTGTAAGTGCCTTTGTATGGGCCATGTCTATGTTGTTTAGCTCGTCGGTATGGCACTTGGCTGGGCTGCTCCTTGTGCAAGTTGACAGGCTTGAACTGGTTGTTGCTGCTTACGTGGCCTTTTCTGTGACGGCTCTGATACAAACGATGCTTTATAGATGGTGGTCATTCTTTTCTATCAAGGAATTTTAATAGCTGCAGCTTCATGGTATGCAGTGGGTATCACGTTTCTTTGATGCTGCTATCGTTGCTTCGTGTAATGAATGTCTCTTCATCGCAAAAAAAGAAAAAAGAAAACTGAAGAAGAACAAAAAAAGCAAATGCAGCTGTAGTGAAAGCCGTTGGTAGGCCACCTCAGTGATGCCTGCTGAAAGCATAAGGGGCTTATGCTGAGAAGTCAGAAATCCACCAGCTGCAACTGGGCAGGCACTGTTGGTGGTAGCTGAACTGGCAGCAGGCTGAGAAATCTGCCTGTTAAATAAGAGCGGTTCGTTGAAGACGTCCGATGGCAGCATGGCAGTGACTGACAGAACGCGGCGAGGATCAAGATCTCTGAAGGCCGCTACGTAGGCCGATAGCATCGCTGGTAATTGTAACTGATCTGTATTGAGCACCCTGAACAGGATGCTGGCCCTATAGCCCAACGGCTGAATCTGAGAGGCTTGGCTCAGGTGGTTCAGCTGAAACACCTTCCAAGCTAGCCTCTCTGGCTCTAGCAAGCGGGCGATCACCTTGGCCTGCAGGGGCTGGACCTGTGTTGGCACATGCACAAACACTACACCCCCCTTGAATGCTGATGAGCCCTGTGAACAGTGCAGCATCAGGGACAGCAGAAGGCAGATGGGCATTTCCCCGGATCAAATTTGTGCCAAAGCCACAGCATCATCGCTGTGGCTGGCCTGCTGAGCTGATGCCACAAACTTGCCTAGCTGTTGGCTGAGCTGTGCAAGCAATTGCTTTGAGGGCCGTTGAAGCTGGCATGACACCACAGCGAGGCATCTAAGACCTGCTTGGCCACATGCACACTGCCTAGAAACGACAGGCCACGAGCTGCCCAGTGTCTGACCTTGGCGCTGATGGCATGATAAATGCCTGTGCTTTTTTCCCCCCCTCTCTTTCTTTTTGGGTTACAGGGGAATTGTCCGCCCTCCGTCAGATGATGGAGGCACCGAACGAACCTGGTTTGAGCCCGAACAACGGCCTAGAAAACGTCTGTGCTTTATGAATGACCATTGTGATCATCCTTTTTTATCAAGATGTGTCGTTAGCTTCAGCTTCATGGTATGCAGTGGACAACATGTTTCTTTGAGGTTAGTATCGTTGCTTCGTGTAATGAATGTCTCCCTCCCAAAAAAGAAGAAGAAGAAAAAACCTGTGAGTTGTTGATGAGAGGCTGCCTGCATGTCACAGCAAAAGAGAACCCAAGGTGTTTGACGGTTTGTTGGCCTCACGACCTGCTTTTTGAGTGGCGTGCCAGCTTTTGGCCGTACTTTTGCTAATCTGCATCGTTTGGCACGCCGTTTCCTGCGTTAAGATCGTGGCTCGGCGACGCGTGCGTCTGCCGAGCAGCGTCTTGTTCTTTGATGGAAAGTTTTCGAGCAGTTTGGTAGATCTTGCCTAACAACGTCGTCAGCGTCACCTTCAGACAGTCTTGTTTCAGTACAAACGTAATCACGAGGTCCTTGCGAACCGTTGAAGCACAGCAGCTCAGCAGCTTCCGCAGTATTGGCGCCAACAGAGCTGTAGATCTACTAGGTAGTGGGATCTTCACACTTCACAGCAGCAACGGCTTCAGATATTGTCACGGCAGCTTCTGGTAGGAGTTCAGGACAGTCAGAGTCTACTTGTGTCCTCGGGTTCCAGCGGACGGGTGTAGTTCTGAGACGCAAAGCTGCAGACCTGCCTTGGGGACATCACCACTAGCACAGCATAGCAGCGCACACGGAACCTGCGGCAAGGCACCTGTTGCAGTATTCTTGTGAGGACCATACACTATCATGGCAGGCCTCCTGGTGGCAGTAGGATGGACATGACTGCAGTCTTGGCACTGGATGGTGAAGTGCACTCGCAACATACTTGAGGACTCCTACCATATTGTCAAGTCAGCTGTCAGGCTCCAGATGGCAAGATATTGGAGACACTCTTACCCTACATATCAAACTTTTGTATAGATTGGTGCATTAGACAGATGCACCTTTTCTGGCTGGACGACGTACTTGAGGACTCCTATTGTTCAGTCAGCTAGGTGAGCTCCAGATGGCAAGATGTTGGAGACACTCTTACCCTACATTTCAGACTTTCTTCTAGATTGATGCATTAGACAGATGCACCTTTTCTGGCTAGACGACGTACTTGAGGACTCCTATTGTTCAGTCAGCTGGGTGAGCTCCAGATGGCAAGATGTTGGAGACACTCTGACCCTACATTTCAGACTTTTATCTAGATTGGTGCATTAGATAGATGCATGCACCTTTTCTGGCTAGACAACGTACTTGAGGACTCCTATTGTTCAGTCAGCTGGGTGGCACTAGATGGCAAGATATTGGAGACACTCTTACCCTACATTACAGACTTTCCTCTAGATAGATGCATGAGGGAGATGCATTGTTTCTAGCTGGACATCTTTTGCTTACTTGCCGCACTTTGACCGGGCAGTGTCTGTGACTGGCAGTATGCACACACTTCCATCCTTGTTGGAGCATGAGGGAGATGCATCTTTTCTGGTTGGACAATTTGATCTGCTAGCGTTATGTCACCTCGGTGGCCAATGTGGCTGGTGATCACACACACTTTTCTTCACATTGATGCATTAGGTAAACGTGTCTTGTCTCCTTGGACACCTTTTGCTTGCTTGTGTCATGGCGCCTTTATGGAGTTTTGACTTGTGGGAGGCCTTTTAGCGTTTTCCCTAGGAGTGGTTGCAGGTTTGGATTTTACCCTATCATGGGGATGGTCTTATGCTTTCGTGAGCAAGTAGACATGGTTTTTGTTTGATTACTTTGTTTTCTTCCATGAGGTGCTTTATAGCACTTTCATGACACATCTTTTCTGGAGTATTCTTCCTGTGGACTGATCGCCTTGTCATCTTGACAAGGCCGGTGTTTCACACATCTTACATTTGTCTGGTATCTTTGTTAGCACCAGCTGGCATAGAGTGGACATCTTGCTTGCCTTGAACTGATCGCTTAGGAAGTGTTTTCTAGGCCGGTGTTCGGGCACAAATCAGGTTCGTTCGGTACCTCCATCATCTGACGGAGGGTGGACAATTCCCCTGTAACCCACAAAAAAAAAGGTGTTTGACGGTTTGTTGGCCTCTGGTGAAGCTGCTACTTGGGCGGAGGAGCTACTGAGACTGACACAAGCGGCTGTGCTTTGACCAAAATTTCCGAGACTTGCTGACAATGAGCTGGCTGCAGGTGGCTGGCAAAACAGGGTTTTTAATTTTTGTTTTTTTGGGTTATCAACCCTCCATCGGATGATGAAGGTACCGAACGAGCCTGGTTTGACCCCGAACAACGGCCTAGAAAATACTCCCTAAGCGCTCAGTCCATGGCAAGCAAGAAGTCCACTCTATGCCAGCTGGTGCTAACAAAGATACCAGACAACCCTAAGGTGTGTGAAACACCGGCCTTGTCAAGATGACAAGGCTATCATTCCACAATATCAGGGACCCCTCTCAGGAAGGGTACTCCAGAGACGATGTGTCATGAAAGCGCTGTAAAGGACGTCATGAAACAACACAAAATATTCAATACAAGAAACATGTTATGAAAGCAAATGGATCATCCCCATAACAGGGCAAATTCCAAACCTGCAATCACCCCTAGACAACACGCCAGCATAGGGTATGCTGCTGTCAACGGCCGCTTGAGCATCTGAGGGCTAAAGCACATGCAAGGTGGTGTCATCAGCATGTTGCTGACTAACAGGTGCTGACTGACCATCTGGCATGACAGATACCTTAGGCCATGTGTGCGGTCAAGCATGCTACGCCTAGCGCTATGTTGCTTGAGGAGTTAGAGTTGTCGCCTCTGCAGGTTTTTTGGTGGTGAAATGTACTTGAATTTTGGAACAAGATAGCTGCTAGTCCTGTTAGGTCACCTTTTTTTTTTTTTTTTTTTTTTGGGTTACAAGGGAATTGTCTACCCTCCGTCAGATGATGGAGGTACCGAACGAACCTGGTTTGTGCCCGAACACCGGCCTAGAAAACACTTTCTAAGCGATCAGTCCAAGGCCCACTCTATGCCAGCTGGTGCTAACAAAGATGCCAGACAAATGTAAGATGTGTGAAACACCGGCCTTGTCAAAATGACAAGGCGATCAGTCCACAGGAAGGATACTCCAGAAAAGACATGTCATGAGAGTGCTATAAAGCACACCATGGAAGAAAACAAAGTAATCAAAATTAAAAAACATGTCTACTTGCTCATGAGAGCATATGGATCATCCTCATGAGACGGTAAAATCCAAACCTGCAACAACTCCTAGGGAAAACGCTAAAAGGCCTCCCACAAGTCAAAACTCCATAAAAGCGCCATGACACAAGCAAGCAAAAGGTGTCCAACAAGACAAAACGCGTTTGCCTAATGCATCAATGTGAAGGAAAGTGTGTGTGATCACCAGCCACATTGGCCACCGAGGTGACTAAACGCTAGCAGATCAAAGATGTCCAACCAGAAAATATGCATCTCCCTCATGCACCAACAAGGATGGAAGTGTGTGCAAACTGCCAATCACAGAAACTGCTTGGCCAATGTGCGGCAAGTAAGCAAAAGGTGTCCAGCTAGAAACGATGCATCTCCCACATGCATTCACCTAGAGGAAAGTCTGAAATGTAGGGTCAGAGTGTCTCCAATATCTTGCCATCTAGTGCAACCCAGCTGTCTTAACAATAGGAGTCCTCAAGTACCTCGTCTAGCCAAAAAAGGTGCATCTGTCTAATGCACCAATCTAGAGAAAAGTCTGAAATGTAGGGTCAGAGTGTGTCCAATATCTTTCCATCTGGAGCTCATCCAGCTGACCTAACAACAGGAGTCCTCAAGTACGTCGTCTAGCCAGAAAAGGTGCATCTGTCTAATGCATCAATCTAGAAGAAAGTCTGAAATGTAGGTAAGAGTATCTCCAATATCTTGCCATCTGGAGCTCACCCAGCTGACTTAACAATAGGAGTCCTGAAGTACGTCGTCTAGCCAGAAAAGGTGCATCTGTCTAATGCATCAATCTAGAAGAAAGTCTGAAATGTAGGGTAAGAGTGTCTCCAATATCTTGCCATCTGGAGCCCACCCAGCTGACTTGACAAT
>JAABUP010002625.1_pt1 | contig 34100 bp, 34 predicted proteins | sample 5559201 | NCBI WGS metagenome assembly JAABUP01 (sample SAMN10711887, study PRJNA513373) | rock metagenome | isolation source: Antarctica rocks | place: Antarctica
GCTGCTCACTTTCAAAGTGAGAAAGCGCACTGTGAAAGCACATTACTACACCATTTTACTACTTTAAAACCCTACCTATAAGTCATAGTCATAGCTCGACAAAAATAGCTTTTAGGCTATGACCATGCATATGTATTGGCAATAAATTGATTACAGCATGCACCATGCCATGGTGATCTTCTCTCTATGATCAGGGGTACGTTGGTATCATGCCTAAGGCAGTCATGATTCACGGACTTCACACCGATAGAGGAACTGTTTAATGAAGCAGTAGCATGTGCATCTATTGTGCGCTACCAAGTTGGGTATCTGTCTAGCATGTGCACCTATTGCACACTACCAACTTGGGTTGAAACCCAATAGTTGATACATGTGCACCCACCTTAGAAAAAGCAGGCGCAGTTTTGTGATGGTCTGTTAGCGTGCATCTTGTTGTTATGGTATCTTGGAATGGATTGCCAACTGCTTTCCTGAGTTGATGGACCCAACAACATGTCAACTGCTGTATAAATGCAGTATAGTACCGTATGACCACGTGGTCATGTGCAGAACATTTTTTGAGCGATTGTGTACACGTAACAGTGCGGTAAATTAACCTCCAAGCCCAAATTGACAGGTCAACATGCACATGCCATGGGACTCGCATGGCTTGTATGAATGGATGTGGGTGTCCAAAGTTTGAAGCTCTTGCTAGTCTTGCAGCCTCTTATATAAGGCTACTTGATCTGATCTTCGTTGACAAACAGCCAAGTAAGAAACTTCGCTTTGCTGGGCAGCTTTGATTGCATCACAAGGCTGCATTTCACATGATAACCCAAATAATTCTACCCACTGATGGCAATTATTGGCCCAAACCAGGACAGAGATGAAAATTGCACAAAACACTGATGGCAAAAACTGCAGCAGTCAAGACCTGCATCAAAGGAACTATGGCAGGGCAATCATTGAACCGCTCTCTGCTGCAATAAGTGTGTGCTTCTGTGCATGCTGTAGTTCACCGTGATGCGCCCATGGCTCTGCTTCGCGGGGCCTTCAAGGTTGCACCCAAAACCGGGCAAACAAAGAATAGGCATGTCATGAGCAACACCTCATGCACGCATAGGTTTCTGTCTTGTCTGTCTTCCATAACTTCCCTGCTACCACAATTCTGTCACCAGCTGCAAAAGTACGCAGGCTAAGCCCGTCGTTCATTGTGTAAGCCAGGTGTGCATGCGGATGCTGCTCTTTCTTGCCGTTGACACTAATCAGGTCCAGGCAAGAAACCATCAGTCTACTCTGCAAGCTCAATACAGCAAGTCTGCTATCACTTGACAGCTGTGTTTGGACTTCGCTGCTGCTGCCCCCAGACTCCAGCTTGACCAGCACTTGCTTGTAATGCGATGTATCACGCTGGTCCAGAAGATGCTCAGTCTCTGCACAAGCGTCGGCTAAAGCTACGTACCTGAAGCGATAGCGAGTCGAGGTCTGCAGCCAGAGTCAGCAAAAGACAGACAGGCTAGCAGTGAAATAATTGTCGTCGGCCATAACACACTACGGTATGTTACCTGACTTAAGCATGTCAAGAGGCTCGGACGCTCTCATGCTAACGCAAGGTTTGAATGACAATGTGCTCGACGCCTGGAATCCAGGCCCTGGATGACCAGCTGCCTAGCTGTCTGCATTTTAGTTTCCAGCCACAAGGCGTCCAAAACCTGAAACCGAGAAACACTAGAATGTTAAACTCAATCTCATGAGCACTGTATGAAATGACCAGACTACTGAAGAATCACTGATCAAAGTTCAGCTTAGATGTGCTCTAACTGGCAACTCACGGAATGCCTAGCTGGACACATGAACTTGTTCAACCGAAAATGCATGCCAGTGCATTGCAAGCTCAGCCACTAACAATTGCTAACTACAACCTGCCCTAGAGACCCTTTTGGTCTCGTGTGACTACTGTGAAAAATGCAGCCAGGTTGAAATACCACTGCTGACTACACCCTGTCCTAGAGACCCTCTTGGTCCCATGTGACTACTGTGAAAATGCAGCCGTCAAAAGACTGTCAACACAAATGACAATCTGCACTGCCAACACAAAGTGTGCAATAACGCGTGCAGAACCTCAGCCAGAGTCTGCGCCTCCTTGAGTGTTGTCATAATAGCGACCAGCACAATGTACTCCCTTGCAGACCACTGCCAAGACTGATAGTGTGACTGCTGAGGGGTCTAGCTTGTGCCCTGAATAGTACTTTCTTGGTGCTGTGAAGGTCGAGGATAGAAAGCCCTTTCTGTCGCCATATGGATCTGTCTTAAAACAGGCATTTGTCCCCACCCCAAGACAGGACGCCTGCAACCTTCTCGTCGGCTTGTTTGCCTTCTGTCTGCGTATTGCTGCGCCTGCTATCCGCAGTTAGCACTCTTGAGACAGGATATCTGTGACTCTGTGGTCGTCTTGATAGCCATCTGTCTGTGTATTGCTGCGCCTGCTATCCGCAGTTAGCACTCTTGGGACAGGCTTCTGTCTGCACTTGGAGGCAGGCATCTGTCTGCACCTGTCTGACAAGCATCTGTCTGCACCTGTCTGACAGGCATCTGTCTGCATCTGTCTTACAGCAGGCTGGCCTAAGCTCCTGAAACTTCACCTGCCAAGGAATGCCAACAAAGTCAACACTTGCTCACAAGCCTGTCAGCCGTTGAGCCCAGGCTCTGCTGCAGCTCAAGGGCAGACCATCACAGCGGAAAGAGTGTACGAGGGGTACAGACAGTCAGTGACAGCAAAAATCTCAAACTTGACGTGTTATGTGAGACCAGCATCCAGATGTTTACCCCTCAGCAGCTTGCCACTGCAGAGCTAGCAGACTTCTGCAGAGTGCTGAAGTCACCAAAGTCGGTAAAAGAGATACAGTGTACAGTGCTTGGGGTAGGCTGCTGTCAAACAGCAAGCACAAATATACACTGCTGTAATGCATGAACTGGAGTCCATGCCAGGTGACTTGTCTCCAAAGCTTTGCATCATGGCCTTTGCACAAACTCTGAGTCGTTTCTCAACCTGCAGGTATGTTATGAAAACTCATTCTCGCATGCAATTAGCATACAAATGACATGTACCTGGCCACACAGGATGCTATACAACCGTGCAATTCTGGCGTACATACCTGACCTCCTTGAACAGATGACATCTCTGACTGCAGACGTTTGAACATTCCACATATCCGGGCTGCTTTGGCATGCTCATCAGCGACTTGGTTCACCCATTCTGTATAATTGTGAAGCAGCCTACTTGTGAATGGAATGCTTGTAAGACGCTGAGGAGTGCTAGCACAATCGTGATCGCTAGTCATGTTCGTGCAGTACATGCACAGGATTGTGTGGCTTGCAATCAAACTAAGATCTAGATGGGTGACAGAGACTTCCTTCTGCAGCAAGTACACATGTCATCCGTCAGGGTGCTTGACAGCTGCTCAATTAGGGGGCACCTATTATCATGTTGCTGACCAGGAGGCCTAAATTGCCTATCGTCGCGGCTCTGTACTTTTGAAGCAGCTCTATTGGTAGGAGACATCACCACCTCAGCTGCAATCGAGTTCACAGGTCTAGGCCTCTTGGAGCCGCTGCTGGAATTTGGTTCAGGATTTGCTGATTGCTTAGCTGCAACTGATGCCTTATCAGCTGTTGAGACATGGATTGTCTGGTCATTCATTGACTGTGTTGTGTTAGGGGTGCAAGGTGGTGAAAGGTAGGTGTCAAGAGTCCCGACTTGAAGCTGCTTGGCTGTCCAGCAGCTGTCTGCTTCAGCACAAGAGGCGCATCATCAGGCATGGCAGCAATCTGGCCGCTGGTCAACTGCTTGCAGGCAACAACAGTGTCTGAGCAATGATGCCTGTACCTGAACCGATTGTGCAGAGCTGCATGGTACAAATTGAGATAGGATAAATTTATTTAATTTTGCCACTTTAAAGTTTGCCATCAAATTCAGTGCTTGCCATAGTGCATACTTTCTCAGTGGCAGAACAAATGCAATGTTAATAACATTGTCTGATGTGTTGCTGGTAACATACTGCTTTTAACACACCTCAAACACTCTCTTGCTCAAGGAGTCTGGTGTTACTACATGATCATTGGCCTGAATTGCAACCAGGACCTCTGTTTTGGTCATCCATCTGGCCGGCTGAGTGTCAAGGGCATGTCATTGCACTGCCCCTGCTTAGTGCAGCCGATGAACTGAAGCATGCCATGCTGAGCTGTGAACACACATGCTTTCCGGCAAAGCACACAGGCTATAGCTATGAACCTTGATAGATGTGATGCCGCCAAGAGTAAGCCCTCTCAAGTATACAAAGAGAGTACTCTGGTAGCGCATAGCCGGAGAAGCGCTCCTTTGACTGTTGGCTGCGCCTCGCAGTCTGGGCTCCACCAGAAGTGCGGTAGATGTGCAGCTTCTGGGGCTGGAAGAAAGACAGTGTAGGGGCTGGGCCCCAGAAAATATTTGTGAATCTGTTCCTGATAACACAATATGCAGGACAAGCAAACATAAAATGATGTTCATCCTGTGTTGAACCACAATTGCAGACAAAACAGCGACGTTGCTCCCGAGGCACCTGCTGTGCTAAAGGTAAAAGCCTACCAGTATCTACATGAAGACCATGACATCCGCATCTAAATTTGCTGATGAGTTTCCGGCTCTTAAAATATTTGACCGCTGAAAGATAAGGTGCTGAGACGTGTTCTGGTTGCAAGGGTTAAGACTACTCTGATGGCATGTTTGTGAATAATGGGTTTTCGCGTTGCCAATAACAGTACTCATATCTAAACATTTAATCATCCTCAATGCTCAAACTTACAGGTTGACCCTGCCCCAATTGCGAACTTTGTGGCTCCAAAACAAGTGTGACATGCCGTGCATGCCTTCATCAAAGGATTCTTGATCATGATGAGACGTTCATCATCAGATCTAGAGAGATTGTTGATGCGGTCATGATTTCGCAGAATTTGTCGCCACCAGTGAAAACGTAAACGGCCTAACTCAGCTACTAGTAGTACGACGAAGTTTGCAGTGCTGTCCCTCACGCCAAGCATACGCTTCAGGAATTGCCTATGCAAAAGCTCTGCAGCATCACCTATCCCTCCATTAACACCCCACACTTCGCTAGCATAGCTCAAAATGGGTAGTACCAGGCTGTCAAAAAGCTTGCACCGTACTTTAGGATCAGAAATGGGCAAAAGAGCACATCTGCGGTTCGTGAAATGCCTTGCTTTTTTTGCAGCAGAGACAAGCTGCGACTCGCGGCGAGACGCTATGTGCTAGATTTTTGGTCGCATGAAATTTAAACCCAAGATAGTTGTATGACTCCACTCGCTCCACTTCATTGCCATTCAACATGAAAGCTTATCATGCAGCTTTTGAACCAAATGTGACCACTTTGGTCTTGGCCAGATTAACACTGAGTTGCCTTTGAAGACAGAACTGTTGTAATCGTCAAGCTGCCTCTGGAGCCCTGCTGCTGTTGTAGACATAATGATGAGGTCATCAGCATGTAGTAGCAGTAGAACCAGTACAACTGATAGGGAGGGTGCATCATGACCAGCTGTGTCCATTAAGTGCTGCTCAATTGATTATTTGCAAATACATCCATATTCATCCATGGCCATCCAGCTGCTGGAGAATTCCAGCATGTCAGCTTCGAATCGGTCAGCTCTCTATCACGTGGGGCGCAGCACAACTGGGCCATCACGTGGGGCGCAGCACTGGGTGTCGGAGCAGCGCAACCACAAAAGGCAGACTTTTAGCTGCTTGAACGAAGGCGACCCGATGCAAGTGCGAGCAGGAAGCAGGAATGTCTCCAGACGAGCTGGCGTCTTCCGGCATCGAACAAGCTTTTCTTTCAGTGTCCAGACAAGGCTTCAGCGCTACTCAGGTGCAGGCGACTCAGCAGTTTCGGCTGGCTTTGTAAGACTGCCTCATGCAAGGCATTTGGTACTGTCATACTACCCCTGAGACGCCAGTCATGGCAACACGTTTGCACTGCATACACTTTAGGAACTGCGTAAGCGCTGCCGAGCAAGCATCCTGATAACCAGGTTACCCATATCGTATCTGGGTTGCTGCAAGCAGGCAAGCCCGTTGTATGCAGCAGTGTGACATCAGCACGTTTTCAGGTCGCGGCGACTGCACACAGAGACGACAACTTGCAACCCGACACAGACACCATAATACTTCCTGGAGGAGCAGAAGACGACTCATATCATGTTGAGCCCAGTTTGCAAGCTATTCAGCGGCCTCCTGCCAATATGGAAGCTGGTATGCCCTGTCATAGTGTCTGTTTGCCGCAAGTCATGACTGCTTGACGTGTATGCATGTCATCACTGCTGGAAAATAACAACACTAAATGCCATACATGCAGAGCTTCAGTGCCAGGTTGTTGTCAAGCAAAGTGGGCAGACCACGTTGTCAGATGATGTGCGTACGCAGCATGCAGTGATGTTGTGTGTTGCGCAGGCAAAACTTGTGCGAGTTGCAAGCAAAGAAGCAATTGTGATCAACTCAGCGTCTGTGGCAGCTGTAATGAGCCTGTACATCTGTATTGCACAGCTGACCTGCCATGGCCATTGTCACATTACTGCTACTTCTGCCAGCCATGCAAAGAGGAACCGCACTTACGAGGAGCTCTTCTTGAGGTGACACGGGCCACTCATCTCACATAACTTGTTAGCTATGTCCTGTAAGAAGCCATGTGTTCAACAGTCAGGTTCAGCCATGCTTTCATGCCTGTCAAAGTGAAAGCATGGCTGAACCTGCAACAGCCTGTCAATCCCTGTACTCAGGGTCTTTTGGCACTGGTATGCTGTCAAAAGTGTCTCAGCGCATAACATCAGACGATGATGTTCATATAGGTGACAACAATGCAGCCACAGCAAAATGTAAACATGTTATGTTCAGGCAGGGCAGGAGGTGTGCTATGGTGCAGAGGCCCCATGATATGCTGCAGTCAGGATCATCATAAGTACTATTCCAACAGTCTGATCATAAGTCTGTTTTGGACTGCTTGCAGGCCCTGTCCTTCCATGGGAAAGCAGGGGCCACTGTCAAGCAGCTAGAGGAGTTTGTACAAAAACGTCAGGACAGCTGTTTTGAGGAGCGAGTTAGCAAGTCGTATGAAAAGAAGACATATGAAAAGCTACGGGGAAGCCACGAGAGTGTGCGAAGTCTACTCACACGGGTAACATTGACAGTCCCGCATGTGCTGTGACTGCAAAATCCCTGATGCTGTACAGCATGTTGCAATTTGAATGGTACACTTGCACCTTAGTAGCTGCAGATGGCATACAGGTTTTGCTGTGCTGCATCAATAATGCCAAGTGAAACAGCACAAATTCCATACAGCAAAGAGGCAGCAGCTTTGTGAGTGGCCAGTGATGTGTGCAGATGGCACACAGCAAACAAGGCAAGAACATTGGATTTCAGGTTGAGATGGTGCCACAAAGCGGGAGCACCAGAACAAGTGAGAGGTACCGGCTCAAGTTTGAACACCAAGCAGACTGGGGCTCACCGCCAGGTGCTTACTCTGCATCTCAGCAGCATATCTGTTCTTGATGCTGGCCAACATGACAGTGGCCTGGATTTATATTTACAAGAGTTGTCAAAGCATAGTTTGGCCGCTCAAGTCTTGCTCGAGCTTTCGATATAGCCCTGCAGCTGACTTCATATGGCAACGGACGCAGAGCAGCTGCCTTCACGTCACAGCAGGCAGCACCATAAAAACAATTTCCTCATCCACCAGTTGTTCTTGAGACAGGTGCGAGGTCTCTGCAGAAGAAACGCTGGGGTCTCGGACTGCCAGTGACTAACGTTTGTGAACATCAAGCAGGACCTCGATGAGTGTCTGATCTTGATCGAAGCCTCGCTTGCCGACTCTCAGGGAGGTGCAGAGTATGCACTGTACATAAAAGCTCTGATCCACCGGCAAAAAGGTGCTCAGCTTGCCGTGCTTTTTAGAAGAGCTCGTCTCAAGCGTCGTCTACCAGCGAAAGGCACTCAAGCTGTGCTGACATGCTATAGGCCAGCTATCAGAGTCTCTGCAGCTGTTTCAGCGGGCTGCTGTTGTCAGTCCCAACAATCACACCTACCACAAGCAGGCCAGTAGCAGATAGTTAACAGGATCATATTTGTCTGCTGTAGCATTGACTGTACTGTTCTGGCACAGGTTGGACGCACGCTACTATTGCTGGGCAGCTTTGAGGCAGCTGTGCAGGTCTTTGAAGAAGCGACTCAGCTAGCCCCAAGGGACTGGGAACTTTGGCACAATAAGGGAGCATGTTACATGGCTGCAAAGGAATATGACTGGTACCTACCACTCTTGCACATCCCATGACCATACCATACATACTATTCTGTGTTATACAAGCGTGCTCAGCTCACCTCCCCCTGCAGGGCTGCTGAAAATTTTGTCAAAGCCAACTCAATAGAGCAGCACGACAGCACCTTTCTGCAGCTGGGCAAGGTGTATGCTCTGCAAGCAGATTACCAAGCTGCAGTGAAAGTTTGCTTGGAAGCGTTGCTATTCTGCCCAGACAATGCAGAAGTACTGACCACAATTGGTTTGCTGTACCTGCGAATGGGCGAGAGCTTGAAGGCTTTTGATTTCTTGGGAAACTCCTTGTCAAATGATCCGAGAAATGTCAAAAGCATTCTGGCGGCTGCCAGTGTCATACAGGCAAGCTGTGCATTGCATTCTGTACTGCAAGGGCTGCATGTGCATCTATTGTATAGAGCGTCTGATGCTGACTGAGTGCTTACAAACATGGGTTGATGCATGCAGGACCATCATGACATGGATGTGGCTTTGGTCAAGTATCGTGTGGCCGCAGTGCAGACACCCAACTCTCCACAGTTGTGGAACAACATAGGTCACCATGCACTGTTTATGTGCACAGCTGGTGCATTAGCTGATCATGTTGTTCCAGCCTTTGCATTGTCAGATTGTCTTGTTGTCCATGCAGGGATGTGCTTCTTTGGCAAGCAGAAACACGTGGCGGCAATATCTTGTCTAAAGAAGGCTTCTTACCTAGGTGGGTGGTGTTCACGCACTGTGCAGCAACCTGCAACTGCGAACTGACAGGTCCACCGAATCCCCCAGAGTTGGGTGCATTAACATGCCTAATTTGTCTTCAGGTCCCTTTGAATGGATCGTCAGCTACAATCTGGGCTTGTTGCACCTTGCAACAGGACAGTATGCAAGTGCCTTCCATCACTTCAGCTCGTCTATCAACATCAAATCTGACTTTGCACACACCTACATGTATCTGGCTGTGGCTCTTGCCAAGCTAGATGACGTGGACAATGCTTCGGCTGCTTATGAGAAGGCCATTGAACTTGATGACGACATGATGTTCAGGCTCAACTATGGTAAGCTATAAACAGCAGTCACTTACATGTTGATTGCTGGTACCTTTAAAAAACATTCTCACAAAATTTGCAGATGTGTAAACCCTGCAGGCGACGTAATAATGTTCAAAGTATGCTGGCTGATTCACGTCTTGTTTTATGTATGCTGCAGCTATCACTCTGAGCAACTACGATGAGCCGGATTTAGCACAAGAGCAGTTTGACAGATTTGAGAGGATCTTCAGCATTGCTGGCAGAGACACGCAAATGGCAGATGCAGATGTTGTGCAGCAGCGGCAACTTCTTCTAGACATCTTGAAATCCAGATAGCGTAGAGCCATCATGGTCTGACCATTTGTTGGATTAGCAGTGACAGCATGCAGCTTAGTGATACTATGTCCTGTTATTATTTATCATAAAAGTGGCAGGAAATACTTGGAGGTCATATGCTGCAGCCTAAAAGCTTCAAAAACCTGGTAATTAGTGACAAACAGAGTCTATGACAGAATGCGCTGCTCGGGAGCAGTGCATAAGATCTGAGGAAAGTCAAAAGTGCTGAATAGTTATTCAACAAGCAGCATAATACATTTATTGAAAAAGCACAAAAAGGGATGATCAGCTTGAGAAGGGCTAATGATGCATCAAAGCTTGTCACATCATACAGGGGATTCTAAGACAGCTCAGATTTCTGTTCTTCTTGGACAAATACTCTTTGTAGATGTTGGGCAATTTGATGACACACAAGAAAAACATTGTCAGCAGTTGATGATGTTATTACCCCCAAGATCATCCTCCTGAATCATTCCGTTGCAGAAGTTGCCTGTGCCAGCATTGCCTGATAGTGTGTTGCCACTGATTGTACTGCCATAGGTGCATCCATTGTTACAAAGGAGCCAGATTGCAACACCTGCGCCACCTGCGATTGTGTTGCCTGTGATGCTGAGACCAATGCTGGGTCCCAAATTGTTTTTTGTCTCTATCCCTGGCATGCCATCCATGCTGCTTGATATCTGATTGTTGGAGACCACCACACCTACAAAGAGGTACTGCTGGGTCTGTTTCTCTGCCAGAAGGTATTGCTGTCACAGCATGGGTCAGCATTAATCTGTTAGACTATAATAATTATAACTATCATAGCAATGTGCTGGAGCGTACACGAGAAGTGGAACCACAGACAGAGGTGGTGCAGGCTGCACTCCAAAAAAGGAGACATCTCACCATTGCTGTGGTCAACGCCAATGCTTCCCACACCCCCAGCGATGGCGTTGTCAGTCAGGGTGTTTCCCGAAATCTGCTAGACACAAAAGGCATTTTCTGGGCCAGGCAGCCATGCTGAGCAGCACAGACATAGATGTCACTGCACTGAAGATCCTCAAAGTGATGCCAAGCATGTGTACATGTCTGCAGACCTGTGCACCATTGGCCTGGTTGTCTGCTGTGATGCCTTCAAACTGGTTAGAGGAGGCGGTATTGCTTGTGATGGTGTTACCACTGCAGTCATTTTGTGCAATGCCCACCATCATGTTGCTTGAAGCCTGCATGATCAGACGCTCTGTGTGCTCTAGCATGTCCCATTCATGCGCTTTGCGCTACGCCTTTGCTGACTCAACAAACGGATGCAGTCTAGTTCATGGCATGCTATGCAAGCTAGTGAAATTCAGAGCAAACTCTGCAGCTTGTACACAACATGTATGGCAGGAATGGCAATAGATATCATGCAGAATGACCATACTTACTGTGCAGCCAGAGACAGTGTTTCCACCGCAAGCTGATGACTGACCATCAATGACAAACCCATGCGCTCCACAGTTTATGGCCTGTAGTCAACGGAGGCGTGTACCAACACATCTGCTGGTGAGAAAAGACAAGCATCAGTTGCAGCCTGGCAAGCACAACAACAAAGTCACTGTTGGAGCGTCTTACTGAGCACCCTGTGACGACATTGCCTCCCCCTGTGATCACAAAGCCAGAGGCTGCTGAGTTGTCGCAGTTGATGTTGAGGTTTTGAACTGTGTTGCCATTCCCTCTCACAAAGAACTGCACATTTGAGGCACCAAACACGATGGAGGCTCCAGATGGAGCTGACACAAGCAGGCCGTCCACGTTGACATCAATGTCTGCGAAGGCCTTGTACGTGCCCGGCGGCACACAAACGAACAAGCCTGCAAAGACTTAAAATTTAAGGGCGACTCCATGACTCAATGTCTATTTCTCTACAATGCGGATGCGGTCTTGCTCTGCGTAGACTGATGACCAACTTACGCTCAGTACTAGCGGCAACGATGGCTTCGTTGAAAGCCTGAGAGCTATCAGCCTGGCCGGAAGCATCAGCGCCATACCTCGTTACGTCTACTCCGCTGGTGCATCCGCTGGACTGCTGCAAGCTCCTCGCAGCAATGCCCACACTTGTACAAGCAAAGAGACAGACGGACATGCATATCGCAGTTTGCGACGGTAGAAGTCGCACGGCGGTGAAAGTCGGCAGACGCATGCCGAGGATCGGAGCTCCGTCGGCCGCTGCAGCCTCAACAGGTTTTTAGCAGCACCTTCAGATGCTCTCCTATCCTCTCAAACCTGTTGCGTTGTTACAGTGCGGAACAACACAGCTTCGGGTGCTTTACGACGCCGGTCTCGTCAGGATGGCTGCATCTGTTTCGAATCTGCAGCTGCTTCGATGCTGAATCAAAACTTTGAAAAGGTCAAACTTTCTTCGAATGCAGTCGAATCACTATCGACGTGACACAGAGTGACATAGCTGTCTTGAAGGCATCTGAAGATCCAGACCTGGGCCAGCTCGTTCAGGCCCGCATACTGTCACATCCGCTACATGCCACATTGACAAATATGCATATGGCATTCTTACCGATCAGGCAGGCACTGAGGTGACACTTTCAGTCCAGGACCTTTATAAAGCTTCATTAAAAGCACATTGTGTGCCATGGCACCTAGTCTTGAGACCAACAATAGCCTATGCTGCTGCTATAGGTATGACCACTAACACAACCTCCAATTTCAGCTGTGCATGCATTGTGCTTGCACTCGTGGCCGTTCGTCAGGACTGTCAGCCTCGACCTAACAGCCAGCAGACGCTACGATGGTTTTCTCAGCAGCTTTCATTTTCAGCATTTCTACATGACTGTAAATATGTCCTGCGCGATGCATTGAAATGCATCTCGCAGCCTAACACAACCTTTGCTTGACTGCATGCTGTATCTGACACAATATCTCTATAAGCTCTGCAAATTAGTGTATCCTTGGGAAAGTGTATTCGAGATCCAATCTATCAAGGGAACAATAGCCTCTTGGATTTTAACAGGGTATACATAATCACATGCAAAAGGGCAAGCTGTAGCTACATGCATTGAGCTGTTTGTTGAAACAAGGCATCACACCTGGCTGCACACGCACATTCATGAGATGTTGCTAATCAAGAGACAAAAAAGGCATGTGTTACAGGCAGAGGAGCACATAACCATCTAAACAAAGCTAAGGCACCTGCCCATGCTGCTTTGCCGCTGCAATTGAATCGGAGTTTAAGGGCAAGTCACTGTGACAGTCCAGTGCCACACAGTGTGGCAACATATAGCAAAATCAACAAGACCCTTGCAGGACAATACTGTTAAAGCACTACCGCGCTGCATCTGTTTGCCACTAGCTGACAGAGCAAGTTTATCTGGACACAGAAAACATGGTATGTAACTCACAGGTTTGTTCACATTTTTGATTTAGGCTGTGCTGCATCCAAGATTGGCTGCAATTTGAGGGCCATACCCATGCTGCCACTAATCTTGAGCTTGCGCAGCAGAAATGCCTGCAACAAGGCAGAAGCTATGTCATACCTGCATGCTTCATGCTACAGCACAGCTTTTCATTGCATTGACTTCTACATGTCATGTGGCGGAAACCTGTTGCTGTCGTACGCTGGGCTCTATTACTGCAGTGCAATTGTACTACCTGACGCATCATGCAATAGGAAGCTTGAACATGTAGCCAGCACAAATGCTGTGGCTACTATACCACTGCATGTCGCATATGCCTGCACCTCTTGAGGCTTGACAGTAACAACCCCCAATCTGTGCTGAAGTCAAGCAGTACCTGCTGTGGTCCCATCTTTCCCATGACCAATTTCACAAAGTTGTCATCAGAGATTGTAAGAGTCAGATCTGGCTTGTCACTGCCTGCTCCACCTTTGGACACCTTTCCCTTTCCTGACCTAAGGTCTAAAGTCCACTCCTCATCATCAATTTTGAAAAGGACAAGCCCCTGTACACCAACCATTGTCTTCACGTCCACTGAGAACACTGCCAGCAGTCGGCAGGGTCAGGTTTGTCCACCCAAGCGGAACGATCGTCATGACTCGATGCAGGTAAAGTCTACACTATCAGCAGAACAGGCAATTGGCGAGTAGTCTACCTTCAACTTGCTAACGAGATCTTCGCCATCGGTCTCTAGTGTTTTACTGAGTTGATCAAACAGAGGTTCTGCGGCCTTCTGCTTAGGCATTGTAGGAATAGTCCGTCAATGATGCTTCCTCTTGGCGTGCCTGGCAGGCCCACGATCGATGTACGCCCTGAATAAGATGGTGTCAACCGTGCACGAGTTGGTTGCGATGTGTATTCCACAGGCGCAAGGGATGCAGGCTGAGTGCGAACAGAGGTACTTGTGCTGTGTTGCTGACATGGCAGGGCTGACCTGGAATCGCCTCTCAGTCTCATGAGAGTCTGATCAGAGTCCTAAACTGCAGTGTGACAATATTCAATGCAAGCAATTCTGCGCTTCGGATAGTTGCATCACCAGCCTGCACGATGTGTACAGACTGCAGTGGCCAACTAAGCTGACTCACTGGACGCTGCTTGAGCTGGTGACCATCCACGGTGTTCCTGTTGTGATGGAAGGTCTTGTATTTACTCCCAAGCGAACGGACTTTCTGAAGGACGGCAGCATTTTCGCCCCAGCCAGCACTTCAGGGCTCTTAAAGTCCCACTTGTCCAGCTCGCTCACTGGTCTAAGGTGCTGAAGGGCTGCATCCACCTGCTGCTTTTGCATCCAGCTTGTCAAAGCCTATGTTGCTCCGAGCAACAAGTGCCCACTGCATCTCGACAATTCATCAGAGTTCCAGAAGTTGTGGCTCATACTGCAGGCCTGGAACGGAGCAAAAAGCTGTTGGTAAACCCCAACTTATGCAACTGGCTGCTCCGCAACCACAAGCTGCAACTGCGGACAGCTTTGCACAGGCCATTTGGGCACCTCAGCCCACCAGGTCTTCAAGCACTGCAGCCTTTGGGCAGACTGACATGGCTGCTCAGATTCGTGCAAAGTTTGAAAACTTAGTTCGCGCAAGTCCCCTGCCAAAGGCAAGCCTGGCAAGTTGTCATGGTGTATAATGTCCAAGGCTAGTGCATGTCATTGGTTATGTTGCTGACCTTGTCATAGACTTCCCGCTGGTGAACAAGCTGTTTTCAACTGAGGATACTTCAGTATGTGCAGGTTGTCGAACAGCTTATCAGCCCAGGTAACATTTTACAACAGCCTAAATGGAGTGCTGGGCTTAGCAGCGATAGACTTGGGCCGCCTGCTTGGCAGGCAAGCCATCTGCAAGCAGGCAACGTCACTGTGTCTAGCAGTGGCGTCATTACAGCCATTCAGCATGCAGATGAGCCTGCAGGTGCAGTTCTGTCGGTCCTCTCATGCATTTGGATGCAAACAGCATTCTCAGCAGGCTTATGCTCAGCTCAGCAACACATACAGGCCCAGCGGGTTGCTGCACATGTTGATCGGCAAACCATGTGGTCTGTGCAATGTAGTGGCGTAGCGGAGGATTCCACAACCTGCTGGTCAAGCAGCTGAATCATCCATCAAGCACCATCATTGTGCTACTTTACTGGTATGAAAGTAACTCCTGCATGCTGCAGGCAAAGCAGGCCCAGCTTGTCAGCTCTCTTTAGAGGCACGCCTCGGTGGCAGCTGGCCAGCTCAACTCAAGCCTCAGTCAGCCAACGACAGCAGGCAGTTGCTGGAAGGCAGACCTGCATCCAATGATGCTAGTCCGTCCATGAGTCATGCACAGTCTGCTGCACACTCTGCTGAAGCAGACCATATGATGGACACCGCCGCGCCCTTGCTGAATGGTGTTGCACCAGCCACGCAGCAGCCTGCTCAACTGCAGCACGCAGAGCAAACACCAAATTTGTTGGACACAAGCGAGACACAGGCACCTGCAACTGCTATATCTCATGACACACACCCAGATCGTCACACCAGTCATCAACTTGATCCAAGTGGCAAGGGTCAGCAGCAGCAGCAGCAGCAGCAGCAGCAGCAGCAGCAGCAGCAGTCAGTGCCAGGTGTTACACATCACACAGGCACAGATGCTGCTGACCCAACTGAGGCTGGCATGCACATTCAGCAGGAAGTAGCTGGTGTTGCCAAGGGCGCCACGCTGAGCCAGGAGTCCAGCTCAATGATGAGTCTGTCCCCAAGTCTCAAGCTGGATATCCCAGGCCTGGACTTTATGCTGGACTCACACATGCTGTCTGAGCACGAGGATCAGGCAATGTCCCAGCCTCTGGTGCAACCCTCTCTGCACCAGCAGCAACACCACATTGCTGACCACCAGCATCAGCATCAACAGCAGCCTGTGGAAGAGCATCAGCAGCAGCAGCAAAAGGGAGACTCCCCCTTTATGGAAGACATGCCAGCATCAGCTGCAGAGACACAAGCTGCAAGCATGCCTTCTGCAGGTCCATCCAGTCCTGCTGCCCATCAGTCCAGCCCCAGATCTATGCCTTCTGCCAGTCTTCCTCACTCTGATCAGCAGGCAGCAGAGGAGGCTGTCAGCCCCAGCCTCATCAGTGCTGTGCCTCAGCAGCATACTTCACCCCAGCATGCCAAGCCGTCTTTGGACCAGTCAGGCACCAAGAGTGCACAGGCAGCGGGCGCTTTGCTTCTGTCTGCTGCTGCTGCCAGCTCAGAGCATGATGTACCAACAGCAAGTCAAGGGCCACAACCGTCAAACACTGGCCGTGCCAGCAAGCTTGCTGTAGATGATCGCAGCCCTGCTGGACCAACAGATGACGGCCTTTCCAAGGAGCACCAGGCCGGATCTTCAGACATAAGCAAGGCTTTGCAGCCTGTTCATGACAGCATGCAGAGCAAGCCTGGCAACAGGCCGCCTGGAGAGATCAGGCCTTCTGCTATGAGCGGTGCCAAATCAGCAGAGACTGTTGCACCAGACTCAACTGTGCTGACTGACAGCAAGCCTGGGGCCAATCGTAGCTCAAATGCCAGGCCTGAGGCAAGCACACACGCCAAAGAGCCTCATCACACAGGCTCAGCTGCCCAAGGCACTGCTATGCGGCAAGCACATGGTGCTGTGCCTGCACCATCACAAGCAGTAGACGCTGCTGCAGTAGAGCAGCTTCCTGATGCTCTGACTGTGCCCATGCAACAAGGTGAAGCTGCTGATGTGAGTCAGCAAGTTGCTGAGCCAGGTGAAGATGTGACAACAAGCCAGGAGGGGCTGCACACACACACCTCACAGCACACTTCTGTGACAGCTTTAAAGAAGGTGTGTCATCTGCTTGACACCTAGCTAGGTGGCAGTAGTATCTGCATGCAAAGTAGAGGCATGAGCCTTGTACTTGCAGGTAGAACAGCATGCAATTTTGGACGTCAACAGGATGCTTAGACTGGCGGAGCATTCTTATCACTGCCAGCTAAACCTCAGTGCTTATGTTGTTGAGCAGTACATGCTGCAAATATGCATTTGCACTGTCAGGGATGGCCAAATTTACCTCGCCATCCATGAAGTCAGTTCATTTTGCCCACCTGACCATGAGACATAAGGGTTTCCAGTGAGCTGCACCCTCCCATTATTGTAATTGTAATTGAAACGCGGGCTTAGCCAACAGGCATCAGGTGCGTGCGACGCAAGTCAGCTCCCTTTGTAGAATGACAAATTTTGCTCAAGCTGTTGCCGATTGATTAGATGTGTCTCATATGTGCTATGCTGTGTGCAGGCTGTTCAGCTGAAGCGGCGGCAGCCTAGCAGCAGCGCTGCTACTGGGCCCGCAGCCAAGAGGTCAGCCATCATCCTTGACAAACCACAAATGCATGTGGCCCTTGTTCAGCTGGCCAGTGATAAGCATTACCACCATGATCAGCCATTCATGCATGCAAAGCTTGCATCTATGCACATGCACAGGACTAGCTGACATGCCTCACCAAGTAGCGATGATTACTCAGTAGATGCATTAACAAAATGCTCTGCGTGTCAGCATATGTATGACTGTGAGGTGACAGGTGTGCTTTTGGCAGGCGGTGTGTGGTGACAAGGAGCAGTGGGGGTGGGCAGGTGCAGCCACTGCTGCTGACAGCACCTACTGATGTAACCTTCCAGGACAGGAAGGGCTTGTATGAGGTCAGAACCCCACCCTGCACAGACCATCACTGCAAAAAAGGCTGAGCTCCTGTCAGCGGTGACCTGTGCAAGCACCTATGCCTATGCCAACATGCTGCAACACTTATGTAGCCCAACCTGAAGACTGCCTGATGTACATGAAGCCTGCTCTTTGCTGTGATTGCGTCCTGGATTTGAGCTGCACCTTCACAAAACAGCTCACGACGTATATGTCTGCTTGCGCAGACAAGTCGCAGTGGGAGGGTACGGTACCCTCCCTTGGCTTTCTGGATGCGCGAGACCAAAGTGCATGACAAGCTGGGCGGTGCCATTGCCATCCAGAGGCCAGGTGGCAGTTGCACCCCCCCTACCCACCCCAAGCCACCCCAACCTCCTGCTCCCGCTCTGACACGCACCCAATCTAGATCAATGCTGACACAGTCACAGGTCAAGGCACAGACACAGTCGTTGACACAGCCTCAGGCCAAGTCTCAAGCTAAGCCACAGGCTGCGTCAGTATCCAATGTTGAGGATCCTGAGGCAGAGGTGCAATCAGGGACACAGGCACATGTTTCTCACTCTCATGGCACAGATGGCAGCCCTCCATTTGGCAAGGCACGGCAGCAGCTGCCTGTGCAGCACAGCAGGAGACACAGAGCAAGCAGTGCTCAGCCAGCTGTCACTGTGCCACCGCAAGACCCCCCTTCTCCACCCTTTCCCTACCCCATCCTGGCTGGCAAATCACCCAAGGCCAGAGCTCCGGCTGCAGCTGCAAGCAGTGAGCAGCAGACAGGGCAGATGGCCAATCAGTCCAGCCAAGCTCATCCCCAGAAGCAGACGGCTGAAAGGCAAGCCTGCAATGCAAGCAAGGACGGGGACATAAGCGCTGGGGTTGCGACTGATGCTGAGGCTGTTGGCATCAGCACCAGCAAGCTTGCTGCTGCTAGGCCAGCTGTTGGTGGTGCCACTGCACAGCTGAAGCGATGTGGCAAATGCAAGACTTGCATGCGACCACAGAGCAAGCAAGGCTGCCTTGTCAACAAGGCTCTTAGAGAGCAAGCTCTGGCTGTGCCCACTGCTCCAGCCACAGCACCTGTGCCAGCTGAGCAAGGCAGGGCAGCCAAGGGGAGCAAGCCTGCAGCAGCCAGCAAGCCTGAGAAGGCCAGTCAGGTGGGTCCCAACATTCAGAAAAAAAGCAGTCCTTCAGGTGCTGGAGACAAAGCAGCAAAGTTGCGCAAGGCTGAGACAGCTAGCAAGTCAGGCACAGCCAGCAAGTCCGCTGCAGACACTCAGCCGCACGAAACAGGCGTGTCGAGCAAGCTTGTTAGACAGCCCAAAGCCAGGAAAGCAGCTGGCGCTGACAAGGCTGGCAATGTGTCTTCAGGCCCACACGGCAGCATACACTCTGCCTTGACACAAGCTGTGGACTTGGCTTTGGACATGGAGCAGCCAGATGCCGATCAACAGCAGCAAGAAGCAGCACAGGTGCTGGACTCGCTCAAGAACAGCCCAATCGCACCATCATGCTCTCGGTCTGCTGCTTCACAGCCATCAGCAGCTCTTCTAGGGCCATTAGCCACAGCCTTGGGGCAGTCTGAAGGTGTGTTTCAGGCAGGTCCGGATCAGGGAATGCAGTCAGAGCAGACGGCGGCTGCATCACCAAAATCGCCTTCAGCCAAGCAGGAGAGGCGAGGCAGACCTAGGAAGAAGCCTTTGCTTGATGCAGAAGATGAGAAGAAGCTGTCTGGACCCAAGAGGGGTAGGGGTAGGCCCAGGAAAAACCCACTTGCTGAGCCTGTTGAGGACCCACTGGCAGAGGGGCCTCCAGAGGGCAGCTGCCAGCAGGACAAAGTGCCTGCTGACGCCGCAGGCAACAGTGTACCTTCTGGCAGTGCACTGCAGCAGCCGATGGAAGCTTACAGAGTTGTTGCCCTGCAGCCACTTACCAGCAAAGGGCTAAGTACAAAGGTGTGTTGTTGATGCTGGTCAAACCTGCCTGCTGAGGCCTTTTGTCTTGCTGCATATTTATGCCACATGGATCATGGTTGCTAGGGCACAGCTTGCATGGCTATCTGCTGACTTCACCTAAGGCTCTCTGCTGGCCGATTGGCCGGCTTGCTTACTTTGCTTGCTTGCTTACTCTGCTTGCTTACTCACTTTGCTTGCTTGCTCGCTTGCTGACCGCTGTGTGACAAAAGCAGATGCCTGTAGGTCAAGGTGGAGAAGGTTGGCACAATGGGCAGGCAAGGGAAAGGCAGCCAGCCTGCAGATGCTGCCTCCACCCTTGAAGCCAGTGGGCAGCCATCTATCAGCGCCAGATCCCCTGCAGGTGCAGGCTGGACTGAAGACCAGAAGGCAGCCCTGCAGAAGGCTTACCTGACTGTGAAGCCCAGCCAGCGCAACTTCTGGCAGCATGTGGCTAAGCTGGTGCCGGGTAGGACTGCATTGGAGTGCTGCAATTGCAAGTTTGATGAGCTGCCAACCCCTGTGGAGAAAGTGAAGCAGACTGCTAGGAGTGCGGCAGCCGGAGACTCATCTCCCATCAGACCCCCAGCCCTCAAGGTTGCAGGAGGTAACCAATGAAGTGGCCTCAACTTGAGCACAATCTGCATTCCCAGGAAGTGATCTGCCTTTTGCAGAGCCTATTTGATTTGCCAGGCAGATGGGTCATTCACCATGTCAAGCTCATGTGTTTACTGTGCTTGCTGGTGTGTGCAGCCTACTATGACAGCGTGATTTGGCAAAGGCGGTTGTCATGCTGCATTGCCAAAGACATGTCGTCAGCATCGACTTGTCCTGTATGCAGAGGCTCTGCTCCGCTGGCATCCTAGTCACATGGTGAATGCCCTGATTGATCATGCTCTCCGTGCTGCATGGTTTCAGTCCTTTCAGGCAACACATTGTCACCTACTCATTACAGACACCTAGCACGCCATGTGTGTGTGTCTGTGTCTGTGTCTGTGTGTGTGTGTGTTATGACTAGCATGCTGCAACAGTCTCTGGCATGGTCTCAGGTCGCATCAAAAAGCCAAGTGCTGCAGCCACCAAGCAGTGGGCCCGCCAAGTGCGATGGCAGCAGCGAGCTCAGGAGCAGAGTGATGACGACTCCCCACAGCCAGCTGCACGAACCACAAGCCTGCATCGGCAGCGCAGCAACCTGGGTGGTAGCCAGCACGCTAGTGCCACCTCGGCCCTGCTGGTGGCCATACACAAGCAAGACAAAGCTGACAAGTACATTGACCGCATCTTGAGGAAGCAAGGTGGTAGGCTGCACAAGTTGAAAGCAGTGCCAGTAGCATCTGCCAGCTTGCAGGCCAGCAAAGCTAGTCAGCGAGGCAGTCAGCATGCCACCAATGGTGTGATGGCTGAGTTGCAGGCACTGGGCAGACAGCAGCCTGAGAATGAAGACATGTACGACTCTGAGCAAGACCACTACTTTTCTGAGGATGATTCATAGGATCTGGACTCCTGCGGCGTCGCGTTGGTGCAATGTAAATGTGCCTAGCTCGGCAGCAACTGAGTTTGAGACAGCAGGTTGCTATTCGTTCCTCACAAAATCATTTGTCACAATTTGCTGCTGAGTGGTCCGGTATTGTACAACTGTTGTGATTTACAACAGCCTGCCTTGAGTAAACAGACCGGCAGCTGCTGCCTCCCCTTTCCGCCCACTTGGTGTTTAGCCACCAACGAATTCAGGTCTGATTCTGGTTTAGCCGCATATCAGTGACTTACACAATTATTCCCTGAGACCCTGCGCCTGAAGCACTTGATGCAAATGAGTTAAAGAGTTTGCAATGATGAAAGCCTTCCCTTTGCATTTGTGTGTGATTCTTTTTGGATATATTTGGTTTCGGACTTAAAGTCTTGCTTCCGTTGGTACACTGGAAGCATTTGTAAGTTCCCAAGGGAGCACTGATTTGGTGAAATGCCTGGAGTATTGAGTCAGGTCAAGCCTCGGTTGAAATCTGTCCAAACATTTGGGATCGGAGCTGATTTATTGTGAGCAATGCATGGCCTGGCGCTGGTATGTCCTGATGCCTGTAAAACACTGCAATAATTGACTTGGTACCCCACTTGCAGGGCCGTTTTGCTCCAAGGGTCGTTGGGCCTACCGTTGCCCATGTAATCAACAGACCAAACGGAGCCTGCTTCAGCACTGCAATAATTGACTAGGTTCTCATGCCTATCCGTGCGGTTAACAGTCCTGCGTCTATTCAAGCCCGTGGTGGACATTGAACTGGCTTTTAGCAAGTCATGTGCTGGACATTATGAGTCTGTTGTACTTGCAAAGAGATAGCACATCACTCAAACTCTGGTCAGACTCCCAATTGTGCATATGCATTTGCAAACAATTGTACAGTTTATACAATGTCCTGCATTCATTTCTGCATGTGTCGGTGTTTGTCACGCCTGGAGGAGTAACCCTTCTTTCGCTTACGATGTTTGCACTCTGCCCGTGTCTGGCAAAGATGGTGACCCAATATGTGCACTAGCTCCTGCTGGTACTGTTGCAAACTTTGCACACATGATTGATGACTTGTATGAGTTGAACTTTTATTGAGCGCAGTGGTGTCATCAGACACCAGCTGCATCCTTTCAGCCTCCAACAAGCTAGCTAAGGTCTGCTGAGCAACCTACACACATCAAGGTCGCAATCTGATAACCCTTCTACACGCACATGGAGGGACAGTGCATGCAAATGAAAACACGATCAGGGCAGGCTGCTGTGTGAACACAAACAGGGCACAAGCAGGGCAACTCAAGCCTGCCTGGGACAGTCATGTGCAGGCGATAATCTAAAGGCACACCTGCAAGGCTGACTGCTCCCGCAACAGCTTAGTCACAAAAGCGTCTTGCTGGTGTTGCAGCTGCTGCTCAGCCTTGTCTAGAAGATCCTGCTGAACGGAAGAGGCCACACTGTCACTGTCTTGCCCTGCAAGATTACACTGCTGTTGTATGCATGAAGGCTGAAGGGGATGACAGGACACAATTGTGATGCCACTTCACCCTACCACAGGACAGCTATATGCTTCAATACCATACACATGGTGTGCTGCAAGGTTGCAAAGGGATTTCTGCTGCCTTGATGCTCTCACAGCCGGCTGCTGGCGTGATTGTTGGTCTGCACAGGCTGGTAATTGCACATGTGAGAAATCATGATGATGCAGACAAACTGTCAGCAATTATTACCTGCACAATCTGAATAGTTGTCATATATTGTTGTTACCAGCATGCACCATGGGTACACTAGCATTTGGCAGTAAGTTCAGAAACTGAGGGACCTACTGGCAGTGTTGTTGCTCTGACGGAAGGCCATTATCAGGTGAGCAGCTCCAAGCTGCTGGAGGTGTGCTGCATCAAAGCCACACACTGCCAGAGCAGCCATCAAGCGCTCCTGCACTGTCACTCACACTTCATCACCAAGCACTATGGTCACCTGAAACTTGCGCATGTCACACCTTGTGTGCCTGACACTTTGTGAGCTCCTGTGACGTTAGGCAGATCACAAACAAGACCTGTGACAACAAGGATTGAGGCAGCCAGAGGTGCCAGCATACACTGCTTCTGATGAAATGCAGCAGCCAGTAGTAGTGTGACATGTGACGCAGCCAGCATTACCTGGCTAGAGTTTGCTGTCAAGGCATGTGTAGTTCCCAGAGCACTAGCTACCAGAAGCTCCATCTTGCTGTCCCTGAGCTCATCATCTTCAGCAGGTTCAATGCACAGCTGGAAGCTTGCAGCATCAGGGGCCTGCCAGGGCAGCAGGGCATGGCCCTGCCCTTGCGTGGTCTGCTGTGCCCACGCCAGCATTTCGAGCCCATGAGTCATGATGAGATGCTCTGGATCAGCACCTACTGCTGTTGGGCCTGAGGTGAGTGGCATGCCGGCAGGCAGGTTGCAGGCAGCCAAAACACGAAGGCTCCCAGCATCTTTGTCCCACACCAGATCAGTCACAATACCTAAAAGCTCCTGGAAAGCACACCAACAAGACTTGGTGTGTAGTCAATGATGCAGACACCATGATCAGGTTTTGCATATGAGCGCTGAGCATTGTTGTGCTCCTGGCCCCAAAAGCATTATGTGCCGTAATGAGCAGTCCTGCTACACCAACCATCACCTGTACCGCTGCCAGGTCATACAACTAACACTCAGCAGGCAAGGAGGCGTCTGCATGCAAGTGGGTCTACAATGCTGTGTCATCAATGCATGCAAACAGCCATTGACGCTTTCCAACAGACTACAGAGTCTTGCAGACACACTCTAGAGCATATACTTCTTACAGAATGATGATAGTTAACAGATTTCAACAGCGTCGCAGGACGTATGAGGGACCTGTTGTTGTTTTACACACCTGTGGGATACAACTGATGAGGGGGGCCAGCAGTACACCCTTGCCCTCAGGATTCCTTCGGCTGCATTGGGCCACACAGCTCAAGGCCCACAGCAATGCCACATGTGCCTTCAGCAAAGTCTCCCCTTGCCAAGCAGAGTCCTGGACGTCCATCTGGCTTTGCAGCTGTGGTAGCAGCGATTGTAGCTGCTGCAGCAGCTGCTGTGCCTCAGTCATGACTTCCTGCTCCACTGGCAAACCTGCAATGCATAGACATCAGCATACACGGCGATTGTTGACAGCCAGAATCCGCATTACCATTCTCAGCAAATACGGACACATTGCTTAGAGCCTTCTTCAGATCGCAGTAAGAGCTTGTTTGGCACAGCATTCAGAGCCAGCAATGCGGCCACAACCGGTCACTGAAGTGGACTATCAATGGTCATAAGATATGCAGCATCATGCTGTTCAGACTGCTTCCGTTTGTGCAACCATGTGTCAAGACATGTTAGTGAAGGTCTTGAACAGGACCTTCGGATCTTGAGTTAGAGCAAAACAACAGAGCAGTCATCACCTGCCAGAGCCTCAAACAGGTCAGTTGCCAGCTGAGACGTCTTGTGATGAGGCCACAGCTGCGCTAGCAGCAGTCTAGCAGGCAGGCCTAAGGCCACCCTCCCTGTTGGGCCCCAACAGGCAACCAAGCTACCCAAAAGCTGCTCCTGGCTGACGCTCTGTGCTTCCTGGTGATCATCAGCCTTGAAGATACCTTCAACTAGCTGGGGTGAGGTTGCAAGCTGCTGTGTGTTTGAACTCAGGGTGACATACCAGTGCAACACCTGATCATAGGCCATGGTAGCCAGTTGCAATGTCACCTGCTCCGGCTGCTCAGTGGTGACAACAGCATGCTGAGGTATGCTGATGAGCAGCTCCCCTGATCTGATTGTTGCTGTTATGACAAGACCATGCTGACAGGCAACAGACATGTTTGCTGTTTCAGTAGTAGGCAAGGTGTCTGCTGGAGATGGCAAAGCTAAGGCATGTATGGGGAGTCTACCCTCTTGTAGCTTGTCGCATTGTACATCAAGCTTGCTCCACCACGAAGGCTCCTGCAGGCAAAGCGTGCACAGCATATGTTTGAATTGACTTGCGCCCAGGTTGCCTGACGTTGCAGCATGTCATTGGTGACGATCTGACCATAATGGCTATACACCAGCAAGATATGCATTGATGCAACTGATGGATACAATCTTTTTCCCAGACAAGGATGCATATATTGTGTGTACAGGAGACTGCAAACGTACATCTGCCAAACGTCAATCAGCACATACAATCTGTCTTGCATGAAAGGCCCTCGTTCACCTGTTCAGCTGTACTGAGCCGTCCCTCAAATGTCACCCAACTGCTTGGTACAGGCAGTCTAGCAGCAGCTAAGCATACAGTTTCACTACTCTTCTGCACTAAGGAGGTTAGCGCTGCAGATGCAATCTGTTTTTGTCCAGCTCGGTACTCCAGCGCCATGACAGCAGCCTGACTGCAGCCAGGTTGCTTAGCTAGCAACTGGTCTTCTTCGGCGCTGCCGCCAGCTATAGCCTCCAGCTTGGCAGTCAATAGACGCCGCAGACTGTCAAGCACTTGGATCTGCACATGTACTGGACTGCAGCCAAATGGGCTGCCATCATTACTGTTGCTGACTGATACATCAGCTGCTGGGCTTGTGCTGGGTTTAGGTGCAGATGCAGCAGCAGGCTCCTGTGCTGATGGTGCTGTGCCTGCACTGACCGACGCTGCAGTCTCAGAAAACGCAACTGGCAATGGCACCCCTCTCTCAACAGTGACACTTTCCACTGGCCTCTCAGCATGTGCAACCCCAGCAGAGGCTTTCACTCCAACCAGGCCTGGTACTGCCTGGTTGCCAATGTTGTCAACAGCCTTGGATTGTGTAGCATGTCTTGTGCCTGTTGCAAGTGAGCAATCTGGGCTCAGCTGCTTGGCAGCAGCTGGGGCTTGCCACCAATGGTAGGCCAAATGGTCTGGCATCAAGCAGATGGCAGCTGTGTTCAGCAGGGGCTCCAGGTCTACTTGTGCAGCCTGCCCTGGACCCTGGGGCTCTTGCAGCTTGAGGTAGTGACTGGTGGACAGTCCCAAGCGTTGTAGTAAGGCTCGCCGCTGGACCACACGCTCATCTGGCAGTGCAGCACTACTGCTCTCTGCAGCATTGGACACCCTTCAGTTGAGTCGCTCAACACGGGGGCAGCTGCATGAAGTCATGCTCCTGCCCTTGACAGATATCAATATAGATAGACACAGTACATGTTTCAACTGGAGGTTCAATGCCACCGCCAAGCACTGACCATAGCTCAGCAGGCCTAAGGCATTTTACAGAGCAATGTGCTTGTTGTGCTTGACATGAGCAAGTCATTTGGATCGATTGCAGCAGACCAAAGCAGCATGGTTGCGCAAAACAATGCCAGGAGTACCTTGGTGATGCTGGTCAGCGCTGTTGGGCAATGCATTCACTAAGCTTGCACTAGACAGAGCTGAAGCCGGCCATGCATCTGCTACAGTACAGACACACTCCACCAGCTCCAGAAGCTGCCAGCATGTCACAGATAGGACATCAAGAAAGGAATACAACAGTGAGTGGTAGTCCCCACCTGGCTCAGAGTTTGATGTGCCTGCCATGCCAATCATGACGTGGAAAAAATTTGCCTGGTTGTGGGACAGTGAAAAGCCATACCCTAGTATCAGCTCTTCATTAGACTTGTTGCCATAGTTGCTGTACAGTGGGGAGCCCTGCATCAAACAGAATTTGACAGCTGAGCGTATGCAGGTGTGTATGGAATCGTATGGTATGAACAGTACCACCAAGTTCAAGCCAAGAAGCCCATTCAGGTAGTCATTCCTAAAAACACCAAAGTGACATCCATTGCAGATAGTGCTTTGCAAACTGGCCAAGAACTGCAGAATATATTGTTTGGCTTGGGTAGGACAGCAGCATAGGACAGTGCTTGCCTGTGCGATTGGGGTGTGGGTGATGAAGTGGAAAGCGTCCAGACCTGTTGGACCGGTGTGCCATGCAACATGGCGCCGAGGATCATGGTTCAGCAGATCTCCCATTGGCAGCAGCGCCACTCCAGGCTTGTCAATGCCACCTGCAAACCGTTGGTGTGCAGGCAACTTAGCTCAAATCACAGCTTTGGAAGGTATAGATAGCAAGTTGCAATGGCAGATTGACAGGCTACAACATCAAGGCCAATGACAAATGCTGACTTGACATCTTGAGACAATGCCATAACAAGCGTGAGTGTGTCTCATGATGCACACAGGCAGCACCCTAGTGTGCATGAACAAGAGACATGGGGCAGTTGTCCAACTTGGGAGGATCATGCGCGATGAGCAAGGCTCGTGAACAGGCATAGAATAGAGTTTACCATCCCATCCATGGGATTACAAAAGCCCTGTGTGAGCGTATGCATACTTGTTGCCAGCACAAGGGCACCATGCAGAGTCAGGTGTCATTACCAAGGTACGGGATGTTGAAAGCTCTTGACCACACTGTAGACTTGGCCCACAGTATTGCCTTGTCAGAAAGAGCCCAGCCGCCAGCAGCTTCCTCAAGCACCTTTGCTCCCACCTTGTTTTTTGCAGTCCTGCAGGACATCAGCATATAATGCAAATGACACACAAGGCACAATTAGAAAATCCTGGCAAGCATGCTCTGTGTTTTGGCCCTGTATGTATCAGAACTTTTTGGCCCTGTATATATATGCTTATACATACAGCAAGTGGTCAGGACTCAAATATGGCAGTGCCTAGTAAGAGTTGCAAAGGCTTGTCTCCAGACAAATGTATTGGTTTGAGGCATTGCACTTCAGCTAGAGAGCGACCACTCCCTCTGCATTGCAGGACGTATCTGGGACAAGCCAGTCTCTAGCATACTGAGTCAAGTCAATTGCAACATGCAAAGCACCTGCAATGCTGCTCTCCCCACAGCTGGCCTGTCATGCAGGGCTCATGCCATTCATGTCGACGTGACACGACATGTTCCTGCAGCTTGTGGAAGGCTTCACTCCACAGGCTTTACAATGCAGCATCATGTCTCAGGACTTGCCTTTGTAGCTGAACAAGTCGATTTCTCCAGCCTGTCAGCTTGGCAGCAATCTTGTGGTGCTGCTTGACTGCAATCTCCAGGCGAGTGCCACCAAGCAATGCCACCTCTTCTTCACCCCACCACAGAGGATCATCTGCAAGCGCTTTGAACTTGATAAGCTGTCTGCCAAAGTTGCATTCAGGCAGTCTTCTAACCTTGTTGAAATGCCAAAACCTAATCCAGATGGATACTGTAATATATCGATTCAAGGACTTTGCTGCAAAAATGGGCTTTGTTGTACAGCCTGAGGCAGAGTCTTTTGGACAGAATTTTCTGAGAGGCGCACCATATATCTCAGGCAGGTACTGGATGTATGGGTGCCACAGCGAGGCTTCCCCCTTTGCCCTTTCTACTATAAGCAGCAAGCAAAGCAGGTGCCGGCTGTCTATCTCTGCACCAGCCTCTTTCTTGAGTTGGCTGAAAGCGTGACGATACACTGGGTCTCGATGACAGAGATCGGCATTTAGCAGGAGCCGCTGAGGCATGGTGACAAAGGCCTCTGCACAAATGGCGTGATTGCATGTATTCATGTCGTACATGAAATCGAGGCATGCTTGCTTGAAGACTTACCCCCAGGTAGTATGTCTCCAGCTGCCAATAAGGTTCTGTTGCATGCATCTGGTGCAACAAGACTGCAACCGACTCCCTGCAGATAAAAAGGGAGGTCTGCTTCTGCCTGTATGTACTAGTGCTGGGAAGGGGCACAGCTTTGTTTCAGCTTTTGCTGCTGCATGCGTTGAGCTAATCCAGATGCTGGAATTTTACCTGTGCTTGCGCCCACGTGAAAAGCTCTTCCATACTAGTACTTGCGGACCTCACGCCGCGTTCAGACGCTTGTGAGAACAACTTGTCGGGATGCACTCACACCGGCGACGAGTTACGGATTTGCGAGAACCAGGTCCAATGCTCTGGACTGGAACACCAATCAGCTTTCATGACTTGAGACTCACAGTAGACACAGTGGAGCGGCCGCAGAGCATCCACCAGTTTTGAACGGTGTTTGCTCCGAAACCATTTTTCCGAGACTAACTCAATTGCAGAAAATCGTATAACTGTTCCGGCAGTTGCGAAGCCCACGTGCGCACGCTGCAATTGAACCATATATCATATCAGGTGGCGTCACGCTGAAAGGTCCCAGGCCGGCGCACCTTGCCCCTGGCATACACGCACATATGTTTTACATGCAGCATGAGCTAATTCAAAGCCACTGTGACCACAAAGCTACTTGCATGGTCATTTCATCGAATCTGAGATTCACGACATCTGAAACATGAACTAGTCTTTCACGTATGTGCCTGGCAATGAAGAGACACGTATGACTGCAATGGCAACAGGGCAGCTTCTGTGGTCTGACATCCAGGCCTTTGCTGGAAGGCACCTCAAAGTCCAAAGGAAATGTAGGCTGCTGTGTCAAGGTACACATGTTTGGCCTGCTCATCTGCTCTTTCTGTACGCTACGCGTACGTATCAGGGCGCTCCAAGCTGTCAGTGGAAATGTCAATGCTGCCGTAGAACGCCTTTTGTCTGGACTGTGATCCTGTTTCAACTTGGTAAAAGGATCACGAGACATTTGCAAGCCGAAAGATCACCGCATATTCCGCCGACTCAGCAAGCGATTTGTATGTTCGTGCGTACCAGGCGCACCAGGCGCACCGGGCGCACCAAACACCGCGCACCCCTTGCACCACGCACTTCGCGCGCACCACCGAAAGATCACCGCATATTCCGCCGACTCGCAAATACCATAGTTGCACCCGTGCGGGTGCGGCGCACCGGCGCACCCGGTTTTCGCCAGGTCACCTGGGTGGGTGCGGCTGTACTTTTGCAAGCTGCACTGCAGCGACGATCAGCTAGCTGTAACAGCTTGATGCTCGTGTCATAATCACTACTGAGCCTTACTGCAACATCCAGGATACGTTACACAGTTCCAGCACTCACAAAATTACTCCTTACACCATACAGCACGTAGTTACGGTACTTCAAGGCGACTTATGCAACTGTACATGCCTGTTACGGTTTACTAATCACTACTGTACCGCACCAAGGCCCGGGTGCGCGCACCGAACGGGTGCGCGCACCCGGTGCGCGCACCGCCGCACCGAGTTTCAAAATCTGCCGCACCGGTGCAACTATGCACAATACCTGACGACAGCACAGGATGACCCCAGCCGCCTGCACGCAAAGCAGAAGTCACACCCAGTGTACACAAGTGTAGTGCAGCACATGTCCTGACTGATAGCTAGGGCTTATCAGGGTTTCCTGCCAAGTGATTATGCATTGTGACTGACCAGAGAGAGACACATTATCATTGCGCTCTGATTGGTGCCTTACAGCATCAAGCCAATATCTTATAACTACATTGCTACACAACCTTCTCCCTGCTTCAAGCTTTTCGGAGCTGGAACCACTTGTAGTAGGGCGAAGGCTCGATAGCAATGTAGTTGCAAGATATTGGCTTGATGCTGTAAGGCACCAACCAGAGCGCAAGGCTGCAAGCTACTCACTGTTTTGCTGATCTGGGTCCTGGCAACCGCATGCAAACGTCACACAGCTAAACAGACATCACCACCACAAGCTGCAAACCAAGCCGGCCAGTGGTTGATGTCAGACTGCTACTGCAAAACATGTCTGTATGTACCTCTAGCTACAAGCTGTTTGCCTTGTTGATATGCTCAGGGAATCTTTCAGAAACAGTTCTCTGCAGCTTGCATCAAGCAAGACACAAAGAGGGAGGCTGACCTCTGACCGCCCTTTTTGCTGCATCAATCTGCTGTTGGCTACTGGCTGGACGGCAGCATAAGACTGGCAAACATGCCAAAAGCTGCTCAGGGTCTGCTACGCTCCCTTTGCAGGTTTGTGCCCAGCAGCGTCACCTTGCTGTTACTGCCAACCTTGAAGCTGAACACAGACTTATGCTTGAGCACATGATAGGTGCGATCAGCCTGAGTGACCAAGGTGAAAGAGTGAGCAGAGTCCTTGATGACTAAGCCAGTGAGACCAGCATGTATGGGGTTGGCTGCTTGGGAGATAGTCAGAATGCAGCCATGATAATCAGCTGCCAGGAGGCGCGCTTCACGGTCTTGGCAGTTTTTCAGCAGCTCGCTGATGTACTGAGTCCACAGCGTGTGCAATGGCACAAAAGAGGCGTACCTGCAGCGCAGACAAGTACTTGCATCCAGTCCATTAGTGAATGAAAATGACACAAGGCAGGGCAACTCGAAGTTGGTTTGCCTGGCTTTTGTTGTGCGGAGTTGCAAGTCAAATGATAGCACAGCTGGTAGGTAATACCTCAATGTTGACAAACTTACTTGTGGTCCTTGCCTAGTGACGGCCTGTCCTTGCGGCCAGCCAATTGGGTAGAATAACATTTGTGGTTCTTGCGGCGTGTAGGCTTGATGGTGAGGGCTGCTGTAGGATTATCCAGCAACATCACTTTGTTGTGCACTCTGGAAGTAACTGCTGCCCGAGCATCAGGAACCCTCGGGTTGGTTTTGAGAATACCCTCCAGTATGGACTCTACACTAGCGCCATCTTTGTTGCCGAGAGACTGCACAGCAGAAAATGAGTGCGAATGTGCGTTGCTGACAAATGGCTTCATGTGGTCATCCTGACTGCAGGAAGTAATACCATACCAAGAAAGACTTCATGAGGGGGCCATCAACAACTGATGGTGCCAGGTCAGCATACTGCTGTTCATGCACTTCCTGCTGGCTCCCAGCAGCTAATTTGTTGCCTGTTTTGGTTCGATTTTGTCCAGTCTGCTGTGCAGCTTTCGCTGTCTGATACCCAAGGTGCTTGCCTGATTGACTGCTACCTGCAGACCGATAGTTGCCTTTGGTGACTTGAAGCTGCATTGAAGCCGTTGGTTGCAGCTGTGGCGTTAAGCAATTCAGCAACACTAAAGTGTTACTACCTGCTACTGCTTTCGATGCTGCGTCCAACGCAGCCAACCTGCAGGCATGGCTCATTTGTGACTCCTGCGAAGCGAAGCGATGCCAGAGAAAATACCGTTTCAGGTGCCGTCAGCATACCTGCGCTTCTTGGCGCTTGAAACATGCCGACCACCTGGGCTTGCTGAGCTCATCTTCCAGTCAACGATAAGCTGCAGTCCGGGCCTCGAAACAGCTGTCTAGGCCAGTTGGCCCACTGCCGGTTAGTAATCAATCAATCAATCAATTTACATTTCCTGTCTTTAGGACTCATCAGGGGAGTCAACAGACAATAACTGGGAAACAACATACACTCAGCACTAAATGTTCAAGGCGTTCGAAAATTAAGCACCAAACAAACTGCTGTAGTGATGCTGTAATGAAGGAGGGTGCTAGTACCGCGACGCCACACGCTCTACACTAATTATAATATAGCTCTACAAAGTTCAGGAGCCAAGCCAAAAGTGGACCGGCCAAAACAGATTGTCTTTGCGCAAAACAAGTCTTGAGATAACTGCCTACCACATCGGGTTGGTCAGGAGCCAGAAAGCTGCTACTGAAGATGAAGCCTGATGGAAAAGGTGGCTGTACTGCTGACGTATGTGACTGTATGCGGGGCAGTCAAACAGACAATGGTGTTCGTCTTCAACTGAGCCAGACACAAGACAGACCCTGTCCTCTCTGCTACGATGTTCAATATCTTTGCCAAAGCGGCCTGTGTCGACATGTAGGCCATGGCAACCACACCTGAACCTCCTGATAAGTCTCCTGTGGGGATAGCATCTGACAGTAGACAAATAGTCAGAATACTGGTAAACTGACTGATTGGCTTTGTAAACAGTCCTGTAGAGTTGCAGGCTGCTATGGTCTGTGTCAAAAAGAACGTCCTCAACCCAGCGCGCTTTTTCTTGCTCAACAATGATGGAGTTATCTAACCCGTCGACGCGTCAGACAGGATCTGTTGCCCATGTGTGTCAGTAAACCGGCGCACATCAGACCTCCAACTGCCTGAAAGTGCTTAAACTCTGTGAATAGGGTTGCTGTCCCAAAATCCATCAATCAATGCTAATTGGTCAAGCCGGCTGTTTGGTAGAGCACGAACTCGGTTGTGATAACGCAAAATCTGCTGCCAAAAGTGAACCTGTAAAGGGAAACGTCCAAATTCCGCAAGCACTATTTGGTTGGTAGTGCTTTTTCTGACACCAAGCAATTGCTTGAGAAACTGCCTATGTACCAATTCAACTTTTGCCCCTACTTTGGGATTGACTGCCCAAACTTCACAAGAATAGCTCAATATGATGTCAAACAGCTTGCATATGGTAGCAGGACCAGAGAGATGTAGGGAAATGCATCGCCTGTTGAATTATGCAGTGGCCCTTAGACATTTTTGGTCAAGCCATTCATAAACATACTAGAACATGCCAGTAACACTTAGTCATGACTGATCAGCTTCTGTGATAGCTGCATTTACTAACCCGCTTCCTGAGTCCCAGCGGCCTGTTGAGTACTATATAAGCTTCAAACTTTGGTTCACCGAACACACAGTTTGCGATCAAAGTCCTCTTGTAAATATTGTGTCAAGTCAAGCTTGCAAGTCTGCACAGCTTATTTCAACAGGTTATGGAGCAAGGGATGGCATGCGCAGAAAGCAGCCAAGGCAAAACCAGCAGCGCAACAGCAGGTCAGACAGACCTAGATTCCAAGACAGCTGCCACTACTGTGGCAGGGCAGGCCACATGGAGTCAGAGTGCCGTACTCGCAAGCAGGATCAGCAAGGAAAGGGGACAGTGGCATATGGCGCCTCAGCAGTAGGGGCATCCAGCGATGACTGGGTTATTGACTCAGGTGCATCCAAGCATCTGACACCTCACAGGCAGCACTTGCGCAACTACAGAAGCGTGGCACCAAACTCAGCTGTCACCTTTGTCAAT
>JAABUP010002626.1_pt1 | contig 34093 bp, 39 predicted proteins | sample 5559201 | NCBI WGS metagenome assembly JAABUP01 (sample SAMN10711887, study PRJNA513373) | rock metagenome | isolation source: Antarctica rocks | place: Antarctica
TTGGCTCTAGGGCCTCCTCCTTGGGAGTTTGCATTTTCAAAGCGGCTTTGCACGAATCCAAATTTCCTCGCTGGCACAGCTGATGCGTACGTGACGACGAACTGTACCCATTGTAGAACACTGCGCACTTTGCGTATTTATTCACTGAGGCGATCGGCGCTGCGGTTCTCTTATTCTGCAGTTTGAGGGCTCCCGGACAGGTGGAGCTCGAGATCTGACTCTTTTGAGGTCGTGATAACGAGACAACAGTATATCAAAATTTGCCGCAGCTCCTGCTGCAGGCAGGTTGAACAGGTGGGAACAAGTTTCATCGTCGGTAGGACCATGGTCCAGCAAGATTCTGGAGTAGCTGTTAGCTTGTGTCGCTCTTCAGCCCTTGTCCAAGAATAGGTTACAAAGAATACAACATCATTTCACGACGGAATTGCTGTTCACGACTCCGCAACCTTTTTCTAGCGTTGTAGAACCTTGCCAGAGTATGCTGGGCGAGATTGGGCAGCTGTGTGCAGCAGTGCAATAAACAGCATGTTGCATGTTCACTTGAGCAACAAGCCTAACTGGCAGGGCCAAACTCATACCACCAGTGTCAGTTGTAGCGTCTACGTCAAGAGAGATAGCAATGCTCTTCATTTTGCATCAGGACAGAAAGCCACTCTGCACCTGGACCTGACATACGCAGCTGCGCTCAAGGTGCACTCAACTGTTACAATGCACCTGCTGCAGGCTTGCCTGGAAGGAGACCCACTTCATTGGGTCAGATGCATAATGATCAGAGATCAGCAGGCCTGGTGTTGCAAAGCATGTCAGTGCATGGCAACAACTACCACAGCAGTCCCCAGCTGCCGCCGGGCTTGCTGCCAGCGCATCCCAACTCTTCCTTAGTTGCATCGCCTGCCAGGTAAGTAATTCAGGCTTCACATGTCATTGGACAATTTCCTGCGTGCGTCTGCCAGGAAGGTGTTAGACCTTGATGCTCAACACAGCGTGCTCACAAATCATACCTGTCGTCATGCAACCCCGATCGCATACAACGGCAGCTTGCATTGTCTCGGAAATGTTTATCACTTCCTGAGCTGCCCATTAACCTTAGTGAGACAATACAGACTTGCTGCGTTGAGTTTCACAGACTCATCTTGTTCGCAGTCTGATGCATAATGCTTGTGTAGGCAGCGTGGCAGAAACAGGCCAAGCAGTGGCAGCTCCAAGAAGCACTGCAACTGCAAGAACTCAAGATGCCTGAAGCTGTGAGTGCCTGCAAGCTGCTTGAGCACAAGCCATGTCGTTGTGGCTTCCACTTGTGACTGTCTGCCAAAGTTGCATGCAATTCACCACAACATGTCCGGATTATGAGTGCCTGCAAGCTGCTTGAGCTTCCACTTGTGACTGTCTGCCAAAGTTGCATGCAATCCACCATCACATGCCAGGCTAACAGAGTGACTGCACCATCTATTTGTGCTGTATTTCATGCCGTAAACTGACTGCCTGACAGCTGCTCATGTTATTGCTCTCAACGCAACCAACACCCTGCACAGCACAGCACAGCACAGCACAGCAACATGCGCATATGAATGCTCACAGGTACTGTGAGTGCTTCGCATCTGGGCGTTATTGCGATGGCTGCAACTGCGTCAACTGCTGTAACAACATGGAGAATGAGAGCACCCGGCAGTCGGCTGTGGAAGCCATCTTGGAGCGCAACCCAAATGCCTTTAGACCCAAAATCCAGGCTGGAGCCAGCGTGAGTGCATGCATCACCTGTATTTTCCCTTTCATTACAGGTTGTTGGCAGGTTCTGTTTTAAGCAGTGCGCCCAGACCTGTTGCAGCCTGCTCCACAGGTGCACATGTCTGGTAGCACATGTCTGGCAGCAAATGTCTGGCAGCACATGTCTGGCAGCAACATTGTGCAAGCACTCATCACAAGTGAGCATTTGCGTGTAGATCTTTATTGGGCTTGAAATTCATTTACGGTTGTGTTGTAGGAGGAGGGGACTGTGGCTGGTACTGCTCGCCACAATAAGGGCTGCAACTGCAAGAAGTCTGGCTGCCTCAAGAAGTACTGCGAGTGCTTCCAAGCAGGCATCTACTGCGGGGACAACTGCAAGTGCATTGACTGCAAGAACTTTGAGGTGCGTGCGATTCAGACCAAACATCCAACGCATCATTGCCGTGCAACAACTTCCGCACAAGCTGTGCATGTACGCTTGCCCTGGGCTCAGCCGCAACAGACAGACGCCTCCCTTATGCCGCGCTGCTGTCCTACGCACTTGTCACAGCCTCTGCGACAGCTCAACGTAGCTCTTTCTGTCCAACTGCTCATTGGGTCAGCCTGGAAATAGCCTATCTCAGCCACTCATGTGTTATCTGCAAGGCCTTCAGAAAACGAATGAGACAGGGGATACATAGTTTATGTTTGGAAAACCTTCTTTACAAGAGATGGAAGTGTAATGGCTTACCATGTCCCGCGTGATGCACAGGGGTCAGAAGCCCGGGAAGCAGTAGCCTTGACCGCATTCCAGCCTCAGGACATGGCTTCCCGCCACCACCAGCCCCTGCCCCACCACTGTCCCGCCCAAAACAAGCGCCAACGCCTCGCGCCACCCCACTCCCTCCACAGCAGGCAGCAGCACCCGCCCTTGCCCGCCATTCCTGTCAACAACAGGCAGCCTCTTCCCGCCATACCAGAGATGGCCTCACGCAGTATGCACCATGGCCATCGCTCCTGCATGCACCACAGTCAAGCCCCAGGTACTTCATATTCACTGTAGATCCTGGTTCTCTGTAGGTTTACAGATAAGCGTGCACACTCAATAGTGTTGTTGACCATGCATACCCTAAGTACTGTGTAAACTATGATGTAGTCAATGAGATGCAATGAGAAATTACCTACATAAGACATTGTACTACCATCCTGAACAGCTCATGCTAGGCTCTCATGCCTCAAATGCTTACCTGTGCATTGTTAGCCTGAGCACTGCCAGCACAGTGCTTGGCTCAGAGCGTGACAAAGCACACACTGACATAGAGTTTCACACTTGCTGTTTTGCATGGCAGCGGGAAAACAGGGGTCTGCTTGCATGTATTGCTGGCGTCCTACATCAGGGCAAAATGCTTGCATTTTGAGACATTTGCAGACGAAAACTCCAGTGTCATCATGCTTTATCAGATGGAAGTTCTTGGTGAAATGCTGCTGCACCCACATAGGCGTAGGCCAAGTTTTGTGCAGCTTCTGCAAGGCCTCTTTGTACCTGACTGTTGCTGCTAGAACGGTTACAATCAAGACATGGTGATGTCCTGCTTGACTGCAAAATAGAACAGGACAGGGAGCTTCCCAGGACCCTACATACCTCATCGTAGGCCAAGGCATGGAATGAATGAGTGCATGAAAATATTTTTGAGCGAATGAGAGAATCTTACTGTGGTTGTGACCACCGCCATTGCTGTTCAAGAATGCGTGAAAGCATGTTTGAGTGAATGAGAGAATCTTACGGTCGTTGTGACCACTGCCATTGCCGTCCGAGAGAGCATGAAAGCATGTTTGAATGAATGAGAGATTTTTACTGTCGTTGTGACCACAGCTGATGCTGCCATGCAGGTGACCCCAGCACAAGAGGGGGTGTGCAGCCAGGGTACCAGTTGACAGGGCCGCTCGGCACAGCCCTGTCCATGGGGACAAGTGCCTCCCAACAGCAGCCTGGTGGTTTCTTCAAGGAGACAGTGCATGAGGTCAGGCATCACATTCTGTGTCTGTCTGTGGGTGTGGATGTTGTCAGAGCATGCAAAAATGAGTACATGACATTTCAGTGGATTGTCAGGCATTTTGCTGTGCATGTTGCTGGTGGTGTCAGACCACACGGACATCTTGATTGCACAAAAGGCGCTGATCAGTGTGCCAAGGGCAATAGTCATTGTGCGAAAGGCAATAGTCATTGGGCAAAGCGCAATCGTCAAGAAAACCAAAGTTCTTTGGAACAGGCAGAAGCGTGGCATGTGTGAACCAATCGATGTGCCTTAGCTGTGAGCAGATGTGATCCATGCAGATGCAGTGGTGATTGCCATCCATTTGGTAAACGTACCAGGGGTTGCAGCTTTATGCTTGCAGATGTTTTGGTTTGGGCTATGGCCTATGGTCATAGCTTTGGGCTGCCGCCTTAGGAGGCTCCCGTTATGATTGCTGAAAAGCGTAAACTTTTCTTTCCCTTTCTGCAGATGTTCCGGCGTGGTGGTGTTGATGATATCTGTGCGCTATTGGTTTCAGTGGCCCATGAGCAGCAGGAGCCCTCCTCCCCCCCCTCAGGCCCTGCTGGCCCCCAGGCCACCAGAGCAGCCCTGCTGCCCTCTCTAACTGCCCCAGGGCAGATGCAGGACGGCTCCCTGCAGGCCACTGGCCTTGATACAGAAGCCGGCGAGCAGCTGTCAGGTCAGCCCTTATCTCTGAGGCATGCATCATACATTCGCTCATTCAGTTCATTCACTCATTCATTCGTTGGGTCAGTTGTCCATACGTGCATTGGTTTGTTTATGCCTTCGTTTGTTTGTCCGTTCACTCATTCATGCATTCTAAATATGTCTTCTCCTAGGGTGTAGTACACACAGCCCTGCGTAGATTCCTGCGCAAGGGCCTGTGTTGGTAGTCAGCAGCACCGATCATGACATGTATCAATATGCTTTCTCTCAGGCTGGACAACTTCAGGCTAAACTTTGCAGCTGCAATTAGGGTGTGTACTGCTCTCAACTTGACGCAACAACATTTTGTCATGAACAGCAATGAGTATCCCAGATGCCCAGACTATCGTTGGGCACTAAAGTTGCTGTCAAGTGGGATGATCATTGTTGCCTCCGCCCCCGGCATGATGATTCAGCTTATAGTTCCACAGCAGACCCTCAGAGCCAATCCTCCGAAGTCACTCATCATGACAATGTTCTGTGTGTGTGTGTGTGTGTGTGTGTGTGTGTGACAGGAACAGGAGGTGTTTCCAAGCTGTATGAGTCACAGGACCCTGACAATGGTCCGTCTGTGTGTGTGACAGGATCAGGAGGTGTGTCCAAGCTGTATGAGTCTCAGGAGCGTGCCGTGCTGCATGAGTACCATGATGTGCTGCTGAAACTGGTGGACAGGGCCTCACAGAAGCAGAAGGACGCCCAGCAGCCAAGCATTTCCCGCCCTTCCAGGGAGGCCCCCGCCTCTTCCCGCCCTCTGTCTGCTCCCGCCAACATGACTGATGCGCCACAGCAGCACATGAACGGCGGTGTCAGTCAAGGTGATTTTGGCAGTGACATGGCTCATGCAATGCATGGTGCCTTCCTAGCTTGTGACACCTTGTAAAGTGAGTAGTCATAGAGGCAGTGCAGGGATGCTGTAACGGCTGGATGTCTGCAGGCACTTGCTGTCTGCTGTCATATCTGGCCGGCTGTGTCTTGCTGGCACAACTGTTGCTGCGCATCGCATGTCATCCAAGCACCTTGTGCAGTCATAATCAGAGACGCTCTGAGAGGGCGCTTGCATGGTGCCACATTGATGATATTGCGCTGCATCTTGCTGGTACTGTCTTAAACAGCAGATTGTGGTGAGTGCAGGTCACACCAGCAGCATGCCTTTTGATCAGCTGTCACAGTCACGCTTGATGCAGCAGCCGCATCAGCAGCAGCAGCCACATCAGCAGCTTCTGGCCGCAGCATCTCAGCCACCTGCTGGCGCATCTTACCTGCCGGCGCCTTCCTCTTCATCTTACCTGGCGGGAAGCCGTTTTGGCGGGAATGGGATGGGCGGCATTCATCTGCCCCTGGGGGTGAGTCATCTGGACCCTGATGGGTACCTGACAAACCCTAGCCAGCCTGGACTTGGAGCCCCTGTGCAGACAGGCATGGGGAACCCGGGGCAAGCAGGGTCAGGGGGGGCTCAGCAGTTGGGGTTGGGGAACCCTGTGCAGACTGGCATGGGGGGTGGGCTCAACCCCAGCCAGCCTGCAGGGCTGTATCAGAGGCCATCTTCAGCTCAGCCCTTGGGCAACAGGCAGAGCATGCAGGTACACAGAGAGAAGCTCTGCATGTACAAATCACAACATCAGAAGTCTGTTGCATGTCCAAAGCAACACAGCATCCGTCAACTCACACATGCTGCCTTCTGGTGTCAAAAATGGTCACTGTGGCTGCATGGTACAGTCTTGCTGCAGCAGTGTCAGTCGCAGTGCTTTCAGGAGACATGGTGTCATGTGGTTACAGGCTGATGCCCGCAATAGGCAGGGCAGCCACATGGGCGGCGTGAGTAATCCCTTGGGGCCCAACCACCAGGCCCCGCTCAGCACTGCCCCTGCTGAGGGACTGCGTCAATCAGCCCAAATGCAATCAATGCAGCTGCCAGTGGGAAGCATGATCACAAACCCTCCCATCCAGCCCTTGACTCATCACTCCAGTCAGCTTCAGTCACAGCCCCACTTCCAGCAGCCGCTGCCAAACCCTAGGATGTATCAGAGCTTCACTGATGCCCTTACAGAGTCCTCACAGCCACTCTCAGCACCCAGCATGCACAGCATGCCATCCCATGGGCTCAACCATGATTTGTATTCCCAATCCCAAGGCTCAGCAATGGCATTTCAAGGGTACCCATCACAGCCGCAAGCAGGGCAGGGCTTGCTGTCGCAGCCTCATGCAGGGCAAGGCACCTCTGCACAGCCCCGCATGGGGCAGGGCATGTCTATGCAGTCAGGACAGACAGACGGGGGCATGAATGTGCACAGCTCTGGTGGCTCACTTTTGGCCAATGGCATGTCTTTTGGGCAGTCACTGCCTGATGGGTCTGCCCAGATGTCATCACACATGCAGGGTAAGCTCCTGCCTCATCATTACATACATCCCTTGCAATTGCCTTACGTGCGCGCATGTGGCAGCTTGCAACTGAAAATATGTCATACTTGGGCACATGTGGCACAAAGCTGCCTAGCTGCACTACATTGTGTCTTGCTGTATATTTCATTTTCGGATTTGCATGTAAAGCACCGTCTCTGCTATCTACATCAAATTATGCAAGCACTGATTGCCTCACAACTTCAAGATCAAAAGGCTAATCCTGAGTCAAGTGGTGTGCGAATGCAGATCATCATAACCCTGGACTTCATTTGCAGCGGTGATTATCTGCCAGGATTCAATGAAAAGCATGGCAGCAAATGTGTACTAGGTGCCCTTGGATGATTGGAAGTCTGCAGCTCTGGACAGAATGTTGCATCCTCTGTGTTTGTCACCAGACAACTGTACAGTGGTATAACCCTTGTGGGTCTGCTCTTACTGACTTGTTCCAGTCAAGGACTGCTGTGTTGCATTTTGAGGTTGAGTGCATTGCAATGATTCCTTGCAATGCTCCGTCCAGATCTTGTTGCACACTGCCAGTCACTGGTTGTACATAGGCTGAACCACCTAATGACTTGGCATGCAGAGTTGCAATAGAGCAGCGTTGATCATGGATTCTGATGAAGACTTTGCAATAAAGTCGTCTGTGCACTTAAAGACTTAGCTTGCGCTCATCTGTTCGACAGGCAAACCCAGACGATGCAAAACAGCTCCTGCACATGCACTTATGTGCAGCAGAATATAATTGCATGGCACATGATCAGAGAGTGCTGTTACAGTCCTTGTCTAGTACGCTCGAAGTCCTCCTCAGTGAGCTCATACGCCCAATGTAGCAAGCTCTGCCGAATGACAGGGGAGACAGATGCATCATTCCAATGCTTGTTTTGCTGCACAACCTTTTTGATCAGGCTGCGCCTCCACCTGTGACACCAGAGAGCCAGACCCTGAATGTGTGTTTCACGTGTAAGGTCGTGCACATGGCATCATGTGTAAGGTTGTGCACATGTCATCATGTTGACTCTTTCTGCAAGGTGATGATGCAATGCATGCCAATTTAGGAAAGCCAGTTTGGTACTCTGAGATATACAGAGACCCAACAGATGACAAGCACGACATGTCTTGCTGCTGGGCATGGCAAGAGTGTTTGATGCCAGAGATATCTAGGGCTTGAATATGTCAACATGCATGACTGCAGAAGAAGCACCTACCTGCCCATGTCTCCAGCACATCTAGACCACCTGCCTATCTGCCTGTCATCATCTGCAGATCTGCGCCCCTGCAGCCAGACGGCCAGACAGCCTCATGCAAAACAAACACCAAATGCCTGTCATTCAACATGCTCACAACATTGTCCACCCAGTGACTTTGCATTGTCTACTCGTTGTTGCAGCACTGCTGACTCATTGTTGCAACCTTGTCCATTCATTGTCAAAGCTACGCTGGCTGTGCTCTACACTTCAGCTGTATGAAGTGCATCCTTGCAAGAGCACAGCTCACAAAGATGTTACGCACTTTGCCTGTAAATATTTTGGATGTCAGACCCAAAATGGTCTCACATTTGACTAGAATCAGTCTTCGTTTTGTCACAAGTCGTCATTGTGTTGCGGCTCAGTCATCATGGTTAGGCTGGAGTAGGCATGATGCATCAGGAGGCAGCTTAGCTGCTCAGACTGATGCCATTGCTGAACAGGGCTGAGCAGCAGGCATCTGAAACAGCATGCATAGCAATATGGTGAGACAATGTGGAATCGTACCCGATAGAATCTGCAGTACCAATGAAACCAGCCTCGTGGGTCTTGGGCAGCAATCCAGCCACTCTTCTCCCAATCTGCCTGGTTCTGACCTGCTTTCACATGTTTGCCCAAGCAAAACAATTTTTTTTTTGGCACGGCAAAGCAATGCATCTTGGCCTCCATGTGATGTCAGCAGCAAGCAAATGATGCATCTCTGACTATTCACGTCAGCGCGTCGATGAGTGCAGCCTCGTGGAGGTACAGAAAGTTTTCTGATTTCAGAGAAACAGCCGCTTAATAGTGTAACTCGGCACCCAAAACATGCCTGTGGACTCATATCAGGCGAGTCTACCTCAGGGGGTTATCTTTGTCACGTGATATATTCCACAGCAAAGTGTGCAAGTCAAGCATGCACATGCTTCGACATCCACCATACATCATTCACCACAGCGTGCGACCACATACTTTTGAGCACATTTTGCACTTGCATGTGCCAAGTGCAGGTCTGAATCTAGTGCAGGTAATGACTGCACATGTGACTGTTCATCATTACACACAACTGCGACATGACAGACCCTACTTTGTACTTGTTCCTTTCTGCGATGTATCTCCTGGCCTTGTACATGTCATCCTCCAGCCCTTCAAACCAGTCAGCTGGGAACTCTGATGGGTCAATGTCCACCCCTTGCGGACTGATGATCCCAGGTCGCCCTCCTATGGGATTGAAGTATATGCTGCATCCCCACAACAACAATAAATATACACGGATTTAAATGTTTGAATGAGAACTGTATGACTTGGAGACAGAAATGTCTACCACAGATGAAGACTTGACAAGTCTTTTTTATGTGTGTCAGCGCCTGGACAGTTTCATTGCTGCTACAGTACATGCTGCTTTGTGTGTCCTGCAGGCGCTTGCTGCAAGCAGGAGAGATGTGGCAATAGGAATAGTAATAACAGCAATAACAACAATAATCATAATAATAATAACAATCGCTTTCCAGCTCATGATGAGCTAGGTACGTGCAGGATGTGGTAGCAGGGTAGATTGTAGCAGGATCCAGCAGTTTGTCTGCTGCAGGGTTTGACCCTTCATTATATCAAAGTTTCTTGAGCAACAGGTGCTCTCATTGTGTGAAAGTGCCAGGAGATGCCTGAGTCAATGCGTGCTAACTATGACATCAGCATGCCCTGTTTGGTGAAATTGCCCCTGATCTGTGTGCAATCTGCAGCTACACAGATTCAGGCTGCTGAGAAGTCTCAAGAAATCAACTGATTTTGCATCTGCATGTCACGTTTGACAGGTTTGCAAGGTGCAAAATGATGTCACGGTTTGCTGATGATGGCCTGTTGCTTCAGCCAGGCACAGCGAATGCTCATCACAGCACCATATCACAGCGCCGTGTGGAAAATTCAAGGCAGCATGCGATGGCAAACAAGTTCTCCCTTTTGACACCTCCGGGCTGCCGCCTCAGGAGGCTCCCGTCATGATCGCTGAAAAGCGTGAACATTTCATGTTTTTCTCCCTTTCAACAACGGATGTGAGGCATAGCAGGAGGTCATACCCGCCAAAGCTCCCTGCTTGGATCACTTGCTTTGGCGTGAGAGTGGGTCTGAAGTCTGGTGCATCATCAAAGACAAGCTGACCAAGCTCATCTCTTGTGCCCTCTGATGGATCAACGCTGGACTGGACTACATCTTCCTCCCGGCTCTCGACTGGATGGTACTCTGCATGAACCTGAGGAGCCTGTGTAACATGCACACAGTCTGCAAAAAGGTCAGCATGCGTACATTATTGTATTGGTGGGCCTAATAAGGATGCACAGGACAGGCTGATCTGGAGAGAGAAACTTGTCCTGCACATATTTAGCTCATCATGAGCTGGAAAGCCTTTCATTCACTATTATTATCATGCTTGCATGGTGATGCATGTAGGGACAGATGATGAAAGTCATTGCGACCAGCCAGACGACATCAGCGCACGTTTTCCAGCTTGCTGCCTCGAGTCTTGACATCATCAAGAGATACCAGAGCATTTGCTTCATTGTAGTCCACATCCTTTCTCTGCCTTGTGCTGCGCCTGCATATTGCTAGAAACTGAGCATCCAATAGGAAGTGCTGTACAGTACAGCAATTGGCAAAGGCAAAGACAAGATTACCTGACAGGTTCAACCTGCAATAGAGGAGCTGCACGCTTTTTGCTTGGTTTGTCAGAAGGCTGGCGGGGCTTCACGCCTACAGACAAACTGTGGCTGATACCAAAGTAGATGTGGTCTGATGACTATGATACTTTGTTTCCTGCACGCTTGTAAGCTGGTGACAGCTCTTACTTGGCTCAGGATGCAGCTTAGGTACGTTCAAGGCCTGCAGCTTTTGTCTGTTCCGAGCGATACGCTCTTCGCGCTGCCGCTCGTATCTGACTTGTCTGACATGTTGTGCGCGTCAGGACTATGTCAATTAGACTGCTCGGCAACGGTCAAGGCTGCACTGCACAGCTATGCTTGATCACAACGTCCAGCAGCCACTGACTGAGCAGGACAGCAAACGGTGCCCCGTCTTCAAAACTCGACCTCAGCTCGGCAGCACCAGTACATTCAGCAACAGCGCGAGCTTAGAACAGTGTCAGCGCTGCAGCTGTTGCGGTTTGGAACATAAGGGTTCACATGACCGAGCCACGGGAACAGAAGTCGTATGAGTGTTTTCGGTAGTGTCGAAGATGCGAGGGAGGCTGCATTGGTTAAACGCAGTGGGGCGGCGGTAGCTTTCTTACACAGCGCTTGGGCAGCGCTGAAACATTGTAGAAGGGTCGACTAATTGTCACCATGAGCAAGCTGTCATCAGACACCCTTCGCGAGGGTATTGGAGGTGCGTGGCGGCTATGCCCAGTGCTACCATCTGCGCAACCTTTGGGCTTGCAGGCTTTGTTTCATTAACAATTGCCCAGTTGCGGTGCCAATTGGCTTTAACTTTGCAGGTATCTTTGAGGGTGCTAAGGCCAAGCCTCGCAAGTTCACAGAGACTGTGGAGCTGCAGGTAGGGACATGCTAGGTTGCAGTTGTGGTCTAACAGTGATCTACATTTTGATATCATACTCAGCCAGACATCGGACTTGATGTGATTAGGCCAAAGTGACTGATTGACAAGCATCATCAGCAGCTCATACTTACGACAACATGCAGGTTGGGCTAAAAAACTATGACCCCCAGAAGGACAAGCGTTTCAGTGGAACTGTCAAGCTGCCTTACATGCCTAGACCTGGCATGAAGGTATTGCCAACACAGTCTTCATTACACCAATTTTTGCTGCTGCCTTGATACTGTCAAAGCAGGACTCAAATTTAGCAAAGGTGACAGTGTTACTGCAACATCACTGACATTCATTTGACCTGGGTAGGTGTGTGTATTGGGAGACCACAAGCATTGTGAAGAGGCCAAGGCCCTCGGCATTGATGCTATGACTGTGGAGGACTTGAAGAAGCTGAACAAGAACAAGAAGCTTGTCAAGAAGCTTGGTATGTCAATTCTCCCCAATACGCCAACAGACTTTCTTGACATCACGCCAACAGACTTTCTTGACATCACGGCTGCCATCATCATCATATTTGTCTCCTGTCATACTGCTGTCGTCAAACAGCTGTGTGCACCTTGCATTCATGCAGTCAGCTTGGTTGCTGACAACATGCTTTCTTTTTGTGTACTGGGACCAGCTGCAAAACATGCATCTGTCTGCATTCCTTTTACTTCTGGTACAGCTTCTACTGGTTTACACATGTTGTGTCCTTCTATGTCTTACTGTGCAAACTGATTTTGTTGTGCTTGTGCAGCCAAGAAGTACAGTGCCTTCTTGGCCAGTGAGACAGTTATCAAGCAGATCCCACGTCTGTTGGGACCTGGTCTGAACAAGGCTGGCAAGTTCCCCACCCTCGTGTCCCACAATGAGAGCCTGGAGGGAAAGGTACCTTCACCAAACCTGTCCTCTGTAGAAAGAAAAGAAAAGAAAAGACTACGCCTTTCGGCGTCAATTTATTTGAAGCCCAGTATTATACCGGGCTGCCCACTGTCCTCTGTACATTTTCTCTGGTTGCTGCTGACTGGGGTTGCGCTCTGTTCTGCCCAGCTGAAATGTCATGGGGGTGGTGATTCTGGTTGCAATCTGTTCTGCCCAGCTGAAATGACATGGGAGTTGTATGAGGTCACAGCTGGCGCTGTGAGCAGGCTCAGTACATCCACATATGTGCTGCACTGTTATAAGGAACACATTGTACCAATTGCCCCATCAGAGTTGCATCCCTGTGAGTGTAAGGGATCCTGCTGAGGGATTCTGGTGTTGTATGAGTGAGTAGAGTGTACAAACTCTTGAACTGTCACCTTGTTCTGCTGCAGCATGGCTGCTTCGATCTGCAATGTACACACATCATGCCTCCTGTCCCTGCAGGTCAATGAGATCAAGGCCTCCATCAAGTTCCAGCTGAAGAAGGTGCTATGTATGGGAGTTGCCGTCGGCAATGTTGCCATGTCAGACAAGGAGCTGTACATCAACATTCAGATGAGCATCAACTTTTTGGTGTCTCTGCTGAAGAAGAACTGGCAGAATGTGCGATGCCTGTACATCAAGAGCAGCATGGGCAAGCCCTACCGGCTGTACTAGATCACCACACACTGCGCTATGTGCATTGTTGTGGGACCCTAGTGTAGACCTGTTCCCTTCACAATAAGTACACCAAGGGTCAGCTGCTGCTGCAAAGCCCTCAAAAGTTTGATTCTCCAAAGTTGGGTCAGCTTGGGTGTGGCAACTGGCTTTTTGGGAGCCCCCTCTGGAGGAGCGCTTGCTTATGCGTGCTTTGTAAATGATGTCGGACTTAGATCATACTGCAAATTGCATCTACTCTGCATATGCACACTGCCTCGGCAGACTGCTAGCACAGAGCATTGCCAAATGACTGGCATCAGATGCTGATAAGGTCTGGCATAGCGTCCACCTGGATTCGAATTAAGGAAACAATGGGGCCAAGGCTACAATGTCGTGATATGCCTGGCGTTGCTAGCAATCACATATTTTTGTGCAGATGCATGAAATGTCACCAGCTTTGCATATTTGCTTCTGTCATGAGGCCAACAAGGGCGTCAAGGCAACCCCGCAAGCTGCTCTAGCCGACAGAGATGCAGCGCTCATTGCCGTTGGTGTGGTTTTAATTGGCTTTAGTTTTAGGGATTGTGTCGGCAAGAACTCAGCTCGACAACATTTTACGAAAATCTGAAACAACAACAAAAAGCAGCTTAGGCCTAGCTTCACCAAAGTCTACGAAAGCAGCAGCAACTTGGGGAATGGTGCAGAAAAAGCATGCACAGTTGCAATGTAGTGACTCTATTTTGCTTGTTTCAGTCCATTCTCATCGCCCCAATCTGAGCAAGCATCATCCCACCCACCTGAGCCCTGCTGCGACCAGCAACCATCATACACAGAGATCAGGACATGACCCTAAACATATCAAGGAGAGTGCCATGTACTTGATGCACCTGCTATTTCACAAGACCAACCACCTTGGCGAACCAAGACAGCTTGTGTTGCATGTGCGTGACCAAAGTCAACATCACAACTACCGCAATTACGCACGTCTGCTTAGCAGCCCTCTAAGATGGAGCCCCTAGGTATGCAGCAAGCCGCAACAAATCGCTGAAGACACCTCCAGCAGTGACTTCTGCTCCAGCACCAGGACCCCTGCACAACACAGAGCATGGCCTGATGCAACAACACTTTATGTGGTCTGACAGACTCTCAAATGTGCATCCTCTCTGTGGTTTTGTGCTGCTGCTGCTGATAGCGTGCTATATCATGTGGTTGCAGCATCCCAAGCATTGTGTGCTTTGCTGCGGTTTGAGAGGGGTGTCATCCATGCCTTTGAGTGATACCAGTGATTGTCTGCAAGCTATTTTGGTGCCCTCCTTGGGCACCAAAATAGCTTGCAGACAATCACTGGTACCAGCAACACAGGACACCTGATGCAGGCTCAATGCTACATGTCTTGAAAACAGCAGGGAAAGCACAATTTCTCTAAGTGACTAGTTGTACTGAGTATAATAGGGTGGCACGCAAATCAGCTGTGCATGGTGCTACCTAGATATTGCATTCCCTGACCACAGCATACACAGCGTACACAGCGCAATGCTGCAGTCTGATTGCAAGTCTCATTGAAAGGTGCATTCTCCCACCACACGTCACTCTGCGTAGAGACCAATAACTTGCAAACTGATGTTCTACAAGTGTCACCTGATGATGAGAGGTTGCTGCTGGTAGCGCTGGGTGGTGAAAGCAATGATGTTGTCGCTGCCGCTGAGCTGGGCAAAGGGGTGGCTCTTTGGATACCGCTTCAACTCAACACTTCCGCTAGACTGGACGCAGTCTACCACACCTACATTCAGACATGCAAATCCTTCAGCAATGCTTGACACTCCCTGTGCATCAGGGTCTGGAAGGGGAGGAGTGGGGAAAGGGGTCATTTGGAACCGCACAGCAAGGCACAGCAAGGCACGGCACAGCACGGCACGGCACGGCACGGCACGGCACGGCACGGCACGGCACGGCACGGCACGGCACGGCACGGCACGGCACGGCACGGCACGGCACGGCACGGCACGGCACGGCACGGCACAGCACAGCACACAGCCCAGCCTTCAGCAGCCAAGCTGGGACATGCACGAATTTGAAATCAGCCTTGTCACCCCACTGCGTACATTATAATGGACAGCAGCATCGGTTCGCACAACAAAACAGCAGATTCAAAACTTACCCACGAATCGCAGGCACTCTCCAGCAGCGTCTGCCTCACTGACTTGCTGAGCCAGGTCTGCATCGTACTGAGGCAGCTGCTGCATGAAATCATCTGCAGAGGCTACGTTTTGCAGTGGAGCAGGCACCAGGCTCTGTACAGCGACATCACCCAGCTCCAGATTCAAACCAGCCTCCCTGTGAACATCAGAAATGGGAAGTCACAGGCAAGGAGCTAGTGCCAACAGTCCTGACAGATGCACACAAGCCTTGTGAGGTTGTTGACAAACATGTGAACCCTTGCATTGACCGCCATGGTTTGCAAACATGCCATTCATGTTTTGCAAACCATGAATGGCATATTTTGCAATATTTTTCAATGCCCAGCATTGCACATCACAACCCAGCAGGCCAAAAGCTCTGCCCTGCTCTGCCCTGCCTAGCTAAGCAATGCGCACGATGCTTCTCAAGAGCATCACTATAGTAACATGTATGTATTAGCAAAGAGAGTGAGTACCTTGCTAGGATGGTGACCTTTCTGGCAACATCCATGCCGGCCAGGTCATCCCTGGGATCAGGCTCTGTGTATCCCAGGGCTTTGGCCTCAGTCACGATGTCTGAGAAGGGCTTGTCCTGGCTGAACATGTTGAAGATGTATGACAGGGTGCCGCTGAAGATGCCCTCTACCTTGAGGATGCGGTCGCCAGTGTCTACTAAGTGCTTCAGGGTGGCGATCACTGGTAGACCTGCTCCCACAGTTGCCTGCACACACACCGGACAGACATGTTACTAAGTGCTTCACAACTGTCAGTGGTAGACCTGCACCTACAGTTGCCTGCACACACACCGGACAGACATGTTATCTTTGACTACCAATTGCTTCAGGGTGGCAATCGCTGGTAGACCTGCTCCCACAGTTGCATGCACACACACCGGACAGACATGTTGTGCTTCAGGGTGGCTATCACTGGTAGACCTGCAGCTACAGTTGCCTGCGCGCACACCGGACAGAGATATCGGCTTTGACAGCACGCAATTCCAGTGTTTGAGAATCAGCTCATTGACCTTGTTGATAAGTAGGCATGGGCAAACAACAGCTGAGACAGAGGGTTAGAGCATGGCAGAAACTGCTTGATGCATGTTGATACTCAAGAGCAGATTGCCCCAGAGCAGATTAACCTAGCTATTGAGACACATAAACAGAGCAATGAAACAAAATTCAAGTGCCCTACTGTCCTGCAAATGCTGCAGTGTATGAGTTTGAAAACGGCCAGCAGCAGCTGCAAGATGGGAATGTCATAGAGACAGCTGTCAAGACAGAGCTGAAGCCTACACAGCATGCAGTCACGAGTCTGAAAAGCTACAGGTTTCCTTAACTAGCACCTTCAGCTGAAATGACAACACAATGGGATACGCAATGCAAAATCCTGGCCTCAGTGGTTTGAGTACGTCTTGTGAGTCATCACTGAGACCTCAGGCAAACTGTGAAAAGATGTTGACATCCTCGGCCAGGACTTGCATTGCAGAAGCACTGCTGCTGAAATCACTGGAGACCACACCTGGTCTTGCTACTTAGGATTATCCTATGCTTGACGTCATACTCTTAAGCACCATTTGAGATGGTTTCATGGAATAAAGGACTTACTTGGTCCGTCAAAGGGAAAGTCTACCCTTGTGGACGCAACAGACAGATGTTCTCATCAAACAGAAGGCGAAAAGAAGATGCTTGCCACATGAAACAAGAACAGCAAAGGTCATTCCGTTCAGCAGGGATCAAAGATAAGTCCAAGGGGTGAGGTATATAGGCCTACCCTTTGGGGTGCCCACCCTTTAGGGTTCTCCAAAACATCTCCACAATGTAGCAACGCGTTGTGACTGTCCCCGGACTTTCTGAGATTACATTTCCAGCGTGCGGTTGACATTTCTGAATCAAAATAGACGTCTTGGGATTGAAAAGAGCAACATGCTCACCTCGTAGAAGAAGTGGATGTAGGACTCCCTCTGGAAGTGGCGTAGGGCCAGGTACTGATCCAGAGGGCCAGACCCCAGTTTCTTGTTTGGGGTGATGATGTGGATGCCCTTCTGCATCCACTGCAGGTACAGGGCTGGCGGCGCCTCGCTGGCTGTTGCATCAATAATAACTGTGTTGGGGATGTAGCTGTTTGCCAGGTGGTCAGCAAAGCGTGCCATGTCCACAACTTCCGCTTGCCTGCACAGACATGGCTGTTGTCAGTGCCTCACTGGCTGTTGCATCAATGATGACTGTGTTGGGGATGTAGCTGTTTGCCAGGTGGTCAGCAAAGCGTGCCATGTCCACGGCTTCTGCTTGCCTGCAAAAAGACATGGCTGTTGCGTCAATGATGACTGTGTTGGGGGTGTAGCTGTTTGCCAGGTGGTCAGCGAAGCGTGCCATGTCCACAGCTTCTGCTTGCCTGCACAGACATGGCTGTTGTCAGTGCCTCACTGGCTGTTGCATCAATGATGACTGTGTTGGGGATGTAGCTGTTTGCCAGGTGGTCAGCAAAGCATGCCATGTCCACAGCTTCTGCTTGCCTGAAAACCCATCACAAAACTTGTATACTTTTGTACTGTACATGTCCTAACAAAGCCATGGCTGTTGCCGGGGCCTTAGCTGTGGATGCACATTTGGCAAGGCTGACCAAAGTCTGTGAATACAGTACGAACAACAAAATGTCCAGACGCCTGCATAGCGAGCGAAAATGCTCTCAAGGTGAGTTGAGTAATAGCAGCTGAGACAACAAGCAGAGCTGACAGAACTCTCTTGTCAACGCAAATATCACATTTGCACAGTGCTGGCAATGCAGCTTGCCATCAGGCCAGATGCGCAGAAGTGGCTCACCCAGTGTACTGCTCCTCCCACTCTTCCAGGTTGATGCCATGTTCTGACAGCACCATTTGGCGGGAGCCAGTGATGCCCAGCACCCTCACATCCATATTGTACTCTGCACCTAGGGCCTGCATGAGACACCCATCCGCTTCACATCAAGTTTGCACATCCATACTAATATGCAAAACGCTCACATCCATGTTGTACTCGGCACCTAGAGGCTGCATGAGACACCCATCCGCTTCACATCAAGTTTGCATATCCATAATCATATTCAAAACGCTCACATCCATGTTGTTGCATGAGAAACCCAGTCTGCTCAACATCATGTTTGCATATCCATAATAACATTCAAAAGGCTCACATCCATGTTGTACTCTGCACCTAGGGCCTGCATGAGACACCCATCTGCTCAACATCCACTTTGCATATTTTAAATACTGATGCTTATCAGCTCATGATGGCATACATACAATTGGATACTATTCTGATTGTAATGGTGCCCGCACACACGAAAGCTATTTGTAGTCTGTATCTGCAGACCAGGGTTGCTTTTTCACATGGTGGCTCAGCCTGATGGATGTGATCAAAATCCACGACGCATGAGCGCATGCTTGAGGAAAACAAGCCAAAAGGGGTCCAGCTTGCTGTCGCATTGCTGTTGTTGACAAATGCAGTGTTGCCAAATGACATTAGCCAGTCAACAAGCATGCTGAATGAGAGGACTAGCAAGAGCAGCAGATAGCAATGGCAGAAGGTAGCAGGGGGAAGAAGGCAAACAAGGCAACCCCAAAGGCCAAGCCAGCAACAAGCACATCCCCTGGCGGGCATACCACTATCCCCATACATTATGGACTGTCAAAAAGGCAAACTCAAAAGCCACAGCAGACAAGAGGCACAGGCAAAGAAAGAAAGGGGAGTTTGTCAGCTCTTCAGTGCATTTTGCTGGAAGCAGGGCCACACAGCATGGACTAACAAAGGCTAACAACAGCCACAAGCTTAGGAAGAAGGGGGACAAACAGGGTGCCCACCTCTTTTTGCTGCTGCAGCTGGCGCATGAAAGTGCCGCCGATGGCACCAGGACCAACAATGCCCACTGCTAAAGGCAGGGTTGCCAGGTAGAACCGGCTGTGAACTGCCCTCAGGGCCCTCACGCTGTCCTTGCCATCTATCAACACTGTGATGTTGTACTCACTGCACCCCTGAGCTATGGACCTGCATTGCCCCCATGCCTTGTTAGCAAATGTTCGCTCAGGTATGTACATTGTCAGGTCAGGTCAGGTATGTGCACTGCCTGCACATTGTGCCTCTCCAATGCCAATTCTCCTGGGGTCAGGTACATACATTGTGCCTAGTTGATGCCAAGTCTGGGGTCAGGTGTGTACATGGTACCTAGCTAACACCAATTTGCTCTTGACATCGAAAAGCTGTCACCATATTATGCAGCAAAAAGTCGGTTTATACCAATATCCAAATACCAATATCCAAACATCAAAAATGACTGGCTGTCATGTGTCACTCAACATAGGTTTCATTTGAAGGCTTCAGAGCTGTAGGTGTCCGCACTTGCAAAGGTGCATCAGATTGTTGCAGTTACAGATTAGCTCATCATGCGCCTGGCAGTTTTGCGATGGCAAGGCAGCTGTTCTCAACCAGAATATGCAGCAGGACATAGAGCAGCGCTTGTTCTTTCCTCTGCTGAGCATGACCTTCTTGTACACACTCTACTTCTTGTAAAACTGTTATACAAAGACATCACTGATTCCACTGATTCCAAGCGCACATGCAGCATTTACACCTACAAGCAGTGCGTCCTTTTACTGTGCAAGATGTTCACCACAACATCCTGACAGCCAGACTGCAGATGGCTAGGCTTTAAATCCATACCTGATGTTGATGTTTGACTTGGCCAAGGCAGAGAACATGGTGGCTGACACACCCTTCCTGCTGGCCATCTGCTGACCCACAGCTGCCAGTATGCAGCAGTTGTCAATGGCTTCTATGTGGTGGATGCGCCCAGATCTGATTGCGTCATTGAACCTGCAAACAGATGAATGCATTTTCGTAAAGCAGTTGTCAATGGCTTCTATATGGTGTATGCGCCCAGACCTGATTGCATCATTGAACCTGCCAGGCACAGAAACAGGCGAATGCGTTTTCGTGGAGCAAAATAAGCAATTGCATGGAGAGGTAGCGGCTACTAAATATGTCTGTCTGACTGTCACCACCTGCCCTGCAGATGTAGCAATGGCACTGTGTGTTAGTGAAGCATGCCTTGCTGTTGTGCCCAGAGTTGCAAAAGGTACAGCGCAAGACAAAAGGCTGTGCCGCATCTGTGTGCGTTATTGCTTGACTGCCAGGAAGAGAGGGTGGTGCGGGCCTACCAGCCCTGGCTCACATGATGGGCCCCAATCAACAGAGTAAAGACAGGCCATATGCAAAGCTGGCAGTCTGGCTCATACATACACAAAAATGAAAAGGAAGACCCTAGGCTTGCACATAATGCCACAGCTTGTCAGCAGCTCTTTTGTAGCAGAGCGGCGCTGAAAGCCCTGTCACTGCAGGACATCACCCAGCACGCTTTGCAAAGTCACAACAGCAAGGTACAGGTGCAGTCAGGACACCCACACTTACTTCTCATGCAGGCAGTGCAGCGTCCTGTCGGCGTCCACTTGCTTAACAGCAAAGCAGATGCTGTGCTCACTGCTGGCCTGAGAGATCATAATGACGTTCACATTGGCATCTCGTACGGCACTGAAGAGGGTGCTGGCTGTTCCTGGCACCCCTACCATGCCAGTTCCCTGCATGGACCATCACCACCAATCAGGGCTCAGGATTTGGTACCGTTCAGCTTCATTACTCACACACACAGACAGACAGACAGACAGACAGACAGACAGACAGACAGACAGGCAGGCAGGCAGGCAGGCAGGCAGGCAGGCAGGCAGGCAGGCAGGCAGGCAGGCAGGCAGGCAGGCAGACGGATAGACAGACAGATGGGCATGCAGGGGACGGCATGACGAAGCACAGAGCCATGGTAATAAAGGTAGATCAGACCAAGTCTGAAGCCTGTAGTTGACATTGCAATGATTGACAGCTTCATCAGCCGCATGCAACCTGAAGAGTGACTCTGCAAACCATGCTCACACGGACAGAGCCTATGGGGCAGTTGCCATGGATTTGTGAGCTCCAACAAAGACAGACAGCTTACCTCCACATTGATGAGGGCTACATGGTCAATAGTGGCAAAGCCCTTTACTGTTTGGAAGCCAGCAGTCTGAATGTCCAGAATGACATCACTGATCTGTGTGCCTGCACGCAAACAGCACAGACGCCAACAGGCTTGTTAGCCGTGTGGGCAGGTATGACACTAAGCTTTGCCTAGGTTGTACAGAATGCTAGGTCATGATGCTGATGATAGCAGTGCCCCAATGTAAAACATAAATTATCGCTGTCCTTCTGTACAGTACCAACTCCCAACAAGGCACCGACATGAATGACCATGATGCAATAACACTAAGAATGAAGCCTGAACTTGCAACTCTGCACAGTATTGCAAATGCTGTGTGCATGGCACACAGCAAATGTGGTTTGCACCACAGCTGTTCCCAATCACAGCCAAGCTTGAGCATGCAGTCATGTCAACACTGCCCAGACTCACCTGGTGCTGCCAGGTTGAAGAAGTTCCTGATAGCAATGGGTATGCTGTAGCGCATGGCTGGAAGTGTAGTCCTGGGATGCAGCACATTTGCTCCAAAGTAAGACAGCTCCCACGCTTCATGGTAGCTGAGGCTGGGCAGGCACACTGCTTCTGGAACCTTCCTAGGATCTGCACTGTAAACCCCATCAACGTCTGTCCAGATGGTGATTTGACTGGCTTGGAACAAGGCACCAATTGTGGTTGCTGAGTAGTCGCTACCATTGCGCTTCAAAGTGGTGACCTGTGGAAGAGCATTGCTAGTGTTGCTTTGCTGTTGACTAGCTCTTACGCTGCAAGCGCTACATGATGCTTTCAAGCATTCAGGCTGCTTGTCTGATCTGGCGCAGCCCTAAGCAGTAAACATACAGGTGCACCATGCACCAAATGAGGTATATAAACTTAGAATGCAACTGCCTCTTCATTGCATCCTGAGCTGAGACTTGCATCACTTGGCAACAACAGGCATCATCTCAGGCACGTGACAATCTGCAGCTTGCATGCTACCAACGACAAAACTACAAAGGTGATGATGCACAGCTGGAGTTACCTGTCCTAGGGGGTTCTTGGCAATGAAACCAGTGGCCACAATCACTTCAGGAGCTCCATTCTTGCGCACCCAAGCATCAAGTCTGTCATTAGACAGCTCATACTGGATGTCAACAGAGTTGCCGTCTGATGTTGGAGTGACCACCAGAACTTCCCGAGTGTCCATGAATTGGCAGTCATAGCCAAGGGCCTTGACTGTGGCTGAAAACAGCAGGGCTGACCAGAGCTCGCCGTGCCCCACAACAAAGTCGGTGAAGGCTTCTGTAGCCATACCAGCTGCAGCACACTTGAACGCTTATGTGAGCTGTTCTACTTTGTTATCAGTGCATCTGTAATAAATTTCGCAAAGTACCTGTGATACAATGCTCAATGTGTTCTCAATGTATGTGCATGCACCCAGTCACTGTGATTTGATCCTCAGCAACACATGGCAGTATAGACATGTCAGTTGCAAACAAGATGCGACAACAGCATGCAACAAGCACACATGTAGGGTTGACGCGTCAAGTGAATCAGGCATATGGCCTGAAGAAACGTAATTTCACGCATGGCTACTACCTCACAGCTGCTGCAAATGCTGCAAGATGTGCCATTGTCCATTTATCTGTGAAGGTCTCCTAGTTGCGAATATCTGGGCCTAGATCTGGTAGACGTTGTGCCAGACCCTCGGCCATTCAGAGGCAAGGGTCAGCAATGCAGCTTACCTATGGAGATGGCACGAAGCATAGCCTTCAGGTTAGCGATGTCGTCCAGAAGCCTTGACACGAAGGAGTTGAGTGCATGGCCTTCCACCACAAGTAGCTTGGCAGTCTCAACATGCTTTTCCTGAATGGCTGCAAGGTCCAGCAGGAAGCCTTCATCTTGTCTGGAAGCTTTGGCTACCATGTTAAGCAGTACGTCAGTCACTTTGATCAGGGATGTTGGGTGACTTCCCATGGCGCTGACCACCACGACCTTTTGTTCTGCCAGGTCGCTGCATACAAGCTGTGCTGCCTCCCTGATCCTGTCTGCTGATGCTACACAGGTACCGCCGAACTTGTGGACCTGCCAATGTGCTCCTCTTGGACATGTTTCCAGGTTTTCCAACGGTGGGGCGTCAACTGCGATTGCGTTGACAGTGGCTCTACTGACAGAGCTTCTGCTTGTGACCCTGCATCGATAGGCTTGTCAGTTTGGGTGCAAAAAAGCAAGAGCAACCAGCATCGTGCCGCCAGTATGAAGCAGCAATTGACGGCACGGACCTGCAACAGGTTGTTGCAGCCTCCTGCCTCAGCTCGGCCTTCCGTGAAGGATTCAAGCCCGAGTAGGATCTAATGCTTGCAGCGTGCCTCTGAAGCCTGAACAGCATAGAGTGCTGGCCCGATGCATTGGTATGACATGTCGCACGACCTTGCACAAAGGTCGTGCCAGCAGCCATGCCTCCACTGCACTAATCACTTAGCAGTCGGCTTGCGGACGATGGCAACTCAACAACGGCACAACCACACTATAGGAAAGATGCTCGAATAACTTTGCACGGTCGCAATGCGCTTGTGCTCAAGCTTGTCTGTATTGCGTCTGCTGCACTCTGAGTGACGGTTAACCGAATGTGTGAAACGGTCTGCTACGGTGAGGTTACGGCTTGATCGGTTACGGCATGACCAGTTCGCTCAAGTGCACAGGTGCGCTGATTCGTTCTGCCGTAGACTGTATATGTCTGATACGCACGGTCGAGAGGCACTTCCCGGTTGCATTGCATGAGAGCATCGTGAGACTGTGTTGACAGCATGGGCAAGGACAAAAGCAGCAAGAAGGATCGGAAAGACAACAAGCGGAAACGGGACAAAGAAGATGAGGAGGAATACAGGAAGTCCAAAGCAGAGAAGTTGGTGAGTCTTCAAAGCTGTTGCTGTGCCATTGTCTTCCCTGCGCTGGCCTTGGACATCGCTGCATGCAGTGCTCGGGCTCCGTGTTTATAGCCAGATCTACAACGGTAAACTGTTTTGTACGTTGCCGAGCTGCACATTCAGCCCCGCGCAATCCTGTAGGCCAAGAAAGTCGCCAGTCACCTCAAAAAGCACAGTGGGGGTCACGGGTACACAGATCAGGACAACCCCTTTGGGGATAGCAATGTCACAGAGCGCTTTGTGTGGGGCAAGAAACTCGAGAAGCAGATCCAGTCAGGAGTGGATGTGAAAGATCTTACTGCCAGAGCTGAGAAAAGGAGACAAGAGGAGCGCCTGGTATGCTTTATGTTCTGTGATTATCAGTGACAAGAACAGCATTCGTGGTCAAGTCTCATGCTACACTTCAATTCAGCAGCACCGCGCATTGCATGATGCCTGTTTTGTTGCATGCCTTGCTGGGGCGACTTAAATATCTGTTCCTGCCCGAAGCCTGTTTTACCCAACTAGCATGGACCCTCAACGCCATGTCTGCATCACAACTATGATTCTCCAGAAGCTGCATGACGTGCACTCACAGTTCGACACGTCATCCCATGAAGATCCCAGCCTGCATTTGACATGAAGAAAAGCAATGATCTTGTTCTGGTGCATCACTGTATCAAATAGAAAGAGTCTACACGATTTTCCAAACTGCCAAGCATTTTCCAGGACCTGACAGACTGACTGCTCGACTCATAATACATTTCTGGATGTAAGGGCCTCACACGTGCAGCAGGGGCCATGTTGCTGCTCTAAAGACACAGATGCATGCACTTGCATATGGAGAAGCACGGCTTTCACTTGGTGTCTTTGTGAAAGACACCATTCATTCATTGTGTACTCTTATGTTTTGTGTGCAAGAGCTCCAGGGTATGTTAATCAAGCATTGTCCATTTGTGCGCAGGAAGAGATTGAGAAGGTCAAAAAGCGCCGCCTGGACAGAGAAAAGGATCGGGCCGAACAGGAAGAGATGGTCAACATGCTGCAGCGAGAACGAGGACAAGCAGAGGCAATAGAACTGGAAAGGAAAGAGGAGGTTTTCCATTTGGAACAGGCAAAGGCCAGAGCCAAGCAGCGGATCAGGGACGGCAGGTAAGCTAATAATTTTTTCATTTTTCATTTTATAACTTACAGTCTGCAACAACAACGCATCACACATAGCTAATCCATGCAAACAAACAATCTTTGCTTGCTTACACAAGGTATTGATAAATACTCATGTTGTCGCATTTGCACTTGACTGCCACTGAAACTTTTGTATCGCTGGAAGCAGTGACATCATCAGCAATATATTCCCAGCAATACAAGAATAGAGTTCGCCTGTAAACAGCTCATAGCCCTTCTACCAGCATGACAGCTCCCCTTCGAAACGGTGCTGCTGAGAGGCTCAGCATATTGCATCATTCATGCCAATTCTCTTCACTGAGTGCTGCTCGCGGTGTTATTGCAGGAGTCAGCCAATTGATGTCCTGACAGCGAATCTGCACCTGGCCGCAGAGTTTGATGTGGGTGCTGAGGAGCCCTACAAGGTGTTCACCGGGCTGAGCCTGCAGGAGGTGCAGGAGCTGCATGCTGCAATCTTCAGTATGCAGGTACATTTAGGCTTTCTGGTCCCCATGCACTGGCTGTGTCCCAGTATAGACCTTCGATGCTGTACTGGTTGACATGCCCTCTCTTTCTATGCTGTTGTTGCGTTGGACTGAAGACCTCCAACGCTGTGCTGGTTGATAAACACTCCTTTCCTATGCTGTTGTTGATTAAGACTACAGGCCTGCAGAGCTGTTCTGCTGTCCAATCAAAAACCTGCCAGGGCATGCTAGCTGTGCCAATACACAGTGGATACAATTGTAATGCCGTCATGTGCATGCTTAGCTTCAGTTCCTGTACAATTATCAACAGGAGCACAAGAAACTATGACATTCCAGCTGAAATGCACCTACAGACGGCGACAAAGCAGCTTTGTGTGTGAATACAGCCTTGATTGTCACAGCCATGCCTCACATTGTGTCACATGTGCTTCAGGAGCTGGACAGTCAGGATCCTGTGCACAAGCAGTTCTGGGATGCTTTGACAGTCACAGCCATGCCTCACATTGTGTCACATGTGTTTCAGGAGCTGGACAGCCAGGATCCTGTGCACAAGCAGTTCTGGGATGCCATGATGGTTATAGCTGAAGTGGAGCTGCAGGAAGCACTGAAGCAGGATGAGCTAGACTGGGCACGCCTGAGAGGAGAGCCTATCCCTGCCAAGTACACAATCAAGGAAGCAGGGTTGCACGAATCTGTCGATTCTGATGTCCAAATGATGCTAGCAGGTAGGTGCTGTTGTGATGTAGTGACACAGGCGTGTTTGCTCAGAAAACCCGCATTTGTGCACAGCAGGAATTGCAAGCATGTGCTCTGCTAGTAAGTTTAGATGGCTTGAAACACCAATTCTTTGTCCATTCTCTCGTTTGTTCATTGGTTCGTTTGGTCATGTGTTTGTTCGTTCATTCATCCATCCATCCATGCAATGCTGGTACCATGCTGGTACACCAAATACTGTTAAGCAGCAGTACGCAGGGCAATTGATGCAATCTGGCAGAACTGAATTTGCCAGCTTGCTCTGGTTCTAGACCACCAACTCTGCAGTGCACTTCATGAGCCTGATAAGCTGATGTACAGAACAAGCTGGCAGGTCCAGGTTGTGTCTCCATGTATCCGCTGACATTGAACAACTCAAAAAAGATATGCAGGACTTGCCTTGCACATACCCAGCTCATCATGATCCAGAGAGCATGGAAAATTTTGTCATGAAAGTCCATTCTGCTGTTAAGCCCAATTTTCTCAGGAAATAAATGCCATGCCAAAATGCCATGTTCCCCCAACCCCTCACACATTCATCCCACTCAATCCTGGCTGACAAGAGCTTCTCTGGGCAGCCAACCTCTTGCACATTCTTGCTGCTCGTTCTGGCTGACAAGGGCTTCCCCGAGAAGCAAAAACCCCTCTTCAGTCTCCCTACTGCTGCTGTATGTTGCACCATTCTCACCACGACCCTGCTCCTCATGTGCAGGCAAGACTTATGCCCAGCTGCAACAGACTCAAGACAGCATAGAGGAGCAGCTGCAGTCAGGCGAGGCTGCCGACCCAGAGTTCTCTGCTGCAATCCTGAAACGCCTTTGGATACACAAGGCCAAAGCCAGGTTGCGGGAGATACACAGGGACCTCATGCAGCAGAACCTGGACAGAACGCAGCTTGTGCCTGACGATGGTGCAGATGTTCCGCGAGAGATGGGCTGGGATGATGACAAGCAGGTATGCATACAACCCACCGCATTATTCATGCAGTCAGTTCCTGTCTTGTTTTGATGGCCAGTAGAGCTGCCTGCTCTGCCTAGGTTTTGACAAGTTCTTTCTTCGTCATCCAGTTCCTCCAACAGATTGATAAACACAGTCTCGCCTTTTAGTGGATCATGCGTATTCTGAGCAGTTGCCATCACGCACGTGCTTAAATGGAGTACAGTAGCCCTGCTCTTTTTGTAGACAGTGCATATTGTTTCCAGACAGTGTGAATTGTTTGTAGATATTGCAAATGTATTATTGTGTGTTGTGATTCACTTGGAAATGCAGCATGGCTCAGGCGACACTGTAAGTGATGGAAGCTTGTGGCAATTATGTCACTGATGAGCTATCATCACCAAAGACCATGAACCTCACGCATGGCCTGCATGGCATGACCAGCCATGATGTCAAAAGGCAAAACTTTCAAACACATGTATGTACAGTGTGACAAACATGCAGCCATGGTGACGTCATGAGTCTTGCTGAACCTGCAGGAAGCTGCTGCAGATGCTGACACCCCCTCTTCGCCCCCAGCTGGGGTCGCACACGATGAAGAAGGTCCTGCCACTGCTGGGGCAGGTGTCACCAATGGTGCGCCACCGCTCAATGCCCTTCAGCAGCAGTGGGCACCAGAGCCAGAGGAGGAGGAGGAAGAAGAGGAAGAGGAGGAAAACGTTGGTCAGTGGTCACCGGCTCCATTGGATGCTCACCACATCGGCAACCAAGACGTGGTTCATGAGGATGATGATCAGCGCTTGCTAGACCTGTTGCGCAAGCAGGTGAGCATTGGCTGCGCTGTCATTGTCGAAAGCCAAACCATATCAGTTGTTAGTGTTATCAGCCTGACTTTTTGCAGATTTGTTGTCCTAGCCAGGCTGCTGCCATGCGTGTTGTACAGCCCTGCATAGAACCTAGGAGCTTTGTCAGCCTGACAGGCGGGTTGAGGCTTGTCACGATATTTGCTAATGCCATGATAAGGTAGAGAGGGCATGGCAGGTTAGGGTAGGGTACGGTGCGGTATGTTGTGGTATGCTATGCTATGTTATGCTATGCTATGCTATGCTATGCTACGCTACGCTACGCTATGGTATGGTATGGTATGGTAGGGTGTGGCCCGAAGCATGCCATGGTCACACTGCACATTTTTAACACTGAGATTGTTAAGATGTTGGCGCATCAGAAGACACAGCAACTGCTTCCTCTGGTCTTTTCCCTTCTGTTTCATTCTCCATGTTTTCTCACAGGTGCAGTACCATGAGGCAAACAGGTTCAGGACAGCAGCTTCTGCAGCAGCTGCAGGGGCGGCGCCAGGGCTGAACGAGGCTGACAGGGCCTACCGCCAGATGGTTGCAGACCCAAGCAGCAGCATACATCCTATGCTCAGGTACCTGCCAGATCCATACATGTGTCTGACACTGTCCAATGTCTACGTAACAGCTTCACTGCCTTCAGCATGACAACAACAATCCTGTGTAGGTAGTTGCGGGATCCCTCTGTCTGTCTGTCTGTCTGTCTGTCTGTCTGTCCATCCGTCTGTCTGTCTGTGTGTTTGTCTGTACATCCGTCTGTCTGTGTGTCTGTCTGTCTGTCTGTCTGTATGAGGATGAAGTGTGTGCATCATCATCTCTCTTATCACTGCAGCCTTTTGTCAGGTGGCCTGCAAGCAAGCTATCTGAGACCATAATTAGGCTGACAAAATCTTCTTTTTTGCATCATGCAGGTATCTGGCAGATGCAGCGCCCCAGAAGGGGGAAGCAGCAATGCGGTCCGGGGCCCAGGCTCCAGATGATGACTCAACACGCCAGTTCAAGGCACAGAGCCAGCGGCTGATGGGAGACATGAATGACGCTGGGGATGCTCCCTTTGGAGGAGAAATGCAAGTCGACTCTCAGGTACAAGCAACTGCGTGTTTGCACCCCTTTTGTGTAATCAAGTCCCTGGTCTGATCTTGCTGCCTCTGCTGACAGAGTGTCCTGGAGTGGAGTGCAGGACTGAAGCGCGTGATCACATTTGCATCAGCTCTCCCAAAGTGATTGCGTGGCGTCAATTGGATGCTGGTTGTGGCATCACATTGATGCAAACTCTGCTGTGCTGTTGCTGTCCATCTCTGTAAAAGCATGGGCTGATTCACAAGTCTGATTTGATTGGCAATCCTTTCTGGAGGCCCCTGCCAATTCACAACATCATTACCCACCCTGCCACGCATTCTCTTTACTCCAAAAGTGTTGATGCAGGTGTACTGGTGGCATGACAAGTACCGGCCTCGCAAGCCCAAATACTTCAACAGGGTGCACACTGGCTATGAGTGGAACAAGTACAACCAGACTCACTATGATCATGACAACCCCCCACCAAAGGTAAGCAGACCAGGATCATGTCCAAGCTGCGATCTATTCAGGCATCTAGGTAGTATGTTCAGGCATCTAGGTATCCTATCTAGGCAGCTTGTGCACATTGCAGCCTCTCAAGAGTGTGTTCAGACATCTCAAGAGGTCGCAACATCCACAAGCTGACTGCTCGCACCCCAAAATGTGGTCACACAAACTGAGTCCTTGCAATGTTATGCAAGAACTTTGTTTGAACAAGTACAATTTGTGCCAGATGCAAGCACATTTGGCAGTTGCTTGTTATGCCTGTTGTGCTCAGATTTGCTAGACCGGTCAAGGTCTAGGCAGCAGTTGGCTCATGAATTTGGCTGCGTGACTCAGGTCGTGCAAGGATACAAGTTCAATATCTTCTATCCTGACTTGATTGACAAGCTGGAAGCGCCCACATACTCCCTGGAGAAAGACCCTGGAGCAGATGAGCACGGCAGCACTTGCATGCTCAGGTGTGTTGTTCACAGCATGCACTCTCACCCCCACTTTGACAGTGTATCAGTTGACATGTTGGTCTTCAGGGCTGTATCCTTTGGCAGCTGTGAGTGTCACTGTTGATCTGTGAGAGCTCAATCTTTGTACTCATAGGTATTGTGCTAACTGCTTCGTGTGATAATTCAAAAAAGTGGTTGCTTTTGCTTGACAAATTGTCTATGTCTTGGAGCAAACGCGTGTTGCACTCAGGGCAGTCTTGTCTCATATGTATGTGCACAAGTTGTTCAGCTGTTTGGTCTGTTTTGGTTTTCCTTTAGGTTTGTAAGTACTCAGGAGCATTCCTCCTTCACAAATGCAGGATTCATGCTGGACCTCCGTACGAAGACTGTGCCTTCCGCATCATCAACAAGGAATGGGAGTACAGTCACAAAAAGGGCTTCAAATGCACATTTGAGAGGGGGATCTTGCATTTGTACTTCAATTTCAAGAGGCAGCGGTATCGGCGTTAATTGTGGGCTTTCGAAAAGCAAGGCGGTGTTGATTTTGTGTGTGTTTCTGTTGTTTAAATACACTGTATTGGTGAAAACAAATTGGTTTTGAACCACATGATTGAGTTTCTTAGAGACTACAGTTGCAGAGAATACAGTTGCTGTTTCAAGGTGTTTATTGTGCTTGTCACCTGGAACATGGCTTGTAGAAGCTAACAGCACATAGTGTGTGAAAGGAGCTTCAAAATTCTCGTGTTTGCTTTTGCTATCTAGAATGCTGCACTCAAATGGAAGCAGCAACACAAGTATGCCTGCAGAGCAAGACTTAGTCTTGACTAGCTGATTATTCTTCAGCAACACTGTCTTTGAACAAGCTCATGAAGCTCTCCATATCCCTGCAAATATTACTGGACGCAATTACACCTTGTCTTGATAGATTGGATCTCAGACACACGCCCCCAAGGATGCACTGATTTGCAAACCCTGATCAAATGCCATAGTGGCATTGTGAGACAATGTGCTGTCATGCAAGGTTGTGTCTGGCTACGTGATGCATTAAACACACTTTAGCATTTGCACTGCTGAGAGTCTACATTGGCAACTACTTTGGTACTCATTGAGCATCAGTCCACCTGCAAACAGGGACTGCCACTGTGGACGAAACATCAAATGTTGGCATGTATATTCAAACAATGCTTTGAGTCAATTGGTCTGGCTTGCTGCCCTCATTTGTTGAGCTTGCTTCAAAATAGCATTGGAGCTGACACCCTGTTTTTGTCTGCTGCCCTTGGACAAGTCAAATGGCTTCTCATGCAAAGAATTCTTGATGTCATGGCCATCAAAGCCCTTGACAGAACCCTGTCTGTCACCATTATCTTCCCTAGGTACTATACCCTCAGATGCATTCATCTTGCCTGTGCTACCTGCTGGCTTTCTCCCATCCTGCTGCTTTGTGCAAGCCTGCTTTTCCATGCTAGGCTGCAGAGCATTTGCTGCCTGTGATTGCTGCAGCCGCAATGCCTGCAGCTGTGACTGCAGGCGCTTGCTCTCCTTGACCAGCAGTTGAGCATGGTCTGCATGGCAGTCTCGCTGCTGCCGCACAATCACATGTTCGGACATGGCTTTATCCCTCTCAGCAGTCAGTTCTTCCACCTTTCCCCTCATCGCTTGCAACTCCTGCAACCATCACAGCCCATGCTCAGGCTTTGGCCTAGCTGCTGTGCATGCAATGTCACAGGACAAGGTATCTGATGTGAAGATACACAAATGATGAGCACTGCTTGCAGCATTACAGAACAGTCAAGTATTTTGTAGCTCATGAAGGATTAGGCCTGATATGGAGCTGCAGGTGTGGTGCTTGCTGGTCACTGCCCACTTGACTGCACAAAACGCATCAAGATGTATGAGTCCATAGTCAGGTGGCTACACTACCATTCAGACCATGGTTATAGCCTGCACAGATGCATCTGTGCAGTTGATGCAGCAAGAGTCTTGTACGCACAAGGCATGATTGGCACATGATGCGGTTGTACTTAGGATGGAATCATGGGCAGTAGTCACACTTTGCAACAAGCGTACCTCTATGAAGCGTTTAGCGTCACCCTTGGAGAGATTCAATGCGTTCATAGCAGTCTCCAGCTTCAGTGTGCTTGCCCTTTTGGTGTGCATGCTTGAATCAATGATGACGCAGCTCAGCAACTTGTTTCTCAAGCACTTGCAGCTGAGCTTTACAAGCTGCTTTGTTGCTCTCTGCTGTATCTTGATGACTATCAATGATCTGCCTCAGCTGGGAAACCTCATCTTGCTTTACCACCTCAAGTTCCTGCAAACCAGACTGTGCTCACCCACCGTTGTGTGCTCTGTTCGGCTACATGTGTCACGTGCTGCCTGAAGGACTCCATGGGTCTTGTGTTGATGCCGCTGTTGAGCAGAGCACACTGATTGTTGAGCAGAGCACACTGACTGTTGAGCCCTCAGTGCAATTTGCCACCTCAAGGTGCCTGGCTTACCTGATGCAAGAACTTGCTAGTTTCCAATTGGTTGGTGGTATCAGAAAGCAAGTCCTGATAGTGTCTGAGTTTGCCGCCGGTCCTAGCGCTGTCGTCGACAAGTTTTTGGTGCTGAAGCTGTAGCTGATCGTAGTTCTGGGACAGCTGCTCGTGCGACGTTTGCAGAAAGGTCAGCTGCAGCATCGGGAGCAGGCTCTTTCAGCCCTGCTGGGAACTCAAGTTTGCGATCAAATGTGAGCACGTAAAGCTGTCCCTGAAAACGTACTTGGCGACACAACTCAGTGATGACAGCCTTGTGTTGCTCCTGCTGCTGGTCCAAGACTGCCCAGGCGCCGCCAACTTTGACGCCGACGGATGTCATGAGGAGATAACAAACGCGCTACCTGGTCAATGCGCTGCCATCTTGCTTGGCACATCTGTCGAGGCTTAAAACAAGTCACAATTTTGCATCGCTGACCGATGACACATGATTAGTCCAGTTGAACTTGACTTCAGACTGACTTTGAGCGAATTTTCTCCTGCAGCTGACAAGCTGCGAGCCTGTTTGTGCAACGCTTTTTGTGCATGCACATGCTTGTACAAAAGTGATCATGTACTTGTCTGAGCTAAGAGTAGTCATGAACAAAACAATATCTTGAACTTCAAATATGACTGGAATATTAAAAAAAGATCAAACTGGCGCGATACCAAAAACGACTTTCACATTGGACAGCTGCAGTGCCAATAACTTCGCGGTATCAGCTGCTCAAGTTGAGATTCACCCAGTGTATTTGGTGTAATATGGATGCCAATACAGCTGCAGCACAGGCACCCAGACTTTTGATATCACCAGCCACACAGGCTTGGGCATGATTGCTAGTTGTAAGTCATAATGGGTGAAGGTCACAAACAATTGCAAAGGATGCACGTTGTCGAGCGTCCCAGCGTCCTGAGCCAAACCACATAGGGTTTGGAAAAACCTCTCAGAGGTCAAGGCTGGCGTTAGTGTGTACACCACAGTCAGGTCTGTTGCATTATCAGCATTCCAAAAGTTATGTCGCTTTCCTGCAAGCAAACACACAGACATCAGTGTGCAATCATGAGGCTGTCAATTAATGTGCT
>JAABUP010002627.1_pt1 | contig 34090 bp, 44 predicted proteins | sample 5559201 | NCBI WGS metagenome assembly JAABUP01 (sample SAMN10711887, study PRJNA513373) | rock metagenome | isolation source: Antarctica rocks | place: Antarctica
GTGCTTCGTGATAACATTCAAGGTATCACTAAGCCAGCCATCAGGAGACTGGCGCGCCGAGGAGGTGTCAAGCGTATCTCAGGACTCATCTACGAAGAGACCCGTGGTGTTCTCAAGGTTAGACTTCTCTAACCAGTTGTAGTCTTGGGGGTCAGCCCACTGTTAGCCCACTAGATATTGTAGTGCTTTTTCATGTAGAATTGCTTGTAGTGATTTCCTTGCACGACCTTTTCACAAGGCTTCAGCTGAGTTGTCTGTCTTTGATTTATAGGTGTTCCTGGAGAATGTTATCAGGGATGCAGTCACATACACAGAGCACGCTCGCCGCAAGACAGTCACCGCCTTTGACGTTGTATACGCACTGAAGAGGCAAGGACGTACCCTATACGGCTTTGGCGGTTAAGCACTTCAGCTTATCCACTTTCAAACCACAAATGGTGTTATTTCAACACCACCTGTGAAGGATACTTTGTGCTTCCTCTTTGTTGGTACAACATCAAGGTCTGGTGTCTGGTACAACACCACTCATTGAACAGCATGTGGCATACAGCAGACTTGCAGACAAACTTGCACAGTGCAATTTGTGTTTGGTAAGGCAGGATTGATGGAACATGCCTCCATGCTGGCAGTTCAAAGATTATGCAGTATTGGATCACTCACTGTACAGCCAGCTATATAGAAATATCTTACAGCAGGCATACTGCTAGGGTCTAGTGTAAATGCATCATTGTCACTTTATGTCAGCAAATAGAGATAATCACTGACTACTTTATTGCATACAAGCCCTGCACATAGTCAACAGGACAGTGTCGTTTGGCTGCAACTGTGGTACGTCAACTAGCACTGTACAGTATGTATGAGATGGACTCCAGGACAGACAACTTGGTGCAGACCATCGTAACCCAACGCAATGACAGGCTGAAGCCTGTGATGCGCTTTTCACGTGGTTTGTCTAAATGCTTTGTCTGCACGCGGGCAAAGGATTGGCCAGCAATACAATTCAAGCAGGGAAGCTTAGCTATAGACAGCCTCATCATGCTCTTAATTCTGCAAAGCAAATCTGGCCGCCACACATCAAACAGGTCCTCTGTGTAAGAATTTCATCAGTCTACACAAGAGCATTATGAGCACGTGAACGGGAGGGACCTCGGTTGTTAAATCACTCAGAAAATTCTAGATCTTAAGGATCCACACAGCGTGTCCAGACACACAACTTCAAAGCAAAGCATTGCTGTCAGCCCACTCAAGGTCACAAAAGTTTTATGCACAGTGCAGCAAATAGGATGCAAACCTGTTAAGACATAAGTGCAGAACATTCCTTCAAGGTGGTGTTGAAATAACACCATTTGAAATGTATGATTGTACAGAAGGCACTTATGCAGATGTAAACTTGGTTACAGCTTTGGTGCCCTCTGAGACGGCGTGCTTGGCTAGTTCGCCGGGCAGGATGAGGCGGACTGCAGTCTGAATCTCCCGAGAGGTCACGGTGGGCTTCTTGTTGTATCTGGCCAGGGAGGCAGTCTCCACAGCAATCTTCTCGAAGATGTCAGCGATGAACGAGTTCAGAATTGACATGGCCTTGGAGGAAATTCCAGTGTCAGGGTGGACTTGCTTCAGAACCTGCGCAACGACCCAGCTCACTCAGCAAGTGTAAACTTAGATAGTAACTGGCAATCACAACAGGCAAACAAAAACAACAGGCCCAACGTCAAGGTCTGTCGGACTTACCTTGTAGATGTAGATCTTGTAGCTCTCCACGGCCTTCTTGGAACCCTTCTTCCTGCCAGCGCTTGACTTCTTTGCGACTGCCTTCTTGGCAGGCTGTGCGGGTTTCTTTTCTCCAGCCTTGGGAGCCATGTTTGCTGAAGTTATGAGCGAATGAAAAGCAGTGTGCAAGAATATGCGGCAGGCTGAGGATGTGAGAAGCTTGAAGAGGGTTGTACTGACGATAGGTGTTTCCTTAGCTATTTGAACGGTGCGCGCGTCAGGAGGGCTGGTTGCCAGGATAGAACAAGGGCTGCTCGGTCAAGATTTGGGGCACCCGCCCTGTGAATCCGGTCCCTTCAAAAGGCCTGCTGTCCCTGTTCAACGTCACATCAATCAAACTCTTGGTCCCTCAGTCCATCTTTGCCTACAACGTTCCGTTCGTATACCAACATGGCCCGTACCAAGCAGACAGCCCGTAAGTCCACTGGTGGCAAGGCACCCCGCAAGCAGTTGGCCACCAAGGCCGCAAGGAAGAGTGCACCTGCCACTGGAGGTGTCAAGAAGGTAAACATCGACGCTTTGCTATTGAGAGTTTAGCGTTCACCTTGGCTCAACCTTCGTCTTACAAATTTCGGTGGACAGATATCACAGCAGACCATCTAACAACCGTTTCGTTGTGTTGCAGCCTCACAGATACAGGCCTGGAACCGTTGCCCTGCGTGAGATCAGGAAGTACCAGAAGTCCACTGAACTGCTGATCCGCAAGCTGCCCTTCCAGAGGTTGGTGCGTGAGATCGCCCAGGACTTCAAGACTGACCTGAGGTTCCAGTCCTCAGCAGTGCTAGCCCTCCAGGAGGCAGCTGAGGCCTACCTGGTTGGCCTGTTTGAGGACACCAACCTGGCTGCCATTCACGCCAAGCGTGTCACAATCATGCCCAAGGACATCCAGCTTGCCCGCCGCATTCGTGGTGAGCGTGCTTAGGCTTCCAAAGTCTACAGCACATCATCTTCCATCCTCAAATGGTGTTATTTCAACACCACCTGTCTGGAGAACTGTCAGAACACCATCTGTCTGTGAGCATTCAAGGTTGAACACATCTTCCAATCGAGCAAACATTGCTGCCAGCCTTGTGAAATCTCAATGGTGTGCATCTTTGGCACCTGTGGAAGCATGACATTGTTCTAGTTAAGCAGGAAGGCAAGCAACAATAGCACACCAGAATACGCAGATATTAATTTGATTGCTTTCTTTGTGATGGGAATATGCATGCTTGCAAAGCCTGCAGTCCCATGTCAAACGCTTCCAATGTTGGAACATGGGTGCCCATACGCGTAGCATACAACAACACTAGTGTTGTTCTGCCATTGAGGCTGCAGAAGCTGTACTGATTTGTGCGACTGCCATTCATCATAGTAGGTTCTGGTTTGCTTCATCCTGCTGCACACGGCAGAATATACATACATTGATATCATGGTAATGCACTGATGCAGAGCTCATGGCTTGCACTGACAGAATGTCTGTGCCATCCACCAAGCTGTGCTTGGCTAGATACGTATATATAGCCCACGTGGTCAGCCTACAGCTGAAACTCAGTACAATGTATGTCCTCAAAGCTCAGCTAGACTAGACATGAGTGTGCAAGTTATCCATGGGAACTGCAAGCAGCAGAGTGACAGCTGAACTAGCATGGCATGCAAGTGCTTCTGGCACATGGCACATGTGGACAGTACAGTAGATACAATACAGTTGCAAGGGTTGTGACGCACAGTCATAGGTGACTCACATACAGCTGAACCAGTCCTTGTTATCTAGGCAATGCTAGCCACATATGACAGATATCAAATGAAAGGATAGCTTGCTTTGTTCAAAGCACACTCATTTTGGTGTCTGGACTGATCAGGCGCTAGGGTCCATGCTTGCGAAATGCTCAACAGCTGTGCATGTGTCTTATGATTGAGACTCAATCCAATACACGCTATGTGATTGCTGCTGATGTATGCGGCATGTACACTGCCAAACTGCCAGCCCTGATCAGTGAAGTATTTCCTTCTTCAAAATGACATTTAAGTTTCTGCTCAAATTTACGATTGAAACTGGCGCCATTCAGATTCACCAAAGTCACTGTAAGGGGTCGCAAACAGCATAGCATTGCACTGCTGCCACCAGGGAGCAATACATTGACAAAACCGGATATTCGCCAGTACCCTTGTGCCGACGGCTGCCTTTTGTCCCAACAAGCTGCAACGGTGGGGGTTTCGCCAGCTGCTCGCTGCAATAAGTTTCTTGCCATGAAAGAGGCTCTTTTGCCGTCCAGTACATCCGCAGGTAACGCTTTGTTACCGTCCCCGTCAGGCTACACGTTCTCGGTTGCACAGTCACAAGTATTTTGTTGGCTCGCGTCCCAGGAAGCGGACTTGAAGATGGCACAAGTTGCTCTTCTGACAGTGAGACAATGTATGACAAAGCAGAACTGCAACATGCAGAAAGATCACCTTGGGTAGTGACAGGTATGCAATCAGCTTGTGCTGATGCCTGCTGGACCTTGTCCTGCGGCTAGCACCGAGGGGCACCTGATCAACAATTCTTTGTTACACAGGAGAATACGCATTGGCTGCACTTCTAGCCATCACTTTCATGTACACATTAGCATTTTCACATACAAGCCATACACAGTTTTCTGCTGGTAACCAACACACCAAGCACTGGTGGAAAGCAAGACATGATGTACCAGGCTGGGCTGAACAGCATCAGCAGTATGTAGAGGAGGCCATTGCTGCATCGCAAAGCACGGTGAGAGCTATTGCTAGCTACGCTTTGCAGTGTACAGCTGGCGGTCTTCACTTTTGCTTGCACTACATGAGTACCTGCATTGCTGACAAGGCTTCATGCCATTGCTGACTGACTGCTGTGCCAAGATCACATACGCAAACTCACATTCAAGCATTGGTACAGCTGACCGCATGAATAGCTGTTAACATGCTGCTGCCAGCTGTATTGCAAACAACACACATGATGCAAGACTCACCGGTGGCATCAACAGGTTGGGCAATCAATAGTCATGAGTGTTATACCATGTGCAACATGGATTAGTCCGATAGATAGGTTGTGGGTGTCACAATTTTGACCTGCAGCGTACATTCGATGCCAGCAGCCAGGTCCCCATGCAGACATGATGCTTGCATGTGCTGTATCTCATGCAGTTGCTGCGTGGGCTGATGTGTAGCTTGCATGCCAAAATCACAAAATCAGTGAGTCTCTGTGACAGCTGTGCCAAAATTGGAGTGGGGATGTTCACAGACTCCTGCTCATGACTGTAACTTGCTGCACCATACCATCCAAATAATGGGTCTTGATCAAATGACTGACTGACAGTTGCTTGTTGTCCGCAACTTCTGTCTAAAGCTTTCTGGACATGTGCAGAGATAAGCCCTGTTCCTGCATCTCTCCTGGCATTGCAGTTATCTGTTTTTGTAGGCATTGCGGCTGCTTGCAGACTTTTGCAGGCGTTGCAGTTGTCTGCCTGCTTTTGCAAGCATTGCAGCTACTGCCTCTTTCCTGGCACTGCAGCTACTTGCCTGTTTCCGCAAGCATTGCAGTAGCCTGCCCCTTCCCTGGCAATGCAGCTACTTGCCTGTTTCTTCAAGCATTGCATCTGCATGCCCCTTTCCTGGCAATGCAGCTATGTGCATTTTTCTTCAAGCACTGCATTTGCCTGCCTGCTTTGCAGGCGTTGCAGTTGCCTGCCGGCTTCTGCAAGCACTGCAGCTCCCCGCATCTTCCCTGACATTGCAACTGCCTGGCTGTTTCCGCAGGCGTTGCAGTAGCCTGCCCCTTTCCTGGCATTGCAGCTATTTGTCTGTTTCTTCAAGCATTGCATTTGCCTGCCTGTATTTGCAGGCGTTTCAGTTGCCTGCCGGCTTCTGCAAGCACTGCAGCTCCCTGCATCTTTCCTGACATTGCAATTGCCTGGCTGTTTTTGCAGCTTCCTGCAATTCCTGCACGTACCTAGCTCATTATGAGCAGGAGAGCGTTATTATTATTATTATTATTATTATTATTATTATTATTATTATTATTATTGTTGTTAATTGCCTGGCTGTTGCTGCAGGCGTTGCAGTTGGACTTCTATGGTGATGCAATGATGGAAGCCTGGCGGGGAACACAGCATGGCGAGCCACATGCACGGTGTCAGGATGCTCCAGACATCTTCGATGCCCATTTTGGCAAAGAGTTTGAAAGCCATGCATGGGGTGTAGCAGGTACTCATGTTTCCTGCATGCATTGTCGTTGCAAGGCCACTCTGAACATGAACACTGCAATGACAGCTGGACGTACCGACAGCAGCTGTGCAGCTTGCTGACTTATGCTACACTGTTCCAAGCATTCATACTTCTGTGATGCCTGGCTATTACAGCATGCAACTTTCATGACAACAGCGCATATCACCGTATGACAGATCATGCATTGCACTATGGTTCAAGTTGCTGGTTGTTCTGGCAGATGTATTGCAGCCCAGCTGCATGTTGTAAGTCATGTGTCAATCATGCTAGCTAGCGCGCGCTCTGAGCCCATGTAAGCACCCTACATCTCTGCTTAAATGCATGCACCAAAGGATGTGACTGACTTGCGTCGAACATACCTGATGCCTGCTGGCTAAGTATACGTTTTAATCATTATTACTATTATTATTATCACGATCATTATTACTATTACCATTATTATAATCATTATTATTATTATAATCATTATTACTGTTATTATTATTAAAGGATGTCATGCTGCTGCAGGTGATGCTGCGCAGCATCTTATGTGGAGGCTGAGAAATGGTGAAGGGCTGGCCTCAGAGGGACCCCAGCTTGCTGTGCTCATGGTGGGCACCACAGATCTCACCTATGCTTCCTTCAAAGTGAGTGCCTTTGCCCCAGTTTTGCCCTTCAAAGTGAGTGCCTTCCCCCAGGTTTGCCCTTCAAAGTGAGTGCCTTTTCCCCAGGTTTGCCCTTCAAAGTGAGTGCCTTCCCCCCCCAGATTTGTCTTTCAAAGTAAGTTTCTTCCCCCAGGTTTACGCTTCAAAGTGAGTGCCTTTTCCCCAGTTTTGCCCTTCAAAGTGGAGCTAGCCCTTACTGGTGGCCCTTGGAAGTGAGGGCTTCCAGTCATGCTTTTGGTCATCAGCCAAGCTTCTTTTGGCTTGCTCACTCAGCTCAGACCAGCGTAACTCACTCAACTCGCACTGCTGAAGCTCACACTCTGCTCACAGCCTCTCACTGTTGGACGCATGTGGTGCATGCAGGACGATGAGCATATACGCAATGTGGCCAACACCACAGCCAACAGAATACATGCCTCTCACTGCTGGACGCATATGGCGCGTGCAGGACGATGAGCATATACACAATGTGGTGCCTGCAGGACGATGAGCATATACACAATGTGGTGCGTGCAGGACGATGAGCATATACACAATGTGGCCAACACTACAGCCAACAGAATACATGCTGTGGCAGAGTACCTGTCAGATCTGAGGCCCCGGTCACAAGTCTTGCTTGTGGGCTTGCTGCCTCGAGGAGACCTCACTCTGTCCTCAGACCAACATCTGGCGCAGCCCAGCAAGTAAGCAGCTGACATGTGTATCTGCATGAGCATATGACATGTGTATCTTCATGAGCATATGACATGTGTATCTGCATGAGCATATGACATGTGTATCTGCATGAGCAGCTGACATGTGTATCTTAGTAAGCATACGACATGTGTATCTTCATGAGCAGCTGACATGTGTATCTTCATGAGCATATGACATGTGTATCTTCACGAGCATATGACATGGGTATCTGCATGAGCACATGACATGTGTATCTGCATGAGCAGCTGACATGTGTATCTGCATGAGCAGCTGACATGTGTATCTGCATGAGCATAGCATCAAGCAGCATCACAGCATGTTGCATCATATTGGTTGCTTAGATGTGTTGATGCAGACGCTGGTGCATGCTCAGAAACGCACAACCCCACTGAGAAGCAACCCCATTCAGAGTTCATCATGTGCTGGCATGTACTGTCCAGATTAGAGTGATGTGATACAGCAATGTCAGGACACACATGATACACTGCATGCAACAGCTTGTAATGCATGATCCAACATGCGCAAGCATGTATGCAAGCTGCTACACACAGTAGCAGCTAATTGCTACACAGCAGCTACACACAGCTAGCTACACAGAGTAGTAGCTGATTGCCGATGATGCCACTCTCTGTGCATGTCAGCCACTGCATGCATAGTGCACGCTCTCTAATAACAGACATTCAGATGACATGCTGCTCTGTGGCTCGCTTTTGCAAGCTTGTTCTGCTCTAAAATCAAATTTGTGTGAAACAACACCTATCCATGCCATTGCAGCCAGCGTGAAAATGCAATCTTGCCACTTCTTAGAGCTTGCTATCGCCTGCTGCAGGTTCACACCAGCCATTGCAAGTATCAACTCTGACTTGCAGCAGCTGGCTGCCTCACGGCAAGACATGCATTTCGTGAATTGTGGACAGGATTTCACTTACGAAGGCGAGACAGGCAGGATCCATGCTGCCCTGATGCCTGATGGGGTGAATCTAAATGCTGCTGGTATGGAGCAGCTGGCATCGTGCCTAGATCCAATCATACACGTAAGTCACCTGTTCTCGTACGCTGTTGAGTTATAGCACTTGGCTTCTCATTAAGTTTATGCTGAAAGGCGTAGTCTTTTCTTTCTATGCTGTAGAGAAGCTGATCCTGGATCCTTCCTGCTCCTGGACTGCCATGCAAAGCATGAGTGGCCATGTCTGATTTGCCTCTGCAAGTTTTCATTTAGAAAGCATCATTTGTCCAATCAGTGCAGGGGCTGAACACAAGGCTGCACAAGGTGTCCCACTTACCATGCCTGCTCTTTACCATGCCTGCTCATTACCATGCCTGCTCATTACCATGCCTGCACATTTCCATGCCTGCTCATGGCATGTGTGTGCAAAGCTTCAAGATGATTTGCAACGCTTATTTGCTGGAGACTTCTGCTCAAAAGAAGCATGCAGTAGTGTCATGTCCTGTCTGGTGTACAAATGCTGGGCAGCCCGGTATAGTACTTGGCTTCTCGTTGACTTGACGCCGGAAGGCATAGTCTTTTCTTTCCTATTTTTCGTTGCAAAGATGAGAGTCTCGAGCAAACTTTGTGTCATATATGCAGGATGTGGCAAAGCAGCTAGATGCTGTTGGCGAGGCACATAAGCACCTCAGGCAATGACAGCAAGACACAAAAACATTTTGCAGTCGGCACAGCAGTCTGCAACTTGTTAGCATTGAGTGCTACATAAATGAAATGTGAACCTGAATATCCCAGATATTTGCATGACAGTCACATTGCTATATCTGGACGACTTAGAGTCTTTAGCCAAGATGCACTCTGCTCAGCGTCAGCGTAAATATCTACCTGAAGAAGCGCTTCGATGTACATTATGTCTGGTGTTTTCAATGCTTTCAGAACTGGATAATAGATGAAGATGTCGTGTTTGTGGTTATGTTGCCTGTTATTGTATCGCCATGTGACTCTTGTACACATGATTCTGCTCAATGTATGAGTGTTACACAATGCTTCAGATGTAAACAACATATCTGTACAACATTGCACGCACAATTAGTTCTCTAACTGACACCTGTCGACCAACTCGGCTGTAATGCTGTCATACAGGTGCTTTTGGACACATGAACCTACATACATATGATGGACAACCATACACAACACCAGGATGCGCTTTGTAACGAACTTGTGTAGAGCTGCTGATCCCTAGCACCCACAGAAACAACTGAAAGTTCACTGTTTGCAGAACAGTATCCTGCGTCTGATGCACTGAAAGTGCTAAGAGTCTGAAGAGATGGGGTTGTAGGACACAAGCTTGAGCTGGTTCTGTAGAGACCGGTTTACCTCCACCTGCGTTGCAAATACAGCATTTACCATTATTGCATATGATGAGTGTAGCAGGAGTATGCAGGCAGCAGCAGCATAAACTACAGGATGACATGCAAGGCAAGCTACAATGCTCTGCACACAGGGCATGAGCCCAACAGTTGAAGAGTCACTTCATTTCCTGCGGTGCAATTTCATCAATCTGCTCACAGCAATCAGTTACTACCTTACAATTGAAATGCTGTCCTGAACAGATATACTTAACATCTGGCTGATGCTTGAACAGCAACAACTTCTGCGGAGTACTGTCATCTTTCACAGCACTGCAGGGTGCTGAGAACGCAGATTACAGCATGATGGCCCAGTTACAATGCATATGACAACGCCAGACAGAGCTACAGCATGATGGCCCAGTTACAATTTAGCATGGCCCTCGAGCAGAGATGACACGCATAAGAAAAAATGCATATGACGACGCTAGACAGAGCTGCTGCTACCTGCATGATCTGCTCAGGCAGGTTGCCCTGAGAAAGCTTGAGCTTGAGTTCGAAAGATTTGCCATTTACAACTTTGCTGCGAGCGGAGAGGACCTCCTCAACCTTGAGAGCTGAGAGAGAGTTTGATTGCTGAGACAGCTGCTCAGCTGCAAAATCAGCTGCTTGAGTCACCTCAGAGTCTGTGCTGGACACCTGGACCATATATGACTATAGTCAGACTTTGAAAAATATATTTCAAAACAGAAATATCTCAAACAACAATCTTTTTTTCCAGAGTTTTCAAGTGTAAAAGCTGTCAATGTTCAACTGCCTGCAAGTTGACAGCACTGGGCACAGTACGCTGCTGCACACATTTGCGGTCAATGTACCGCCGCAGCTTACGGTCAGCTTGTTGCTTCTCAGCTTGTTCGTCCAATAGCAGGAGCAGCACAGTCACAGGCACATCAGCAGATGCAATTGCTATAGTCAGCCAGTGGATATGCATAACTGCGTTAATCTGCTGGCATGAGCATGCTGCAAAGGGATGCTGCTGCTGCAGTGACACAGCAAATAAGCGTGCCGCCTGATCTCAGTGAAAACAGGCCTGCAAATTATTAACATGGCGAATGGACTAGGTGTTTACATATCAGGAACAGAGTCATGTGGTGGGGGGGTGGACATGTGAAGGGGTTGAGAGGGGGTACTACAGCAGGTGCACCTCACGATAACCTCCAAGGAGAGCGCCGCTTGATCTTTCAGAAGACTCTTCTGTCTTGCGCTGTGCAGCCTCATTGCCGATTTGCTTATGGCTTGTCAGCTTGAGGGGCTGATTACCTAGAGGCTCTGCAAATCAGTCAAGTACGCAGTCAGAGTCTGTGCATATTGAGGATCATTACTTAACACTTTACACGATGATGCAAGAGAAAGGTTGACAACAACAGCACACTTGCCGCAATGGAGGTGTTGCGTGTGCTTGCGCAATTGCTGTGTGTGCAATCACTCAACTCTCACCATATACATGTGCTTCATATGTTTCCTTCTCACTGTCAGCAGCAGTCTCCACAACCAAGACATAGTTGAGGCCTGCCACCACCTGCTTCTGAGCGGAGTTGATCTTCACCAAATCAAGCTTTTTGCTCGTCTTCTCGCTGATCTGCAACGACAGCAAAGGGTCCATCGCACAAGGCATGCTTGCTGGCATCAAGATCGGGATTGCTGCAGCCGACGCACACATCACTACCTGCTTGACTGCGAACTCAGCCACTTCGTGTACTCTAGCATCGTTTTGATGATCGACGTGCTTGTGACCGCCTGCTACATCAGACAAGGCTTTGAGAAACAAAGGAAGGCCTCAATAAGAACAAAGCTGACTCGACTATACTGACCTAACATCTGTGAGTGAACCGTGACCAACAGAGCAAATACTGCACTGAGACGCAGCGCACACTGCATTCCTGTATCACAGGGCCCTTCCTGGCAGTGGCCTTAGACCACAATGGGCTGTTGCGAGGCAGTTACGGTAGTGCATTTGCAAACGCAGTCGTTTACCAAATCAAGCTGTCCCAGTTCCGTTCTTCTTCTTGCCACCTGTCTACCTTCCGAATTGGCAGTAGTAAGCCCCATGGAATTGGGCAATGTTCTCGTCAATCTCGCAGCGCTGATGCAGCGCATGTCAGGCCTTCCTTGGAGTTGAAATGTGATTGACTCCGTGTGTAATTGTTAGAACACTGGCTTTTGATCAATACCACATTCTCGGTGAACGTTTTGTGCTAGGAAGTCACCTGTGCATTCTGCAGCAACCTCAATAAGTGGAGTCAACGCTCTAATTCCGGCTCTGGCGATGCACTGTTGAGACCCTATTTGACAGCATGTAGATGCAGTACAACATGTACAGCTAAGTCTACCCGGCTCTAAGATCGCTGTCGGCCTTGTGCAGCAGAATGTTCGACAGAGGTGCAGCTGCGCCAGACACCGCAGAGGACGAAGGATTCGAGTCTGCTGACGAGGGACATTCAGATCACCAGCCTCCCAACTTCATCCGGCCAGAATCCCGCTCGAACAGCTTCTCTGATGTCAGCCTTGCTTCAGAAGGGCGGTCAAGCAGCCCTGTTCGGCCGCTGTCTAGACTCTCTCGTCAAAGCTTAGCAGAACACCACGCTGCAACGAATGGACACAGTCCAGCTGCTGCACAGGCAATACCCTCCTGGTCCAGAGATATGGAGCAGTATCAGCAGCAAAGCGCGGCAGGCAGTCTGGAGGAGTCTATACCTGAAATGTTGCGCATCAAGGATCTGGACTCTGGCAAGGAGTACAATCTGGACAAGGCAAGCTTTGCAGCAGCTCGCCTGCATAGCTTTTGCAGTATGGGTTGTAGTCACACCTGCTTTGGTGCACCTGCACTTGGGCCGCTCACGTACACAGCAGCTCAATATCGCCATATGCTGCAAAATTATATTGCATCATAGTGCTATGAGCTCAGAACAGTCACTCCTTTTGGTCAGCACTGTTCAGCACTTCAACAAATACAGCAGTGCTTTTGCCCATGCTAACAATTCAGTCTGAGACTGTTCCATGCATTGATGCAGAGGTATACCATCAGAGACTTGAACACTGGTCAGTTGTATGTTCTGGATGGCGATGATGGAGCCATGTCGCCTGGTGACCCTACATCGCCAGCATCTGGAAGAGTAACGGACATCATACAGGGCAGGCAGCTGTCCTTGGATGAGTTTGAACAAGTACTGGGGTTAAATGCAGCCTTAGAGGTAGTGCCCTGAAGGCAATCGCAAACCACTTCCTATCATAGACGCACTGTGTGTGAGCATCATCATGCCAATAGCACGCATCAAACGCATGACCCTATTGCACACCTGAACCTGCGTTAGCCAATTCTTATCCCAGCGTGCAACACAGTGTGCAAAGACCACATCAGGAAGACGCAACTGCAAGCATGAGCAGGCGCCTAGCCAACATGATTCTCTCTGATTCCAGTCCCTAGCATCTTGCAGGTCCCAAAGTCTCTCCCGAGAGCGCTTTGCAAAAAAGAAAATGGTTACAACCAATGCCATCTGCAGGCAGCTAGACAGCGGCGGCGGGGGCTGTCAGCATCCACTGGAGCTCTCAGTGAGGCTTCAGATGGCACAGCAGCACCAGCTGCTGCCACAGTCTCTGGACAGACAGACCAGCCCAGCAGCAAGCCTGCTGCAAAGCAGAAGTCCTCCAACTGGCTGAAGCACCGCCTGTTCAACATGAGCAAGGGCAGCTTGAAGAACATGGAGGATGAAGAAAGTGATGCAACGTCACGCGCATCTTCAGCTGCTGATTTGCAGGCAAGTGTCCTGTAATAATAACAATAATAACAACAATAACAATAAAAACAATAATAATGACAACAATAACAATAATAATCAAACAATAATACAATCGCTTTCCAGCTCATGCTGAGCTAGGTTTGTGCATCATTATAACTAGTAATTGCTATTATTATTATTATTGTTGACTTGTTGGCTGCAGGCCAGCCCAGACCATGCTTCCAGGATAGAGGCTGGGGCAGGTGCCAGCACCTCAGGCCGCATGGGCATGCCCACCAAGGTCATGCTGCACAAGAAAGGCAGCAAGCAGTATACAAACTTGGCTGTGGTGCAAGAGCTGTATGCCCATACTGGTACGTGGGCCCTGCAGCTGCTTCATATCATCGCTTGATTGATCGATCGATGGATGGGTTGATTGGATTGGATTGAATTGAATTGGTTGGTTGGTTGGCTGGTTGGTTGGTTGGTTGGTTGGTTGGTTGGTTGGTTGGTTGGTTGATCGATCAATCAATATCATTGCATTTGACACTTGCAATTCTCTTCATGACATGTGCACTCAACAAAGCAGCAGTGAGTGTTTGAAATAGTTGTGGGAATGTATGGCTGTGATGGCATGTAGTCTTCAGTACATGCTAGCCTGATCAGGATTGTAGGATTCTAAAGTCAGCGTCACAGGGTCTGCGTCATAGGGTCCCAGGGTCAGGGTCATAGGGTTCTACAACCACTCAGGGGTAGAAGCTCCTGGGGTCAGGGTCTTGAGGTCCTAGGGTCAGGGGTCATAGGGTCAGATCCTGCGTGAGAATCTCATGCTGTTCTTGAGGACTGCATACATCGCCATGGTCAGGTTTCCTTGACAGAGTTAATGTGCAAAGTACATGCAAGCTCCTGTATACAATACTGGGTTCTTGTCACTGATGCAGACAGAGGTCAAGCTTGCAACACTGGCAGACATCAGTCATATTCGAGTCCTGCTACACAAACATTTGCTGCGCAATCAATGTTTACGACCAGCATCGTTTTGCGCAGGTGTCATATGGTGCATGAAGTTCAGCAAAAACGGCAAGTATGTAGCCACAGCCGGACAGGATGGAGTCATCCGAGTATGGGAAGTCATAACGCAGCGCGGTCAATCTGAATCCCAGCACTCATACAATGATGAGTCTGGAACCGCCCCGGGCCATGACACATCCAACGGCAACCATGCCAATGGCAATCAGACCAATGGAGGGGCAGGGCCATTCGGGCAGCAGCCAGACGCCAGCACGATGTACGAGGGCTACTCCAGCAACTGCCCTGTGTTGAAGGCGCAGCCCTATAGGGTGTACCAGGGCCACAAGCAGGATGGCTTGGAGCTGTGTTGGTCCAAGTCACAGTTTGTGCTGTCGGCATCGATGGACAAGACAGTCAAGCTGTGGCACATCAGCATGGACGAGTGTCTGCGCACCTTCAAGTAAGCTCACATGCAGCACTCATGGCTTGAAGCAGTTTTGACCTGTAGTGTCTTTTGGCCTGAAGTATTTTTGGCCTAAACCATTTCTGACCTGAAGCATTTTTGACCTGAAGCAGTTTTGGCCTGAAGCAGTTTTGGCCTGGAGCATTGCTGGCCTGAAGCATTTCTGGCCTGAAGCAATGTTGACCCGAAGCATTTTTTGACCTGAAGCATTTCTGGTCTGTAGCAATTTTGACCTGAAGCACTGCTGGCCTTGAGCATTTTTGGCTTGAAGCTTGCCATGCTACCAGCTTTTGGTGGTGCTGTGTTGAATGTCTAGAGATGGGGTTTCCAACCCTGAATGCAGCATTGCTGGTCTGATGCTGTGCTGCTAGTTGCTGCTTTTGGTGGTAAAGTGAGGGAAATGTGCTGGCAAAAGATGGTGGTCAGGCAAAACACTTTCCTGGTCAATGGCAAGGCTTCCAAATGACTGCATTGCACACAAGTGAACGCTTCTGCACTCACCATGTCCCTAACGATTGCACTGCGCACTGACGTGGTGATGTTCACTGCAGTATTGACACACACACACACACACACAGATGCGTTTGCAAAGCTTCACTGCAGAAGAGTGTGACTGGCACTCTGCAATGATGTCCTAATTTTCATTGCTGAGCTGTAGCACATCATTGCACAGTGCCAGTCACAGTCTTCTGCAGTGAAGCTGTGCAGAAGCATTTGTTGGTGTGAGTACTGACTGCAACATACTATCTCTACAAAAGCTAGAGCCAAGAAGTCACACGTCTTGCAGGCATTCATGTGTGATTGATTGGTTTCTTGCAGGCACACAGACTTTGTGACGGCGTTGGACTTCCATCCTGCGGACGACAAGTTCTTCCTCAGTGGCTCCATTGATGGCAAGGCAAGTTTACACACCCTGCTTGCTCAACATTCTGGGAAAAAGAAGCACGCTACAATTGAGCAAAAGCAGAAACATCAGAGCATGGGGAAACAGTGCATTTGCTGAACGTTGGCACTCAAACATACAGGCACTGCCCTCAATTACTTGGAGTCGCCTTTCAAGGTCAATGGGCGTCGCCCTTTGTTTTAGACACTGTTGCCTTTCAAGACTTCAGTTCTTCATATATGCATTCAGCGCGGTTGGGTCTGGACAGGCACCTGGCACTGCACTTGCCCTTTACTTTGTTGATGCACTCGCTTACTGTATGCTCCCAGTACGCATGGCAACAAGTGATGTCCTTCATGCCATGCAGAACTCAATTGAGAGCATTTGAGCTCACAGCCTGTGTCTGCGGGGTACTTTTTCCGACTGCACCTCAGGTTTTGTAGCATACCACAATGAGAAATACTCCACTCGCACGCATTGTGCAGACGAACATGTATACGGTGACAGCTACCTGGTGACACGAACTGCTTACAGCAACCTCTTGTCCGTCTGAGCATCAATGTCTAACTGTCAATGTCAAAGTGAGTTGCATGCGCACAGGTAAGCGCACTCTCCTTGATGGGTGCAATTTAGTGTCTCATGTTGGTGCATGTTGGCTCACAGGACTAGGGTGCAGGCACACCTAGTAGATACCTGACAAAAACAGTTAGCTGGAACCCCTGTATATTATTATTATCACTATTATTATCATTATCATCATCATTATCATTATCATTATCATTATTATATGCACACAGGTCAGGATGTGGAACATTCCAGACCAGCGTGTGGTGGACTGGGCAGACGTGCATGAAATGGTGACAGCTGTCAACTTCTCGCCCGACGGAGCCAAGGCTATCGTTGGCACAATGAAAGGCAAATGCCGCTTCTACCTGTGCACCAACTTCAAGCTGGAGTATGAGACGCAAATAGGTAGGAGCTGTACTGTTTTGTGAAAGACAGGCTGAGAATGCAGAGCATACCAACCAATTAATCCATTGATCAATCAACCAATCAAATTACATTTCTTGTAGTTAGGATTCATCAGAGGAGTCAACAGAGGATAACTAGGGAGATTCTGACACTGCTTGATTTGAATGAAACAGGTAATTCCATGCTGTTTTGGGCCACAAACAGATCCAAATATGGAAGTACAATGGCTCTACATGTGCTGCTGCAATGTGATGCGATGCTGAGCTAACCTTCTTGTTGAGAAGCAAGTACAGTCCTGCCTCCATGGCATTGTCAAACATAGTACAACCGCGCAACATCAGTCACTTGCATGACAGGGACCCCCAGTATACGCCACCCTTGGGCTTTTATTTGATCTGATGCTGTAAGGCGTATTCTTCTCTCTCAACTTATTTTCTCAGTTGCCTTCACACATTTGGTTCATGTGCCAAACTGTGTCGGTACCAGTAGCCCTGTTGGTGCCAATAGCCCTGTTGGTGCCAATAGCCCTGTTGATGCCAATAGCCCTGTTGGTGCATTCAAGCATATGTCCTCTGTGAGCCAATTCTAGCTGGAGATTGCAATTTTAACAGTAGCTTGACCCTGCGTTGCAGATGTGAAGAACAAGAGGAGTGGGCAGAAGACAGGGAAGAAGATAACAGGGATGCAGTTCCTGGCCTCTGACACTAGCAAGCTCCTCATCACATCCAATGACTCCAGAATACGCCTGTACGACGGTAAGGCTCCCAAATGTCCTGTTGCCATTTCATGGTATATGTTGCAATACTGATGTCTGCTTGCAATCCCAAGTTGTCATGCTGGCGATACATGCTCCATTAGAACATTGGTGTTGTGCTACTATGTGTTGCCTGTGTTACTCACAGTGTGACTCTGTACACTGTACTGTGTACACTGTACTCAGTACAGAGTCCATTGTGTGTCTGTAGTGTGTGTCCAGTACTCTGTACATACTGGTAGTCTGTACCCAATCACCACATGCAAGAGCACAGCAGAACTGTGATGCTAACTTGCTGACTGGCATCACCAACACAACCTCTGCCACAGGGTTTTGTAATTTATTGTTTGTGCTCCTTAGGTATATAATGGGCGCCTGGGCTGCATGCAAACATTGCACATGACTGGCTGTATCTGTGTCATGTCCTGCCTTCAGAGACATACAATCTGATGCAGAGCAGAGTGTGTTCTGCAGGCTTGCGGTTGCAGTGCAAGTATAAAGGTCACTCCAACCGCAACACACAGATACGTGCTTCTTTCTCAGCAGATGGCAGCAGTATCATCTGTGGTTCAGATGATGGTCATGTGTACATCTGGAGCACGGACAGCACAAGCTCTTCTTCTCAGACAGCAAGCAAAAAGGTATGCTGCTGTCATTCTCAAAATTGAATGGCAGTTGCAAAATGGCAAATCTTGTCACAGTATCGAACCATCCATTGTACACTCGTTGTCTTTGTGGTGCGTTTATGCAATGCAATTGCTGTTGCAACTGTCAAGCGGGGCGCTTGAGTGTAAGGCCATAATTTGTGTTGACTTTGGCTGTTGACACCCAAGGCTAGCTGCCTAATATGTAGGCAGTCCCTTGTCGTGATCATGCACAGCAGATGGTGCACTTGTTTCTGCACTGCATGCATTCATTACCTCCATTGCATGTGAGTAATGCTTGTGAACTTGCAGGACAAGGAAAAGGACAAGAGCAGCTCATACGAATGTTTCCATGCACATGATGACATCATTACTGTTGCTGTGTTTGCACCAGACACTGCACATCGCATGATGGATGGGCAGAACACAGCACTTTCAGTAGCTAGTTCCACACTCGGTCATGTCATTCTGACAGCAGGCTATTCTGGAGAAATCAAAGTCTTTGAGAACTTAGCTGTTCCAGCAACATCATGACAGTGCTCAATATGACCCTACGTATGAAGTCAAATGAGCAATCTGGTTTGTTGTGCATTGTTGCACCTTGAATCAGTACAGTCATGTTTTGAAGGCAAGGATGCCTGTTTTCGGCCAGTTGAATGACAGCTATGAACAACATCTGTGCAGTCTGATGCCCAAGTCAAGCTGCAAGTGGCCTGTATGCATCCGGTTGAGCGGCGCTGCTCACACCAGTGCAGGAGGGACAAGTGTTGAGGTACGCACTGCAGCTCGCTCGGTTTCAGTTGCTGCAGTGTGTAACGTCTGACGATTGGCGGCTAGCCCTTTGCAACGAGGCGGGTATGTGCCGGCAGCTGTTATAAGCGTTTTGTAAAACCACGCAGGCTGGCACAACTATGATCACAAACTCGGCCAACATCCCCATCTCTGCTGCATGATGACGCCTGCGCAAGACGCCACAGGGCCATGCAACAGGCATGTGAGTACAAGTAATTGCGTTGGGGTACGTCAAGCTCAGCGTGCAGTTTCGCGCTCTGCTGCAAGGGTGACCCGGGCCGCTGAGCAGAATCCCACGTGGCATTCCCATATACCGAAAAATGATCAATTTTGCCCGTTTGAACGGGAAGAGCAGTGCCAGTTCGGAGGCCCGAGATTCCTGCCGCATGCGAGTCATCCGAGGCTCGATATTGTCTGGGACTGCCGCATATTCGTTTTGTGATGACAGTCGGGTGTGGTTGCCGTAGCTTTTATCGCCAGAAGTATGCCTGCCAACGTCACTGAGTGCGAGGAGATAAACAACACAGAAACGCAGGTGTGCGGCCGTTTACCCACACAGTCGACGATGTCGGCCGGATGTGTCAACACACCACTTTGTGAGCCGTAAACGGGGCTCGTTTCCTGCTCGGGAACAGCAGTGTGCCGACCTGAGTGAGCCTATGTGCAACTGTACAGGATGTTCAGCCTTTCACTTGGCTGCTTGCGGACATAAATTCTCCTCGACGATCAGAGAGTGCTCCACCGCACTTGAACAGCATCTTCCACAGCGACTACCACAGCTTAGACACTGCAGGCTCTCTTCAAGGAGCTGTGCTCGGAGCGTCCAACTGTGGGGTATCAGAGCTGCTCAGGTCTCGTCCCTACCATCCAGTGTTAGATCTTTGCAGCGACAAGACCCTTCTGTAACGCTTGTGTTAGCAGAGTCCCACTGCAGTAGTAATGCTGCTACCAAAAACACCACTGCACCAGACTCAGCTGAGCTTGTGGTTTTGCAACACGTGAAAGTCATCTGCAGCGCTTTCAGATGTTTTGCGCAACCTGCAGAAATCCTTGGAGTAGCCTCTCTTGGAGCACCATCCCCAAGCATAGATCATTAGATAGCAGACAACTGGAAAGCTTAGCTGAGGTGAGAAAGCAGCTTCTCTTGTGAACAGATCTTGCACATCTGTGTTGCTTATTGGCCTCTGTCTCTGTGTCCATAATGTATGGGGCAGCTTGCGTACTGTGGGATGCTCTGCATGCACAACGCCTATTAAGCAGTATGTGCATGCTAAGGAGTGGTGCGTATATGCAGGAAGTCAGTGAGTCCCATTCCTTCTTCACAGACTTGGCAAGACAAGCTCAGGTGTTAGTCTAAGCAACTTTCTCTTTGTCTGCATTGTGCTGTTGCGATCATACCATTGTCTGTGATCTGCAGTCATGCTCAGAACATGCGTGACACAGCTACTGCTTTGCATATGAGTGTTACAGCTGGTGTGTAGTGATAGCTTTCTGGCAAATCCCTGATTCAAAGCAACATTGTTGTGGCATCTCAAGTAGCGCAGACCATGTACAGATGTGTAGTCAAAGCATGTCTGTGCCTGATGTACAGTTCTGTCCTTTGTAACCCCCCCCGCAGCTGTCTGCTGGCTAAATCTGCTCGAGGTCTGAAAGTCAGCTTAGGCATTGCAACCTTTTTGGCAAGGAGCATCAAAGTATGCCAATGGGCAATATCAAACCTGGTACTGACAGCAGTGTCAAAGCATGTCAAATGGGTTTGGGATGTTGCAGGCTGCCCCAAGCCTTTCAGTCAGCAAGCCAGATCACGTGACAAAGCATCCACAGCGTTTAGCACCCATAGGTCCGAACATGGGCAGCAGAAAGCTGAGTCATGACATCAGCAGCGCAGAAGCTGATAGTGTTGCAGCAGCTTCTACAGCAGATGCTCCCATGAGTTATAAGCCTCATCACACGGACCCCAGGGATGCTGCTGGAGGGTTTCAGGGACTGCAGAATGACGTGATGCCCAGTAGCTCAGCTGCAGAGAGCAATGTGGCTCATTTGTCAGTCTCTCCACTTAGACTGGTAAGCCATGTAGGGCTGCAACCTGTGCCATGCTGCGCTTTGCTGTGCTGTGCTGCTGGCATGTCTTATAATCACAACAACTGCAGCATGCGAGCAGGTTTGCTGAACTGTTTGAGGCTGAAAAGAGAGTCTTGTAAAGATGGCAAATATGGTGTAACACAAGAAATTGATGATCACCTTGTGTCACATGTTGATGGTCTGTGCAGGCCCCCAGCTCACCAAATGCCAGTCCCCCGGGCTCCTCCACAAGCAGCCCTGCCCTGCGTCATCACTCCCCTCCCCATCATTCACGCCTCAGCTCCTCTGCTAGCCCCAACCATCCAGCCCCTGCCACCCCCACAGGGCCTCCAACATCCTCACAGTCTCTGTCTCAACAGCTGGATGATCAACCTCAACAGCAGTCAGCACCTGATGTGGCAAGCTCATCCAGTCAACCGCCAGCTCAGCATGAACAGCGGCCAGGGCAAGGGCAGGGCAGTGGCAGACAGCCTGGCCACAACAGGAGTCGCAGTCAGTACCAGGGAACCGCCCAGCAATGGGTACCACATGGCTTGGTATGCCTCCTTTATACAGCTTTTTAATTAAATGAGTGGCAATCCTCACAATCAAGTGCCTCTTATCTTTCTGTCTCAACATCCCCTAGAAGCTTTGCGTACACTTTACTGATTCGCTAGTCCTATGCACTGAACTTCACAGCTTGATTGCTCCCATCAAGCCACCAGATGAGGTGTTGCAGTAGGCATTCATCAAATTCCATGTCCATCACACCAGCCATGCTTGCACTTGTCCTTCTCCTGGTGAGACTAGCAGCGTACTCGACCATGCATGAACAGCAGCAAATATGCCATCTTGTCACATAGCATACATGGCATAGCTGGAAACAGGATGGCTTGGCCGGCATGTTAGCCCAGTTGAGCATGCATGCTAGCAAACGTGCTGTGCCTTGTATGACATATCAAGAACATATGTGCATCATCTTTGTCATCTGCTAAGCTGCCTGCTGCACCTGCTCAGGTTTGCTGCATACGCATATGCATATGCTGTATGTGCTTCTGCTTATGTATGGCCGTGCCGTTGCCCATTGTGCAGTTCTACATTGAGTGTGCCCCATATGTGCACCATCTTGTGGTCTGGCATGGCATCTAAATTGCGCAACATCATGGTGCAGGGTCACCACAGAGGGGGATCAGAGGGGGCATTGTACCCCCCCTATGCACAGCCTCCACCCCCGCCCCCCATACCCCAGCATCAGCGCCCCTCTATGCAGTGGCATGCAGGTGTGCAATTTGTTGTTGTGCTCTGGCCTTTTGTATTCTGCTGGTCCTGCTCCTTGTCAGATGAGGCTTGCTGTTTCAGCATTGTTGTGTAGCATGTGGCATGAGGTGATGAATGCCATGACAAATGTGTGATGACCAGATTGTTCACACTGTGCTGATGTCAAATGTGTGTCACAGTCTTGCAAGTTCAGCTCCTCCGTTCTACAATGCACACAAAGAAGTCTCAACCGTGCAGGCCAAATGCCTTCATGCACTGCTTACAACAAAAAAATGCAATACTTTCCAGGCTTTGTGCATCCTGTTTGCGTATATCGCCATGCTCTGCATCTCATTTTGGTACCTATCCCACAGCCATGACAGCAGTCAATCACACAACATCCAATTGACAGCAATCAGTGTGCTCAGGGCAAGCCAGACCTAGACCCCCCCGCAGTCATGATGGGTCAGGACCTCACCCCAGCATGGGAGGCATGCTGACTGCCCAACCCCAACAGCAGATGGGGGTAGCTGCTATGGGCATGTACCCTGAAGTGATGCCTTATGGCATGATGCCAGGCATGCATCCGCAGGTGACATGCTCACTACTCAAGTGTCTTAGTGATCACACCTCTGAGGTCATACATGTATAATAATAATAAATAATGATAACGCTTTCCAGCTCATGATGAGCTAGGTACGTGCAGGACAAGTATGTATGTGTTATCTTCTTATTGGGAGCACTGACATTGCATACGCCCGAGCACCTGCTTGTGTTTGAAATTCACGGCATAGGCCAACAACACTCTCTTCTGCATTCCTTGGTACAAAGAATGCGCCTGTCTGTACAGCAGTCAAGTTGTGTGTCAACCCACTGCTGTTGCTGTTTTGACAATGCAGGCTGACCTTACAAAACCTGTAGGGTATCTCACACTAAAGGCACCATTGAAATTCAAGTGCCTTGTGTGTAGGGTGGCATGCAGCAGCCAATGTATCTACCCAATGGCTACATGATGGCATACTACCCACAGATGCCTCCAAGCAACATGCCAGTGTATGGCATGGAGAACAGCGTCCAAGGTAGGACAACTTCTGGTCTTTTTGAAGCTAATGTTTCACCTGCCACGCTTCTGCAGAATCCTCTGCTGGTCCCCAATGCTGGTCCCCAATGCTGCAATGCTGCCAAGCTCCCTGTTGGTTTACACTTCTGTCAGGGTTCCTGTCAGTTTAAATTGTTTGTAGGGTTCCTGCCACTTTCACATTTGTGTCAAAAGCCATCCCTGTTGGTTTACACTTCTGTCAGGGTCCCTGTTGGTTTAAATTGTTTGCAGAGTTCCTGCCAGTTTACACTTCTGTCGGAAGCCATGTCAGTCCTCAATGAGAGACTGCAGTCAATGCCCCTGTCTGTGACATGCGCTGTTGCACTGCCAAAACCGCAAATGCAGCGACTGAACAAGCACCGGCGTGCCTGCTGTTGACACTTCTGCACACATTTGCCGCCCTAGGTCCACTATCAATAATGTTGCGTTGTGTGATTGTCAAACTATCACATTGGTAGACCTTATAGAGATGCGCAAGACAGACAGCTTTGGAGGGACAAGACTTGTCCCGCACGTGCCTAGCTCATCGTGAGCTGGAAAGCGATGTTGCTATTGTTATTGTTGTTTGACATGCGCTGGTTATGTTTGAAATGCACTTGCGCCAATTCAACAAGCAAAGGCGTGCTTGCTATCACTATATCTGCACACAGTTGTTGTTGGATCGGAGAACTTAAGTCACAAAAAAGGTATCAAGTGGTGTTGCTGCTGTTCAGGCGGGCCTCAGAGGCCACATGGCGCGTTTCCCCAGTCAGCCCCTTTCCCGCCAGCCCTGGACCCCCACTTTGCAGACTACATGCATCACATGTCACAGCAGCAGGTATCTCCCAAAGCCTCCTCAGCCTTCCTGCTCAAGATGTCTCTGCTGTGCTATGCCAGCTGCTGCTGGCTGTGCAATATAGCTGCACATGCATGCTTTGCTGCATGGACATTCTGCCTTGAAAGACAGTGTACCTAATTGATGACCAAATTGTCTTGCTTTGTTAGCTGTACTTGTGCTGATCACTGGGTTAGCCCCAGCAATGCTGCAGCACAGCAGCATGTGCCAGCACATGGAGCTTTGCAAGTTGAGCTTGCTGTGGTCTAGGGGTATGCTTGGCAAACAGCTCAGGCAACTTGTGTTTTGGGTTCAGGTGTTCCCAGGGGCTCCTTTGTCCGCCCATGTTGACAGATCGTCTAAGGCCATCAAGGAAGCAGCGGCGCAAGGCAACATTGCTCAGGTGCGACCGCCGTTTGTTACGTGACTCAGCAGGTCTTAAAATAGTGGCAGAATGTTATATAAAACGTTGTATTGGTGTAAGTACCACCTATTCAGCGTGGTTGGTTTAGTGGTAGAATAGTACCCTGCCACGGTACAGACCCGGGTTCGATTCCCGGATCACGCATCTCTTTTTCGGCTCCTTAGGATCGATTACTTACTCACCTTTTGCTCATACCCTGCGTACTGTCATGAATTCAACATGTTTGCGACCGTTCTTCACCTCGTGTGCAGCTTGCAACATCACTTGAAAGCTTCACTGCCATGAATGCTCGCGCAGGGTTCGACAGGGCAGCCAATGCGTGCTGCAAATAGCCTTCACCGGCGCAATTCCAGTGCCCTCTCAGCTGCATCTTCTGCCACTTCAGCTGACAGGTCTGCTTCTTCTGCATGCTTGCTGACATGCTAGTACAACATTACATTACACCACGGATAGTTGCTTGTGTATAATGACTCGTGACCAGCAGCCCTCAGCTCAGATCTAGCATCCGGACTCAGCACGGCACAGACAGGCTTCACAGCTCAGGAGTGAGTCCACGCTATGTGCGTCAAGGCTTGCGAATGGGGACAACAGAAACCATGTGCTTTCTTCTGCATGCTTGCTGACATGCTACCAGGGTATTGATGAGTCTGATTGCAACCATGTGCTGCTTCTGCGTGCTGGCTGACATGCTACCAGGGTACTGATGAGTTTGATTGCAACCATGTGCTTCTTCTGCATGCTTGCTGACATGCTACCAGGGTATTGATGAGTTTGATTGCAGCCATGTGCTTCTTCTGCATGCTTGCTTACATGCTACCAGGGTATTGCTGAGTTTGATGGCAACCATGTGCCAAGATTTACACGATTCAAGTACAAACTGACAACTATGAGTTGTGAAGGGAGGACACTGCTGCTTCATGTTCACACACCTCCTCATCCTCTTGCACTGCATGTGTCAAATGCACATTGCTCCACGACTGCATGTTTGGTGTTGCTGAAATGGCAACTGTTTTTTGTGTGTTAGGCAGCTATGTTCCCTGTGATATAGCTGCTGCAAGACAGCAGGGCCCCTCCTGTGTGAATGTGATGAGACTGCTCACAGCTAGAATACAGCCAGCTATGACTTTCAAGCAACCCCCTCTTACACTTGTTTTGGACCGAACTGCTCTGGGACATATGTTCCACCATACGGCTATCACTGCCACAGCAGCAGGAGATAGCAGCTCTCACATGCTCCCACATCCCAAGTGCATTCTATGCTGTCAGACACGCATGCTCGGATGGACACTTTACCACAGTCACAAGGTCTCCCCACCAAAATGCAAAGTAATTGATCCCCTGCATGATGCAAAACTGCCCAACACCGAATCCTTTCAGGCTGGGCAGCCCGGTATAATTTTGGGCTTCTCATCAGATTGACGTCAAAAGGCGTAGTCTTTTCTTTTCTTCTCTCCTTTCAGGCATTCTCTGCAGCATCATCTCTGAGTGAGTTTTGTGCTCCAGGGACAGGACCAACCGGCAAGTGCCAGACAGGCGAGGTGACGGCGCAACAGCCACCAACAGCAATGCAGGCATGCGAGGCAGGGGCTGTGATGAGTCATGCGTGGCGGCTGACCCAGAGCATGTGGCAGCAGCTGCAGCTCTGCTGGACCGCTTCAAGACCAAGACCAAGAGTCAACCCTTTGAGCTGCAGGTGACAGACGCACACACATACACACATGCATGCATGCATGCACACACTACATTTCACATGTTATCCAATACGTGGTGTTGGCAGTAGTAATGCGGAGAAATACAATGTATGCAGTCATTGCGTATGCGTATTACGCACGGGGTAACATTAGTGTTTTGCCAGCCGAATGTGGCTGTCAGCAAGTGGGAGCTGGTATGTGTTGGAGTTGGTGCTGGTGCTGACATAATATGGTGCAGGATACCATGATTGTTTTCTGATTTCTCGTTATCATTATCGATTTGACTGTCACAATGTGGTGCAGGACATCAAAGGTTACATGCATGACTTCTGTGGTTGTCTACAAGTTGACTGTCACAATGTGGTGCAAGATACCATGATTGTTGTCTGATTTCTTATCAGCAGCACCACCTTTTCTGATTGCCTATTACCAAGTTGACTGTCACAACATGGTGCAGGACTTGACAGGCTATGTGCATGACTTCTCATCTTCATTATCGAGTTGACTGTCACAATGTGGTGCAGGACATCAAAGGTCATGTGCATCACTTCTGTGGTTGTCTGCATGCTAAATTGACAGTCACAATGTGGTGCAGCACCACTGTTCTGATTACTTGTTACCAAGTTGTCTGTCACAATGTGGTGCAGGATATCAAAGGATATGTGCACGACTTCTGCCGGGATCAGCACGGCAGTCGCTTCATACAACAGAAGCTGGCAGATGCCCCACCAGAGGAGATAATGGCAGTGTTTGAGGAGGTGCAACCGCATGCCATATCCCTCATGCAGGACGTGTTTGGCAACTACGTCATCCAGAAATGCTTTGAGCATGGCAGCAAGGTCAGTCTTCCTCTCTTTTCTCATGCTCATGTGCTGCTAGCATCTGGGCAGCCTGGTATAATACTTGGCTTCTCACTGAATTGACGCTGAAACGCATAGTTTTTTCTTTTCTTTTCTGCCACTAGCAATTCTGCCAGGCTCAATGTGGTAACTCTTGCACCGTTTCTCTAGCCTTTCCATACTTTTGGCAGCAACAGCTGTGTGTCCTGGTCAAGAACCTTCGTTCTTCACATTTTGGGTAGAGTTTGGCTAGAGTTTGAGACATGGGCTCATGACTCGTATCTAAAGGCACATCAGATTGACAGCAATATGGTGCTTTGGAGTCTGGAACCCTTTCTCTCAAGCTGGGGAATGTCTTCAGCAGAGAGTCATCAAATTTTTGAGCACTGCTGTGTCTTAGTCTCATGCTGTCGCAGCCATGTGACAGGCATGTGTAAAGCCTGAATGCAGGCAGCCTGACAGCCAGGTGCTGAGTCAGCTTGCTCACAGTGCTGCCATGCTTCCTGTTGCATGCAGCAAAATCGCTGCCTGAAGGGTTCGAACCTTCGCGCGTTTCCGCATACACTTAGCAGGCATACCCCTTAACCACTCGGGCAAAGCAGCTCCATTTAGATTCACATGCTTGATGATTCACCCATTCAGCATGTGTAATATCCTTTGATTTTCAAAACCCTTGTTGGGCCAGAATTCACAGGTATGGAAGCTTGGTCAGATGTTTTGGTTGTGACGGGGGCCAACAAATACAGCTGCTGAGCATGGAATCTTCAGGCCATACAACCTTCTGAACCCACCAGATCTGACTCCCTGTTCTTGGCATGGCTGCAGGAAGTGCTGGAGGCCCTAGCAGGCGTCATACAGGGGCATGTGCTGGCCCTGTCCCTTCAGATGTATGGCTGCAGAGTTATCCAGAAGGCTCTGGAGGTTCTGCCTCTGGAGCAGCAGCGCCTGGTGGTGCGAGAGCTGCAGGGCCAGGTCATGAGGTGTGTGCGTGACCAGAACGGCAACCACGTCATCCAGAAGAGCATTGAGCGTGTGAAGCCCACGACCGAGATTCAGGCCATCATTGAGGTGAGGTCTTGCAGCTGTGGCTCAGTGCCTTGCTGCATGAGCTGGTTTGGGCATAACTGCTTTGCTTCTTTGCTGCATGAGCTGGGTGTGGGCATAAATGCTTTGCTTCCTTGCTGCATGAGTTGTTTTCAGCTTGACTGGCTCAGTCTCTTGCTGCTTGTTGCTGGACAATGTGAACAGCATCAGTCACTGCACAAGACAAGACTACAACTCTGGGCACTGACTTAACTCAGTGCGAGGGTGATGTACATTGACCTTCCCTGCATCACAACCCACCATTCACTCATGTTGATTGTGTGTGCAGGACATCAAGGGTAGCGTGGTGAGTCTGTCCACTCACCCCTATAGACCCCCCATTCACCCCTGTTGATTGTGTGTGCAGGACATCAAGGGTAGTGTAGTGAGTCTGTCCACCCACCCCTACGGGTGCAGGGTGGTACCCACCATTCACCCCTGTTGATTGTGTGTGCAGGACATCAAGGGTAATGTGGTGAGTCTGTCCACCCACCCCTATGGACCCATCATTCACCCCTGTTGATTGTGTGTGCAGGACATCAAGGGCAGTGTGGTGAGTCTGTCCACCCACCCCTACGGGTGCAGGGTGGTGCAGAGAGTGCTGGAGCACTGCACCATCAATGATGCCAAGGAGCACATCCGGAAGGACATTCTACGCTCAACTGCCCCTCTGGCCACTGACCAGTATGGCAACTATGTCATCCAGCATATGCTGGAGCATGGCCCAGCCTCTGCCAGGTATGCTTGTAGTAACAGTAATTGAAAATGTTTTCCAGCCCTTTTGTCAATCCTCTTACTCTTTTGTTACATGCTGTCAAATGTTGATATGTGGTGCAGGCAGGAAATTATTGAGAAGCTGCATGGGCAGGTGGTGCGTCTAAGCCAGCACAAGTTTGCCTCCAATGTCATTGAGAAGTGCCTGCAGTACGGCGACTCTAACAGCAGACAGGTGAGCAGTGTCTGCCTTGTGCAACAACAGCCCTTGCTTCATGCAACAACAGCCCTTGCTTCATGTCGCAACAGCCCTTGCTTCATGTAGCAACAGCCCTTGCTTCATACAACAACAGCCCTTGCTTCATGCAACACTAGCCCTTGCTTCTGCGCAGCAACCATTTTGTTTCCTAGCATAGACTGTACTGACTGATGCAGACCTGATACCACATGTCATGCGATGCAGAAACATGTCTGCATGTTGCTGTGCCAGCAGGTGCATAAAGTGCCTTTCATCTTGCTGAAGCACATGGTGTGGCAGCTTGCACTGTGGTGACACACTGACAACAGGCTTCTGAGCATCACAAACTGCAAGTCTCATGTAGCACTGCATCTTGCTGTGTATGCTCTGCTGGGCATGAATATCAAAGTTTCGACCCCCTTATTATCATGCCCAACGCACAAGCACCTCATTGTCTGTCATTTGGGTGACATCGCTCTACCGTACAATACGTCTTGTTTATTTCAGTATTCTGCAGTAACATGCACAGGCCTGCTGCCTTGAGAGGTCACTCACCTTCTTCTTCAGTTGGCGATGTCCTGTCACACCTGCGTCTTTACATGGTGGTGTTGAGTAGACGGCAGCATGTCATCAAAATCTGCTTGTGACTTAACCCCGCGTGTGATCCAACCCTGCATGTGATCCAACCCTGCATGTGATCAAACCCTGCATGTGATCCAACCCTGCATGTGATCAAACCCTGCATGTGATCCAACCCTGCATGTGATCAAACCCTGCATGTGACCAATCCCTGCATGTAATCCAAAGCTGCATGTGTGTGCAGGCATCCATCCAGGAGGTGCTAGGAAGCTCTGATGGAGAGAGCGCCCTTCAAATGATGACTAAGGATCAGTATGCTAACTACGTGGTGCAGAAGATGCTGGAGGTGAGTATCTGCTGGCATGCTGTGCTGTGCTGTGCTGTGCTGTGCTGTGCTGTGCTGTGGTCTCAACCATTGTGTCAGCATGCTGTGTTGTGTTGCGGTCTCACTCATTGTGCCAGCATGCGGTGCTGTGCTGTCACTCATTGTGCTAGCATGCTGTGTTGTGTTGCAGTCTCACTTGTTGTGTCAGCATGCTGTGCTGTGCTGTCACTTACTGTGCCAACATGCTGTGCTGTGCTGTCACTCATTGTGCCAGCATGCTGTGCTGTGGTGTACCTGATTGAGTCAGCATGCTGTGCTGTGGTGTCACACAGTCTGTCAGCATGCAGGCGGCCAGTACATCACAACACCCTACACAACTTGTTTTGTTGCTAATCATGTTGGTCATGCCAAGAAAAACACATATCTGTTGACTGCAGCAGTCTTGGCGAATGCACTCATGCAACTCATTGCTGATACGTGCATGCCTTGTCTGTGCAGGTGTGTGATGACTCACAGAGACAGCTGCTGATGACTCGCATCACCATCTTCCTGAACCAACTGAAGAAGCTGACGTATGGCAAGCACATTGTGGCGCGTATGGAGAAGCTGCTTGTGGCCGGCAATGCTGCTGCTGCTGTCCACCAGGTCACACTGCCCCTGCCCCTGCCCTTGCCCCTGCCCTGCCTTGCCCTGATGTTTGCTGCTGCTGCTGTCCAGCAGGTCACACTGCCCCTGGCCCTGCCCTTGCCCCTGCCTTGCCCTGATGTTTGCTGCTGCTGCTGCTGTTCAGCACGTCACACTGCCCCTGCCTTGGCCTTGTTGGTCAATGCTGCTGCTGTTTGACGCACTAAGATAGTCTTGATAGGCCTATTGTACAGGGCATACCCCGATGGCTGCCAGCATAGGTTGCAAATCCTGCTGAGGCTAAGCCCCCATTCCATGAGGGGGCATCGGCTCTTGTACTGTCCCTGCCTTGCCCATGTTGTTTGATGCTGTTTGATGCATGCACTTGTATGCATCAGACATGCATACCTGCTTTGTTCTCAGCTGTTGTTACATACCCAGCAAAGTTGAGGGTCACTGTTATGCCGCTTGTTTTGCGTGTGTCACATTAGAATGTACAGGTTCTGCATAGGCTTGCAAAGCTGCGCTGGCTGTGCGGTAGGGTTTGCCCAGGTTTGCCTGAGTACAGCAGATCATGCTTATGCGACCACTTTGCACAGGCTGGCTGCTCATGGCAGAGGCTGGGATGACTACTGCTGTGTTTGAGATTTGCATGCAAAGACAGGAAGTCAACAACAGGCAGATGGTCATGGCATGCATGTTGTTGCCTGTTGTTGACCTCCTGTGTTTGCATGCAAACCTCAAACACCGCAGTAGTCATCCCAGCCTCAGCCATTCATCCGAACTGCTCATTCTATGGAAGCAGTGTAGTCACATCTGCATCATGGACAAAGCCATCATTCATTGCATCAGCTGCTGAACTCTGTGTGTGTTTTTGGGCAGCTTGATATGACACTTGGCTTCTTGTTAAGTTGATGCCAAAATGTGCAGTTTTTTCTTTGCATTCAACTGTGTGTGTTTGTGCACAGGCTCCTCAGGCTGCCGTGGCAAAGGCTTCTGCACCTGATGAAGCAGCTCAACTGCAGCAATCAGGGCTGAGAGAAGAGGACAGCTCAAGCACTGCTGCTGCAATTGCCCCACTTGATCAGCCTGCTCCCACCAGCTGAATGCCGGGCTGTTACAACTTTGTTTGACAGATGCTGTTCAGATGTGTTGACGTATGATGCTGACCGTGAGAACATATGACACAAGACTTTGACATTGGATCTTGGATGATGTGTGAAAATCTGCAGCAGGACAGGTTATTGCTGACCATGCTGACAGATATCCCATGATTGCCATGCACACATTGCACGATGTGTGTGTGTGTCGTTCCAGACAGTGGTAGGACCCGACAAGCATGTACATTAGGTTCAGCCCATGGATGTTGACAAGGCTGAAGCAAGGTGATAGTGAATTTGAAAACGTTTGACTGTCAAAGAATGATGCTGCCTTTGTTTAAAGTAGTTTGTGTTACACTGTCTGAAAGTCCAATAACAGTGTTTTGACTTGCGCTTTGCTCAAGCTATCATACTACTGATACGTTTTCCCCAGCTCCATGACAGTGGCCCTGACCTTTTGAGTCAGGTGATCATGACAGTGGTCTTGACTTCATTCTGTTGCCATGCTGAATCAGCATATATCTTGCTTTGTAAGGGTCATTGCTAGCAATGTAATGTGTGCACCCTGAAGCTGCTGAAATGCACTATCAAAATGCTAGCATTGCAGATATCGCGTTGCATTTCACAAGTGCAAGCATCCAATTTGGGGATATGCCGCTGCATATAGGGTGCATGCCCCATACTATTAAGCAGTGTCGTGAGTCCAGCTTGCATCCTGTGTTGAGCTGTTCTGTTTGTGACAAGCACTTCAGCAGTTGGAGTAATATTTATTTAGCAAAGTTGGGCACTGGTGCAGCAACAAGCTTAAGCAGCCTGTAGGAATGTTCATGTGTAGTTGGTTGGCAACTGCTGTTTTGTCACATAACCGTTGAGTTTGTTGGGCACATGACTGTTTGCAACATCTGTTGATATGATAATCAAAATCAAGTAGCGCACAATATTTCAGCCAGAATGTCCAGGGAAGGTGGTGTTGAATAAACACCATTTGAGGTAGGTGAGGTCCTGCCCCCCCAAAGTAGGGGGGGGGGAGGCAGAGGGCACCACTCAAGCTGTTGTAGTGGCAGCAGGAGCAGCCTTGGCAGCCTTAGCCTTTGGGGCTGCCTTTTTGGCGGGAGCCTTGGCAGCCTTCTTGGCTGGAGCTTTCTTGACGCCTGCTGCCTTCTTAGCAGGGGTCTTCTTCTTGGTGGCAGTGGTGGTCTTTTTGGTTTTGGGAGCAGCCTTCTTGGCAGGGGTCTTCTTCTTGGTGGCAGTAGTGGGTTTCTTGGTAGAAGCCTGCATGGCAGTCAAGTGGGTCAGAGCTTTGTGAGTCTTTTCTGCAGTCACAGCTCAGATCACTGCCTCACAATAGTCTGCAGTCTTCTTGAGAACAAGAGTGCCTCGAGTACAAAGGCTTTAAAGACAGCAACTGCCAGCATAGATGCAAAGCTGCCAAAGCACAGCCAGAAATGAGATTTAGGATATGCAACAAGACCTGAGTTGTAGAACAAAACTCACCTTTGCCTTCTTGACTGCAGCACCCTTCTTGGCCATGGCCTTGGGGTTAGCAGCCACACCCTTTGCCTTTGGCTTGGCAGCAGAAGCCTTCTTGGCCTTGGGCTTGGCTGCAGCAGGGGCAGCAGCATCACCCTCTGCCTTGGTCTCAGCCTTGGTCTCTGCCTTTGGCTTGGCAGGGGCCTTCTTGGCAGCAGTCTTCTTGGCTGCTGGCTTCTTTGCCTTGGTGGCTGTTGCCTTCTTGGCGGCCTGCAGACGACAAATGGGTATGTTAGTGCAGGCTGGTGTTCGGATCGAGAGCAGCAGGACGGTCAAAGAAGCAGGAAGTCGAAAAGACAGACAGCTGGAGGGAAGGTTGACGAGAAAGTCAAGGGACTCGTTGCTTACCGGCTTCTTCTTTGGGGCCTTCTTCAGAGCCTCGCCAAGCTTGTAAGTGTTCTTGCCAGCTGGCTTGACCAGCTTTCCAGCCTTGGTGAGGTTTCTCAGCTGCAGCTTTAGGATAGCCTCCCAGTTGCCTGACAGCTTGTTGTCAGCAGCTGCAGCAGCAGAAGAGCAGTCAGAATAAAGATGCGACACCCAAAAGCGGAAATGGCTTCATGTAAACAGCTGACTCAGAAAAACCGCTGCTGCAGATGTTAACATCGTCTCTAGTCAAGACGGCTTTTGAAAGATTTTCAGACCTAGATAGTCACACAAGCAGCTAACCATAGCTTGAACGGCACTCACCAATCTTTTTCTTCAGAGCTGGCAGAGATGAACCGTTGCGGTCCTTGAGAGCCACAACGGCTGCCTTGATCATGTCCACATATGGTGCGTGAGTTGGGGCTGCTTTG
>JAABUP010002628.1_pt1 | contig 34084 bp, 31 predicted proteins | sample 5559201 | NCBI WGS metagenome assembly JAABUP01 (sample SAMN10711887, study PRJNA513373) | rock metagenome | isolation source: Antarctica rocks | place: Antarctica
TCGTAGCTCCATCGTAGCGCCATGCCGTTAGCACTAGAGCTACGATTGGCGCTACGGTGTGGGAGCCAATGGCGCTATTTTAGCGCCAAAATAGAGCTACGATCTGAGGACCTGGAGAGGACTGCTCACACCCTTGTAATGGGGTGCGTAGGGGGGTGCGAGCGGCGCGTCCGGGAGGGCTAGGGGCAGCCGTCGGGACGGGGCCGTACGACGCGCAGGACGGCGACGATGAGCAGGACGGCGAGGGCCACGTACGCGCCAATGAGGGCGGCGGCGAGGACCGCGGCCACGATGGTAAGGGCCGGCGCGGAGGCATGGGCGAGCGGGGTGCGGAGGCCGGCGAGGGGACCGGTGAGAGCCGCGCGCACGAGGGCTATGAGGCAGAGCGTCCAGACGCGGGCACGGGCCTGAGCGTCGGTCATGCGTCGCCGCCCGTCCCGAGCCAGGCTAGATCGGCGCGCAGGAGGCGCAGGACTGTGGCTGTGTCGGCGGTGTCGAGCTGACCGGGATCGTCGCGCCCCTCGTGGAACTGGATGATGCGGAGGGCGCGGAGGTCAACCTGGCCCTGCACGGCCGGCGTCGCCGACGCCGGTGGCGGGGCGGCTGGTGGCGGGGCGGCTGGTGCGCCAACCGTCGGCGGGGGCGCGGTAGCGAGAGCGGGGCCGCCGGGGAGGTCGCCCCGCGCGACGCGGCGCAGGTCAGCGACGTAACGGCTGTGCGGGACGCCGTGCGCGGCCGCCTCGGCGCGCAGGCGGCGCGCCAGGGCCAGCGGCAGGGCCAGCGGCAGGCGGAGGCTGAAGCCGCGCTCCGTCTCTTCGGCGTAGCGCCGGCGCCACGCGCGCAACGGCGCGTCGTCGCCGGGCTGTGGCGTCCCGTAGGATGGCGGCATCCTCCACGTCCTCTCTGCGGTGCGGTGTGTCGTGTCTCCCCAGTATCGCTCACCATCCCCCACGCGTGGATGGTGCGCGACACGTCAGGAGGCGGCGGGAGTGTCGTCGTCGTCGAGCCAGCGGCGCAGGGCGGGGTCGCGCAACTGCCGGAGGGCGCGGGCCTCGATCTGGCGCACGCGCTCGCGGGTCAGCCCGAGGCCGCGGCCAATCTCGTCGAGCGTGCGCGGGGGCGCGTCGTCGAGGCCGTGGCGGGCGGCAAGGATGGCGCGCTCGCGTGGGGGGAGGGTGGCCAGGGCGGCGCGCACGGCGGCGGCAAGCTCCGCGGCCTCAGCCACGTCGTCAGGGCGAAGGGCGGCGGGATCGGCCAGGAGGTCGCCCAGGGTCGTGGTCTCGGCGTCGCCCACGGTCTGGTCGAGGGGGACGGGCGCGGGCAGGGGCGCGGTGAGGGCCTCCACACGGGCGCGGGGGATGTCCAGGGCGGCGGCGAGGGCGGCGGGGGAGGGCGGATGGCCCAGGGCGGCGTGCAGGGCGTGGGCCTGGCGGGCGAGGCGGGCGCGCTCATCCTGGACATTGAGGGGAACGTGGGTGAGGGGGACCTGGACGGCCAGGGCGCGGCGGAGCGCCTGCTTAATCCACCAGACGGCGTAGGTGGAGAACTTGTAGCCACGCGCGGGATCGAACAAGTCGATGGCGCGCAGCAGGCCGACCGTCCCCTCCTGCACGAGGTCGTCGAGGGGGAGGCCGCGGTGCTGGTAACGGGCGGCGATGGTGACGACGAGGCGGCGGTTGGCGGCGACGAAGGTGGCGCGGGCGGCGTTGCCGGCGCGGAGGGCGTCCTGGTCGAGGGGCCAGGCGGTGAGGTCGGCGAGCAGGCGCGCGCGGGCGTCGGCGTCCAGGGCGGGGGGCAGGAGGGGGCCGACGACGGCAGGGAGGGCGTCCAGGGCGAGGGGCAGGCCGGGGAGGAGGGCGGCGAGGACGGTGGCGGCGGCGGCGCGCGCGGAGACGGTGGGGGGCAGGGCGCGGCGCAGACGCGCGGCGAGGTGACGGTGAGCCAGCAGACGGGCACGGCGGCCGGCGCGGATCGCGCCCGCTAACACGCGCTCTTGAGGGGCGGTGAGCACGGCGGGGGCGCGGTCAAGGGTGGGTAGCGGGGTCATGCGGGCTCCTGTGTGGTCCAGGGTCTCTACCCAGAGCGTACCAGGCTAGCCCGCGCGCCTGATGGTCCTATGGGGATAAGGGGGCGCGGTGTGGGACCACGCGTGGTCCCGCACCGCGCGACGATGCGCCCCTCTCCTCACCACGCCGACGGGGCCGAGGCGGCGATCGTGGCCCCGCGCTCACCCGCCCGGTCTGGTCGGAGGGAAGAGGTCGAGGCCGGCGCGGGCGGCGGCGCGCCGCCCGCGCCGAGCAGCAGGATACGCACGCCGTAGGGCACGATGCCCAGGTCCCCCTCCCGCGCGGCGAGCAAACCCGCCGCGTCGGGGGTTACATCGTCGACGAGCGGCAGCGCGGCCTCTTTATGGGGGATGGTCACGTTGACGCCGCGATACTCCGCGCGCCGCAGCTCCGTCACCGCCTCGGCCAGACGCTCCGGCGGGACGCGGCGCGCGCTGTAGCGGCCCGGCAGCCTCAGCGCCCCGAACGCCGCGTTGTGCAGCGCGGGCGACACGCTGTGCGCGATCGGGTCGCCCAGCAAGACGACGTTGAAATTAAGCGTAAAGTCTTCCAGTGCCGGCCTACTCTACTCTCTCGTCATGTTCCATAGGGGCATAGCGCCAGATCGCGCGACGCCTCCTGACTAAAGTGTAGCGCGGCACAGCGCGCCACACAATCGGGCCGCGCCCGCCATCTTGACAACCGTTTTGGTCCCAACTATAATGTTCGGTAAGCGAATTAAAGACGGTGGGGACAAGGTGGGGCAATGATGCGCACCGGAAACCGCAACCTTAGCAAACAGATCAACCACAGCATCACCCTCAACTTAATCAAGAGTCGGGGTCCTCTCTCGCGCACCGACCTCGTCAGGTTCTCCGGCCTGAGCCCGGCCACGATCTCCAGCCTCACGGGTGAATTATTGGCGCTGGACTTTATTCGGGAGAGCGGCGAACGAGAGTCCATGCGGGGCCGGCCATCGGTCCTGCTCACATTGAACGCGCAGGCCCGATTTGTCGTTGGACTGAAGCTTACCGAGCGGTCCATTATCAGTGCCCTGACTGACCTGGAAGCCAATGTACTCCGGTACAGGCTGACCCCGGTACAGGATATGGAAAACCCACAAACAGCCATCACGGCCATAAGCCGGGCGATTGAAGAAACCCTTAACGAGGCGGCCATCCCGCGCGCCAAGGTCATGGGAATCGGTATCGGCCTTGATGGCATCATAGACAGCCGCATGGGTGTTTGCTGCTATTCTCCGGCCCTGCATTGGCGTAACGTCCAGATCGTGCGGCCGATCGAGGACCACTTCCACCTTCCGGTCTACATCGACAATAATGTGAACACCCTGACCATAGCCGAGCAGTGGTTCGGCCTCGGCCAAGACGTGGAGCATTTTCTTGTGGTGACCATAGGGCGCGGAGTAGGCATGGGCGTCGTCGTCAACGGGCAGATATATCGAGGGGCTGTCGGCGGCGCGGGGGAGTTCGGCCATATCACGATCCAAGAGGACGGGCCGCTGTGCGGCTGCGGTAAGCATGGCTGCTTGGAGGCGCTGGTGGCCGACTACGCCATGGCACGGATGACCCGCGAGGCTATCGAGGCCGGACACACAACCGTCCTGTTGCGTGCGGTAGAAGGCGCCGGGCGCCTTACCTTAGCGCGGGTGGCCGACGCTGCTCAGCAAGGCGACGCGGTGGCGCTGGACCTGGTAGCCAGGGCAGGTCGGGCCCTCGGTATGGGTCTATCATACCTGGTAAGCCTGTTCAATCCGCACCTGATCATCCTGTCGGGCGAGAGCGCCCCGGCCGGTGAGGCGCTCGTTGGACCGGCGCGCGACATGATGCGTAAACACATAGTTGACGGCCTACAGAACGTACGGCTGGTGGTCGAGCCTGTCGACGATGAGGCGTGGGCGCGGGGCGCGGCGTGTGTTGTGTTGAGCGACTTGTTCACGCACCCTATCGACGAGAGTGGCCGGAGTCTTTCTTTGTCGCGGCCTGAGCGCGTTCGCGCCTCAAGAGAACTCCGTGCTGGGATCCATCCACCTTGATAGATCCACCTTGATAGAGGGAAGAGGAGGCGTATCAAGACAGGGCGCATAGACGCTCAAGGCAGAGAGGGCCGGAAGGCCGGAATAATTGCTGTCCGCTCGGGGGCAGGTTCGCATAGAAGGGCCAAACAATGATAGAGGAGGCCAAACGATGATCGAACGACGTTGCGCGATTTTCCTGACACCGCTGCTCACGCTGGCGGTGGCGCTCGCGGGGAGCGCGGGGAGCGCGGGGACCACGGTGCCAAGCGCCATGGGGGCCACGACGCCTCACGCCGCCACCGCCAGCACGAGCATGATTGATCACCTCGATTTCGGCAGCTTCGGCGGCGGCTCGAATCCCCAGGTCAACTACAACCCCTACTCCCCCAACGTGCTAACGCCCGGTTACACCTTCGAGCCGCTGTACATCATCAACACGTACAACTGCAGCCCGACACCGTGGCTGGCGACCGCGTATCGGTGGGCGAACCCGCGCACGCTGGTGTACACGATCCGCAGCGGCGTGAAGTGGAACGACGGGCGAGCGTTCGGTCCCGCCGACGTCGTGTTCACCTATAACCTGCTGAAGCGACAGCCAGCCCTCGACCTCTACGGTGTCTGGCAGGCCCTCGCCAGTGTCAGCAGCAGCGGCTCCACTGTGACCATGACCTTTAAGGCGCCGGCCGCCAACATGTTCCAGCGCGTGAACAACGTGCTCATCGTCCCCCAGCATGTGTGGGGGTCGGTTAGCGACCCGGTGAAATACACCAATACGGGCGCGGTCGGCACCGGACCCTTCAAGCCGACTAGCTTCAACGGGCAGGAGCTGGTGCTCTCGCGCAACGCGAGCTACTGGCAGGCGGGCAAGGTCCGCGTCGCCCAGCTGATCTTCCACAACAACCAGGGCGGTGGGCAGGTCGACCAACTGAACCTGGCCACGGGCAAGTACGATACGAACGCCATGTTCGTGCCCAACATCCAGCAGGTGTACATCTCCAAGGATCCCCAGCACAACCACTACTGGTTCCCGGCCGGGGGGTCGATCGCCCTGGGCTTCAACTTGACCAAGGCGCCGTTCAACGATCCGAAGTTCCGGCAGGCGGTCACCTACGCCATCGATCGCCAGTCGATCTCGAATAAGGCCGAGTACGGCTACGTCGCCACTGCCAGCCAGACCGGCCTGACCTTGCCCCGTCAGAAAGACTGGCTGGCGCCCGGCATTTCGAACCAGGGCATGGTCCCCTACGATGCCACGCAGGCGGCGAATCTCCTCGCCAAGGCCGGCTACAAGAAGAGCAACGGCAAGCTGCTCGGCAAGAACGGCAAGCCGATCGAGTTCACTTTCCTGGTGCAGAACGGCTATACCGACTGGATCCAGGCCTCGCAGATCGTCCAGCAGAACCTGCAAGCGCTGGGCATGACCGTGAACGTCCAGACGCCGTCGCCGGATCAAGTCGCCGCGCAAACGTCCGTGGGCAACTTCGACCTGGCGATTGCCGTGCATGGCGGCTCGTGCAGCATGTACGACAACTACCACGACATGTTCTACAGCAAAGCCAGCGCGCCGATCGGGCAGAAGGCCATCAGCAACTTCATCCGTTGGACGGACCCGAACACGGATAGGCTGATCGACCAGCTGCAACAAACCACCGATGTGTCGTCGCAGAAGCGCGCCGTCTACGGATTGCAGAAGATCCTGATAAACGAGTTCCCGACCATCCCGCTGTGGTACGGCGCGGTGTGGTTTGAGTACAGCACCAAGCACGCGACCGGGTGGCCGAACGAGCGGAACCCCTATGCCGGGCCGGGCGACCCCTTGCTCATCATAACCCACCTGCAACCGGCTCAATAGCGCGTGGCGGCGGAGCGCCAGAGGGATCTTCGATGCGGCGCTCCGCCGCTGTGCGCCCCAGGCGCGAATCCACCCGAGGGGTGTCGGCACGCCCCTGGACGTAGTTGAAAGAGGAATGGTTGTGCGCTATTTCGCCCGCCGAATCCTGTTCTTCCTGCTGACGTTGTGGGCCGCGGTGACCCTCAACTTCCTCATCCCGCGCTTGCAGCCCGGCGACCCGGCCGACGCCATGGTCCGCAAACTTGTTGGTCAGTCCCGGCAGATCGACCCGGCACAGGTCAAGGCGATCCAGGCGATGCTCGGCACTCCCAATACTGGCCTGCTGCAACAGTACGTCGACTACCTGAAGAGCCTGCTCCACCTTGACTTCGGGGTGTCTTATACCTACTTCCCCTATAGCGTCGCGCACATGGTCGGTCAGGCGCTATGGTGGACGGTGATCCTGGTGGGCGTCACGCAGGTCATAGGGTTCGTGGCCGGGACGCTGCTGGGCGCGTTCGCCGCCTGGAGGCGCAACAGCGTGTTCGACGCGGTGGTCAGCCTGGGCCTGAGCTTCGTCGGCACATTGCCCTTCTTCTGGATCGCCATGCTGCTGCTCTATCTCTTCGCGTTCCAGTGGCATGTGCTGCCGAGCGGCGGGGGCTACAGCGAGACCTCGACGCGCCAGATGAGTTGGGGCTATGTGGGGGACATCCTCAACCACAGCATCCTTCCGGCAACCGCGATCTTGATCACGGCGCCCATCGGGTGGGTGATGGGGATGCGCAATAACATGGTCCAGACCCTGGGCGAAGATTACACCCGCCTGGCCCTGGCTAAGGGGTTGAAACCTTGGAAGGTAGCCCTCCTGTACAGCGCCCGCAACGCCATCTTGCCCAACGTCACGGGCTTCGCCATCTCTTTGGGCGGCATCCTCGGCGGCACCGTGTTCATCGAAGGCATCTTCAACTACCCCGGCCTGGGCCGCCTGCTGTTCGAAGCTGTCGGCAACCGCGACTACCCGCTGATGCAAGCACTCTTCCTGTTCGTCACCGTGGGCGTGCTGGTGGCCAACCTGCTGGCGGACATGCTCTACGGTGTGTTGGACCCGCGCGTGCGGAAAGGAGGGACGGCATAAATGGCGACGAAAGACGGTGAGCGATCGGTGGTTCCCGGCGCCTCGGGGAACATACTCGACGGCGTGCCATCTCAAGGGGCCACCAATCAGGGCGTCGTACCCCTGACCGCCGTTCCGGATAGGGGAGCGCTCCTACCTGGCACGGCCGCCGCACCCGAGGTAGGGGCCGAGGAGAGCGTGCGCGATGATGTCGCGCAAACGACGACGCGCGCGCGGTTCCGGATGCCCACGTGGTTCGGGGTCCTATGGAGCAATAAGAAGGCCAGGGCGGGGTTGATCTTGCTCGCCTTCTTCGTGCTGGTCGCCCTGCTGGCCCCGGTGCTGTCTCCCTATGACCCGCGGAACAGCAGCTTCATGGGCTCCCAGCAGCCGAGCGCCCAGCACTGGCTGGGAACGACCCAGGCGGGTCAGGATGTGCTGGCGCAGCTTATCTATGGCACGCGCACGTCCCTGCTGGTGGGTGCGATTAGCGGGGCGCTGGCGACGATCATCTCCCTCCTGATCGGCATGACAGCTGGCTATATGCAGGGCATCGTGGATGACGTGCTCTCGTTCTTCATCAACCTGGGCCTTGTCGTGCCGGCGCTGCCCTTGATGATCGCCCTCGCCGCGTATTCGCCGGTACGCGGCATCACGATCATCATCGCCGTGATTGCCCTCACCGGTTGGGCCTGGGGGGCGCGCTTCAAACGGTCGCAGGTGATCTCTCTGCGCACCCGCGACTACATCACGGCCGCGAAGTTCGCGGGCGACGGGCCGTTTCGCATCATCTTCCGCGAAGTGATGCCCAATATGATCTCCCTGGTGGTCCTGGCCTATATCGGCGCGGCGGGTGGGGCGATCGGCGCGGAGGCGGGCCTTGAGTTCCTGGGCCTTGGCGATCCCAACACCGTCAGTTGGGGCACGATGCTCTATTGGGCACAGAACGCGGGGGCGATGGTGACCGGGCAGTGGACGTGGCTGGCGGCGCCCGGCCTGGCCTTGGCATTGCTGACCACGTCGCTCGTCCTGATCAACTTCGGCGTGGACGCGCTGAGCAACCCCCAGTTACGAGAGGAGTAAAACAATGCCTCTGCTCGACGTTGAGAGCCTGGACGTGACGTATGCCACGCGCCACCGCCCCCCGCTCCATGCCGTCCGCGCTGTCACCTTCCAGGTCGAGGCGGGTGAGTTCGTCGGCCTGGTCGGCGAGTCGGGTAGTGGCAAGTCCACGCTGGGCAACGCCATCCTGCGCCTGCTCCAGCCGCCGGGCGTCATCAGCGCGGGCGCCGTGCGTTTCGACGGTCAGGATATCACCGCGATGCCGGACAAGCAGCTGCGCCACCTGCGCTGGCGCGACATGTCGACCGTGTTCCAGAGTAGCATGAACTCGCTGAACCCGGTCACGCGGATCGAGGCGCAGTTCCGCGATGTGATGGAGGAAAAGACGGACTTGAGCAGGGCGCAGATCCAGGAGCGCATCGCCGAGTTGCTGCGCATGGTCAAGATCGACCCGTCGTTCATGCGCTTCTACCCGCACGAACTGTCAGGCGGCATGAAGCAGCGTGTGGCGCTCGCGCTCGCCGTGACGCTGCAGCCTAAGTTCGTGCTGCTGGACGAGCCGACCACCGGGCTCGACGTGCTGGTGCAGAAAGAGATCATGCAGAACCTGCGCGAGTTGCAACGCCAGCAGGGATTCGCCGTATTGCTCATCAGCCATGACCTCGGGACGGTGCTGGAGGTGTCGGACCGCATGCTCGTGATGTACGCCGGGGAACTGGTCGAGGACCAACCCTCGGATCGTATGCTCCAGCACGCCATCCACCCGTACACGCACGGACTGCTCGGCTCCTATGCCGACCCGGCAGCCGCGGAGGTCGCGATCAGCTACATCCCCGGCCGGCCGCCGGACCTGACCCGCCCGCCCAAGGCGTGCCCCTATGCCCCCCGCTGCCCCGAGGCCATCCCGATCTGCCGGGAGGTGAAGCCGCGCCTCCTGCCGATGTGGGAGGGAAAAGCCGCCTGCCATGTCGCGCAAATGCAATGGAAGGCCAGTACCTCTGACCGCGATCAGCAGGCGAGGGGAGACGGTCCGGCCCTTGTGGACGCGGCGTTCTCAGAGGCGACGTCACATAAGAGTCTCAAGACAGACGGGGACGAGGTGCTGCGCCTGGAGCATGTGTGCAAGACGTACCGGCGCCGGGTCGGGTTCAAGACGACGGCGGTGGAAGCCGTCAGCGATGTGTCGTTCACGCTGCGGGCGGGGCGGGTGACCGGCCTGGTCGGGCAGAGTGGCAGCGGCAAGACCACGATCGCCCGCCTGGTGACCGGGATCGAACGCTCGGACAGCGGCAAGATATGGTTCGGCACCACACGGGTAGACACACTCACGGGGCAGCGGCTGCGCACCTATCGCAGCCATGTCCAATACGTCTTCCAGGACCCTTTCTCGGCGTTGAACCCGGCGCATACGATTGACTACTTGCTGCTGCGGCCCCTTGCCAACTACAAGCGGGTCACGGGGGCGAAGGCGCGCCGGCAGGTGATGGACTTGCTGGAGACGGTGGGACTGTCCCCGCCCGAGCAATTCATGACCAAGAACCCGCACCAGTTATCGGGTGGGCAGCGACAGCGCGTGGTGGTCGCGCGTGCACTGGCTCCGGACCCGGAGTTGATCATCGCCGACGAGCCGATCTCCATGCTGGATGTGTCGATTCGCGCGGAGATCCTGCAACTGCTCGACAAGCTGGTGAGCGAGCGACGGATCGCTATGCTCTACATCACCCATGACCTGTTGAGCGCCCGCCTTCTCTGCGATGAGATACTGGTGCTCAATCAGGGTCATGTCGTGGAACAGGGACCGGCAAGCAGGATCATCCGAGAGCCACACGATCAGTACACCCGGCTGCTCCTGGACGCCATCCCGAAGCTGGAACAGGTCGACGACAAGGCCGGCTACGTCCCCACAGAGGGCGAAGCGATCCACGTCGGCGCGAGCGTCGTCTCCGCACACACACCGTAGTGGTCATTGAGAATAGCTGACTGGAAACCGCCCATCGACGTCCATGCGGTTCAGCGTAGCTTGTCGCTCGTTCTGCGGGCCGCGCCGGGTGAGTTCCGGAGCCTCGTGGTTCTGAATCTCGCCTTCGGAGCCGGACCCGCCGTGCTGCTGTGGCTGGGAAAGGCGGTGATCGATGCGATCACCCACACCACTCCGGCCGCGACGCCAACATGGGCTTGGATCACCGGCGCGCATGCTCCGTTAGTGTGGGGCGTGATCGGCTTTGTCGCGGTGAATCTTGTCCTCGACGGCGTCGAGACCTTGTCCAGCTTTCAGATCTCGTCCCTGCGCGATCGACTCAGCGGGGAGGCGCGGCGCCTCCTGTTCGCGAAAGTCTCGGGCTTCTCCACTATCGCGATTTTCGAGAGCCCGCGCCTCTTGAATCTGATCGTCCTGGCTGAGGCAAGCATCCCGAAGCTGCAACATCTTGCCAACGTGCTCTCCAACGCGATGACGGGCGCGTTCGTGCTGGTCCCGACGATCGCGTTGGCCGCTTCGCTGGCATGGTGGGTACCCCTCCTCGTGTTTTTGGTCTCGCTGCCATCCGTGTATACTCAGCTAGACTACGAAAACCGCCAGTGGAGCGTGGAGTCGGCGCGGGCGGCCACGGTACGGAAGATGAACGCGCAGGCCGAGGTCCTGATGAGACCGGCGTTCGCCAAGGATCTCCGCATGTATGGGTTGGCCGACTACGTCCTGCGCGGCTGGCGAATGCAGTTCGCCAGCGCGTTCGCTGATATGCAAACGGTCCGCCGCCGCGGTATCGCCAGGACTCTGGCTTGGTCACTTGTCAGCGGGATCGGCACAGGACTTCCTTATGTATTTGTCGTGTTCCAAGCCCTGCGCGGGCGCTTCACCGTAGGCGACGTGGCGCTCTACGCCGGCCTCGTGTTCCAGGTCCGGCGCAGCCTGTACGTCTTGATAGGAAACGCTACAGAACTTCAGAGTATCGCCCTCGGTGCCGGCGCATTCTTCGAGCTGCTCGACTACGAAGATGTGGAGCGCGCCGGCGATCGACTGGCGCGGCCGGACGGCGTCGAGACGCCGAGGGTCGCGGATGATGGCGTGCCCGGCATCTCGATGATCGACGTATCATTCACCTACCCAGGCGCCAAGCATCCAGCGGTGCACGGGATCACCCTACGGATCGAGCCGGGTGAGGCGGTGGTGGTCGTGGGCGACAACGGCGCCGGCAAGACAACACTGGCGAAACTGCTGTGCCGGCTGTATACCCCGTCGGAGGGCCAGATCCTCTGGGGCGGCCGCGACTACGGATCGATCGATCTGGATGTATTCCGTCGCGCGGTGGCGGTTGTTTTCCAGGATTTCGCCCGCTTTCCCGCGACGCTGCGGGAGAATATTGGGTTCGGAGACCTCAGCGCGCTCGACAACGACGAAGCCGTGCTCAATGCGGCGTCAAAGTGTGGACTGACCGACCTTGTCGCGTCCTTGTCAGAGCGTCTCGACACGCCCTTGAGCAAGCAGTTGGAGGATGGGACTGAACTCTCAGGGGGGCAGTGGCAGCGGGTAGCGATCGCGCGGGCGCTCATGCGGCCAACCGCGACACTCGTCATCCTGGATGAGCCAACAGCGGCGCTCGATCCCCAGACAGAGTTCGAAGCCCTGGGCGTGTTTCGCGCGTTGGCGCGGGAGAAGACGGCGTTGATCATCAGCCACCGGCTGGCGCTTGCCCGCATCGCGAGTAAGATCATCGTCATGGAGCGAGGGACGATCATCGAACAAGGGACACACGACGAGCTGATGCGGGCTGGCGGACGCTACTCGGCGATGTTCACTCGTCAGGCAAGTAGCTACCTTGACGCTGAGCACTCGCGGTAAACAACCAAGGGGCCAACCTGACGGAACATTTATCGTCCTAACCCACCACCGGGAGAGGGACAGCACGCGTCCTAATTCTTGCTCACAGGCGCTTTGACAGGCATTTTGGAGGATGAACTAGTGATTAGCCCTACGTCTACGTCCGCTGCCATGCCTAAGACGACCCGCGCCATCGTCGTCCGCTGCCATGCCTAAGACGACCCGCGCCATCGTCGTCCACGAACTCCGTAAGCAGATCCCGGCGCTTGTGTCCCTGGGCGCCCTGATCGTGTTCGCCGCCACGGTGAACATCATCACGCCCTTACTGTTCAAGGCCCTGGTTGACGGCGCTATTCCCGCGAAAGACCTGGGACAGGTTCTATGGCTGCTGGTTGGAATGGTGTCAGCTTCTCTGCTTGGAATTGTGCTCTCGGCCCTTCAGAATTATCAGCGTGCCAAGGTCGGCGAGGCCGTTACTCAGGGCCTGCGCCAGAGCTTATTCGATCACGCCATTCGCGTGCGTCTAAGCGCTCTTGAAAAGCTCAAGGTCGGGGAGATTGTTCACAGAATTAAATTGTCGTGTGGCGAGTGGACTTGTCCTCATGACCGGATACTGTTGGTAAATCCTTTCGCGGGGCCTATTCCAGGGGATAGCCGACACAGAGTCAGGCGTAGGCTCAGCAGACGAAGCGGGTCAAAAGCGCATTTACCAACAGTATCATGACCGTGGCTCTTCCGCAGGTTCCGTGAATCGGATGGAACACCCGGCGACGGAGGGTCCACGCACGGACGTGAGTACCCGCCCCGGAAGGCCGCCGCCCCCTTTGTTGAAGGGACGGCCCCACCGGTTTCACGGAACCTGCGGAAGAGCCATGACCGTTGACGTTTTTGGGGCACCGATATCCCACCTTAGGTACCGATATCCCACCTTAGGTAAGTTCCAGCATGAAGAATTACCGCTCTGGACTGTGAAAATTGGGCGCGTCTTACCCTAAACCGTTCACCTCTACGTATCTATCTCTCCATTTGTTTCATGGTGGCTGCTGAAGGTGATCGCCCCAAAAACGTCAACGGACATGAGGACAAGTCCATGGCGAGGTTGGTTCGCTCTATGTATCTGATCAATTGCTACCTGTGCTTTCCAACGTCGTCATCTTCGCGGGTAGCGCTGTTGCTATGGTGGTGCTCAATTGGCGGCTGGCGCTGGTCGTTTTACTGGCCTCACCACTGTCTTATCTGCTCATACGCCGTATCAGGGCTTTTGTCCTGCGGTTAAACGTGGAGCTCTTCAGGATCATTGAAAATGGAAGCGGCTACCTGCACGAAGCCTTCTCCGGCATCCGCACGATCCGTGCGTTCAATGGGGAAGAACACGAGCGAGAGCACTGGGCGGGCTGGCTCAGGGAGTATTGGCGCATCAAGGCGAAGACCACGGCTTTACATTATCTGGTCCTCAGCCTGCCCACTGATTTGATCAATAATCTGGCCATTGGCATCGTCTACGCCTATGGGGCTTACGAGATCATCAACGGTCGTTTGAGCATTGGCTCATTGATCGCGTTCACGATCTACCTCCCAAGAGTATACCTATCGTCAAAAGCGATCTTAGACGCTCATGTCGGCGCGGCGGCGGCACGGGCAGCCGCGGGGCAGATCGATGACCTGTTCGAGCTGGAGCCGGAATGTTCAGGCGCGCAAGAATTGCCAACGATGAACACGCGCGGTGTCGATGTTTCCTTCGACAATGTCACGTTTCATTACGGGCGAGATAACTTCGGGCTGGCGGACGTTTCCTTTCATGTTCATCCGGGCGAATTCCTGGGGATCGTCGGCCCGACTGGCGGGGGTAAGAGTACTATCATCGACCTGTTATTAGGCTTTTATACGCCTCTTGTGGGGCGCATCTGCATTGAGGGCGTAGACATTCGGGAGCTACGCCTGGACGCGCTCCGCCAATCAACCGGCGTTGTGTCCCAGGATGTCTTCTTATGGGACGCGAGCGTGCTGGACAATATCGTCTACCCGGATCAGATCCCGCTTGAGCGGGTCAAGGAAGCGGCGAGAATGGCCCAGATAGAGGAGTTCATCGAGAGCTTGCCCGATAAGTATGAAACCGTCGTAGGCGAGCGGGGATTGTCGTTGTCGGGTGGGGAGCGTCAGCGTTTAGCCATCTGCCGGGCGTTGCTGAAAAATCCCAGGCTCTTGCTCTTCGACGAAGCCACGTCCAGTTTGGATGCTATCACTGAGGTGCATATCAGGGACGCTATTGATAAGGCGCGCGCCGGACGCACCACCATAGTTGTCGCGCATCGCCTCGCCACGGTGATGCATGCCGATAGGATCCTCGTCCTAGATCGAGGACGGGTAGTGGAGATGGGAACGCCCGCCGAGCTCATCGCCAGCCGCGGTCGGTTCTACCAGCTGTATGAGGCGCAGAGTCTATATGTCATGGATCAAACGTAATTGACAATGACAGGCCACTAGCAGCCGGCAGCTACCATCGAGGCTACGCGACTACGCTATCTCGAACTCCCCTTCCAAGCCCTCCGCTGAATTCGGGCCGACCCAGACCTTGAACGCGCCCGGTTCCACCACGTAGCGCATATCCAATCCGACGAAGCCCAACTGCCGCGCGGGTACCTCGAAACGCACGACCTGCTCTTCTCCCGGTTGCAACGTCAGCCGTTGGAAGCCCTTCAGCTCTTTGACCGGGCGGGTGATGCTGCCGACCAGGTCTCGCACATAGAGCTGCGCGACCTCATCGCCCCGTCGCGCCCCGGTGTTCCGTACAACAGCGCTGACGACCAGCGCGCCGTCGCGGCCGACGGTCGGCGTCTCTACCTTCAGGTCGCGATAGCCAAAGGTCGTGTAACTACGCCCGTAGCCGAAGGGAAAGAGGGGCGTGTTCGGCTCGTCCAGGTAGGTAGACTTATACGCCTCCTCGAACTGCCTGGTACCGCCGCCCTCCGGCGGCCGGCCGGTGTTCTTATGGGCGTAGTAGATGGGTATCTGTCCCTCCGTTCGCGGGAAGCTGGCCGTCAATTTGCCGGACGGATTGGCCGCGCCAAATAGGATGTCGGCGACCGCGCGCCCGGCGCGGACACCGCCATGCCATGCGGCCAACAGCGCGCCTACTTGCGCGGCCAGGCGCGGGATAACCAGGGGACGCCCGCTCATCAACACGCCGACGAGGGGCGTGCCAGTGGCCGCGACCGCGTCCACCAGCTCCTGCTGGCGGCCCGGCAGGCCCAGATGAGACCGCGAATGCGCTTCGCCGCTCATCGCTTCACTCTCGCCCAGCACGAGGACCACCACATCGGCCGCCCGCGCCGCCGCCACCGCCGCGCCGATGTCCGCGGGCCCATCGCCCGCGATGGGGCAGCCCCGCGTATAGGTCAGCCTGCCGTGATCGCCCAGGTGGGAACGCATCCCTTCGCGCACGCTTTCGACGTCCTCGGGCCGGCCAAGGGCCGCCCATGTGCCGAGGAGGTCCTGCCGATTATCGGCCAGGGGACCAATGAGGGCGATGCTCCGGTCGCCGGGCGACAGCGGCAGCAGTTCCTCCTCGTTCTTGAGCAACACCATCGACTCTCGCGCCACCCGCAGCGCCAGGTCGCGGAAGTCGTCGCGCCCGACGATGCCCGCGGCGAGCGTTTCATCCGTGTAGGGCTGCTCGAATAGTCCAAGCCGCATCTTCAGACGCAGCACCCGCCGCACCGCCTCATCGACCAGCGATACGGGCACGGCGCCCTCTGCCACCAGCGCGTCGAGATAGCCCGCGTACGCGTCGCTCACCATGTCCATGTCCAGGCCCGCCCGCATGCTCAGGCGCGCGGCGTCCTTCAGATCGGCGGCGAGGCCATGCGGGATCAACTCGCGCATGGCCTCGTAGTCGCTGAGCGTCACGCCGGGCCACCGCCACTCCTCGCGCAGCACCGTGCGCAGGATGAAGGGATTGGCCGTCGCGGGCACACCGGCGATCTCGTTGAACGAACTCATCACGCTGCCCGCGCCGGCCTCGAACGCGGCCTCGAACGGCGGCAGGTACACCTCGCGCAAGGTCCGCTCGGAGATGTCGACCGTGTTGTAGTCGCGCCCGGCCTCCGCCGCCCCGTAGGCCACGTAGTGCTTGGGGCAGGCCGCGATACGCCGGCCGCTCGCGAGATCTCCGGCCTGGAAGCCACGGACCCGCGCCCGCGCCAAGGCCATGCCCAGGAACGGGTCCTCGCCCGCGCCCTCGGCGATCCGGCCCCAGCGCGGGTCGCGGCAGATGTCCACCATCGGCGCGAATATCCAGTGGGTGCCGGCCGCCGACGCCTCTTCGGCCGCCACGCGCGCCGCCCGCTCCAGCAACGGAGGGTCCCAGGTGCAAGACTCGGCCAGTGGGATCGGGAAGATCGTCCGGTAGCCGTGGACGACGTCGTTACCCACGATCAGCGGGATGCCCAGGCGCGACTCCTCGACGGCGATCTGCTGGTACCTGTTGATGCGGGGCAGGTCGTGGAAGGATAGGATGGATCCTATCCGGCCATCCTTGAGCCTGGCGTCCAGGTCCGGCGTCATGTCGGGTGTGATCTGCACCAGTTGGCCCACCTTCTCGGCCAGGGTCATCCGCGCGAGCAGTCCCTCGACACGAGCGTCGATCTCCATGTCTATATCGTTGTAGCGCGGCCCATCCTCCACCATGCTATCCCTCCCCTCCATGCTATGCTCTCAGTATGGCATCCCTGCGCAGCCGCCCCCTACTATAATAGAGGAACAATAGAGGAACGTATGATTACACTCGAAGACAAGCGGATTCTCATCGATGGCAAACCCCGGATCATTATAGCCGGCGAAGTCCACTACTTCCGCCTCGAGCGCGCGGACTGGCAGGACCGCCTCACCAAGCTGAAAGACGCGGGGTGCAACTGCGTCGCCTCCTACGTGCCCTGGCTCTGCCACGAGTTTGTTGAAGGCCAGATAGATCTGGATGGTAGGACGCGGCCTGAGTTGGACCTGGGCGCGTTCATCGATCTGTGTAAGCAAAACGGCCTCTATTTCTTCGTCCGGCCCGGCCCCTTTATCATGGCCGAGATGAAGAATGAGGGCCTGCCTTATTGGGTCTATACGAAACACCCAGACATCATCCCCGTGACTTGGGACGGTCGGCCGGTCCCCACGCGAACCCTCGACTACCTGGCCCCCGGCTTTCTTGAGGAGGTACATCATTGGTATGGGGCCGTGATACCCGTTATCGCACCCCGCCTCCACACCAACGGCGGCAATATCATCGCCGTTCAGCTCGACAACGAGATAGGGATGCTCTCGTGGATAAGCAACGCGCCCGATCTGACCGACGGCGTCCTGTCCGACTTCGCGGGCTGGCTGTCGCGGCGCTACGACGACGCGACGCTGAAGACACGCTATCCCTTCGCCTTCGATAATCCCCAGGTTCGCGCCGCCGCCATCCGCTCGCCCAGGGAGGAGTACGCGGCGCGGTTGATGCGCGATCTGGGGCGCTTCATGCGCGACCGCTACGCCCGCTATGTCGCGACGCTGCGCGGTTACGCCGAGGAGTGTGGGATCACAGGCGTGCCGTTCGTGATCAACATCCACGGCACCGACCAGGGCCGCGGCCTCACCTTCCCCATCGGTATCAGCCAGTTGTACGAGGCCTACACGCAGGCCCTGGGCTACGTGGCCGGCTCGGACCACTATCTCGGCGAGTTGGGCCGGCATAACTTCCAAGACCTCTATCTCATCAATGCCTTTATGGACGCCGTCAACAATCCCGACCAACCGCTCATGTCGGTGGAGTTTGAAGTCGGGAGCGGGGACTACAGCGGCAGCTATGGCGACCGCAACAGCCCGTCCGCGGCGGATTTCAAGACGCGTATGTGCATCGCGCAGGGCAATCGGTTACTGAGCTATTACCTGTTCACCGGCGGCGTCAACTACATCCTGGACGCGCCCGTGCATGACGGCAACGACCGCATCGCTTTCACCGGCGAGCGGCACGGCGTCGCGGCTCCGGTCAACCCGGAAGGGGCGCTCGATGACACCTACCCGCGCATGGCCCGCGTCGTCACGTCGCTCATGGCCGTGGGGGACAAGCTCGCGGCCATGAGGGAGGAGCACGATCCGGTAGTGGTGGCCTTTCTACCCGATTATTTCATGACCGAATATGCCTACCCTGGCAGTGTCAGCATGCGAGCGATCGTGGCCGACCTCGAGGCGCGCCGTGGCGAGGACGCCTGGGCTGTTGTCGTGCGGTCTATGCTGCTCGGCTCGTACCGCTTCGGCGCGGTGGACGTTCAGAACAGCCCGCTCGATCCGCGCACGACCCCGGCGCTAGTGGTAGCGTCCGCCCGTTATATGGACCGCGGTGTGCAGCAAAAGCTCGTCGACTATGTGACGGCGGGCGGCGGTATGCTGCTGTACGGAGAGGCGCCGCTGTTCGACATGGACGCGGAGCCCTGCGCCATCCTGATCGACGCGCTGGGCCTCACGCCCGCGGGGGCGCGACGGGCCGAAGACTTCTACTATCTATCGCTGACCACCCAGGGGTGGGCGGCGCCACGTCCTGAGGTGCGCGCGCGCTTTGCCCAGGGCTTCGAAGCGGCGACGGGGGAGGTTCTCCTGCGCGTCACGGGCACGGGAGAGGCGTGTGGCTTCGACATGACGGTGGGTAGGGGCCGGGCGATCGTCATTACAACGACGTTCACGGCCGACGTTTCCTTTTTTAAGACCGCGCTGGAGAAGCTGGGCGCCAAGGCGGCGCTTAGTCACGACTGCCCCCGGGACGGCATCTTCATGACCTCGTCGGCGTCCCCGGATGGCGAAAGATTTCTCCATATCCTGAACCTCGATGAGTTCGACAAAGACGTGCATCTGGCCGAGAACGGGAATGGCCTGCTGGATGGACGCGCCCTCGCGCTACGTGCCAGAGAAGGGCTGATGCTGCCGTTGAACGTCACGTTCGGCGACGTGCGCATCGTCTACGCGACCGCCGAGATCGCGCGGGTTATGGAGGGCGGCATCGAATGGCGACTCACCCAGGAGCGGGATGTGATCGCCCTCGAGACCGGCCGGCGCATCGCCCCGAGCGCGGACTACACGGTGGAAAGCCGAGGCAACATGACGCTCATCACGTCGCGGAAGCACGCGGCGCTGGCTGATAGGTTGACGGTGCGGTGGGACTAGAGGCAATAGCCTCGCAGCCATCCAGCCAGCATTCCTTTCCCAACAATAAGGCGTCACTCTCAGCGCTGCTGGTGTTGGAACGGCCGAGGAACGTACCAATTCCACCGACACGGAGACGACCTATATTGGGGTTCCACAACCATTGGAACGAAAAGTCGGGATAAGCCTTTAAGCTACGGGTCGGCGTAACCGTGTTTCTCCCACTCGCGGGCTTTGTGCTTGGCCGCCTCGCGATTGTGGGCGATGTACACCTCCAGACTGCGCAACGACGTGTGCCTGCTGAAGCGCTTGAGCTCGACCTCGGTGTAGCCCTTGGCGGCGCGGGCGGTAATGGCCGTGTGGCGTAACTGGTGTAAGTCCCAATCGGGCGTGTACCGTTTCCAGAGGGTGTCGGCCTGGCGATAGGAGAGCCGCGCATAGCCCTCCGCCGTGAGATCGGCCTGGCGCGGGTTCTGGGCTCGCCACGCCGTGACGAAGAGCGGACCGTGGGTCGGCTCGCCGCGCTCCTTCAGGTAGGCGTCGAGGTACCCCGACACGCGGCGGGAGAAGAACATCTCGTGCGGACGGTCGCCCTTGCCGTGGATGCGGACGCACCGCTCCATCCAGTCAATATCATCCACGTCGATGGTGAGGGCCTCGCGGCAGCGCAGAGCACCGTCGTAGATCAGCCAGAACAGGGCGCGATCGCGCGTGTCGTGGATGGTACGCAGTCTCGCCTCGACCTGCTCCGGGTCCAGGGCGCGTGGTTCGCCCCGCACCTGCGGCCGGTACTCCAAGCCCATCAAGGGATCGTCCGCTAGCCAGCCTTGTGTCGTGCACCAGCGCGCGAAGCTGCGCAGCGCGGCGTAGCGGCGGTTGAAGGTGCTCGCCGAGGACGACGGCGCCGGCGCGGGCCAAGGCCCACACGTTCGGGGGCACGGACACATACGACAAGGGCCGTGGCGTGTGCCCCTCCGGCGCGGCTGCTGGCGTGGCGGTGCTGTCGCGTTCAGGTGCTGCCACGTCGGTTATGTCATGTGCGGTCGCCACCACATCGGTTGTGTCGTGTTCCACAGCACGCCCCCTTCATGGGTCGATAGGCCAGACACCCTCACTATAGACGAGCCGACGTTCTTCACGGCGTGTGTCCAGGCGCGCGAGCTGGGCCGGGAGCCCATCGAGCGCCTGTGTTATGTCGATAAGGTCCCTACCCCTGATAGAGACAAACACGCCGTCGGCCTTGAGTTGGAGCGTGGCCGGCGCCGCACGCTCCCCGCCCCCGATCCCGAGGACGGCGGCGAGGGCCGGGGCGATGCCGGCCGGAGCTGTCGCGGGGACGACGAGCCGGGCCAGGGGCAGGGGCGGGCCGGACGTGGCCAGCAGGAGCACGCCCGAGGGGTGCTGTTCCTCGCCGCGCACGGGCAGGAAGGCGTGGCGCTCGACCGCGATGCCGGCAGCGTGCAACACGTCGGCGAGCGCGTCTGGTAGCCTGATCCGTTGTAACGGTTATAGATGTCACGGGGCCGCTGTGGCCCTCGGTGTCATCCTTGTGTCGGCTACCCCTATCCATCGCCCGCGCCATGCTCCCGTTGAACTTTGTCCTTGAGCCAAGCAAGGTCAGCTTCCAAAATGCGCAGCACCGTTGTCGCATCGGCAGCGAGGTGACGAGACTCACCGTCACGACCCTCACGGAGTTGGATGATGCGGAGGTCGCGGAGGCTAACCTGACCCGGATCGACGGCTAATGAGACAGCGTCTGCCGCCGTCCCCACTTGGGGGGCTAGTGCCGGTTTAACCGGCAGCGTGGGTACGAGAGAGGATGCGGTTACTGGGGGCGGGCCTTGCCGATAGAGAGCGTGCCCGTCCTGCTGATCGACGTGGCCATTGTCAGCCACCTGTGCCGGTTTAACCGGCACGTTCACCCTGTCGTCTTGCCCCTCGATCTCGTGTGAGGGGGCGCTCGGCGCGGGGTCGGCTGCCGGTTTAACCGGCATGCGACGCTCCGGGACTGCCGCTTGCACGTCCTTGACCTTGACCCGCTCGCCCTGTGCGACCCGCGCCAACAGGGCCGCTCGCGCGTCCTCATCGGCCAACTCGGCAAGTTCAAGAGCAACCGTTGGACCAAGCGTGCCACTTTGTACGGCCGCAGCGATACGCGGGTCCCGCACAATCTTGAGCTTGTCGTCCACGTAGCTATGATTCTTGCCCAGGCGCTCGGAGAGGGCGCGCGCGGAGAGATCGAACACCTCCATCAGCTGCTGAAGGGCATGGCCCAGGTCCACGGGGCTCAGATCCACGCGGAACACGTTTTCGACCAGGGCCAGTTCCCGTAGCTGCCGATCGTTCAGGTCGCGCACCACGCAGGGCACCGTCTCGAGATCGGCGATCCGCGCGGCCCGCCAGCGGCGCTCCCCGGCCGCGATTTGATACATGTTCTCCTCGCCCGGTGTCTGTCGCACGAGCAGGGGTTGGAGGACGCCATGCGCGCGGATTGACGCGGCCAACTCATCGAGCGCAGCGGCGTCGAACCCTTCTTCTGAGCGGGGCTGAAAGGGGTTGGGAGAGAGGCGCGTGACAGGGATTTGCTGGGCGTTCGCCAGGTCGGTCACGCCGTCGGGAAGAGATGAGCGGAGATAACTACGGAACATGGAACGGCGACCGTCCCTATCCACGCGATCCATGCGCCACCTCCGTTTCTGTCTCCTTCTCGGTCGACGCCGTCGTCCAACGCGCGAGCAGGTCGTCGGCAATAGCCAGGTAGGCTTGCGCCGCGGCGTCCCGCTCGGCGTAGTCCAGGATGGAGCGGCCAGCCTGCATCGCCTCGTTCACGCGGGTCGAGCGTCGGACCTCGCCCAGGATCGGGATGTCCGGGCCGAAGGCGGCACGCACGTCCTCGACGACCTCGCGGCTATGGCGATTGCGCATATCGACCATGGTCAGGATGATGCCGCCGACGACAAGCCGGGGGTTCAACTTCTCGCGGCGCATCTCGCGCACGGTGTCGAGCAGACCCTTAATGCCGATGGCGGCCATGTACTCGGGTACGACAGGGATCAGCACGACGTCGGCGGCGGTCAGGGCGTTGACCACGAGGATACCCAGGCTCGGAGGGCAGTCGATCAGAATGATGTCGTAGCGGGCGGCCGCTGGGGCCAGGGCCTCGGCGAGGACGTACTCGCGCCGGCGCACGTTCGCCAGGACATGCTCGGCGCTGGCCAGGCCCTTGCTGTTCGGGAGCAAATCGAGGTTTGGCCCCAGCGCCGTGACGTATTCATCCAGCGGGGCGGCCTCACGGGCAGCGATATAGTGCTGCAGAACGTCGGCGACGCTCGCGGCCGGCTCATGCACGCCAGCGGTGATGCTCAGACTCGCATCCTGGGGGTCCAGGTCCACCAGCAAGACGCGCTGCCCGCGCCGAGCCAACGCGCTCCCCAGGCTCGAGGTAGAAACCGTCTTGCCCACTCCGCCTTTTTCGTTGACAATCGCGACGATTATACTCATGTTCTATGTTCCTTGTGTCGTGGTGTCGCTACTCCCGGTGTCGTGCGCAGTCTCGTCCGTGGCTTTCGGTTTCCGACCCCTATAACCACCGCGCTTGCCCAGACGTTCCCGCCGGTACGTCTCGATGGCCTCTAGTGTCACCATGTTGAGCCGTGGGTTGATCGGGATGTAGTCCAGGGTCCCGCGGACAATCGCATCTTTGACTGCTCCAGGAGTGATTCCCAGGAGATGGGCAGCTTCGGATGTCGTGAATAAGGTGCGTTGCTCTCCCTCGGCCATACGTGTCCTCCCCAAACGATCTCTCCGTATCGTACCGCCTTGGGCAGTGAGGAGGATGGCGCTCACGGACATAGGGTCGGTGAGCACGGTCAATCGACATGCTGGTGTCGGCGACGCGTGCCGTACGCGTACGATACGATCCCGGCCGTGGCCGCCGATGGGGACGCCTCTGCTGCATGACTGGGCCATGAGTGGTTCCTTACTCGTCGTTTGTTTGAGGCCTATCACCACCTCTACGATCGATGGCGGGGGCGCGGGAGCTATAGCTCCCGCGCCCCCCCCACTGTCCCGCGTTCCCCCCTGTCGTCACGCGGCCTGTCGCCCAGTGTCGTTCTCGTCGGTCGCGTCGCGTGTCGCGTGTCGCGCTGGCGGAACAGACCATCTGACGCAGATAGGCGTCCTCCTGCCGGCCAGTGACCAGACGTGCCGCGATCACGGCGACGCCATGCAGGACCGTTGAATGGTCCCGGTGGCCGCGCAGCCGGCCGATCCGCGTGCAGGAGAACGCGACGGTTCGGGTGGGGAGGGGCCAGGTCAGCCGCGTGCGCATGAGCCACATCGCGACCTGGCGGGCCTCGGCGATCTCGGCGACCCGACAGGGGGAGGTGAGGTGCGCCGGCGTCAGCGTGTAGCCGTCGGCGTCAGCGTGTAACCCACGGCCTGTGAATTGTCGGTGACCACGCATCCTGGGAGCGCGGGCTTCCAGCCCGCTCCCTGCGCCAGCGCGCTGCCCGGTTGTCGGCGTGACGTGCGCCGGCGACCACGGGGCGGGCTGGAAGCCCGCGCTCCCAGGACAATTCACAGACCCTGGCGTGTAACCGTCGGCGAGCTGCGCGCGTTGCAGGCGCTGGAGGGCCGCGCGCTGGCCCGCGTCCAGGCTAGGAGGCTGCATCGTCGGAGCCCTCATCGGCGTAGGGACCTAACGCCTCTAAGCCCTCGTCCATGTGGCGGACGCGCGCCCGCTCGGCGTCGTGCAGGGCCTCGAAGGCGGCGGCGAGCAGCACGCGGTCCCAGGGGCCGATCTCGCGGTCGTCGAGGCCGTCCAGGGCATCGAGGGCGCGCGAGGCCCGCGCGATCAGGGCCTCCGAGTGGGCTTGCTGCGCCCGGAACAGGCGGGCGATCTGGCGGCACGCGGCCGGCGTTGGTGTTATGTCAACGGTCTGCATCGGGTGTCCCTCCTATCAGTCCCCGGCGTCGCCGGCGTCTATGCGCGCGTTGCCCCAGTCGGGCATCCCCAGGACCTCACCTACCGGACGCAAGCCGGCGAGGTCTTGTAGCTCCTGGCTGACCTGGCCCGGCGTGAGCGCGCACAGGGCCTCGATCAGCAAGGCGAAGTTGTGATGGTCGATGGCGGCGAGGTCGCGCAGGTGGGCTCCCTGCGGGGCCTGCGGCTCTAAAGCGGCCCATGCCTCCTTAGCCTGGCGCACCCAGGCGTCACGCGGCTTGACGATGGCCCAGGTCATTGATCGCCCCTCCTTTGCGCGGCGTGATGTTGTGGATGTTGCAGGCGTCGCAGTGGAAGGCGAACGAGCCGGGGTCGATGTCCACGAACTCATCGCCGGCGTAGGACGGCCAGGGCTCGGCGTCGGCGGGGTCGCCGGTGTCGTTGAGGGTGGTGACGCGGCAGGCGCGGCGCTCGTCGTAGAGCACGCGCAGGTCGGCGTTGCCGCAGTAGGGGCAGGTCCAGACGACGCCGGCCTCGGGGGGCGCGGCGAGGGGCTGGCCGCAGCCGGCGCACGGGGCGCCGTCGTCCGGGTCGCCGGCGTGGATGGGCGCCACGTCGGCGGCGCAGCCCTGGCCGTCGTGTGCGTGGGCCAGGCCGTCGGCGGCGCGGTCATAGTCGCCGTCGACGCACAGCAGGCAAAGGGGATGCCCGTGCAGCGTGTAGCCGATAAGGGTCATGATACGTCCTCCTCTAAGAGGGCCGGCCACCCTGGGTGGTAGCCAGCCCTCTCGCTCGACCTGCTAGTACTCCTCGGGCAAAAGCAGGGTGGTGGCGGCACGATAGCCGTGCTCGTCGGCGGCCTCAGTGATAATCCAGATTGTGACGCTCTGCGCGATGGGGTAGGCGCTCAGGAGGCGGGAGCCATCGCGGAGGGCCTGGGCATTGGCCGCGCGGTCATGGGCGTCGAGGTCGCCCCAATCGCCGCTCGCGTGGCGGCGCAGGAGGGTGGAGGGGGAGGTGTCGGCGGCGGCGAGGGCGGCGAGGGCGCCGGGGGTGGCGACGATCTGGCCCAACTGGTCTACGATCAGCACAATCATCGGTCTATACTCCATCGGCTACGGGGGAGGGCTGGCGGGGAGGCCAGCCCTCGGCGGGCGCGACGCGCGCTACCAGGCGTACCAGGGGACGGGCAGGGGGAGCGGGGCAGAGATGGGCGCGGGGGCGGCGTCCTCGGTCATGGCGTGCTGGTAGGCGGCGTGGTAGGCACTCAGGCGGGAGATGGCGCTATCCACGAGATGGAGCAGGGCGGTATCGTCCAGGCCGTCCAGGGAGGTGACAACCTCAGTGCTGCCGATGGGGGAACAGGGGCGGAAGGTGACGGTGACGGACACATCGCCGTCGTCGAGCGTGACGATGGAGCGGGGCGGTATACTGGGGAGGCTGGCCGCGACGTGGGGAGCGGGAATGGCCTGAGGGGTCATGTCTGTGTATCCTTTCCGTGGTCCGGTTGTCAGTGGGCGGGGGCCTTATTCCCCCGCCCACTTTTGTCTTTAGAGGCCGAAGGCGTCGAGCAAGGCGGCGGCGCCAGCGGAGCGGGTGAGCGCGGGAGCGGGCGGCGGCGGCGTGGCACGCACGCGTTTGGGGGTAATGGCCCGATAGCCCTGCTCCACCATGAGGGCGAGCGCGAGCGCCCAGCAACGCATCCCCTTTTGACCGGCTTCGCAACTGCATTCAAGGCGCAGCGCGTTGATGGTGTGGATGTGGCCGGGGCGGGTGCGGCTGTCGATCTCGAAGGTGTAGGCGCCGGTCCTACGGATGGTGGCCGTGCGGGCGCTGGCCTTGCTCTGTCTCCGTCGTTCGTGCCGTGTCATGTCGTGAAGCTCCTTATTAGCCTCGTCGTCCGTGGGAACTCTCCGCTCCTCACACTCTAATCATACATTCTACGTAGCATGTTTGTCAAGGGGTAAAATGGGAGGGGTGCTTTTACGATGGTGCTTAATCCTGCTTTCCATGCCTCTGCTTTGCTGCCGGTACAACCCCATTAAAGTGTGGAGCGGGGCGAGGATGACAAAGACGGGCCGCATGAGGGATGCTATCGGTAGCCGTGTCCGATCCACACGGCGAGGAGAGCGGCACCCATGGACCCGTCCACGGTATTTTGCGCTACGGAGACCTGTCCCGACAAGGGGCGGGTCGGCGCGGGCAACATCGGCATCCACAGCCAGAAGAAACGGCGCTACCGCTGTAAGACCTGCGGTGACACCTTCAGCGCGACGACAGGGACGCCCTACTATCGGTTGCACAAGGAGGCGTGGCTGATGACGGCCGTTCTGACCCTGCTTGCGCACGGCTGCCCGCCCCAAGCTATTGTGGCGGCGTTCGGGCTCGACGAGCGCACGGTGACGGCGTGGCTGCACCAGGCGGGCGCTCATTGCGCTGCACTGCACGGCCACCTGGTCGAGACTGCGGAGGTAGACGCGGGCCCGGTGCAAGCGGACGAGATCCGCGTCAAGGTGCGGGGCGGGGTCGTGTGGCAGGCCATGGCCGTGGCCCTGCCCTCGCGCCTCTGGCTCGGTGGGGTGGTCTCCCCGACGCGCGACGGCGCGCTGGTGACGCGGGTGCTGGAACGGGTGCGCGCCTGTGCCGCCAGCCAGGCCATCCTCCTGTGTGTCGACGGCTTCGTGGCCTACGTCGGTGCGGCGCGCTCCGTCTTCCGGGAGCCCGTCTACACAGGCAAGCGCGGGCGTCCCCGCTTGGCGTTGCCAGAGGGCTTCCTGCTGGCCCAAGTGGTCAAGAGCCACAAGGGACGCCGGCTGGCGGAGGTGACGCGGCGGGTGGTTGTCGGCACGGAGGAGGCGGTCGCGCGCGTCATCCTGGCGACACGCGGCGGCGCGCAGATCAACACCGCCTACATTGAACGCTTGAACGCGACCTTCCGTGCCCACCTCGCTCCCTTGGTGCGGCGGGGACGTGGCCTCGCGCACGGGACGGCCCTCGTGGAGAGCGGCATGTGGCTCGTCGGCTGCGCGTATAACTTCTGCTGGGCGCATGAGAGCCTCCGGCTACGGGCCATCGGCGGCTACAAGTGGCAAGAGCGCACGCCGGCGATGGCGGCGGGCTTGACCAACCACGCGTGGACGCTCGACGAGGTGCTGCGCTACCCCGTCCCACCCCGTGAGCGGACAGTCACAGCGAAACCGCGCCGCGGCCGGACACGCGATCATGGCCGTCTCCTCCCCTTCCCAGCGCGCCCCGCGCCACCGACAGGGAGGGCCGCATGAGCACACTTCCGTGTGGTGGTACCTTGCTGCCTTTAGAGCAAGTGTAAGCGGTTATTAGCTCGTTCTTTGAGTTCTATCCGACTGCCGGGCGCGTTTCGCCGTCGGCTGCCGCGCTGCAGGGCACGCCCGTGCGCCGCGTCCGGGTGTGATAGGCCCCCGTGGCGGCGGGGTCCGGGGTCCGGGGTCCGGGGCGCTGGCCGGCGTGCGCACAGGCGCGGTGCAGCAGTCCCTCACGGGCGTCGTCGTGGCCGTGGCGGCCGTGGGTGTCTCCTGGGGCGTATAGCGGCCCCTGGGGGCCGGAGGCGGGCGTGAGGGGGCGTGAGGGGGCGTGGGCGTCCTGTGCCCCCGTGGTCCTGGCGGGACTCCTGGCGGCCCTGGGGCGCGGCGGGGCACGGCTAGCAGGGCGACGCGGCCGGGAGCCACTACAGGGCGGGGCTGTAAGACGTCAAAGTGCCTGCGCCGAACTCACGCGTCGGGGGACCCGAAACGTCAGAGTGCGTGCGCCAGAAACGTCAGCGTGCGTGCGCCGATCCGTCCGGAGCGTCAAAGTGCGTGCGCCGATCCACGCGGAAGGGGTGCGTGTGGATCGGGGTCAACGGCGTTCCCGGGGAGGGTCACGTGAGGGTGACAGAGGAGACGTTGCCCTGGCGAGAGGGCGTGTGCTGCGGATTGGCGCAGGCACTGTGATGTGTCCGGCGCAGGCACTCTGACGTTCGGCGCAGGCACTCTGACGCCTTACTGTAAGAATGCACATAAGATGCGCCGGACCCACACCTGAATCGGCACCGTGTCGCACATAACCTGCGCCGCTTATCGCACAGAAGATGCGCTGATCCTCACATTGTCGCGCATAAGGTGCGCCGATCCGTGCACGACGGGGGTGCCCGTGGGGGTGGGCTCAGGGGACGGGCGAGGCCTCACTCAGGTGTGGTGCAGCCCCAGCGAGGGGAAGCGGGGGCAGGCGGTGGCTGATCGGCGCACCTTCTGTGCGACGACGGGCGCAGGTTATATGCGACATGGCGCATCTTATGTGAAATCTTACATCGGTGGCCATAGCTCCTCTTTGTATGGGGCGTGGATCGTCACCGCGACGCGAGACAGGTAGGTGCAGATCTCATGCCGGCGCGCCGTGGCGGTGGCCAGGGTGACGAGCTGCGCCCGGTGCCGGCGCTGTCTCACGCCTCGTCACAACTTCAGGGCTCTCCCCGCGAGTTGGTGAAGCAATTGAGCGTCATTTACCCGTGCGGAAAAGGTCAGATTTCGGAGGCCGGCAGAGTCGCCGCCGGGAAGGTTATTCTAGGGCTATTCACCCCCAGCTACGGCCGATTCTGTTTCACCAAGTGGCGGGGAGAGCCCAGTTCTCTCGGCTAGCTGTAAGGCGTCAGATTAAGTGAGCGGGTTTCACCCGTACAGCGGCGTGGAACGTCAGATTAACTGAGCGGGAAACGTCAGATTAGGTGAGCCGATCCGCGTGTTGCGTCAGATTAGGTGAGCCGATCCGCGCGCAGCGTGTCCGCGCTCCTCGCGTCCGTGGCGTCCCCCCTGAGGGGACTTTTGAGTGTAGATACGACGGGGAGGAGGGCCGGGAGGAGGGCTCCGAACGGGTTGGCTCACGTAATGTGACGCAACTGGCTCACGTAAAGTGACGTTTGGCTCACGTAATGTGACGCCTTACCAGCGATCCGCATAACTCGCTCCCGCGCGGGAGGTGTCGTGCTATCGTGGTGTCAACCAACAAGTCGTCGTAGGGAGGACGGCTCCGAGGGCGAGGGTGGTGGGGATGGGCCGGTTGTATGTGGGCACGGGGACGCGCTACCAGTGGGACGGGCGCACGTGTGTGGTGGTGCAGGTGCTGCGAGACGGGCAGCTGCTGGTGGAGGACCAGCCGGGCGGGGGCCAGGCGGTGGTGACACGGGCGGAGCTGACGGCGGCGTGGGACAGGGGGGCGGTGCGCTTCGAGGTGCGGGGGCCGGGGGCGCGCGCTGAAGGAGAGGGGACGCTGCCGACGGGGTACACGATCGCGGATTTCCACCTGCTGCCGGAGAGGGAGCGGGCGGAGGCATGGCGGCGCTACACGCTGATCCGGCCCCTGTTGACGTGGCCGGCGGGGGCGCGGACGCGGCGGGCGATCGAGGAGTATCTGTCCACGGTGTCTGGGGCGCGGGCGTCGGGCGGTGGTGAGGGCGCGGCGGCGGGAGAGGGGGGCAGGAGCCGCCCGAGCGTGGAGCGGTACCTACGGGCGTTCGAGGCGAGTGGGGGGGACATCCGGGCGCTGGCGCCGGCCACGACCCGGGGGGACGCGGGAGGGTCGCGGCTGGACGGGGAGCGGGAGGGAATCATCCAGGGGGTGCTGGCGGAGTGTCGGGCGGGGCCGGCGCAGCGGACGGTGCGCGACGTGTACTTCCTGGTGGTAGAGCGGGTGCGGGTGCGCAATCAGGAGCGGCCGCCGGCGGAGCGGATGGCGCCGCCGGGCGTGTCCACGATCGAGCGGCGGGTGCGGGCCAGCGGGGGGGCGGAGGTGCTGCGGCGGCGGCCGGGTCCGGGCGAGCGCCGGGCCGTCGAGGGCGTGCGGCCGGGGCCGCGGGCAATGCGGCCGCTGGAGCGGGTGGAGCTGGACCACACGGTGCTGGACCTGATCGTGGTGGACGAGGAGGACCGGCTGCCGATCGGACGGCCGACGGTGACGCTGGCGCTGGACGTGTACAGCGGGTTGCCGGCGGGGGTGCACGTGGGGTTCGAGCCGGCGGGGTATGGGGCGGCGATGCGGTGCCTGCTGCACGCGATCCTGCCGAAGGAGGACGCACAGGCGCGCTATGGGGCGACGAATCCATGGCCGGTGTACGGGCTGCCGGAGACGCTGGTGGTGGATCGGGCGCCGCATCTGGTGGGCGGGGACCTGGCGGATGCGTGCGGGCAACTGGGCATCCGGCTGGAGCCGTCGCCGGTGAAGCGGCCGTGGTTCAAGGGGGCGATCGAGCGGCAGTTTCGGACGCACAACACGGGGCTGGTGCACGGGCTGCCGGGGACGACGTTCTCAAACATCTTGGCGCGGGGGGAGTACGACGCGGCAGGGCTGGCGTGCATCTCGCTGACGCGGTTCCGGGAGATCCTGCACGTGTACTTGCTGGACGTGTACGGGCAGGAGTGGAACCGGGGGGTGGGGGGCGTGCCGGCGCAGCGGTGGGCGGCGGCGGTGGCGGGGGGCTGGACACCGGCGCTGCACCACGACGCGGCGGAGATGCGCCTGCTGTTGGGGCGGGGGGCGGTGCGGACGATCCAACGGGCGGGGATCGACCACCTGTGCCTGCGGTACCAGAGTGCGGACCTGGACGCGTTGCGGCGCGCGTTGCCGGCAGGGACGCTGGTGGCGTTGAAGTACGACCCGGAGGACCTGGGGGCGCTGCACGTGCAGATCCCGGTGGCACAGCGCGGGGCGGGGCCGGCGTGGCTGCGGGTGCCGGCGCTGCACCAGGAGTACGCGGGAGGCCTGTCGCTGTGGAAGCACCGGGTGATCCAGGGACAGGCGCGGGTGGAGCGGGGGCGGGCGGTGAACGTGGAGGCGCTGGCGGAGGCGAAGGGGCGGATCCAGAAAGTCGTGGAGGAGGAGTTCCGGCGCACGCGGCGAGGACGGCGGCGGGTGGCAGGGGCGCGGTATCTGGGCATAGGCGCGGAGGCGGCGCGGACCGCGCCGGTGCCGCCGGCTACCGACGAGGAGGCGACGGACGCGGAGGTGCGGCGGAAGCTAGAGGAAGCGCTGGCGACGTGGGACATGGAGGCGACGCTGGCGGAGCCGGGATGGGGGGTGACGTACGCGCCGCCACGGAACGAGGAGCAGGAGCGGCGCTGGTAAGGGGAGAGGGCGATGAGCGGGAGGGCGATGGCCGGGGGCGTGAGCCCGGCCCAGCGGCGGCAGATCGAGGGCATCCGGGTGGCGTACCCGCGGTGGCAAGGCATTGTAGACGAGATCGAGCGGTGCCAGGAGTGGGCGGCGGTGGCGGCGGAGCCGCCGTGCCTGCTGGTGGTGGGGCCGACGGGGGCGGGGAAGTCGACGCTGGTGGGGAGTTACGCGCGGGAGCACCCGGCGGTGTTGACGGAGACGGGGACGACGTATCCGGTGGTGACGGCAACGATCCCCTCGCCGGCGACGATTAAATCGCTGGCGATGGTGTTGCTAGCGGCGCTGGGGGACCCGCGGGCGACGAGCGGGACGGTGGGCTCCATGACGTACCGGCTGACGCGGTACTTCCGGGATTGCCAGGTAGAGCTGCTGATCCTGGACGAGGTGCAGCATTTCCGAGATCGGGACAGCCGGCGCGTGTTGGAGAACGCGAGCAACTGGCTGAAGACGCTGATCAAGGAGACGGGGGTGGCGTGCGTGCTGGTGGGGCTGCAAGGAGAAGCGGAGGAAGTGGTGGGACTGAATCCGCAACTGGCGCGGCTGTTCGGGGCGCCGCACGTGCTGCTGCCGTTCGGGTGGGACGAGCGGCGGCCGGAGACGGTGCGGGAGTTCGTGTCGTTCCTGGCGTTGGTGGAGCGGGCGCTGCCGCTGGCGGAGCGGCCGGCATTGGCGGAGATGGGGATGGCGCGGCGGCTGCACGGGGCGAGCGGGGGAGTGATGGCGTACCTGATGGAGTTGGTGCGAGGGGCGACGTACCTGGCGCTGGCAGAGGGGCGGGTGACGCTGGACGGGGAGGTGCTGGGGCGGGCGTTCGCGCAGCGGTTGGCGAGCGTGCGACGGGGGACGGCCAATCCCTTCCGTGACGCCGGCGACGTGGGGGCCGAGCTCGACACGCGTGCGGGCCGGCGGGACGCGGGGAGCGCGCAGGAGATGGTGCACGTAGACAGCGCAGGACGGGCGTGAGGTCGTGGCCACGCCTGCTGCAGCGGGGGCCGAGGGGGCTGGGGAGAGGAAACCAGCGCCGCGGCTGATCAATCGGCTGCGGCCGGCGCCGTTGGAGAGCCTGGGCAGCTTGCTGGAGCGGTTGCGGGTGGCGAACCACTACCGGGAGCGGGGATGGTTGGGAGGCCTGCTGCGGCGGCACCCGGAGCGGCCGGAGGTGCTGCGGCGGGTGGAGGACGTCGAGACCCTGGAGGCGTTGACGGGGCTGGGGCGGGCGGAGCTGATCGGGCTGACGCTGCACCGGTTCGCGCCGTGGTACGGGGTGGCGCAGCGGGCGCCCCGGCCGGCGCTGCCGGCGGTGCTACCGCTCGCGCTGTGGCCGGACATCGGGACGCAGGGGAACACGCGGGCGGCGGCGGCGGTGTGTCCGGCGTGTTGGGGAGAGCGGGCGGTGATCCTGCTGCCGTGGTGGTTGCACCAGGTGACGGCGTGCCCGGGGCACGGGGTGCTGCTGCGGGAGCGGTGCGCGGGGTGTGACGCGCCGCTGCGGCTGGCGGCGGGACGAGAGGGATGTGAGCACTGCGGGGCGGCGATCGGCGCGATGGCGACGCGCGCGCTGGTGGGGGACGCGGACGGGAGGGAACTGAGCGCGCTGGTGTGGCGGGCGACGGGGTGCATGGAGAGGCCGTTGCGAGCGGAGGGGCTGACGCGGGCGGCAGAGCAGGCGGTGCGGGGGCTGGGGACGCCGGGGCTGCTGCGAGGCCTCTGGGGCGGGGCGCAGGCGGAGGTGGCCAGGGACGGGGGGCCGCGGCTGCAGGGGCGGGAGATCGGGACGGTGCATGGGGCGCTGGTGGCGGGGTGGCGGCGGCTGCGCGACGGACAGGGACGGCCGGTACCCCTGGTGTAAGGCGTCAGATTAGAAGAGCGGGTTTCACCTTACAGTGGTGAGAAACGGCACAGTAGACGAGCCAACGAGCGCGTGAGGGGTGCGCGTCGGCGCGCAGCGCGCGGTGTCGCCAGCGGCGTTTTGACGCTCAGATTGAGGTCGAGAGAGGCGGCGAAGGGGCCATAGGGAGAGATGGCTCACCGACTGTGACGTGTGGCTCATCTAATTTGACGCCTTACACCAGCGCGTGGCAGGGTCCGGGCGGTAGGTCCTGGTAGGGCGAGTCGGGCCGCTCATGCGCCGGCGCGGTCCCCTGGTAGCTCCTGGTGGCCCCTGCCGCGGTGTAGTGGCTGTGTGCTCCCTTACGGCGTGGTGGTCCTGAGCGTCCTTGGGGCGCTGGCGGGGCTCCTGGCGGCCGTGGGCGCGTCGCGCGCCATGGTGGGCGCGTCGCGCGCCGTGGTGGGCGCGTCGCGCGCCATGGTGGGCGCGTCGCGCGCCGTGGTGGGCGCGTCGCGCGCCGTGGTGGGCGCGCGCACGACGGGCCAGGGCGACGCGAGCGGCGGCCGGCGGTGCGTGCCCGCGGCGGCCGGCGGTGCGTGCCCGCGGCGGCCAGGCGGGCGGGGGGGAGCTGAGGGTCTCGGCTGGGCGGCGAGATGGGCGACGAACTGGCCGGGCACGTCGTCGGCGATCCGGGGGCGACGAACTGCGCCGGCGGTGCGGGGGCCAGGCGGGAGAGCGCGCCCTCGACGCCGTGGCGGTGGCTGCAGACGGAGCGAGCACGGGCGCGTCCTGAGCGGGGGGAGTAGCCAGGGCTCCACGCTCTGTCGCACCGGTGCCGGTACCGGCGGCCGCTGTCTCCTGGATGAAGGGACATCTAATGCCGACGGGGGCGGTGGATGAGGGGACACCTGATACCGACGAGAGGGGACAGTCATTGCCGACACTCAAGACACAAGATCAAGACTCAGTGCGCGCCCTAGCCTCTCTCTCTAACCAAACGGGGGAACTGCGGGCCTCGGCCGGTAGGTGAGCGGAGGCGACGTCGACGGCCTGGGTGGGGG
>JAABUP010002629.1_pt1 | contig 34080 bp, 60 predicted proteins | sample 5559201 | NCBI WGS metagenome assembly JAABUP01 (sample SAMN10711887, study PRJNA513373) | rock metagenome | isolation source: Antarctica rocks | place: Antarctica
CGTGAACACGCTGTGCGAGCGGCTGCTCTCGCGGTTCATGGTCGTCGCGCCCACGCGCCGCGCCGCCGCGCCGCGCGCCAGCAGCGCCGCCGCGTCCTCCTCTGCACGGCGCCGCGCAGGCTCTGTGCTTCAGAGCGGGAGGGAAAGAATGCTGCAGGTGCGGCGACCCAGGCACTGACAAGCGTGATGCATGCTGGCCTGGGTCGGCGGTGCTTCAAAGCACCATGTTGATAATGGTCGTTACGGGGTAAGACGCACACACGATGCAGCCATCTGAGACCCAATCTGCATGCAGCCATTCGCCGCTCGCGATATCTCAGTCCGCGCCAGGTTACAGGGTTGGCCCTAGCCCTACTGGCAGAGCGGCAGCGGCGCACCGCAGGCCACGACCTCCTCCGACAGCCCCTCAACGTACACGCCGCGGCGCAGGTCCTCGCGCACGGCCAGCGGCGCCGCGCCCGGCGCCAGCAGGTCCGCGATCGCCTCGTTGTAGATCTCCAGGAAGGAGCAGCGGCACAGCACGCGCGCGTTGGCCGCGGCGTCCTGGCGGCCGGGGCGCTGCACTGAGCTCGCGCCGCGCCGTGCCATGCACGCAGGCGGGGACGGCGCCCCGAAGGCGCGCAGGACTCCCAGCGAAGTCCCAGCAGTACACCGTGCAGGAATTGCGCAGCATTGGCCGGGGGCATGTTCAGTGTACCTTGCTCCTGGGCAGCGGAGCTGTGCTGCTGCCCGCCCATACATTTTGCTTGGGCCTGCGCGCCTGCTGCAACTCGGCGATGCGGGCGAAGAGGTGCTCAAAGACGCGCATTGTGAGCCCCCTCGCCTGCGCCCCGCACCGCTCATATCTGCTCTCTATCCATACATCATGATGGCTGCAGGGCACTTGACATCTCTGAGTCTTGTAAAGCTGTGCGGCTCACCGTTTTTCTAAACAGAGCCGCTCAACAGCGTTGGTAGCTTGTCAGATGCAAGCGCTGGCAGGGCAGCATTACTGACATGTGCAGAGCACTGGCGGGCCATGCCGGGCGGCGGCGCACGTCGTCGGTGCTGGCTGGCTCGGCGGCAGGGTCGTCGCCGCCGGGCCCCAGCATCGTGTATGTCTTCCCGCTCCCCGTCTGCGCAGCACTGCACCTCATGCGCGGATGCGCCTCACGTTTGTAAGGCGAGGATGCCACAGAGGAGGCAGAGCCGCAGGCAGTGATGCGATGGTGCCTTCATGATGCGCTGCGCGCTCGAATGCAGCGCACCTGGCCATACGCAAATATGCAGGAGTTGTAGCCGGACATGCAGTTCTCCACAATCGGCCGTCCCGCAACTGCAGCGCACAGACACGGCGTTGCTGGAGAAGAGCTAGAGCAGCAGCCATGCAACAGCAGGTACAGGGCAAGCTGGTAAGCATCTCTAGGTTGGTGGCACCGTGCGTCTGCGCCATTGCGCTCACCCACAGCAAGGAACACTGTGACAATCAATAATCCACGCTCTGCAGGGCATGGACGGCTGAAGCGTGCTGAGCAATCCCAACGTGAGAAAGACAGCTCCTCAGTGCAGGCTGCCCGGCCGCAGCTGCAGGCTTCCCATCCCCGCACGGCAAGCGCCCGGTCAGCGCGGGCGGGCACCGCGGAAGATGGCGCCCTGGTCGGCGGCCTCGCCCGCGACCACGTCGAAGCGGAACGCCTGCGGCTCCGGCTGCAGCAGCACCTTGAGCACCTGCTGGCTCTGCTGCGCCAGGCTCTTCTGGCCGCCTGCGCGCTCCTCGGGCCTGGCTCACGGCATAGCCGAGCTCAACTTGCACTGCCAGCACGCCTGAGCCAGGTGGCTGCACGTTTGGGCCTGCATGCCTTTGCACAACCTGCCCGGTGCAGGGCGTGTGCAGCCCGGCCTGCTCAATGGCCATGATTGGGAGGAGCATGGGCGCCGACAGACTTTGTGAATAACCGCTGTATCAATTATTACGACAGCAAGGTTGCAAGATGCTGAGCAGGAAGTCTCAGCCTTTGTGCCCACAGCACAGCGGCCCAGTCAACAGCCACAAGCCCGGGCAGACCTGCGTCCAGCTCGCGCTCGTTCATCGGCCGCACGCGGACGATGACCTTCAGGTTGTCGTCGCCACTCACCAGCGGCTCGCGGAAGCCCAGCGCGGCCATCGCTGCGCAGTCGGCCGACGCCGACAGCGCGTGCCCCGGCGTGCGCGGGCGCGCGCGCGCGCTGCTGCCCAGCCGCGGCAGCAGCGTCGGCGTGCCGGCCGCGGGGAAGCCAAGGGCTCTGCCGCCGCTCGGCAGCGGCGGCGCGGCGGGCGTGGCGGTGCTCGCCGGGGGCTGCAGCCGCCCCTGCGCGGGCATGACTCCAGGCGTGCATGCGGCGGGCGCCACAGGCAGGCTGGCGTGCTGCGGCGGCGGCGCCTGCTGCGCGAGTGTGGGCGGCGAGCGCGGCGAGGCGGGCGCGTCCGCTGCCGGAGCCGGCAGCGTGCGGTGAATTGCGTGGCTCGCCGGCGGGAAGACTAGCTGCGGCAGGGGCTGCAGCAACGCTGCAGGCTCTGGTGGAGCGCCGGCAGGCTGCATGGTGTCCTCATCCTCAGGCCCCGCGTCGGCGCCTGCAGGTGGGCCCGGCGCCGCCGCAGCAGCGCTGGGCGCGCGTAGCAGCGGCTGTGTGGCCTCGCCGCGCTGCTCAAAGCGCGAGCGCGTCGCCGTGAAGCGCGCGCCGCGCGGCTGGGCCGCGGCCTGGCCCGCGGGCGCGGGCGAGCCGCTGCACTCCCGCGCACCCCGCTGCGTACCCAGGTGCAGCCATTAAGCGCCTGCGCACTGCATTTACAATGAACACGGCCCGACACGCACCAACAGGCATGTCCGAAGCGGCCGGGCCGCACCGTGTGGCCGTTGCCCAGCGCGCGCAGCACTGCCACGTGCGGCCGGCCGGCCGGCTGCTGCGCGCGCCCGCTCAGAGGCGTAAGGGACAGCGCCTTGGGCCGCAGCGGGGTGCCCTGCTGCAGCGCCGGGCTGGCGGGGCTGATGTTCTCGTTGTTCTCGGCCCCGCCGCCCTGCAAGAGCGCCTGGCCAGGCGAGGATGCGCTGAGCCCGCCGGCGCTGTACTTGCTCCGGCGCGCGTCCCGCAGGGCGCTGAGCAGGCCCATCTGGCGCTCGCACTGCAGCAGGCGCGCTCCAAGGCCGCCTGCACGCTGAACTGCTGGTGCCAGCACCAGCAGGCCGCTGCTGCGTTTGAAGACGAATGTGAGGGTAGGGTGTCTCTTGGCAACTCAACTGTTTGCATCAGAAGCCCACCAAAGTCACTTACTTGAAGCAAGTACATATGTGTACATACCTATAGCTTTGCCCAGGTGAGAGGCAGAGTGCCAGTTACAGTTTGCCTGTGAGCGTCTTCTAGTGCAAAATTCCTATATAATTTTGTGGTGCACAACGTGAGGCAACCTGGGCGCTAGAAACGTGCAGAGGAGGTTGGCCTTGCGCTGGCCGCTGCGACGCCGATGAGCAGCTGGTCGGCGGAGCATGACGCGGTGGCAGTCGTTCAAGCCAGCGTACTTCATCAGCTCCCGCGCAAGGGGTCAAGCGCGACTGCTGGCACTCTGAACATGTCGCTGGAGGAGCCGCGCGTCAGCACGGAGCCAGGCGCCCTTGCCAAGCCCAGCGTTGCAGACGGGCAACCGCCGGACGCGCAGCCGGCCGCGACCGGGCGCGAGGCAGCGGGCACGGAGCCGGACCTGGCGGCGCCCGCAGCCGACCCAGCAGAGGCCGCGCCCGACGAGGCTGCCGCGTACGCGCGCGGGGCAGCAGCGGCAGGCGCCAGCCCTGGTGCTATGGGCAGCTCGCCCGCCGGCAGCGCGGCAGCCTCCTGCGCCTCTGCCGCAGGAGAGCCTTCGAGCGCTAAGCCTTTCTTCGGTGGTCCCACACCGCTTCCCGCCAGTGCGGAGCAGCCCGGGCCGCCCTGCGTCAGCGCCGCGGACCTGCCCGCAGCGCCTGCGCAGCCCGGCGGGTATGCGCCGGCGGCTGCGGGCCTTCGGCCCGAGAGCATCGCGCAGGCCGCGGACTGGCGCGCGTCGCCCAGCGCGGGCGCCCACGGCGGGGCCTCGCCCCGCTCCGCGCGCGCGGGTGTCCTGGCGGACGCGGAGAGCGGCTGCGAGCTGGGGTGCGCCAGTTCAGCCTCAGAGGCCGCGTCCCCGCCCGCCCGCGGCTCGCTGCGCGCCGGCCCGAGCGCCCGGGCCGCCGGCGCCTCCGCCGCCGGCGACTCCGCCGCCACGGTCGCGACCCCGCTGGCGCCCAGGCCGCCCGGCGGGCCCGAGAGCGCGGCGGAGAGCCCCGCCGCGTGCTATTTGCCGAGCGGCGCGAACGGCGCCCGCGCGCCCGACAGCCCGGGCAGCGTCGCCTGGCAGCATAGCACGGGCGGGCGCTCTGGCGATGCGGGGCCGCGCTGCGCCGGCGGCGCCGCGCAGGGCGCGGCGACGCCCAAACGGGACGGCGCCGGGGCGGACGGGGAGGACAGTTGGGACTGGGGCGCGGAGCGGCAGGGCAGCAGCCAGGGCGAGTCGGCCTGGCCGGAAGCGTGCGACGCCGCGCGGAGCAGCTCGGCGGCGAGCGCGGGTCAGGCCGCTGCCGGCCCCACGTCCAGCCTCCCGGACCCGGACAGCGGCAGCCTCTCGGCAACAGAGAGCCCGCGACCGGGCGCGGGCGCCGGCGCGGCGGACGGCCACGCTGACAGCTCCGCCGGGAACGGCCATGGGCTGCTGCCTGCAGCACCGCTGCTGACGCTCGAAATGGCGGACTGCGGGACGGGGCCCGCGGCGGGCTCCGCGGCGGTAGCGGGCGCGCCCGCGCGGCCGCAGCGGGGCGGGTCGAAGCCCGGGGGCGACGCGTGCGGCCTCGACGCGGCGTGCTCCGGGGCCGGCAGCGCGGCGGGCGACGCGCGCAACCAGACCCTAACCCCGCTCAGCTCGTCCTCGGAGCTGGTGCCGCTGCCGGAGCTGCGCGCGCGGGTGGAGCGGCCCGCCGCGGAGGCCGGCAGCGGCAGCGGCGGCGGCAGCGACGGCAGCAGCGGCAGCCTGCATGGCGGCCTGCGCGGCGACGGGTGGGACGCGGCCGGCGCTGAGCTGCCCGCCAACGGGTGCGGCACCCCTGGCGCACGCCGGCCCGCGCTTTAGCCGGGCGCCTGTGAGAGAATGCGTGCGCTTGGGTGCTGATCAGGAGCAGCGGTTGGGGTGCGTGCTGCGAGAGCATGTGCTGTGCCAGCCTGTGGCTCTGAGGTCGCTGGGTGTCTGTCATCGAGCGAGCCTCACCTGCAGCGCTCTCACCTCGCACGAGCGCAGCCCGCTCGCGCTCCAGGCGCGCAGCGGCAGGCCGCGCCGCTTCCCCGGGCCCCACGTCACAGGATGTCTGCCTGCTCTTGCAGGCGCCCGCCTGGCATGCTGCACGCCAGCCCGGACGCCACGCCGCCGGGCGCCGCGGCCGCGCGCGCATACCGCCCCGCCGACTATGCGCCCGCGCAGCTGCTGGTGGAGAGCAGCGCGTTCGTGCCGGCGCCAGGGTTAGGGTCACAGCGCGACTGGCCCGACGCGGTCCCTGGGCCGGCCGTCGCGCTGGACTGGCAGGGCTGGGGCCGCGCGGGCCCTGCAGGGCTCCAGCCGCCTTGGGATCCGCCGGGCTATGACCCCGCGGTCGCGCCCGCGCGTGCGCCGCCGCGCGAGGCCGCATGGGCTGCGCCGCGACCCGACCCTGGGCCCTACGACCCCTATGCGCGCATGCAAGCGCCATATTTGCTCGACCAGGAGCCGCGCTACGCCGCGCTTTGGCAGGCGGCGCTGCCGGCGCACCCGGGCCCGCCGCCGCATGCGCTCCTGCAGCACTGGGCCTGGGAAGCCGCGGCGTATGGCGGGGGACCCTGGCATACCCCGGACTCGCAAAACCGCGCCGCATGGCCCGCTGCGCGCCGCGAGGCCGCTCTGCCCCCGCCATGCGACTGGCCGGGTCGCCCGCAGGACGCGGACGAGCAGCACAGCCCCGGGTCAACCCATGGTGCGGGGACGCCCCCGCCGGCAGGGGACGATGAGGTCGCCGGAGCAGGCTGGGAGGCTGGCCGCGCGCCCAAGCAGCGCCGGTCGCACAACGCAGGCGGCGCAGCTGAGCAGCGGGAGGTGGCGGAGGCGCCGCAGCCGGTTGGCGAGGCGGCGGCGGCGGTCGCGCCGCACCGCGCGGCTGCCGAGGGCGCGGGGCTCGGCGGCGCGGCCGGCGCAGGCGCGGCGGACGCGGCCGCCAAGCACTCTGATGCGCCTAGCTCCGCCGACCGGCCCAACAGGTGTCGGCCTCAGAGGGCGCGCCAGTTACGTTCTTTTGTTTACGATGCCGATGCGAAGCAGGCTGCATACGCCTCATGCTGTGTTGCAGCCGCAGACACTTCTGTGAATGTGCCTCCTCCTCACACAGGGCGGAGGCAAAGGCGAACGGCGGCCGCGGCGGCTCGCCCTCAGCCCAGGCAGACGCGCTGCGCGTGCGCGGCGTTGCCCTGGAGGCGCAGGCAGAGAGGGCGCGCGAGCGCTGTCACGAGCTCGAGCTGGAGCTCGCTCGGCACAGGAAACAGTGCGCTGCCTGCGTTGCGCGCCGCCCATTGCTTTGCACTTCAGAGGTATCAGAGATGCGCCGTTACCTGCAACACGATTTCAGCGAAGTCGCATGTGCCGCCCCATCTGGTCTAGTCCGTGCCCCACCAGGCTGGCGCGCCTATGCTGCAGAGCTGCGTGTGGCTTGCTTACCCTTGCTGGCTCATGTAGCAGGCTCATGCCTGGACACATTATTTATGACAGACATACGGATATGGTCAGGGTAGGGTAGGCGGTACAGACACTCGCGCGCATGCCTGCAGGGCGGAGGCACTGGAGGCGCGCGCGGCGGCCGCCGAGGCCGCAGCGGCGCGCCTGCGCCGCGAGCGCGCCGCGGCCGAGGCGGCCTGCGCGGCAGCGTCCGGCGCCGCGACCGCGGCGCGCGACGAGGTCGCCGTGCGCACCTCCATGGCCCAGCACCGCACGGGCGTGTGCCATGCCTGAGACTTGCATTGGCTTTCACGAGCGCCGCTCGAGCCTGCGCTTTGGCACACTGTCCGCGTTGCAGACTGCAGGCAGGCCTCCGCTCCGCCTGAGCGGCGTCACCGGAGAGGGCGCGGCGCTGCGCAGGCGGCGGAGGCGGCCACGCGCGCGGCGGAGCGCCGCGGCGCGGCCGCGCAGGCGGCCGCGGAGCGCGCGGGCGCCGAGGCGGCGCTGCTGCGCCGGCGGCTAGCGAGCGCGGGCGTGGACAGCGACCGGCTCGCGCAGCGCCTGCGCACTGCGGGCGCCGAGCTGGCCGAAGAGCGCGGGGCTCGCAGGTGCCGCCGCCCCACCTCCCCCCCGTCCGTGCGCTGGCTCCTTAAGCGATGGCATATTTATCTCTCATGCATACCTTGTGCTTCCCGTATTTGTATCCTAAGTGAGGACAGGGACGGGTCCGCATGCCCGCTGCGAGACTGGCACACCTCCACCGCCAAAGTCTCTGGTCTGGTCTGTAGAGCGCAGCGCGCCCTGGCATTGCGGCATCCACTTATCGCTAATAGTCGGCACACTTGATGAGCAATGCGCCCTGCGCTGCGGCAGGGACCTAGAGAAGGCCCTGCTGTGGCAGGCGCAGGCCGCGCTGCCCGCGGGCGCCCGCGCATTGCGGCGCGGCAATGCCGGCGCGGACCCAGACCCCGGCCCTGGCCCTGTGCACTCGCCGCCTGCGCCGCGCCCGCCGTCGCAGGCGAGCGCGTGCCCCGCGCCGCGCGGCGGCCTGGTGCCGGCGCCGCAGCCTAGGCAGGCGCGCGAGCCGCCGGAGCATGGGCGTGTGCAGCAGGCGCACGCGGGGCCATGGGAGCCCGATCAGGCGCATGCGGGCGCGCCTTGGGAGCCTGATCAGGTGCCGCTGGAGCTGCCAGGCCGCGGCGCGCCCGCGCGGCGCACGACTGCGCTCGACGGCTTTGTGCGGCGGCCCGATGGCTGGCAGGGCGCCGAGGCGCGCGGCCAGGCCGGCATGGCGGCCTATGCTGAGTCTCAGCCGGGCTGGGAGTCCCGCGCCTGGCCCACAGAGGCGCCTGCAGGCAGCCGCAGCCCCGAGCGAGGGCCGCCAGCGCGCGCGCCGATAGGCTGGCATGCTGAGGCCGGGCCGGCAGAGCCCGCCCATGCGGGCGCCGCGTCGGCCCATGCGGGCGCCCCAGGCTACCTGGCGCAGCGCAGCGGCGGCGCGCTGGACGCCCCGCCCGGCGGGATCAGCAGAGACGGGGCCGCTGCTGCAGGCGGGGGCGCCGCCCCTGCGCATGAGGTCAGGGAGGAGGGGGCTCAGCGCGCGGGCCCGTACTGGGGGGATGAGGGCGTCTCTGCCAGGGAAGGGCCGAGCCCGCGGCCCGGCAGCCCGCCGGAGCAGGGCCGGGTCGCGACGCACGCGCGCCCGTACGCGGACGCGCGCTCGCTGGAGGCGTTCATGGCGCGCGGGCAGGCGCTGGAGGCGGCGCTGCTGCGGCTGCACATCGAGCAGCAGGTGCTGCAGGCCGAGGCCGCGCGCTTCCCCGCCCAGGCGCGCGCCTGCAGCGTTGACCCCTACCCTAACCCTATACCCTGGCTCAGCTACTGCTGGCCGTCAGCCCCCCCCGCGCTGCGGTCCCAGCTCCCAGGACGCTCCTGCGGCGCTGGCCTTGGTGTGTTCGCAGGCTGCTGCAGCCCTGCTGCGCTGTGAGGCGCCGCCTGACCAGGCGCCTTTCCGCGCGCGCTGCGGGCGCGGCGCTGAGCGCGCCGGGCGGGGGCGCGCGCAGAGCGCCGGGCGCACGCGGGAGGAGCGCCAGCGCCGGCAGTATGTTGAGGGCCGCCTGGAGGCGCTGGCGCAGCAGATCTCGCACCTGCGCCTGGAGCTCAAGCGCCACTCCTGAGATGCGCATCGGCCGCATGATTAGATTTAGGGCTTATCATGGAGGCGCTGGCGCAGCAGATGTTGCACCTGCGCCTGGGGCTCATGCACCACTCCTGACGCGCGCACCGCGCGCCTGGTGTTGACACAAGCGCCACTCCTGACGCGTGCACCACGCGCATGGTGTTTTACTCTCGTCTGGAGGCCAAGTAGCGGTCGCGTATGTGGCCTCATGCGCAGGCCATTGCTGGCTGGCCTTTTCATGTACCTCCATGTCTGAACGCTCGCATTTGACTGACGGGGTGCTTAGATGAGATATCTCCCCAAGCGTGACCCTGCCGGGCTGTGTTTGCTTTCCTTCCTGTGCTGTTCATGTCTAGCATGTCTGGTTATTGGGTCTGGCGCCGCTCATGCTTGTTGGGGATGTAAGGGCAGCTCATGCCTGTCGATGCAAGCGTATGTATTCCATGTCCTCAGGCGCCTGCAGAACTGTTTGCCAGCGAGCCACGCCAAGGCATTGTAGAAGTCTCCTGCGCTTGCGCTTTCCATTGTGCCCAACGACAAGCATTTAATGATGGGTCGGCCAGCATGCTGAGGCAAAAAGCAAGGCCTGATGTCACAGCCAAGCAGGTGTATGCACAGGGCGGTGCACACCCATGCTCGCAACATGCGCCTGCGGAGCGGCGCATCAGCACACAAGCCGAGTTTGCGCCTGGCCAGGCGTTGGGCGCTCACAACTATGCAACAGGTTCAAACCGAGCGAATCGCTCAAGCGCGTGGCATCCGATGTCGCCAGACATGCTGGCATACCCCGGCAGCTACCTCCCTGGTGCCGCCCCCGGTGCAGGACGTCACCGCAATGTGCCTGGGACCGGCCCAAGCAAGGGGTGCCGGGCCGCCGGGCGCACCAGCCCCCGAGCAGACCGCAACAGCGCACGGCGTGCCACCAGCTGCAGCGTGCAGCCCGCTGCACAGGCCCTCAGCCCCGCACAGCAGCAGTACCGCAGCACAGCCGCAGTGCTGCTCCCGGCGACATACACACATGCTCTCAGCGGCAGCGCGCAGGCGAGCGAGGCTGCACAGGGCCCCCAGCGCATGCTTGCTCTGGCGCGCTTCAGCGCGCAGCGCTATGCAGGGCGCGGCACAGCAGCCAGCGATTGTGAATCCACCATGTGCGACAGCCAGGTGGCACCCATGGCCGCAGCTTGGCTGAGCACAAAGGCCAGCGATTGCGCCGGTTCTCCCCAACAATGCTATGCTGCAGGTGCAGTGGCGAGCGCGCACTCGCACGCTCGCCGGCAGGATCAACAGCCCTCCTTTCCCGCCCATCCCAAGGGGCACATGACTGCGCTCAAGCGACACAACCTGCCTACGCACGCGCTCAAGACTCCACTGACAGGCCTCCACGCCGCCGCATGCGCCCGCACGCAAACCCGCCCGCCGCCGCGCTCCGCGCCTGGCAGCAGCCGCAGTGCGGCATGCAGCAGCCCGACTCAGCGCGCGGCCACTCACACCCACACAACTGCACGCGCCGCCCGGCGCCGCGCGCGCCTGCATCCGCCCGCGCTGCCGGCGCCCAGGCAGGGGCAGCACCGCACGCGGGAGGCACGGCATGCGGACTGGACCGGCCTGGCGGCCGCCCCACATTTCCCCGCCGGCCGTGCGCTGCGGCGCGCGCGGGCGAGCCCTGCGCCTGCCCACCGCCCGCCGGCCGGCGCTGCCGCGCCGTGCCGCCCCCGCCCGGCCGCGCCGCGCGCCGCGCCCGCGCGCCCTAGCTCGCCGCGGCCTCCCCGGCCGCGGCCGGCGCGCCGCCGCCGTCGACGTCCATGGCCGCCGCGCCGCCGGCCTCCCCGCCGGCGCCGCCGGCCTCCCCGCCAGCGCCATTGGCCTTCTTCTTCTCCTTGCCCTTGCGGGGCTTGGCCTTCTTCTTGCTCTTCAGGCTGCCGGCCAGCAGCTTCTTCAGCTCCGCATCCTCCACGCCGCGGCCGGGGTTTAGGGTCTGCAGCGGCGCGGCGGTGATGCGGTCGCTGCCGTTGGGCATGAGCAGCACGGTGGCCTTGAACTGCGCCACCAGCTCGCCCGCCTGCGCGCGTTGCCGCCGCGCAGTCTGAGTGCTGGGCCGCTCCTTGTTGGAGAGCCCGGCGCCGCAGGGCGCCCGGCTCCAGCCTCGGGGTCCTGCTCGGCTGCCGACATGCAGGGAATGCGTTGCACGCGAGCATGCGCGGGCCAGCCAGGCATGCGGCCGCAGCATGTCGGAGGCAGGCGCGGCACCCGGACATGGGATGGCCTGGGCGGCCCGCGGCAGGGGCGGGCAGGCGCGACAGGCGCGGCGGGCGCGGGGGGCGCGCCTTCTCGTGAACGACGGGGTAGGGGTGCAGCAGGCTGTGGTTCAGGCACTCGTGCAGGCCCAGGCGCGTCTCGCGGCCCGGCAGCGCGCGCAGCGTGAACGGCATCGTCGGGAAGCGCTGCGCGATCTCGTTGAACACGGTGCGGCTGGCCCTGATCTTGAGGTGGTACGACACGTCCAGCGCGCGCTTGTACAGCGTGGTCGCCTTCTCGTCCAGCACGCGCGTCTTGCCCTCGCCGCCGCTCACCTGCGCCGCGCCGGTTTCGATTTAGGCTACGTTGGGGTATAATATGGTAGGGTAGGGTATGTTAGGGTTTGCTCAGCACTCGGCCACGACACGCCTCGCCACGCCCAGCCGCCCGTCTGCCCGCGCGCGCGGCGTCGCAGCTCGTGCGTAGCCATTCGCGGAGCCCGCTCGCACAGCGCGCCCGCCCGCCCACGGACCTGCATCAGGCTCGCACCCCGCTCGCACGGCCCCAAAACTACTGTCCCGCAGCTCCCTGAACCGCGTACTCGGCTGGGAGCATGCGCCACATTAACGCCCAGCGCCAGCCGGCAGGCTCGCCGGAGGGCGCGCACCACGATGTCGATCGCGTACACCTCGTTCTCTTCAAACTCCTGGTCGTCCACGCGCATCTCCGGCGTGACCTGCCGCCGCGCAGGCCAGCCGCATTGGTTAAGGTTTAGCCCACCTCTTGTGCGTTTCTTTTTAACCCCAAGGTAAGCGGCTGCTCCCAAATGTGCTGTGCAAAAACAAGGCATGTGTGCCCGCCCCACGCCTCCGCTCATTGCACAAACCTTGACCTGTGTGAGCAACCCAAATCGCGCGGCACTCGGTGCGAGCTGAAACGCCAGCTACCCTGCTTGGAGCTCGACCTCCTCCCACCGCCTGCCCGCTCCTGCTGCCGGGCGTGCAGGGCGCGCGCGGGCGCGGGCGGCACCTTGTTCAGGATGCACTTGTTGCCATCGATGACGAACTGCTTCAGCTGGTGCGACAGCACGCCCTCCACCAGGCTGCAGCCGTACGCCTCCACCACCTGCTGCAGCACCGGCGCCACCTGCCGCCCGGCCCCGCGCGCGCGCCCGTCGGCCCTTTTGCACGAGGGAACCATCTGAGGGGTTCTCCACCACCTGCTGCAGCACCGGCGCCACCTGCCGCCCGGCCCCGCGCCGCCCCGTCGGCCCGATCGCATGGGATGAGAAGGATTCTCCCTCTTCTACAAGGGTTGTGCATTCTGAGTGTGTCGCCGCCAGCATGTTGCGAGGTGCCGCACGAGCACGACCACAGCTCGACTCAAACAGCTTATGCAGAACATCTCCTCGCGTGCTCATGCGCCGCCGCCTTTGTGGCGCTTGACTCCGGTCTTGATCGCAATACCAGTGAGCAGCCGGCAGTTCACACTGCACACAGAGCGATGCGGAGGCGAGCGACGAGGAAAGGAGGGCCTGGCGCGCGCCTCCGCGATGTTCTTCCCGGGCCGCACGAGGCGCAGCGCGGCCTCCAGCGCCGTGTGCGCGGCCGCCAGGACCTCGGCCGCCCGGCCGTCCACCGGCGCAGCGGCGTCAGCCTGGACCAGCAGCGAGTGCGCGGCCGTGGCGATGAAGCCGTCGATGTGGCAGCCCAGGTCGCTGCCGGCACACCCCGACCAGCGTCAGCCCCACCTGGCTGGGTTGGGCGCAGGCCTGTACACTGCTGCATTCGCCCTGGCAAACCAAACATACAGAACATCAACGGGTGCCGCCTCCTCTGCATGGGGAGGCGCGAGGCAAAGACGCACATCTTGACCAGGTCCCCGTCCTTCAGCTCGGTCGTGTCCTCCGGCAGCGGCGAGAAGTTGGCGACCACGCTGCCAGGCGCGGCCCGCGTCAGGGCTCCGCTCGGCTGGCAGGCACCAGGCCTGCCGCAACGCGCGGCGCGCATGCGGGCCCGCGCCTGTTCACGGATATGCATGTCGGGAACGCGATGCCTTTCTCAACCTTCTCGCCCTTCTCGCCTTTCTTGTTGAACACCTTCTGCGTGGCTCTACAGAGCGGGGCGGCTGTCAGCATATGCTATGACTGCGTGCATGTGGAGCAGGCGAGGCGCCAAGGGGCGCACTGTACTATCGCATCATCGCCCGCCGCGCAGACATCAACAATCTTCACCCCGGCTTTGCACTTCCTTATTACCTCTCCCAGCACACCTGCGCGGGCCACACAAGCCGTGACAGCGATGGGGCAGCCGCAGCACGCTGCGCCCGCCTGCCTCCCCGCAAGGGCCCGCACTGTTGGTAATATCAGCGGCGGCTTTGTATTTGGTGACCACGTCCGACTGCGCGCCACGCCACAGTCAGCGTGAGGCCCAGAGCCTGCTGCAGGGACACAGCTGCAAAGCAGCCGGCGCGAATCACGCCTCACATTGCTCAGGTCCAGCTCCTGCTCTTCCTCGTGCTCATTCTCGCTGTCCGACATTCTCCCCTGCACGCCCGGGAGTCACCGCTGTGCCATCGCCGTCTCCTCAGCAAATCTGGGCGCCTGGCAGGGTCTCGAGGCCCTGTCTAGGGGGTGGCCCCGTACAAGCCCACTTGCTCTTTCCTCTCCTTGTTTCCTTCGGCATTGCGTGCTTTGCGTCTTGTCGGATGCGCTGAAAGCAGCGCACAGATGACCTGGAGCGTGGACGCTTGACTAAGGCAGACGGATGATGCTCGGGCTCTGGCCGCTGGCCCAGGCATGCGCAAGGCCTCTGCTTTGCGTTACTGCTTGCCAGGCGCTTTGTCATGCCGTAAGCATCCGCGGGTGTTGCAGGCGGGCGTCATGTTTGCAAACGGCCTGGCTGTGCTGAACAACGAGCGCTTCCTGGAGAAGGGTGTGGCGCCCCTGCCCTACTGAGGCGCTTGCAGTCAAATACACAAGGTATCCTCTTCTGTGCTGAGTGTCAAGTGCGCGGGGCAGTTGGCTGGGGGTACTCGCAGCTGCACGGCGGCAGCGGGATTGGTCCAAGCCCGGGCGCGTTCAAGCAGCAGACGATTGGGCTGCTGCACGCGATGACGTACATGCAACGTGCGCGCTGCCCACACTCCTGTGCCGTTTGGTCAGCGCATCTCTGCGTCTTTACAGCTGACGGTTGCCGCTGAGTGGACTGAGTGCGGGTGTGGCCGCAGTGCCGCTCATCGTCATCAACGTCCTCCTTGTATTTATCAAGATGCTGTTTGGCTAGTGGGTATGCTGTTTGGCTAGTGGGTATGGCACGCAGCTTAGGACACATAAGTTTGTGCAGCAACAACCCTTCTTGGACTCCCGTTTGCAGTACTGCCGCACTGCCAAAGACAGCAGGCACACATGTGCCTCGCTGTAGCACTTACCTGCGACCCGCCTGCACCCGACTCACTGCCCTTCCAAGAGCTCGTCACTTACAGGCTGCATACATTGGGCTAGCACCTTCGGAACATGCAATATATTGTCACACAAACAGCGCTGATACAGCGCGCATTTTCTTGCATGCTCAGCTGTCCTGCAAGGCTCTCTCACCATTTGCAGCAGCCTCGGAATTGGTTCACAAGCAGTTTGCCAGACTTCACTCAGCTGTACAGCACAAACCAGAGTCTTCTCACAGGTAGAGCTCACCACAGCAACGTCCACAAGATACGCAGGGGTCATTGCACTCCCATGCATCAGCACTTCCCTGTACAGAAGGGCAGGTATTGCGCACATGCGGCCGTAAGGCGCCGCACGGAACGGCTAGAAAACATTGTGGGCGCTCGGCGGAGGCGCGCCCCGCAGCGCGTCTGGGTGCGCATCGTGATCTCGCCAGCCCTCCCCGGGTGCAGGGTATCCGTTCGGCGCGCCACCCGCATGCATGTACATGTCCGGGTAGCCCGCAGCGTGCCCCAAGCTGCCCTGGCCGCCGCCGGTGTATGCGTGCCCATTGTGCGCGTCCGCCTGACCCGCCAGGCTGTGCCCCGCACCCTCCGCAGCGCCCCAGGGTGCAGCCCTGCATGAGCACAACTGCTTTGTTTCCACGCGCACAGCCAGCAATGCGGTCAAACACTTTCATTGCAAGTACACGCCCCAATAGGAAGTGTCTTTCCTGCATGCACAGGAGCGCCATGGGCGCGCCGCATAGCGCAGAGGGCCGCGCCTGTGCGCGCCACCGCTCGCCGCCGGTCCGCCCATGCGCAGCCGCTTGGCGGGCGCCTCATGCGCCGGCGCGCCCGCCACCTCGCCCTCCTCAGGCAGCTCGCCCTCTTCAGGCTCCTCTCCTCCCGCGCGCTCTGGCGGCGCCGCGGGAGGAGAGGCCTCTATGGCGGCCGCGCCCGCGCCGGACGGCGGCGGCGTGGGGGCGCTGGGCGCGGCCGCGCCGCCGCCAGCCTCCTCCGCGGGCCTGCATGCCCAGGAGAGTGAGTGCGCGCGGGCGTGCTAGCGCGTTGCGGGCGTGGCGAGGGTACAATAGGGTAGGGTTAGCAGTCGCGTGCGGCACCTGGCCTCCGACGCCTTCTGCCGGTGCAGCGCGATGACCTCGCCCACGTCCAGCTGTTTCGTGCGCACGGTCCGCTGCTCGCCACGCCGCTCGCCCCTGTCCTGCCCGGCCGCCGCGCCCGCCTGCGTGGAGCGCGCTGGGTCAGCAGCGCATGCGCTGCCACGCGTGCCCGCCCGTGTATGCGCTCTGCTTGGCTCGCATGCACGCAGCGGCGCATGCCGCGCGCGCCCTTGCCACACGCGCATCCCTGACTGATGCACGTCATGCTTGCTGTGAAGAGAGCAAGGGAGGCGCCTGCCTAGCTCACGCCCTCGGGCACTTTGTACGGCTGGCAGGCGTGCACAGCAAGGCGCCTCGTCGTGTAGCGCGCAGCGAGAGCGGACCCCTCTTACAGCGCTGACCTCACGCTGCGCACCAGGGAGGAACGCGCAGCCAGAGCCGGCCGCGACGACCGGAACATATCTCCCGCAGCCCCCACACTGCGCGCTGCAGATGTGGCGGCCACCCCTGCAGCCGCAACACAGCCACCTCAGGTCCTTGCCAAATGTGCCCCCGTGCACTTGACCTCCTGCTCCACACCAAGCGCCCAAGGTGCGCCATGGTCTCTGCCAGAGGCAGGGGCGCAGGCGAGCGCTCGCCTGCCAGGCCACCTCGGACGGCGGGCGCCTCAGGGAACCGCAACGATGGATTGCTGAGCGCCGGCTCTGCGGCGCCCGCCGACGTTGGCGGCGACGGCGCTGGCTGGGCAAAGGCCGCTGTCGCGGAGGGCGCCGATGCAGACGGTACCGCCGCGGGCGTGGACGCCCCGGTCACGTTGCGGGCCAGCTCCGCAGTCGGCAGCAGCACGCCCGTCCTGCGCACCCGTGGCGCCTCAGCAGGGGAGCGCCATCTGCTTTACACTTGAAGCAGCGGGCTTGCTTACTGTGTAACCTAGCAAGCGGGAGATCAGTCGCTTCACAAGACATCAGGGAGGATGGGCCCAATGAGGGCCCAAAGGACGTGTTCAGCAGGATGCTAGAGGGGTCAAGGGCCTGAAAAGACAGTCAGCGGGGGGCGCGCCGCAGTGTGAAGTGGGCGTGCGCGGGCGCCTGCGGCGGCGCTCCCTGGGCGGCCGTCACCAGCCGGGCGCTCAGGTACACCTCCTGCATGGTGCCGTATATTGCTGTGTGATATAGACAAGCAGACCGTCGCGACGACACTGGTGCGTGCAACCCGCACCGCTATCTCAACACTCCACAGCAGTAATAAACAGCTTACCATGGCGGCAACTTGCTGCCAGATGAAGTACGGCATCTCTTGACAGATGCAGCACACTTGCCAGGGTGCGCGTACGACCTTCGTCCGCACCTCCAGCGGCCGGAAGTCGCTGTCGCTGCTGGCGCTGCTCCGCTCCAGGCGCCCTTCCAGCTCCTTCATGGTCTCGCGCGCCTGCCGCACCAGCACGCTTGGAAGCGAGCCAGCTTTGCAGCTTCACAGACTGTAGGGAACGTCCTCAGTGGGCAGCGGACGGGCGCAGGGGCGCAGAGCCCCCAGCACGCCGAGCCAGCATACAGCGGGATGGCACGCCGAGGGAGGAGCCCCAAGGGCCATGTTGAGCCTGGAGGCTCCTGCCAAGGCCAGCGGGCTCTTGTAGGTCCCCTTCGACTGAGCAGAAAAGCTGTACAAAGCTGGCACACTGCAGCGGCTGACCCTGCAACCCTGCCAGGAGACTGGACGCCGAGCGCACCGCAGTGGAGGCCTCCAGCACAGCTGGCAGGTCCAGCACTCCGCTGAAGTCGCCGACCGCCCGGCCCATAACGCCTACCCACTCCTCTTTGTCTGTGCGTGCCGCCGCCGCGAGCGCCTGGCAGCGCCGAGCGCTCGGTCAGCCTCAGCGCACGGCAGCACTGGCACGCAGTATGCGCCAGGGGGGTTGCGATTCCTGCTCTCCTTGGCCAGCGGCAGATGTGTACGGCTGGGATGCAGCACACAGCTTACTCACAGAGACAGCGTCTGCTACAGTGTTGCGCCAGGTGCTTCTAGCTCTGCAGACGAGCCGCGGCCTGTGCGGGCACGCGCCTGCAGCTCCGGCAGCAGCTCCTCGCGCTGCGCGGGGGGCAGCATGAGCGCCGCGAGCAGCAGCCGGACGCGCACAAGGGGGTCCAGCTTCTCGAAGCGCGGTATGAGCGACTGCAGCATCTCACGCGTCAGGCTCTTTGTGAAAGCCAGCGCGCTCCAATCGCCCTGCAGCTTGCTGGTGGCATAGTGTGCCAGGTCGCGGTTCATGGCTGCAGTGTCTGGTGTTGCGACCTGTACTACAAGTCGCAAAGGTTGCTCGCTGTGAGTACTAGCAGCGAACGCCTGTAGCGTGCGGAATACTGTTCGGGCTGCTACCTCGAGCTCTGCATTGCATATCGCTGCTCTCTCAGAGCTGCACAGACCCGTCTGCATTCGTTAGGCCATCGCAACTGGGCTCTTGCAACACTTGCCGAGTCTTGCAGAGGCCTAAATAGGTGCTACAGTGTGCCTTTCAATCTGCAACATAACAGCTGGCTGCGCCGGTGTCTGTTATTATTCTACGAGCATCGCAGATCCCAGGCGCAAGAGGTTGCGAGGTAGGAGAGCCGCAAAGAAGAGGAGCGGGACTTGACTGCTACTTCGCTCTGCACGCTTATGCCCAACTTGCGCTGACACGCCACAGGAGTGAAAGTACAAGCTCACTGTAAGCTCAAGCAGTACGCCAGGCGCGTTCTCAGCTCACGAAGCAAGGACAGCCGCATCCTGCCACATATACGCACAGCGCAAGAGGAGCTATGCACGCAGGGTCAGCTGGCCGCCATATGGAAAAGGACGCTGCGCAGGACAGCACGCTTCCAGGCGCCGCACCCAAGCATGCGGCCATCCCTTCATTCTTTTCTGCGGTGCGCACTACACAGAGCTTCCCGGCTGTCATCGCTCGTGCAATACAAGCTCAAAGCACATACCCACCTTTGAGCTATTGACCACTGACAGTGTCGAGTGCTGCAGCGCGCGTCACGGGACACACTGCCGGGCCTGGTGCAGCGAGCCGCGCGCCTGCATATGCTTGAGGTGGCGCTGCCCCGCTTACACCCTCCCCCGAGCGTCAGGACTGCTGTGGCCTTACAGCCAGGCTTAATCTACCTGAGCACATCCTGACTATCTGCCGGATCTGCAGTGGCTGCGCAAGGGCCCACGGCTATATACATCGTTTGTGTGTTGGGTACCTGACACCCTGGGTAACCTTCCTGTGGCGCCCGCAGGCCCATCTTGGGCGCCCTGTCAGCCCTGCCGTCCGCAGACGCTGTTAAAAACCATGTTCTGCGCAGGCGCGCACCTGCGAGCTACTTGACAACGAGCAGCTCGAGACCATGTACAGCATCCTGCAGCAGTGTGCGGACGGCGGCGGCGCCACGGGCGGCGCAGACGGCGACAGCGACTGCGACGGCGAGGAGCGGCTCGACTATGACCAGTTCTGTCAGGTGCAGGACTCCTGTGAGAGATCATACAAATGGAGACACCGCCTGCACTTGCACGTGTATCCACGTCCGAAGTCACGCGCCTGTGCCTATGGCGATACCCACAAGGCATGCGCGGCCGAAAGGCAGCACACTATTCCAGGTGTGCGCGCTGGCCGCGTGCTGGATGCCGGTGCGCGCCCTGCACCAAGCCTGTGGGCGTGCAGGCGGCGGCCGCGTGCCGGGAGGCCGTGGGGCCGCGCGTGGACCGCCACTTCCGGGCGTCTCTGTTCCTGCGCTTTGCGCGCGACGCGCGCGGCGCCATCCCGCTGCTGTCCTTCTTCCACTACGTCATGCGCCGCAACGCGCTGCTGCAGACGGCGCGCACCACCTGCACAACCTTTGCGTGCAAACAGCGTGTAAATCCGCATGACAACGCGAGGTCGGTGCCGCGCAGCGCCTTCACTTGAGCTGCTTCGACGAGGACGGCGTGGTCGCTCTGACGGCCGTCCAGCTGCGCGCCTACGTCGCCGCACTTGCGCCGCAGCTGCCCGGCCTGGCCGGCCTCTTCGGCCCGTCGCCCGCGAGCCCGCCTCCAGCAGCGCACTCAGCGCGGGCCGACGCTCACGCCAGCCAAATCGGCAGCGCCCCAGACGCTTTCGCAACAAAGGCGCCAGAAGGCCTGCGCGACTCGGGACATGAGCCTGCTGAGCAGGGTGGGGGCCCTTCCATGCCAGCAGATGGCGCATGTCTGAGCGCGAGTGGCTGCAAGACGGCAAGCTCAAACGAGGGGCGGGAGCCCGCTGAGGCTGCCGAAGCAAAGGACGGGGTGGCACAGTGTGGCCGCGGCAGCTCTTTGGACGAGGGGCAGGGCGCGGCGCTGGCAGAGTATGCGGCATTTACAGCGCGCAAGCTGATGTTCCTGCACGCGCGGCAAGGCAGGCGCGCGCCCTGCCAGGCTGCTCAGCAGGGACATGCGCGAGCCTTACACGTCAGTGCAAGCATGGCAAGCCTGTGTGCGCTTCGCCATGCGCCATGCCTGCGCCTGGGCAGGCACTCGCTCCAGGTGTGGGGGCTGACATGCACTGATGCTTGCTGGGTCCTGTCAGCGCTTGGTGCGCCAGCGCAGCCCCACGCTGCTGAGTTACTGGGCTGCTGAATTAACGGCTGGCGCGCATGAGCAAGTGCGCTGAGGCTACTGAGCGAATGCCCTAAACCTCCCCTACTGAGAGGGCAGGGCGCGCGTGCGGGACCTGCTGACCGGCCCCGCGCTGTCGGAGCTGCTGGAGCTGCGCCTGCCGGCGCGCGACGGCGAGCCGCCCAGCAGCTGGTGCCGGCCACCGGCCGCAGACGTGTTGCTTGCAGCCGCCAGCCCCTACCGCCCAGCCAGCCAGCAAAGTATCCTTGTGCCTCCAAGCTCCTGCAGCTCAATGGAGCTCGGTGCTGCTTGAGCCTGCCCCTGTAAGGCGCCTGATGCGGACGCGGACGCGGAGCCTGATGCAGGGGCTGTGTTCTGCATGCAAAACGGGGTGCAGGTGGTGACGGCAGAAGTGGTGCCGGGTAGCCGCCCATGCCTCTCAGCAGACGCTCCTGCAATGTAGCCTGCAATTGCCACCAAATTGAGGTCGTGGCCCGGCGCGCAGGTTTGCGCCAGCATGGATGCAGCGCGCCCGGGAGCTATTCAGTGAGCTGGACAGCCGGGGCTGCGGGCAGCTGAGCCCCGAGGACTTCCTCGGGTGTGTCCCGCCTCCAGTGACCGCTGCCCCACTTCTAACACACTTCACACAAGGCTCACTTCTCACTTTCACATGATATATCGCACACCAGCTCGTCGTTAGCTCCAATGTCTTGCGAACCGGCCCTGGCCTTTGCAGTTTGTGCCTGGTGCGGCGCTGAGCGGCCAGCGTGCACTCACATTGCTGTCTTGGGCCTTGCAGCACTGCCAGGAAGCCCACTTCCGTCATGAGTATTCGCTTGGGCGGTCTCACTCTTTGTGCGGGGGGCCCGCACCATGCAGCTTCAGCACGGGCACGATGACGCCGCTGTTCGTGGCGCGCCTGTTCGAGGAGCGCGCGCACGCGGGCGGCGCGGCGCGGCGCGGGCGCGGCCAGCGAGCAGCCGCGGGCGCAGCGGGCATGGGCTGGGGCGCCTTCCAGGACTTCCTGCTGGCCTGGGAGCACCGCGGCAGCCCGGCGGGCGTCCGATACTTCTTCCCGGTGCTCGACCTGCGCGGCCGGGGGCACCTGACGCAGGCGCGCGCGCAGCCCGGCCTGCGCTCCGCTACCCGAGCAGAGCGCGAAGCCTGCGCAGTTGATGCGGACCAACCCATGGCCTGAAGCATTAACTGCCGCACAGCAACACAGACCGCTCTGTCATGCCAGGAGAAGAGTGCGCGCAGTCATGCGATGCACAGGAGTCTCGATCCCATGTTCCTGCTTCAGCTCGGCCGCATGGTGCCATATGGCTGCGCGCGCGCAGGCGGAGGTGTGCACCCTCTTCCGCGCGGTGCACGCGCTGTGGGTGGCCGCGGGCCAGTACCCCGAGCTGAGCGTGGAGGACGTGAAGGACGAGCTGTTCGACATCTGCCGCCCGGCCGACCCGCAGCGCATCACGCGCGCAGACCTGATGGCGCGCGCGCTCGGCATGCCTGGCCACCGCCGTCTCGCTTGCCTGCCGGACAGTCTGCCCCGAAACGCCGGCGCTGCTGCTTGGCGACTGCCCCTGAGCAGAGCGGCGTGCCCTTGCCTGCTTCCAATCACGTGCCTGTGCTGGACCATGTCCAGTGTGTTGCATGTTCATAGGAGTGCAAAGCACAAAGAGCGTGTCACATCCTCGGTCGCAGCAACTAGGCTGGTGCATGCAGCCAAACTATCCGCAGCAAATGCGGAGGATGCCTGACACTCCGCAGGGAGAAAGCCCGGTAGCACCATGCATGCGCATACATTAAACATGCAAGCGCGCGCGGCACGCAACAAGTGAGGCGCCGGCTGCGCAGGCCAGCGGCATGGCGGGTACCATCATCGGGGTGCTGGCGGACGTCAACTGCTTCTACGCATATGACAGCCGGGAGAGCCTCGCCGCTCAAGCCGAGCAGGGGTTCTAGGCTGTGCGCACAGCTGCGCTGGGACGCGTGCACAGCGTGTAATTACTCCTCCTAAAGCGCATGCACCCTAGTGCATGCGCTGGTGCACAACCTATGTCTGTACACTCTCTGGAGCATACCCTGATCAGAAGTTGATCGTTCAATGTCCTCATTCCGGCCGGTCAGAATGGTGGGCGGCACGCCTTGTATCAACTGATGCAGGAGTGCATTATATTCACTGCGCTCGCCCGCAAGGCAGAGCAGACACATGCATGCACGCCCTTACACGCTACACCATGCTATACGCTATGCAAGGTCACATATGCGCTGCACTTGCAGAATGCAAGGTGGCAACTCGCACAACAGAGATAATGTGCTACAACACAGCTGCCACAGAAGGCTGAGAATGTTCAGGTGCCAACTACCGCAGGCGCCCCAAGCACACACAGCTGCCCTTGCGGGACACCCCGGGAGACCCCAGAGTTGTGCTGCATAATGTTGATGAGTGCCATGGATTGAAGGCTGTCCTACAGCCAGATTCAGATCCTCTGTGCCTCACGCAGCACCGTTGGCGATAAAAGGCTCGCCAGGCTGCGCATGCAGGGCTGCTGCAAGGGCCGCCGCACAATCCTTCACTGCTTGCACGGAGCAATCCGTCACGCACGTGAGGTTGAGGAAGCCATGCACTTGGCCTGCGGTCCCGGGCGCAGAGGGCGCGAGCGCAGGAGTCAGAACAAGCAGCATCATGCGAGCCATCAAGGCCGGACACTCTGCGGCAGCCCTACCTTTCACCGCGCCCTGAAAAGCAGCGCCCTCTGGCAGCGACATGCGCACCTTCATAGCACTTGTACTCGCTGCGCACGCCCGCCGCGGATAGGCGGCGCGCGTAGTCGGCGGCCTCGTCTCGCAGGCAGTCGTACTCCGCGGTGACCACCAGCGCTGGCGGCAGGCCCGCCAGGTCGGATGCGAGCATCGGGGCTAACCGCTCGTCGTTCGGCGGGTCGGGGTTACCCGTGTAGCTTGTCCAGAAAAACCTTCCACAGCGCACCGCCAGCTCAACAGGCGCGCCGTTTGAGGCGGCTGCTAGGGCACTTCTGGCCACCCTTACGCTGTGACAGTGTTCAGCGGGATGAAGGTACGAGCCAGGGACACGGACACAGATAAATGGTAATGCTAGCAAAAGAAAGTCGCGACGTAACTAACAGGGACAAGCGCAAGTGTACTGTAGCAGTACGCTGGATAGCCGCATGCAACAGCCCTGCCAGTCTGTGGCAATCGGACGCTTTGCATGGACTGGCGCTTCTGCAGCACAAAGCATCTTGGACGCTCTGGCCGGCACCCCGCCGGGCACTGCGTGCGCGTACCTGATATCGTTTGGGGTCATCGCATAGCCCTTGTCGAGCAGGGCGAGCGAGGGGTGCTCCGACGGGATGCCGCCGGTGCGGGGGTAGAGCAGCAGCTGGAACGCCAGCGCCAGTGTGTGCTTGTGCCTGTGGCATGATGCTCCGTCTTTACTTTGAGCATGCGCTCATGCTTCACGGCTTTGCTAAGCAAGCATGCGCATGCTTGCACTCCCCTGGGTCTTGCGCTGAGGGCCTTCTGCGCCTGAGCGCGCTCCGGCGCACAGGCGGCTTTGTGATGGGCGACCTTGACAGCCACGACGGCCTGTGCCGCGCCCTAGCGTCGCTGTCTGGCTGCACCATAGTGGCCGTGGACTATGGGCTCGCTCCAGGCAAGCAGTGCCGTCATGCTCAGGGCAACGCTCGGCAGCCTCTTGCTCACACTCGACAGCTGGCACCTGCATTCTTGCTCCGGCAGCTCAAAGCGACTTGCGCATTGCTCCAACACCTGAAAGCGACTTTGTGCGCCTGCACAGCAGCGCATGCGCCTGTGCGACTGACATCAGTCCCGCTGCCGGCAGAGCACCGCTTCCCGACCGCGGTGGACGACGCGCTCGCTGCGGTGCAGTGGGTGGCGCAGAATGCGCAGGAGCTGGGCATCGACGCGCGCCGCATCGCGGTGGCCGGCGACAGCGCCGGCGGCACGCTATCGGCGGTCGTCTGCCTGCTGGCCAAGCGCGCGGGCGGCCCTGGGGGAGCACCGACAGCGTCAGAGCAGCATGTATGCAGTGCGCTGACGTGCAGCCGAACCTCCGTGGAAGTAGACAGCGGCGGGCTGCAGTACACCGTCTGCCTGCAGAGGGCGGTAGATACGCGCGGCAAGGTTGCCGTTCGGCACCGACATCTGCCTGTCTTCCACCTCCCAGAGTGGCACCTTCCTGCAGCCCCGCAGCGCGATATTTCGAGCTCTGCAGCAGACGCCTGTGCCCGCCCTGACTTGGTGGTGGTGTTGTACTCCTGTCGGTTAAGTTGAGGCCTTGACCGCATATCAGGCCACCCCCAGTTGCTCTCTGGCGCTCCATTAGGCCCACCCCAGCTGTAAGAGCGAGCTGGGCAGGCAGTCTCCCACAACAGCCAGGCTTGCACTGTTGGGTCGACAGCAGCGCACCCACACGGCTGTTCCGCGGCAGCGCGTGACACGCGGCTGCGGAGCTGCTCAAGCATGTACCGCTCATCAGAGTACCAGTCCTTGGGCAGGTCTGCAAGCAGCGCAGCGGCCTGCGGGTCCAGTGGCATCTCCGCGTGCCTCTTACCTGTTGCAGTACACCACAAAGAGTGGTGTCTCTGCGTGCGCCAGTGCCCATCGTTACCTGCTCATTCGTACATGGCACTGAGCGGAAACTGCGTGCAGTTGGGGAGAATGCGCCTGCTACGTCGCATTGCGGCACATGCCGCCGTACTCAGCCTACAAGGCCAGTTTACATGTGCGCACGCCGAGGGATGAATACACCATGCAGAAGACGTGAGCTGCGCCTGACTTGACTACAAAGTAACCTGGTGCCAAGTCTGCATACCTGAGGCACTGCCTTGCCAGCGAGCTAAGCTGTACTTGTCCAGCAGCTGTTTGGCTATCCTGAAGGGTGCAGAATCAGCTGCAAATGCAAGGACTGTAAACCTCCAAGGCGTCGCATGACTTTGCCTGCAGGGTACACACATGTACTCCCATATAGGCAAACGCAGGAGCTGTAAAGCTCCAGTGCATTGCATGGCATTGCCTGATGGGACAGTGTCTGCCTCATGCTGTCGCATTACTCAGTTTGCGGGGAGTTGGGTTACTGCAATGCCAAGTTATAGAAAAGATGACTTGAAGTGAGGCTCCGCTTTGCACGCACTGCCTGCCCACACCCCTGCTCAGCAGCAGCACAGTGTGCATCAGGCCTCGGCAGCCAGGTCGGCAGGGCGGGCGCTGCATACATGCAGTGCCTTGGCCAGTACAGCGATGCACTCCTTCAGCGCGACAGCAGCGCGGTCCACAACTGCGGCCATGCTGATGAAGCCATGGAGCTGGCCTGCGCATCGCCGCCGAGCGCCCGTGGTCAGGACTGGTCACAACAGCGCACGCCGTGCGCGCGCACGACTCGCACTCCGCCTGGCAGCACCTTGCTTCTGCTGTGCCCCGCACCCGCACAGACCTCCTTACCTTCAATTGCAATCCTCAGCCTTCTGTGTTGCCACCATGGCGCTGCTGCGCGGGCGCGCACCATCGTAGCACTTGTACTCGGTCGGCACGCCCGCGGCGGCCAGGCGGCGCGCATAGTCGGCGCCCTCGTCGCGCAGCGGGTCGAACTCCGCGGTGACCACCAGCGCCGGCGGCAGGCCTGCCAGGTCGGGCGCGCAAATGGGCGCCAGGCGGTCGTCCATGGGGGTGTGCTCGCCCGCGTAGCTCCGCCAGATGAAGCTGCCGCAGCGGCGGGTGTTCAGCCCGCATTGGCGCCCTGCATGAGCTGCCTTCCATGCACGGTACAGGGCCATGCATGTGCCCCTCCGCCACAGAGTCCGCCACAGCTTCCCCCCCCCTCCCCCAGCAGGGTTGCTTGACCAAACTGTCCGTCCTTTGCTAGGAAGCTTGGCAGGCTCTGACTCTTGCTTGCAAGCTGGAGTCTGCATGCAGCATGGAGCAGGACGGCCATGGCTGAACCCCCAGGCCACGTGCAGCCGCTGGACCTCAGCTTGCAGCCACGCTGGCGCCTGGCTAACGGTTTGCACAGCGTGGTGTGACGCAAAGCCTGGTCCAGCAGCAGCGTTTGCCCACCCACACGAGCATGAACACGAGTGTGCGGACACGCAGCATGTGCTCGCGGCGGGCCGGGGGTTGGGTGCGCACTCCATGTCGGCCTTGGTCAGAAAGTAGCCCTCCGCATACTCGGTGAGTGAGGGGTGCGACGCGGCGTCGCCGCTGACGGCGGGGTACAGCAGCAGCTGGAAGGCGAGCCGGGGGCCACCCGCGCGCTTGGCCGACAGGGCCGCCACCGTGGCCAGGTTGCCGCCGGCGCTGTCGCCGGCCACGGCGATGCGGCGCGGGTCGATGCCGAGCGCTTGCGCGTTCTGCGCGACCCACTGCACGGCGGCAACCGCGTCCTCGACCGCGGCCGGGAACGGGTGCTCTGCCGCCCAGAAACACGTGTCGATGTCAGCGCGAGGCGGCAGCCCAGGTTACTTTACCTGATCTTTAAAATAAGCGCGTTGCCATATGTCACAACCGGAAACATGTGCTGCATGACAGCAATACCTGACGCAGCTCGCAGAAAAAGCATGTGCAGAGGTGCTGCATGACGGCAGTACCTGACGCAGCTCGCGGAAGAAGCATGTGCATGGGTGTGTGCAGGCTCTGCACAACCATAAATCAACACAAGGACGGAACGCCTCAAAGCTTTAATCATCAACCCAGGGGGTCACATGCAGCTCTGCATATCCCTGAGCATGAGGCAGGCGTGCCTGGCGCCAGCCGGTAGTCGACGGAGACTAGGATGCAGGGCGTGTGGGCGGCCAGCGCTCTGCATACACCATCGTGTGTGTCCAAACTCCCGATCACAAACCCGCCTGCGGTGAACACCAGCTGTCAGCGAACACAGTGCCAGGGAATACAGTCTACAGTGTCAGGGAAGTCCCAAAAAATACAGTGCCAGGGAAGTGCAATAGCAGACCTGTCAGGGAGCTGTCGGGCCCCGCACCGCCGTGGAAGTACAAGACGCCTGCCTGCGGCGGCGCGCCCTCTGGCGTCGGCACGTACACGCGCACAGGCACGTCGCCAGCGGGGCCAGCAAAGGTCGTGTCCCTCACCTCCCTCACCGGTGGCGCGGCTGGTCGGTGCCCACTGCCGCCAGCAGCACTCTTCAGCACCAAGCAAGCAGCGGCAGGCTGGACAGAACCTGGGGCCGCAGCACAGACTGCCTTTAGCAGGGCCCTTCTAGGCGGTGCATGAGCCCCCTATGTTGCGACTTGCAGCTAGAAGTGATGCATACACTACTTGCCAGCCGTGGCATTAGTAACGCATCACCCGCTCGTGGCCCACTCTTCTGGCAGGTGAGTGGGTGAGGCTGACAAATAACAACGCTGCAAACACAAGGCCGAGGCGCACGCAAAGGCCTTGTGCACGAGGGCGCCCGCGCGCTCCCTCAGCTGCTGCGGCGTGAGGCTGGTATCTGAATACAAGCCGCCTGGAGGGAGCTGAAGAAGGATGGCGGCAGCCTGCGGGTCGACCGGCATCCTTATACACAGTCCCTTGTCGCGGCACTCGTTTCACTGCCGCAGTGTTGTAATAGCCTGTCTATTTGACGCACGTTTGGAGTCGTTTGACAGCAGAGCTCCACCTCTTTCAGTAGATCGACAGATCTGTACGATGTTGCCACAGAATTGTATCTGCGTGAACCAGTGCCCGCGCCGTGCACTTGCTCATTCGCACATGAGAGGAAACTGCATGCAGTTATGGGGAATGCGCCGGCTGACATGCCGTACTCAGCTAAACCGCCAGTTTAGCATTTGCGCACGCCCAGCCTTGACCCTTGAAGGATGTGTACGCCATGCAGCAGACCTGAGCTGCTCCTGGCTTGAGTACGTACTTTTCAGATGTCGAGTCCTGCAAACTCGGAGGCCATGCAAGCTTGCTCCTGTACTTGCCCAACAGACCTTCAATCAAAATTTCAGGCATGGAAGTCCTGTGCATGCAAATGGCTGTAAAGCTCCAGTGCACTGCATGACATTGCCTAATGGTACAGCAGTGTCTGCTTGTGGCAATAGATAACTTAAAGTGAGGCTGGGCACCCTCTGCCTGCCCACACCCCTGCCCAGCAGCAGCACTGTGTGCATCAGGCCTCTGCAGCCAGATCAGCAGGGCGGGCGCTGGATACATGCAGCGCCTTGGCCAGTGCAGCACTGCACTCCTTCAGCGCGACAGCAGCGCGGTCCACGACTGCGGCCATGCTGATGAAGCCATGGAGCTGGCCTGCGCATCGCCGCCGAGCGCCCGTGGTCAGGACTGGTCACAGCAGCGCGTGCCACGCACGCGCACGACTCGCACTCAGCCTTGCAGCACCTAGCTTCTGCTCTGAGTGTGCGCTGGCCACACCTCCTCATTTTCAACATGCGTCAATGAGCCTTCTGTGTTGCCACCATGGCGCTGCTGCGTGAGCGCGCACCCTCGTAGCACTTGTACTCGGTCGGCACGCCAGCAGCGGCCAGGCGGCGCGCATAGTCCGCGCCCTCATCGCGCAGCGGGTCATACTCCGCAGTGATCACCAGCGCCGGCGGCAGGCCCGCCAGGTCGGGCGCGCGCATGGGCGTTAGGCGGTCGTCCATGGGCGGGTGCTCGCCCGCGTAGCACCGCCAGAAGAAACTGCCACAGCGGCGGGTATTCAGCATACAATTGGGCCCTGCATAGCCTGCCTGCCATGCGCAGTCCTAGGCCAGGCATGTCCCCTCCCACCACAGACTCCGCGACAGCCTCCGCCACAGCAGCCCACAGCAGGGTAGCTCGAGGCGAAAGCTTGCCTTTTGACCCGGCTGTCCATCCTTTGCTACGTGGCTTGGCTGGCTCTGACTCTTGGCTGTAGGCTTTCTCAATTTTGCAGCATGGAGCAGCACAGACATTGCTTAGCAATCAGGCATCGCGCAGCTGCAGGACCGCAGCTTGCAGTGACGCTGGCGCTTGGCTGACAGTTTGCAAGTTAGAGTGTAGTGTGAGGCAAAGCAAGGCAAGGTTCAGCAACAGCATTGCACTCACACATGTATGCACACAAGCATGCAAACAAGCAGCGCATGCCCGCGACGGGCGGAGGGCTGGGCGCGCACTCCATGTCGCCCTTGGTCAGAAAGTAGCCCTCTGCGTACTCGGTAAGCGAGGGGTGGGACGCGGCGTCGCCGCCGACGGCAGGGTACAGCAGCAGCTGGAAGGCAAGCGGGGGGCCACCCGCGCGCTTGGCTGACAGCGCGGCCACCGTGGACAGGTTGCCGCCAGCGCTGTCGCCAGCCACGGCGATGCGGCGCGGGTCGATGCCGAGCGCGTGCGCGTTCTGCGCAACCCACTGCACCGCGGCGAACGCGTCCTCCACCCCGGCCGGGAATGGATGCTCTGCCGCACAAACACGTGTTGATATAAGCGCAAGGTGGCAGCCCAGGGTACTTTGCTTGTTACCTGAAACAGACGCTTTGCCATTTGTCACAACAGATAACACGTGCTGCACCACAGCAGTATCTGAAACAGCTCGCACAGAGATACATGCAGGCTCTGCACACTTGTTCCACAACAACGACACGCCTAACATCCCTGGAATGGGGCAAACATGCGTCTCTGCATGTTCCTGAGCGTGAGGCATGCCTGGCGCTAACCGGTAGTCGACGGCAACCAAGATGCAGGGCGTGTGGGCGGCCAGCGCTCTGCAGATACCATCATGTGTGTCCAAACTCCCGCTGAAAAACCCGCCTGCGTGAACCACCAGCTGTCAGCACCTCAGCGCCTGAGAAATGCAAGTGCATAAATGTCAGGGAGCTGTCGGGCCCCGCACCGCCGTGGAAGTACACGACGCCTGCCTGCGGCGGCGCGCCCTCTGGCGTTGGCACGTACACGCGCACGGGCACGTCGCCAGCGGGGCCAGCGAAGGTCGTGTCCCTCACCTCCCTCACAGGAGTTGGCTGGTGCACCCTGCCGCCAGCAGCGCTCTTCTGCACCAAGCAAGCAGCGGCAGGCTGCTGTGAACCTGGCTGCAGCGCGCACTACCGTTCGCGGGGCTCCTCCTTGTGGTGCGTGAGCCCTCTACGATGCAAACTGTAGCACAAGGGATGGACAATCAAGTTGCAGACTCTGGCACAAGCGACGTATCGCGCCAAATCTTGGCTCACTCATCTGGCAGGTGAGTGGTTGAGAGCATAAACAACGACGCCGCAAACACAAGGCCGAGGCGCACGCAAAGGCCTTCTGCAAGGGGGCGCTCGCGCGCTCCCGCAGCTGCTGCGGCGTGAGGCTGGTGTCTGGAAACAAGCCGCCTGGAGGAAGCTGAGCAAGGATGGCGGCAGCCTGCGGGTCGACCGGCATCCTTATATACAATTGCACGTCGCGGCGCTCTTGTCACCGCCGCACAGTCTTCACACGTCGAGCTGATTAACTTGGAATAAGTTCGTTTGACAGCAGAGGCTTTCTTTGCAGTTGGGCGAAGGTCACGCAACCACTGCTGTTCTAAACCCCAGGCCTGGGAGCAGGGTCGCACGTGCGGTAGCGAGGAGAGGCACAGAGGCACACATACGAGGCTGGCATCAATAGGGGTATATCTCTCCAGGATTCAATGGCGTGCTGCAGCGCTGGTCCTGGCTACGCCACGCCCCTGGTACACACGCGTTCTGTGGCTCTAGGAGCTTGTGCAAGGAGCGTGTAGCTGGCTTTGTATGAAGTGTGAGCTCTGTGGTGCAAGCGCGCTTGCTGCTGAGCAAAGTTTTGTTTGAACAGTACCTGCGCAGTGACTGTTAGCGCCGCCTAGAGGCCTGACAGGCGCTGCGCGCCTGCCGCCTCGCAGGAGGCGACCAAGGGGCCGCGGGAGGAGCTCGTATACCTGCCGTGTGTAGTGCCAGACCACAGCAGGCCGGACTACCTGGCAACTGTGGATGTCAACCCCGCAAGCCCGTCCTACTCCCAGGTCCGCTATGCCTATGCTCAGGGCTGGCTTGCTGGCGCCCTGCTAGCTGTCAGGGGCGCCAACAGCTCTGTGTATGCAGCAACGGTGACTCACATAGCGCGCTCATTCCGCAGGTGATCCACCGGCTACCAATGCAACCTTGGCGATGAGCTGCACCACAGCGGCTGGAACGCGTGCAGTTCCTGCCACGGCGCGCCGCACGCGACCCGCAACATCCTAGTCCTACCAGCGCTCGGCTCTGGCCGCATCTACGGCGCGCTGCCCGTGCTGCCGCCTTTAGCAGACCGGCTGTCAAACTGAATCCTCATCTCTTTGCAGCTTTCTCAGCTGGCTCACCAAATTGGAATCCACGCTGACGTGCTGATGCTCCCCAGCAATTGGTAACCAGACCACTCGCATGCATTTTTTAGTCTACCAGTCTGAGCGCGTCCTCTTGCAGGCGTTGACGTTGCCACAGACCCGCGCGCACCGCGGCTGGCACACGTGGTCGAGTCCCAGGACATCCAGGCCAAGACCGGGCTGGCATACCTGCACAGCAGCCACTGCCTGGGGTCCGGTATGTGGTCCGGCGTCGCTGACAAGGATAATGGACAGGTCTTTTCTGTCGCCGTTGCTCGTGTATCGTGTTGTGAGTGATGCTAGTGATCAGTCAGTGGTTCCATGCCTAGACATGCACCGACCGACCTGCTGGGCGTGATAAAAGATGATGCTCTCCAGGGCCTCATAGTTCTGATGCTGTCAGGGGAGATCATGGTGAGCGCCATGGGAGATGCGGAAGGCAAGGGGCGCGGCGGCTACGTCCTGCTGGATCAAAATTTCCAGGCGCGCTGCCCTCGCCTGCGCATATCGGGCATCCAGTTGCGCAGACAGCATGCGCTCTGCTCTCTGACGAAGGAGCTCTAGCAGCGCACCACATGTGTTCAAGCGCTTTTGCGGTTTCAACTTTCAGAGCTTGAGCGTCAATGAAAAATTCAGCATCAAGAAATGGTGAGGGGCTTGCAGGTGAAGGGCAAGTGGTCGGACACTGAGACGGAGTACGGGTACGATTTTTGGTACCAGCCGCGGCACAACATCATGGTCAGCTCGCAGTGGGGCGCGCCGGCCGCCTTTAGCAAGGCATGAACTTGCCGATGCTCCGAACACCGTTGCACACTACGCTTCAACTCTTAGGGACACGCAAGCTGCCAGTCCTGTATGCAGGTTGCTGTGGCCTGAGTTGCATCAGTGCAGGATGGAGGCTGTGTGTCATGCTGCACCAGCCAGGAGTATTATGCTGTCACCATGCCAAGTGTGGCGTCGCGCCTCAGGGCTTCAACCCTGCCGAGGTGGCGGACGCGTACGGCGACACGCTGACGTTCTGGGATTGGCGTGAACGGAAAATGGTTCAAACAATCAAGCTGGGCGCGGACAGCCTCATCCCGCTGGTCAGGCTCTGGCCCTGGAGTACTGACCACTGTGCCAAATTGTTATACTTCAAAGAGAGTCAATGCGGTGGAGTGTGCGGATGCACTGGCAATGGCTTGATGCATGTACAATATGCCTGCGCTGTGTCAAGGTGACTAGGGGTGAGGTGGTAAGTAGACATTCACCAAGCACATGCATGCTCTACAGTTTCTGGCTCTGATGAGCAGCCCGCTGGTGATGCCACTGTAGGAGCTGCGTTTCCTGCACGACCCAGATCAGCCGCATGGCTTCTGCGTGTCGACAGCAACAAGAGGTTGCTCCCCGGTCGAGTTGGCCAGATGCAAGGCCAAGCAGCTGCAGAGTACTGCGGCTGCCCTCCCTCTGGCCAGGGACGCGGCCTGTCGCATGCGCGCAGGGCAGCGACGGGCGCTGGGCAACGGACGTGGCGATCCGACAGCCCTGGCTCACTGTGGAGGGCTGGCTGCTGCCCGAGATGCCGCCCCTCATCACCGACATCCTCATCTCGCTGGACGACCGCTTCCTGTACTTCTCCAACTGGCTGCGCGGCGACATCGCGCAGTACGACATCAGGCGCGCACCCCGCCGCTGCCAGGGCGCTGCTGCCCAGCCGCCGATTGTCAAAAACGGGTGCATCATTGCTAGTATGCTCAGCCCTGCATCTGGAGCTTTGGTGACCACCATTATGCAGATATTTTCCCATGCTTCGCCTCGGGTGAGGAGGTGGTCGACGTTGTCACTTGTGCTGAGCTTTGCATGAACATCAGAGTGCCAATGAACTGATTATCTTTGAATGTCTGCATGTGTTGCGTGCGCGCGCAGCGACCCGGCGCACCCCGTGCTGGCCGGACGGGTGTGGCTGGGGGGCTGCGTGCGCCGCGGCAGCGGCGTGACCGTGCTCTCGGGCCTGCCGGAGGACACGCCCGACGTGCCCGACATCCCCGCCGTGCAGGGGCATAAGCTGCTCGGCGGCCCGCAGATGATCCAGCTGAGGCGCGCCGCGCCACCTGCCCCCGATTACTGTGCACTGCCGTGCGTCCTCAGGCAATAGATGCCCTCCTCATATCAGCCGGCCCACTCAAATGCACCACGTGCCATCGCCGCGTGTTGTTCGCTGTATGCTGGCTATGCAGTGGTATTACTGCATAATCTGCCTTCTATGTCATGCAGTGACGCGGAGAGATTGGGCTGCGAGCCTTGCTATGCATTTGTGCGGATACCTATACGACCGCAGTGTCCCTGAGTCTATGGACTTGTTTGTGTGTCGTCGCAGCCTGGACGGCCGGCGGCTGTACGTGACGAACAGCCTGTTCTCTCCCTGGGACACGCAGTTCTACCCGGACATGGCTCAGAAGGGCAGCTACCTGCTCCAGGCGCGATTTGCTTGGCAGCC
>JAABUP010002630.1_pt1 | contig 34067 bp, 38 predicted proteins | sample 5559201 | NCBI WGS metagenome assembly JAABUP01 (sample SAMN10711887, study PRJNA513373) | rock metagenome | isolation source: Antarctica rocks | place: Antarctica
GCAAATGAACTTCACGTCCGCAAACGAACCTCACATGCTACTCAATTCCACCCTTCACTGCCAATGCAAGGAATAGGGACAATTCGCCTTAATCGAGAATGCCCTTGGAGATAGAGCCTCCGCATGGCCACTCCTCAAAGTACTACTTGACTTCATGACCGCAAACGCTTCAAGGGACAACCCCCCGTTCAGCTTACCCACCTCGACTCCCAACGCTGTGGATGCTCAATCCGCAGCCTTTCGAGGAGCTTCACATGCCTTCCTGCAAACCCCAATCACGAACAAACACTTGCCGAAAACCTATAGCGGAACGAATGGCGCGCTCGCCGCAGCCTCGAGCGCTGGGCTGGGCAGGCAGAAAGAGAAAGAAAGATCTGATGGGGCTGCTCTAGAAACGCCATATACAGGCAGGTTTCCTCTTCAAAGACGTCAAAAATCTGTCGCCTCGGACGCAAAATCATCCACCAGTCAGAGTTCACCACTACGAGAACATTCACCCTCCCACGTAGCTGCTCGCCTAGCTGTGACTCTAAAGACTACACCAACGAGAGAAACCATACCCGCCTCTGGCTCGAGGTCTGGCTCTCGACAGCCGTCCCCTTTACAGAGCGTGGAGGATTTGAGGGGATTCCACTCCAAGAGTGACACCTCTACCAAGGATACCAATTCTCTAGTCCAACTCTTCGAGTCCAAGCAAAAGCCTCGCCCTGCTGGTCCTCTCGTAGAGTCGGTCCGGTATGTAATCAAGCCTACACCACAAGTGACAATTTTCGGTCCTTCGGGCCCGCCACTGGGGTCTTCTTCGTCAGCCAATATATCATTGCGTTCCTTATCTACTGCACCCGTACGTGGGAGGGGTACTATAACGAATGCTGTCAGTGGATCACATGTGAATACTGCTACAGATGCAGCTTTTCCAGTAAAGCCAACAACAAAGGCGATACAAAGTGAAGGACCTTCGACGGTCCCTTTGCGCCATCTGCCTCAGCCTCCAACTCCACGTCGGACCACTAGAAATCCTTCTCTCGACGGTCCGCAAGATGATGAAGGATACGCTATCACTAAGTCTGCTTCTTCGCACAAAAATCACCACACTCCATTCACAGATTCGACCGAAACATTCTTGAACGAGGCGGCTACAGACTTGAACTCCAGATCAGGCAGATCTCCAACTCGTCCTGGTCTACCAACACGGCATACAGAACCTGGGCCAGCTCACTCCTTATCAGCTTCTTCACGACCACCGCTGGCACCATACCAGACATCGAGTAAGGAGTCATTGGAGCCTGTTCGACCCGGCCGCAAATTAACGCGCATGTCCGATAGCTATGTACCACAGCTCACAGTGGATTCTCTAGCGAATGCCATGGTCGCCTCCTCTCTAGCCTCATCTCGAGCTCCCTCACCAAGTAAGCCACCCCCACTACCTCCACCTCGCCGCCATGGCAAGCACTCTCTATTCCATCACAACCGCAGCCAGGAAGAATCCCGCACGCCAAGTCCGGCCAAAGGTTTGAGACAGACGATGCGAGAACCTCGGAACTCGGAAGACGAAGAGGACAGTCGCAAGCATCGCAACCACCGCGTGAGGAAGCACCCGAACAAGCACCACGAGGGAGATCGCAAACGGTACAGGAACCAAGTCACGGAGCGAGAGCGAAAGCGCTACGAGGGCGTCTGGGCTGCTAACAGAGGTGTTCTAATGCCCTCGGATTCACCGAACTCGGTGATCAACATCGTAGTCCGAGAGCTCTGGAAGCGGAGTCGCCTGCCTGATGATGTGCTAGAGGAAGTGTGGGATCTGGTAGACAATCAAGGCATCGGCAGGTTGGAAAGGGATGAATTTGTCGTGGGAATGTTTTTGATTGACCAGAGGCTGAAGGGCAACAAACTACCGTTCAAGGTCTCCGATAGCATTTGGTCTAGCGTGAGACGCCTGAATGGCGTCAATGTGCCGATCAAAAAGCGTTGAGTGGAGGTATTTGTGCGGCGTTTGTAGTTTAAGGAGTTGGAATTGAGCAAGAGATACCCCTACAGAGCTTATGTGAGCAAGAAATCGGACATTTAGATGTTGTTGATACTAAGTGCAATTCTGGTGAGATGTCTCGGATTGTCTGATCATGGCTGATGTGCCTTAGACTTCTTCCTAGGAAATCCTTCTTCGAGTCGTCTTGTACCCGTCAGAGCTACAGTATGTTGTTTCGGTGTTCCAAGCCCGAGAAAAGGCATCAAGGGGTGCCTTGGTCTTTCACCGGAACAATTGAACAATTGAATTGCTTTGCATTGAAAGATTTCGCAACTATTTGCAAGCCCGTGAAAATACACTCCGCATGCCCTCAGCTCGGTACTCCTCGTTCGCCTGGCTGAAATGCATAGAGACAGACTTATGTAAGTCCACCGCCTTTTATCGACCGACAGCGCGGCCACCACTGACTATCATGTTTGTAACAAAGCGTAGCAACATGAAGACGAATGCATAATATACAGGTAGACCATGCTTCCACAAGCGCCGCCATCCAACGAGTGGCTGTACATCTCATGTATCCTCAAATTCCCAACGATTGGCTCGAAATGAAATTCATGTACATCAGAGGGCGATTTGAGATCCGTGATTCGTGATTTTGAAAGAGGCTTCAGAAGGCATCTTCATCCGTCCAAGCCGACTCACTTCCTGTCACCAGTCTTCTGCCTCCGCCTTCTTCCTCGATCACCGTCTGCGGATGAGTGGCTCCGGCACCATACATACCCTTGAACTTCTTTCCAGGCCCACCGCGAGGGGGCGTGTATCCGCCCTCAGGGGTGAAACGTTTCCCGGTCTTTGCAGCCCGCAGCTTGGCGTAGTAGGCGTCACTGGCGTCCACCTCAGGCTCGGATGCGTCATCGAACGTCTCCCAATTTTCTGACCCGGAAGCTGCAGTGGTCGATGTGGATGTTGTGGAGATCTGCCTGCTATCGGCTGTGGGGACATATTGGTGCTGCTGCTGCTGTTGACAGCGGGCGTCGTAGCGTGCTGATGCTTGAACGTCTTGGTAACTCTGGGGAGTATTCCGATCTGATTGCATCATTGAGGATGGCACGTAAGACATGCGCTCACGGTCATCATACACATCTTCTGGTGTGATATGTCGAACACTTCCCGTGCCGGTCGACGATGCAACGCTATCGCAGCGAATGTTCTCGGTGTCGTATGCGGCCGCTGGTGTAGCATTGGGCGGTACGAAAAGGTCCCTCATCTTTGGAGGCGGCGCCCTAGCGGGAGGACCCATCTTGCGTATGGTATTTGTGTCGTACGATGGATTGGGTGGAGGACCGCGGCGCTCAGGTGAGTTACCGCCATGCTGCATGTTGCCTAAAGGTACACGGGCTGGAATTTTCGAGGGCGTTCTCCCGCCAGTGGTCGAGACTGAGCTTGCCATGGGATTGCGTCGCAGAGTACCAGCTGGCGTCGCGGTACCGGCTCGAGAAGGCGGGTTTCCTCGCATTACGCTGCCAGCACGGGAGGATGATGGTGCGGGTGCAGATTTCAAGGGAACCTTTTGCGTCGTAGGAGCTGGGCCTGATGGTGTCTTGGATCTCGGTGGCAGGCTCTTTGCAGCAGCTGCCTCCAGTTCATCGAGGTATCGAACTCCGTGGACAAGGAAAGGTCGGCCATAATCATCTTCCCACCGCTCTAGAGTTTTCTTGAGTTCGACCTCCACTTTTGGCAGATCCTTTGCGATTCTCTTCCTCATTTTCTCCTCTCTTAGCAGTCGGGTTGGGTCACGCCTCTCTCCTTTGTTGTTCTTCGCAAGAAGTCTTGATGCATCCTGGCTGGCAGCCGTCAAATCGTCACGATCCTTGATGAGTGATCGATGCTTGTCAATCATCTGTAGTGTCGGTGCACGTTGTTCTTTGAGAGCTTCCAGGCGCGAGATCTCTGCCTCATGTGCAGAGAGAAGAGCATCACTGTAAACGTCAGAAAACGCCGGGGCGAAATCGAGCATTTCTTCTTCCGAAAAATAAAGGCCATCCCATAGCTCTTGCAGCTTGTATCGCGCATCTTCTACGAAAAGATGCAGATTTTGTCTCTTTAGTTCATTGAGCCTGTCTAGCTCCGCCTCGAACTCATTGATGGCTCTCAGTCCATATCCACGGTTCCCAGCGAGGAACCTCTTGCGATCGACTTCTTCCACACCTAGGCGGTTCCATAAGCCTTCTACTGTGGCTTTCAGCTCTTTTAGTTTTCGCTCTCGACCGCGCTTCTCTTCGACTAGCCGATCACGCTTCGCCTGCAGTCGCTTGATGTCATCTGCATGAAGTCCGAGCTGTTCCGGAGCATCTCGATAATATTTTACTATTGAGCTCTCTGTCTGTGCTTGTGGAGTCCCTAGCTCTGCCCATAGGTTCACTATCTCTTCAGCCAATCCTTTGGTTGACGCGATACGGCGTGTGTACTCTTCATAAACTCGAGAAAATTCATTGTCAAGAGATGTGACATAGGAAGGCGAAAGGTCAAATGTAGGGGAAAGGGGGGCATTGTTCGAGGTGGGTGGCAGCTTGACCTTCACGAAAGATGCTTCAAGGTGGGAAGAGTATGATTCGAGAGCCTGAACAAGTTCTGCACAGTCTTAGCGCTTTGATGTTATCACTGATGCAACGTACTTACTTTTGACCTGCTCAAACCTCTCACGGTGGATCTTTGCGACAGCGTTGTGCTTTTCTTTGAGTCCTTGAAGGCAACGGGTAAGAGGTACGGTGATCTTCAGCTCCTTATCGTCTAGTCGGTATGCATCATTGGTGGCTTGATCTTCTAAGGAGGCCTCCATTTGTTTGATAGTCTTTATAATACGGTTCGCTTCTTCTATGAGCTCGGTCTTCTCTCTACGAACGGTTAGTAGAGATCGTCATGACTCGAAAGAGGTAGAATCGTACGCAGTCACCAAGCGTAGCTGGTTGTGTAGTGTTTCTGACAAGGCAGTGAAGAGCTATCTCGTTGATCAGCACCTGCATCCTCTCCTATGTCAAGTAGCTACCTCGGATTCTCTCGATTCTCTCTCATGGCTAGGCACACCAATCTCATCGAAAAGGCCATGAAGCTGGCCGATGATGGTAGACACCTGAGTGGTAAGGTAGCTGGTATCCATGGCTCTTGGACCGAGTCGACACCCACGGCCTACCCCAAATGAAAACTCAGTCAGGCGCACAGTATTATACTATCGTCATCGAGTATCCGACTCGTTTAGCCATTAGTACATCTATCGAGAAAGTGGTATGCCTTTGGAGAGGACGCCGGACTGCCTACGCGAAACTTACCAAATGATGATATTAAGCGCGGTGTTGACCCGCATGTTGTTGTCACGGCAACGCGTAAACCCCGCGAATCATGGGTTATCACCGAGATGTCGATTCTCGAAAGCACATAACGACACTCAGACTTTCAAGGATCATCGCTTCCTCGATCCATTGCAGTATGGATAGATCGCAAAAGGCCTGGGGTAAGCCTTGCCTTTCCAACAAATCTCTTCCAGAGCTGACTTTTGCCAGAGCTTGAGAATACAGTCAAGTTGGTGGATCACCACCGCGATGCCCTCTACGGCTACGATGTTGAGGAAATAGAAGCCATCTCCAAGGAGCAACCATGGAGGAAGGACCCTCATCACTTCCAAAATGTCCGAATCTCAGCTGTCGCTCTTTTGAAAATGGTTATGCATGCACGCTCAGGAGGTTCCATAGAAGTCATGGGTCTGATGCAGGGTAAAATAATGGGAGACAGCTTCGTTGTCACAGATGCCTTTCGATTGCCTGTCGAAGGCACCGAGACAAGAGTCAATGCGTCGGAATCTGCCAACGAATACATTGTACAATACCTTCAGCTGTGCCGAGACAATGGCCGACCAGATAACGTGCTAGGCTGGTATCACAGCCACCCAGGCTACGGCTGCTGGCTATCGGGCATTGACGTGGACACCGAAATGATTCAACAACAATTTCAAGATCCGTTTGTGGCTGTCGTTATTGATCCTGATCGCACTATTTCAGCCGGCAAAGTGGAGATTGGGGCATTCCGAACATTTCCAAAGGACTACAAGCCAGCTGAGAGCGGCAGCGGAGATGGGTACCAGACCATACCGCTTTCAAAGATCGAAGACTTTGGCGCGCATGCTAGCAGATACTATTCACTGGAGATCTCCCATTTCAAAAGCACACTAGATGCGCATCTACTGGAATTACTGTGGAACAAGTATTGGGTGTCAACCCTAAGCCAGAGTCCTTTATTCACCAATCGCGAATATAGCAGTAAGCAAATGCTCGATTTGGGCCAGAAGATCCACGAGGCCGAGAAGACCATCAAGGCCAATTCAAGGGGAGGACAGCATAGGGGAACTGGGAAAGACACACAGCTCGACAAGGTCATAAAGGACAGTAACAAGATTGCTGGCGAGGAGGTCACAGGGCTCCTGGCCAGTGAGGTCAAAGCAAAGCTGTTTAATGGCGTTGGAGCTGCCGTTCATCAGGAAGATGCCGCTGCAACTGCATGAGTAGTCCTAAGCAGACTTGCACATTGGCGTATCAGGGGCCGTGAATCGGCGGTTGCAGCATCTCTGGCGTTGCTTGCAAGCATCATCTATGGAGTTATGAGATTATGAATCAATTGATCAAGTTTCGAGAATTGTTGAGAATGACAATCAAGATATACGCTATGATTTTTCCTCTGTCATGTTCTTGAAGGCGTTTGCGGCGTCCTCAATCCGTAACAGTGATACGCGTCTGCCTAGCATGGTCATAGTCACAATGAGTGCTGGCCCGGGGCGGCTACCTGTCAAAGCCCACCGCAAAAAATGTTGCACTGCATTTCTACATTGTCTGCTTCCATCGAGACTTTGATTCTGGTCGGGTCCCCACTTCTTGGCTATGTTTTCGATTACACCATCAAAAGCCAGCTTGAGGTTCTCTTCATTCCACTTCTCAGCTGAAACGTCTTGAAAGTGATCTTTGATGACACCGATATTGGTTCGCAACAATTGATCGTCACCGCGTGGGCTGTATTGTCCTCTAGCCACGAGGCAGAGAAAATGCGAATTGCGTTCGAAAAATTCTCGAGCTATGGTGTACTGCGCTGCATCGACGCGTATTAAAGTAGCAACGCGCTCTCTTGTCTCATCATCAGTGCACAACCTGGCCCTGACTCAAGTGTGAGTATAATCGCTTTCGACGTAAGGTAGACGCACGTACTCCGGGTAAGCTGTGAGATGTTCTTGCACTACCGCAACTACTCTGTCTACCATCGAATGGTATTGTGCTCCACCTTCCTCGACATACTTCTGGGCGTAGCGTTTCTGGAGATGAGTGAGCTTGATTGGTGTGGCGATGGTGTTTCCTTTCGTAAATTTCAGATCAAACTACTTCGCGTCAACAAACCTTTGTCAACAGGGGATGTGAGTCTCAACATACGTGCTCTACTAGGTCGTTGAGACTCAAAAAATCATCCCCTACTCTATGTGACCAGCCAAAAAGAGCCACATAGTTGATCAGAGCCTCTGCAAAGATGCCGTCTTCTTTGAATGAGCGGATATTTAGAGCAGAATCTCGCTTGCTGTATTTCTGCCGTGATGAATCCTGCAGTAAACCCACATGTGCAAATGTCGGAGGTTTCCAATCGAACGCATCGTACAACACGACGTGCTTTGGAGTCGAAGACATCCATTCCTGGCGCGGTCAGTCTTTCCATCTGTCAATAAAATCCTCATTTCATCTACTTACTACTGCGCGTATGACGTGGGTAATCTCCATGTAATGATCATCCACGACGTTGGCCAGGTGATAAGTTGGCAGGCCATCGGATTTGATCAGGACGGGATCCTCGTAGCCAGGTTGTGCACGATGCGATTGAGGTTTCTCCGTTTTTCTCCTTTGACCAATCACGCCATACACAAGATCCGTGTACAGCGGCGGCACATCTGGTACTCTCAATCGAATGATATGTACCTCTCCTTTTGAGGCGCGATCGTCTGATTCTTCCTTTGTGATACCAATACACGCCCGATCATAGTCAATGGATAGGCCAAGCTTGTTTCTATCCTTCGCAAGATTCCCCAAGCGTTCTGCAGAGCAGAAACATCGATACGCATGCCCAGACTCAAGTAACTCTGCGGCATGCTTCTGGTATAAAGACGTTCTCTCGGACTAGAGCTGTCAGCCTATATCCCTTCCACCGAGCGCTTCCCCACCTACCTGCTTATAAGGTCCAGAAGGGCCTCCAATGTCTGGACCTAATTCGACGTTGAGAAACTCCCTCTACAAAGCCAACGATGTTCCCGTACCCTCGTCCCATTGTAACCCTGCCCAGCCTAGGTCCTGATACAATCGGCTCTCCGCATCTGCTACGGTCCTTTTCTTCTACCATCAGCCAAGCCGATCGTTTCTTCGATGGGGTTAAATACCCACCCTATCTGTATCTTCCAGACGTAGTATGAATTGACCTCCAGTAGCCTTTGCAAGAAGGTAATTGAATAGGGCTGTACGTAATGATCCTAGGTGAAGATAACCAGTTGGCGAGGGTGCAAAACGAGTCCTCGCGGGAGTGGTTGGTAACTTCTGTGATGGTCGCCTTTCTGGCGTATCACGCTTTGGACCCGTTGATAGAGCCCGAAATCTGTAACATAACCACGCGTTGCCTTGAAAAACCACCCGTCTGACAATTCTCATGACCTCTCGGGTCTGAAGCTGTATTGTTGAGCTAATCAAAGAATTAGGGCTCAAAACGAACGTCTGGAAGGTGCTCCTGCGGGTTGTCCCGTCCTGCATCATGACATTTAAGAAATTAGAATACTTAAATTCGGGCCTGTAGGTTACTACCGAACCGAGCTATCGAACTGGGACTGGGCACGTTCTTAAATCTGTAAAACTTTTCTGCTGAGCAAATAGCTCTCTAGAATTACACCAAGCCACCTAGACAAAAATTATTGCTACAATGTGGTACTTAAGGTGACCATTACTCATACATTGAAGAGCCCCGCCAGCTTAGTTACACGAGTAAGTCTTCCTTGATCTGTTCAAAAATCCAGGGCTAATCGTGCGTAAGTGGATGACAACGGGGACAACATTGACCTGTATGGTTAGCTGACGGTCTCAGCCTATGGCTTGATATGTGCTCATGGCAACACAGAGGTGCTGCAGATTGAACGAGGTGCTAGCAAATCAGAGATAAAGAAAGCCTATCATAAAGTGACCTCGTCCTTAGCCCGCTGTAGCAATCTTGTACTCACCACGCATAGGCCGCATTAGCAAGCCATCCAGACAAAGTCGATGAAAGTGAACGAGGAGCAGCAGAGATTAAATTCAAATCGATCAGCAAAGCTTACGAGATACTTTACGATGATGATAAAAGGCATCTTTACGATACACATGGCATGTCTGCTTTTGATGGTGGCCATGGCCATGGGCCAGGTGCGGGCCCTGACCTCGAAGACATGCTTGCGCAAATGTTTGGCATGGGAGGGGGGATGCCGCCAGGGTTTGGTGGTAGTCCAAGGCCACAAAGATCTCGGAAGGGCGCAGATGAGGAGCATGCGTATCAAGTGACCTTAGAGGATCTTTACAAGGGTAAGACTACAAAGTTCGCAAGTACCAAAAACGTCATTTGCAGTCACTGCAAAGGAAGTGGGGGCAAGGATAGGGCCAAGGCAAAGCAGTGCGCTTCGTGTCAAGGCAGAGGTATGCCCTTTGCCCTTTTTCCAAAGCAATTTCTTGATATTAAGAGGCGAGTACAGGCGTGAAGGAAGGTTTGCGAGCAGTGGGACCCGGGATGGTGACTCGAGACGTGAGCGTCTGCAGCTCTTGCAAAGGCAAAGGTAGCGTATACAACCCCAAGGATAGATGCAAGAGATGCAAGGGTGAGCGTGTCACGGAAGAGCGAAAGGTATTGGAGATATACATTCCGCGGGGTGCAAAGTATGGCTTGTGGTACCCTTTACTACCGCTACTGGCTAATGTCTAGTAGAGAGGGTGACAAGATCATCATAGAAGGTGAAGCAGACCAAGTGCCCGATCAAGAACCAGGTGACATTGTCTTCAGCCTTGTGCAGAACGAGCACGAAACCTTCCGACGAGCAGGAGCCGATGTGCTTGCTGAGATCGAAATCACCTTATCAGAGGCTCTCTGCGGTTTCTCGCGAGTGGTCATCAGGCACCTGGACGGCAGAGGCATTCAAATTCAGCATCCCCAGCCAACAGCCCGCGTTCTGAAGCCTGGACAGGTAATCAAGGTTGAAGGTGAAGGCATGCCGCACAAGAAGAGCGACCTCAAAGGTGATTTGTATCTGATGGTCAAAATCAAGTTTCCTGACCACGATTGGCTGGAAGACAAAAAGGCATTTGATAAATTGAGGGAGCTGCTACCAAAGCCTGAGAGGCCTATTTCGGCTGATGTTGTAGATGAGGTCACCTATGATGAGACTGCCGGCTTGGAAAGCTTTGGGGCTAGCGAAGAAGGAGGCGGTGGAGATTGGGTCGATGATGATGATGAAGATGGTCAGCCTCAATGCGCTCAGCAGTGACTGGCCTCCGTCAGGAGCATCCGGCGTTCAGCATTGCAAGGAGTTCCAATTAGAAGACCTCTAAAGGCTATATACTCGGCATGGCTTTATTGGAAATAGAATTGAGTTTTCTGTATATTCAGCTTCCGAAAATATACGGCCCATATCTGCATCATCGTTGCTCGTCTTCACTGCCAAAGTATCTTGTTCAAAGTTGATACTCCATACCGAAGATGATAAGACAATTGTGAACGAACAGGGATAGCCGCGGTCGCTTAGCTCGGAGCGGGAGGTCCCGTAGCGCACAAGTACTGCTTCAGTGACGCCAAATGTTCGGATTTTGACCCGTACGACAACATTGATCAGAAAACATAAAGGTATGAGCTCACACCATAAGATGTAGTTTGATGACTTGCGACTAATGGAAACTTGATAGATGGCTGCGAAGAAGCACATCAAGATCGTCAAGAAGCGTACGTCGAGCTATATTTCTGACCCCACTTACACTACTGCCTCCTCTCCATGAAGGGCACCGCTCTTCATACCAAACGCCTAGCCATGAAGTCAAATAACGAAATGGTTGGAACCCAGAGAGGTCTTTTGCTGACAACCATCCAGGCACGAAGCGCTTCAATCGTCACCAGAGCGACACCTACAAATGCGTTGACGCAAACTGGCGCAAGCCAAAGGGTATCGACAATCGGGTCAGGAGACGCTTCAAGGGACAAGCTGCTATGCCATCGGTATGTCAAATGCACGACAGTACATTTCACCGTATCGAACTTTGAGCTAGCTAGTAGGGAGAGTGAAGATTGACGCGCAAGTGGCATCCGGGCCCTGGTCTTACCTTTCTCGGCTTATGTTAGTGAGCATCGAGGCTGATCAATCTATGATGTTCCAGATTGGATACGGTTCAAATAAGAAAACACGCCACCTAATGCCCTCCGGCCACAAGGCATTCGTCGTCAATAATCCCCGCGACGTGGACCTTCTCCTTATGCACAACAAAACCTTCGCGGCAGAGTATGTGTTTGCCTTTCCCCAGCCAACTTCACTTCAATCATGATGGCATATGTGCTGACCTCAAATAGGATCTCACACGCAGTGTCATCGAGGAAGAGGGTGGATATTGTGGCGAAGGCGAAGCAGCTAGGAGTCAAGGTTACGAACGCGAGGGCAAGGGTTACTACGGAGTCATAGTTTACTCGTGGTCCAGAACATTCGACATGTAGTTCAAGCCAATCGAGAATTCATCAATATAGCTGACTTTGCGTTATTACATGCTTCACCGATAACAGCGAACTGTTAAGCCCCGGTTCAAATCATTGGATCGATCGATTGTGCAGTACCTGTGATTTTTGCTGAGCACTGACAAGGGTCTCACTGATCCTTTCGTTGTATTCCCCAATTCCTTCCTTTGCAGAAAACCCAGGATGAAATGACCTGGGCTTTATCGAGCTACTAAGACAATAACACTGAATGATCATGATGAATTGTGGTCGGATCTTGACAATGATGGTAGTTCTCAAACAAGTCTCGCAGCAGCACATCCAAAGGCGTCATATTAGGGATTCAATTCAGGCAGGTGTGGTTTCGGAGGGCACCATTGCTGCGCTCGGGCAGTCCCTCAGCCAAGTATATGTCATACACAAAATAATGATGCAGACTCTGATCCATGTGCTACGGGCCCAAATTTGTAGTTGAGCCTCCCATGACGATTCCAGCTGTGCACAGTTGCCTCGAATCAATACTGCCTCTTTTTTTTTTTGGCTTTCATACGACCCATTAGCGCTATTCCCCAGTCTCCTCCCATAGGTCCAACGTTAATAGTCCCGTATCATTCCCCAATCCTTGCAGTCGTTTCGCTGTTTATTTTCTTGCTCAACTTCAATGACTTAGCACTCCATGTCTTCAGTCCAGGGTATCACAGATCTGTAAGCCGCATGAGTATATCTTGCGGCCGTAGTAATTGCCGCAACGGCATACCGAGATCTTCTCCTAATCACTTTAAAGAGAAAGATTAATCTAGGCTAAGAATTACTCCACGTTCCACGTTAGTACCCCAAAAACTGACGGTGCCAACATGTCATTATCTCTGAAGGAAGGTCTTTCACTCCAAGCTAGAGGTTTTTAGATTAAGGTCTCTATATATGGCCGATGAAGGTGCTACCCTTAAGATGACGCGTGCAGCCACTATATAGGCGTCGACGTTGATGTAAATTGTCCTTTTCAAAGGACGCACGAGATGTCACTCAAAGGTAACGCGAGCAGCCTTGTCTGTGTAGGGACACTTCAGTAACATTCCCTGAGAAATACAATGCCACAAAATCTCTCAAATGTTCTTCCCTTTCTGAAACACAAAAACAGCATTGCACTGCATTTCAGAGATGCAGGAATGAAACGCGAAAAGAATGAATCGTCATCCTTTGGATCGATATAGGGGAGATCACAAAACGACATTGGCGCTATATTTTGAGACATTTCCCGGATGCTCCTTGTTCTTCTCAAACATGAGCTATCGAGATGGGTAATGTTAAGCTCCATTACCGGCGTATTCGGGGCTGAGAGCGTTAGCGCTAGTAGTCTGTCTCCTGTACCCGCCGGCAGAATTGAATTACAGGCACCCTTAAACAGTCTTTCCTGGGTGACAACAGCATTGACAGGAGTAAATGTGTACAGCTTGCGGAGGATCGAAATTAGGTAGTGAGATTTGTGACAGCGCAGGCGATATCAACGAAGGAAAGGAAAGAGCAATGTTAAAACTCCGATCAGAGAACCTGGGTATACGCTATGCTATGCCTCCCAATTCCACAGACCAAAAACAGAGAAAGGCTCAGTCATCCACCATCAGTTGCAGTATCGTTTCCGGCCTTGATAGCTGCTTCCATTTCATCAAGGCGCGCTGACATTTCATCCACTGTTATTTTCAGTTTGTATGCAATGGTCTCACGAGGTTCCATCAACTTACTCTTAGCAAATAATTCAGCGGAAACCTTTGAGAATTTCGGACCAAGGTTGTTCAGGAGCTGATCGACAGCCTTTACGAGATCATTCTGATTCTGGCCATCACTCCCACCCTGAGTTCCAAGCAATATCAGCTACAAATCTAGAGTAGTTTAGGAGATAGGCAATTGTACGCCTTCAATCGTGCTCGAAGCTCCTCCACTCTCTGACATCGTCCGAGATTGTCTTGCCCGTTACAGGTAGAGGCAATTCCGAAGACAGCACAGTGGGAGGTCCAACCCTGAGCTGGAAACAAGCCTGCGTAAGAGATACCGCCTCTAAAGGAATGGCTTCTCGGTAATCCAAATGAAGATGGAAGCCAAGCTTTTCTTTTGTAGACGGAGGGTACTTAGTGTCAATTTCACTAGAGTCTGAGAGAAGAGATCCGACGATGCTGCCTTTGGAGTAGGATCAAAGAAATTTGTGGAAATAGATATGATTAGTCATTGGGCTGAACGATTTTCGAATTACCCCCTAGACAGCTAGATGGTGTGGCCAAAGTGATGCCTATGTCGAATTACTAACGAATTTCGCCCAACATTTTGGATAATAATTATCAAGACTCTTACAATTATTCCTCACACATCAACATGGCTAAGAGCAAATTGCTGACAGCTTTCGACGCTCAAGTGGGTCGCGACTATAAACTTGAGAAACAGAAAAAGTTGCAGAAACAAGCTGCAAAGAAAAGCAAGTCAAAGGCTCAAGCTTCCGATACCGAAGAGAAAGAGAATGCACAACTACATATTAGTGGCAATACGCCTATACTGGAAGCTGTGAGCGAAGGATACGAGAGCGACGAAAGTGACGTAGCTGAGATGACAGCTGTATGTTGAATTTTTGCAATTGATCACCTCTAATGGTACTTACATATGTAGATTGACATGTCCCGTTTGGATGACAGCGAAAGCGACAGTGACAGTAGCTCAGGGCAAGAAGTTGCCATGGACTCTCTGCGTGGGGACTCCGAGGAAGAAGACGAAGGCAATGATCTAGACGAAGGTATCCCGCTCTCAGACATTGAATCACTTGCCTCAGAAGAAAAAGCCGATATTCTCCCCCACCAACGCCTTACAATCAACAACACCTCTGCCCTTCAAAGAGCTCACGACTCGATTACTTTTCCATGCTCAACTCTCCCCTTCTCCGCTCATCAAACAATGACCACCGCCGAGCCTGTAGCAATTGCAGACGTCAATGACGACCTGACTCGCGAGTTGGCTTTTTATAAACAGTGCCTGGATGCCGCCAACGAGGGCCGCGCAAAACTAAAGATAGAAGGCGTTCCATTCTCACGCCCCAACGACTTTTTCGCGGAAATGGTGAAGAGCGATGAGCATATGGGAAAGATCAAGCAGAAGATGACCGACGATGCGGCCAACAAAAAGGCTGCTGCAGATGCGAGGAAGCAGAGGGACTTGAAGAGATTTGGGAAACAGGTGCAGATTGCAAAATTGCAAGAGAGGGATAAGGCAAAGAGGGAGACGTTGGATAAGATCAATTTGCTAAAGAGGAGTATGTTTGCTATTCCGAGAACTGAGGCTACAGATACGGGGAGTGCTGATATTACGGATCATAGAGCGAAAGAACACGGACACGGTCGCCACGCATGAAGAAGACCTTTTTGATATAGCGCTCGACGATGCGGGAAAGGAAGATCGACCGTCGAGGTCTAGTAGGGATGGACCTACTCGAGGAGCTTCAAGGAATAATAAGCAGAAGAAAGATGAGAAGTTCGGCTTCGGTGGAAAGAAAAGGTTCTCAAAGAGTACAGATGCTGCTTCGACTGCCGATATGAGGAGCTTTTCAGCAAAGAAGATGAAGGGAAAGAAAGGTCCACAAAGGCTGGGCAAGAGTAGAAGAGCGAAGCTGTGAGCAATCGCAATGATGTATTTGCACGATGTATGTGTCACCGGCGTTGACAAAGGCATCTGGCAAATTGTAAGATACCCAGGAGATTACATCGATACTTATATGCCCAATGATCAGCTATATACACAGGCTTTAAAATGCTCAGATACCGCAAATATGTGAAGAGAATGCGAAACGTCAAATTCATGTCTCATTAACCGTGTTCAACGCTTCAGCGTATAGTCGCCGTTGGGTATCATGGTCAAAAATTCAAGAAATCAAAATGACGGTCAATACCGCCTACGAATTGGAGCTGGCAGCTTCTGTTCCGGGCTTTCTGGGCCAAGCTCTGTTTCTGGTGGTGGCGCAAAGGCTTGCAAACGTCGCACGAGGTTGCTTCTCACCATCAGTGTTGGCAACCAGGATTCAAGGGTCCTCGACTTACTTGACCGGCAGATAGGGTCGACGCTCGTTCAGCACCAGATCGATTTTCTCTTGTGCTTGGCTCGCGTGAGTCCTGAAATGCTCTTTCATCCTAGTCTTTCCCTCTGACGTCGAAGCTTCATGCACTCTATAAAAGCACCCCTCAAAAGTACAAGTCCAAAGATCGCCAGGGCCTTGTGGTTCCGTTGAAGGCAAATCATATTCGACGACTTTGAGCTCCAAGTATTTCCGAGGGAGAAGGTCGGGGCTAGATGCTGCATCTAGCGAGGAGCGGTTCGACTGTGGGTTTGTAAATTCTTCGGGATCTCTGGGATTATGCATTGTAGGTATCGGCGATTCTTCGGACAGAGCGCGCTCATAATTATCTCCGTCTTCTTCATCCTGGCTCCCATCCAGTTGCTGTAGAGCGGATAGTCCTCTTCTTCGGGCAGCGGCCTTTTTGGAATACTTGCCTCCGCTTGGTTGTAGGATCGACTTTTGTTTTCGGCCAACTGCATTTGAATTGTCGCTATCATTCTCGTCCGAAGATCGCATTTCCAAAGGCTCTTGCCGCGGAGTCCTGGGTACCAATCCTTTAGGAAGCAGCTGTATACGGGATTCCGCTTGCTGCGCTGCTCTACGTTTCTGCTTCTTGGGATTTGAGTCAACATGTGGCGATTTGGACTTCCTTTTCCTCGAGCTGTCTCTGCTATCTTTAGGAAAAACTTCTGATTGGAGTTCAGATCGAGATTCTGCTGCTGCTGTTGCCGCCGCAGGCTGCAAGACGCGGGCTTCAATCACGGCATATTCATCCTAGAATAGCATTAGATCATCTTCTCCTTACGCTGGCACATCGACTTACTGGGAATTTTAGTTTGAAGTAATGAAGCATCGGCGTCTGAGTCCAATTGAGTCCATCCTGGCCTTCAAGCATTGAGGTTATTAGGAAAACTCTGTGCTCGTGGAAAATGGTTCGCGCTTCATCGACATCGGCGGGATAGGCAGGGTCTTTACGTTGGGTAACATACTGTTCTACTTTAGAAAACAGACTATGGTGTCGGCCTTGGGCGCATTGAACCTACCGCTTGGAATACCTTCCTAGCATGTATTTTCAGCTCCTTAGGCCCCAAGTTCCGGGCTCGTCTATGCGTTCTTCGCAGCCTGTCCGCAAGCATATAGAATATTGAGGCGGCTTCATTCATCTTTTCGTAGGTAGTCTTGAAGGGACTGGCAGGACTTTGGATCTCGAACCAACCGGCCTTGCCTGCTGCCCAGAATCCACAGCTGCCATCATCATACTCTGCGAACGCGTACCTTGTCACTTGTTCCAAATTGATAGTTTTGTTGGTGTAACTTCTGTCTCGTACTGGAAAGACTGCGGTCAGAGACGTCGCCAAAGAAAAGGCGATGGCCATCTCACCAAGATGCATCAAATCATCATCGATTGCTTCCAGCCTGCCCGTGACCTTGAGAGGGTTGTGTTGATGCGCCGACAGCAGACTGGCATCTTGGCCGGTCTTGAGCGAGGTGATGGTGACTTGCTTGAAATTGAATTGGGGCCAATTGTCTGGATTTTGATTGGAAGCCTTCCGAGGCTGAAGGACGGTCTCCTCACGGACACACATGATGTCAAAAACAAGACCCAAATGTCGTCAATCTTGGGGCAATCCTCGATGAGCATGGCCAGAGGGGTGCTGCCCCTCTTCACGTGCAAGGTCGCGTTTCCGCGTTGGTGGTCATGTCAACAAGGCTCAATCTGAGTCTAGCGGAAGACCCTCGCTTATGATATCCGCCCGCTAGTTCCTCGGCCGGCTCGGGTGATCGTCACTCAATCCTTACGCCTTTTGGAAGAGTATGCAACTTTCCTTACATGGCTCCATTTCGATGTTAGGCCTCGCTCTAGTCAGATGACGAGTTCTATTGAAGCCATCCTGTCGAGAATGAGTCATTTGTTAATCGCGTGAAGTATCACATACTTGATGCCCGCCACCATCTCCACCATCTCCGTCTCTCGAAATATCATGTCCAAAGCCAAGAGCAAGTTCGTTGAAGGAGTTTTCGGTATCACACATTTTCGACTCTTCAAGACTGATAGGTCACTCACGTTTCGTATTAGCAATCAACAAGCCACCTTCAATATCCTCTGCACAAGTGATCCGAAACCTGCAGGAACATTTTAATCCATCTACCTTTTTCGCCCCTTGGCTCGCCGCTGAGCGTGCGTTTCGCGATGAGGAACAACGCTACCAGCGGGGCCGCAGGAAAGACAAGCGAGTCCAAGTGAAGATCGGTCACGGCGGCACACTTGATCCAATGGCTACCGGTGTTCTCATCATGGGTGTGGGCAGGGGCACAAAGCAGCTCCAAGGATTCCTCGAATGCACAAAGACATACGAAGCCACCGTGCTGTTTGGCGCTGCAACAGATACATATGACGTTCTGGGTAAGGTCTTGAGGAGAGGGGATCACAAGCACTTGACGAGAGAGAAAGTAGAGAATGCGTTGCTCAAATTCAGAGGGAAAATCATGCAGAGACCGCCGATTTATTCGGCGCTGAGGGTGCAGGGGAAGAGGTTGTATGAATATGCGAGAGAGGGAAAGGAAGTGCCAAAGGAGATTGAGAAAAGGCCTGTGGAAGTCAAGGAGCTGGATATCGTGGAATGGATGGAAGGAGGAAGTCACAAGCATAAGTGGCCGAAGGAAGAGGCGGAGGAAGAGGCTAAAGATCTCGCAGAGAAGGTCTTACACCTTGGAGACGTCACCGTTGGCTCTGCGAATATTGAGGCTTCGTCTGCTCGGGGAGCAAAACGAAAGAGGTCTCTGGACAGTGGCGATGATGAATCTATATCCTGCAAAAGGCCCAATCTAGAAGACCAGGGAAATGATCCCGAAGCGCTCATGTCCGGAGGCCTGCCTGCTCCAAGCGATTCACCAATTGAACCAAGAGTTTCGGCGGATGCCAGTTCAAACAGTGAACGAGCCCCCGCTGAGCCTGCCTTGCCAGCGCAGGACCAAGGACCACCTGCCGTTAAATTACGTATGACGGTCACATCAGGCTTCTATGTCCGCTCCCTAAGTCACGACTTGGGCGAGGCCGTTGGCTCTTTGGCTTGCATGAGTGAGCTAGTACGATTAAGGCAAGGGGAATTCGAGCTGGGTAAAAATGTGCTCGATTACGAGGAATTGGAGAAGGGTGAAAAAGTATGGGCTCCACAGCTGGAGCGCTTCCTCGAACAGTGGGAACAGCGTAGTGACGATTTCAGCATCTCTGAAAAAAAGGACCAAGACTAGAGAGTTTCTATGATTGTCAAAAGACTTTTCTATCATTTGGATAATCTTATAAGATACCCCTTTATAGCGAAATGTCACAACCCAAACCCAGACCGCCCGCGCTATGCATGTTCCTGAAGCGCCACCCTGCTTATTTAGAGTCTGACAGTCTGCCTATAGAATCGCATCACCGCCAATGCCGTCTGCTCCAAGCCCAAGCCTTCTGCACAATGGAGTCCAAGCTTCTGTCCTCTTCATCTCTGGCGCGATCGGGATTCTCATCCTGGCTACTCTCATGATTGATGAAGACAAACGACAGAAGAACGATGCAAGCACCGATCCAGTAGGACACGCTTGAAGTCTGTGAGTATTCAATCATCTGGCCAATGAGAGAAAGCGGGATGGTCAGACTCAGTCCAACTGTAACAACTAAAGGCGACGTGAGTAGCATCGAATATGCCCAACAAAGATCTGAGACTAAAGAGGTGATAGAATTGATCTAGAAACTTTGTCAGCTAAGCACATGCGGCTGGAATCATGGCTGCTGACTAAAACTATTGCCAAAATGCGTTTTGTCGGTGGCAACTCAAATGTTTCGATACCTGTATAATGGAGGATAAAGAAGCCCGGTAGAAGCGTGGCGAAGTTGAACAGACCGACGAAACCGAAAAACAGGATCATGTCTACCCTCGACTCGTCTCCTATTCTTTTCTTCATAAGGGTAGCATAGATTCCATACATGATTGCGCTCGTGAAGGCCAAGATATCGCCAATGGCAATCTCTCTGTGAGATTTGTGAGGGAACGATCCTCGATTCTTATCTTGATTGCTTGAAACGTCGATACTGGAGATGAGAATGATGCCGCCAAGAGAAGCAAGAACGCCAACGAGCTTCTTGATCGTAAATTTCTCGACGCTGAGTAGGGCTCCGAAGATTAAGGTCCACACACCTATCAACGTCAGCCTAGGGACACTGGCAGTGGGACTTTGGAGAGAGCTCATACTGCTTGTTGAAGTCAGTATAGTGGAGCTCGCCACTGTTGTGTATTCAAGACATGCTGCAACGAAGTAGTTCGCCTGGCATCGTTATTAGAAGACTGACAACACATATTCTGCGGTTTCAGGCGTACTAGGAACTTTTAACTATCAGCTTAGCCCAAAATGTCATCTTTCAAAATTTCCTACCCAGAGTATGCAAAATTCAAAGCTTAACCAAGCAACCTCACGAACGCTCAGGGTGACTTCCATAGTACTCTCAGTAGTCCGCGATCCACTCATCGGTTCTTCAATCAGTAGTCGACTACGTGGCGACCTATTGCCTCCTCGCATCCCTTCATCATCATTGGGCTTTGCATGCGATTCGTGTTCATCCTCAGCAATAGGCGCATAGAGCGTGGATTGACCTCGTCCTCGAATCGCCCCTTCAATAGAACCTCCACTAGCCCAGAGGCGTTTCACGCCCACAAGGATCAACAAGACTGAGAAGAAGGAGGAGTTGACGTAAGTAACGAAGTAGGGTTTAGAGTAACTATCGTCCGCGAATATGGTCTGGAACGGGACATCAGCTCTGTCTCTATTCCTCTGCACCGAGAAAGCAACTCACGCTAGCTAGAAAGTTGGATGCCGTCCATAGAAAAACGGTGGATAATAGGAGCACTATTCCGATAGTATGCCGCCAAACCCCTCGCAGTCCTTTCTTATCATCAGACAATTTCCTGTCAGGCGGTCTTTGCGATGGTGAGGTTTCTGTGGACCTTCTGACTCCCTCAGAGGATTCTGTTCGTAAAGCAGGGATTGGCAGAACGGAATCCTCCCCCGGAATTGGGGCAAGTGGGCGGCTCATGATTGCTCCCGATTTCCCCAGGGTCGATGTTGGCTGCGATGGCCGCACATTGGTATCCTACAGCTTTCTATCTCTTCCGTAAATCTCTGTAGTCTTTTAGATGGCATGTGTAGGATCTATTTTGTGCGTTCAAGTTTATCTATTGGTCAGGTGTAGAGGGAGCAAAGGGTTACTTCAAGCCGGAGCATCCGACGTATGGCAGGGATCCTGGAATGGTGATGAGAGCTTCCGATTGTTCCTCATATGGTCGTAACCAAAGACATTCATCGCTGCTGCTTGGCCATCCTCACGTATTGGTAGGTCTTGGTCCTGGAGTTCGACGCAGAATGAACAATGAACGGGACATTCGAAGGGGATTTAGGTCGGTCATCCCCCCAGACCGGTTGGCGGCGATTGGCACGCGATCCGCCGCGGTACATACCAATCCATGCCCGTCAGCAACCTTCACATCCGATCGCTCACATCCTTCATTCATTATTACTTGCATCTGCGGCAACTACAGTCTCTTATGATATTACGTATAGTCTGACGGTCATTACAACGTCGGTAATGGGTTTCTTTGACAGCATTCAGAAACCGGGCTTCAAGGCCGCGAAGGGCAAAAATCCGCATATTCACCAGGAAGTCACCAGAACTCCAACCCCCCCAAGAACCCCTATCCCGCTCTCGCAGCGTCTCAACAATCGGACCCTCCTTAGCAAGCGGGTGCCAAAGCAAAACGGTGCCGCAAGAAAAGCCTCTCCTAAGCCTCGAGACCAAAACTCTCGAAAACGCGCCGTTGCAACACCGCAGCGTCTAGAATCAGACAGCGATGATGATGGAGCGGATCAGGACCTGGAAGATTCTAGAAAGCGAGTGAGGAGGAACAGTAAACTTGAGCCAGACCTCAACCGGCAGATTCGCAGCAGGAAAGCCTTCGCCGAAGAAGATGATGGGAAATTCCCCATCGTTCATGCAGCCGATATTGCGTCCTTGAGCCGGCCTGCACAATACATACTCGCATTTCCCAACGATCCTCAAGCAACTGAGATCAATCTCCAGTACCCGTCCGCATCACAGCGTGAAAAGTATGGTTTTGTGCACGGGCTCCAAATAATAAATGGCTGATTATTCCAGATACGAACTCGTGGCTCCCATCCAGAGCGATGATTTCAAAGCGCTCGAAGACATCAGAGAGGTCATCGAGACCATCATTTGCAACTATTTGCCTAGCTCTGAGGCCGATATGATGCAAAATGACAGCACAGGGTTGATACGACGGCTCAAGCGCGCTGTAGAACGACGTTCTGGAAGTGAATACATTGGCCATGTACAGGAGTGGAATGAAACCCTGTGTGAGCTGAGACAGAGCGGTACCGTTGCCAGAACCATAGATGAGTGGAAAACAGTCGATCTGAAATTGCTCGAGCGAATTCTGACTCAAACGTATTCGCGGACTGTCTCACCTCGGGTTCACATGCTGCGGCACTACCAAAACGGGACTGACAACGTTTATGGCGAGCTACTTCCTAAGTTCATCTCCCTCATTCTCAAAAAAGACACCAAGATGAAATCAGACCAAATCTTCGTTGACCTAGGATCTGGAGTCGGAAATTGCGTGCTTCAAGCCGCTCTTGAAGTAGGCTGCGAGAGCTGGGGCTGTGAGATGATGGAAAATGCGTGTGACCTTGCCGAGCTGCAGAAGAAGGAATTCAGCGCCCGCTGTCGGCTTTGGGGTCTTTCTGTGGGAAAGATGCATCTAGAGCGGGGAAATTTCCTCGAGAATGCAAACATTCTCAAGGTTCTTCAGAAAGCGGACGTCATTCTTGTCAACAACCAAGCATTCACCCCCAAGCTGAACGAGGACCTGACGAATCTTTTCTTAGACCTCAAGGAAGGTGCAAAGGTTGTTTCGCTCAAATCTTTCGTTCCACACGGCCACAAAATCTCGCAGAAGAACCTGTCGGCAGCTTGCAACCATCTGGATGTTGTCCCAAAGACCTACTATTCGGCCTGCGTGAGCTGGACAGACGCACCGGGTACTTATTACGTGTCCACCAAGGATAGCGCAAGAGTCCAAGCCTTTGCCGAGAAGAACCCTTAAATGGAACTTCCGTATTATCTCTGCTTTAGTTAGTTGCATAGCGTGGAGAGGCTGTCATGTCGGAGCGAAAACTCTCTGCCCGCATAGGCTCATACTTAAAATCTTGACGATGATTAGCAATTCCGTATCTTGTGTAACGACAGTGACATCTCAGTTATCAGTGCATGATGATGATTAAAAGTCATCGGAGGCATGCTTTGATTAGGAGAATTTAGATTCATCGTTCAGCGCATCAGCTTCTTGCCCCATACGTGCCATCCAGCGATCTACCAAATCCTTATTCTCGCGCTGCAGCTTTTGAGACTGTTCTTCAGCCATATTGAGCTGCAGTGTCAAGGATACAGTCTCGTCGTGCACGTCCTGCGGTGACCATCAGCAATTAAATCCTGAAGACATTTGGATATAATTTCCAACCTCTAGCAACTTCGCCTTTCCCCTCAGCTCTTCATCCCGATCCCTCATCCCCGTAGCCAAGGTAGCCTTCTCCTTCGTGAGCTCGCTGACACGTTTACTATCTAGCGAGGACTGTATCTTGAGCTTGTTCAATTCCTCGGTAACGCTCTGTAGCCTCGTCTGCATCAGACCCCTGCTACGCTGGGCTTCGCCGAGATCTTGTCGGACTTTTGCAATCCCGTCTCCGGATGTAATAGTAGTGATTGGTCCTTGTTCGCGGCTGGCTTTGCGAGCATTGTGTTTGGATGAAGAGCTAGGCTCTTCTGACGTACCGACAGCTGCTGGTAACGTCGCGGCTTGAAGGGCAGCGGTTCGATCGGCAAGTTTCGTGTCTGTCGCGGACCTTAGCAGACATGGAAGGTCCAGTAATCAGTTCACGTACTTACAGTTGCCATACAAGTCTTGATTTGCTTTCTCTCTCTTGTCCCTCTCTTTTAACGCAGTCAGGTACTCATCCTTCCAGGAAGGCATATTCAGCTTTTAAACATGCTCTATTGGAGCACAAGAAATCATAAAGAACAGAGCATGTCAAAAGCCTCATCTACCAATCCCAAGGTACGAATCGGGGTGGATTTCGTCGTCAACATAATCGGAGCTCCATCAAGTGGTGTCATACAGTGCGCTATACATCATACAAGAGCTAGTTGTGAGATTGTCGTGATGTATGTACATGTACCAGCAGAATTCATAGGGCTAGCGGCTGATCCGCCAAAGCATGTGGCATGGTCTTGGCAGTGACGGAGGCCATTGAGACTTGAGAGCATAATGTCCCTGCCTTAAAGGGTAGCTTAAGAATCAGTGCGAACTCACCGAGTCGTGGATACTTTATTCGAGCACATTGCCAGGCTAAACATCCGACTGTGAGCATCGTCGAGCATTTGTGCGGTAGCTATCGCCCTGGGACAAAGGGAAGAAGTGTACAAGTCTGGGAGTCAGTGGATACTTAAGAACCCTGGTGATCGGGTAGGCGACACCAGTATTCCCTGCGGCCGGAACCCGGATCAAAATCGCAATTTGAAAGATCTAAAGCACAAAGCAACATGGCGTCAAGAAAGAAGGTACTCCTCAAGGTACATTCACTTCCAACCCTTGACCATGGCGACAGAGTGTTAACCTCAATTCAAGGTGATCATCCTAGGTGACAGCGGAGTGGGAAAGACGAGCTTGATGAACCAATACGTGGGTCTTTCCAGACCATGCACATGTACTCATAGTGACCCTGTCATGGTAACCTGTCGCATCTACACAGGTCAATAAGAAGTTCAGCGCAAGCTACAAAGCGACAATTGGGGCGGATTTCCTTACGAAAGAGGTTTTAGTCGATGATCGATTAGTCACAATGCAGGTATGTGTACCTTGTGTTCTATACTTGAGCGTCGGCTGAAGCTCCCTGAAGCTATGGGACACCGCTGGTCAGGAGCGATTTCAGTCATTAGGTGTGGCATTCTACCGAGGAGCCGACTGTTGCGTTCTCGTATATGATGTCAACAACTCCAAGAGCTTCGAGACCCTGGACAGCTGGAGAGACGAGTTTCTGATACAAGCCAGCCCCCGAGACCCTGAAAATTTCCCTTTTGTAAGACTTCCCCTTTCAACCTTCTGTGACTAAGGTGCTCATGAGCATGTCAGGTCGTCCTTGGTAATAAGATCGACGTGGAAGAGAATAAGCGCATCATAACATCGAAGCGCGCCATGGCATTCTGTCAGTCGAAGGGCGGAATTCCCTACTTCGAGACCAGCGCAAAAGAGGCTGTCAATGTTGAGACGGCATTCGAAGGTAAACGACACCTCTTCGCATCAATTGTGCACAAGAAGTACGCTAATACATCTCTGCTTAGTTATTGCGAGGAATGCACTGGCGCAAGAAGAATCGGAAGAATTCAGTGGGGACTTCTCGGATCCCATCGACATTCATCTAGACAGGGAGAGTGATGGCTGCGCCTGCTAGAGGGAAATTTCATGGATTATTGCGGCTTTTCTTCAAGCCTGAGCGCCAGCATAACAAGAGTACTTCCATATCACGGAGTATAGGCGTTGGGCGATACATCAGAGACGTTCAAGCTCACGACGACTCGAGGCGATTTATTAAACGGGCAGCTTCATCAGGTCACTTAGCACCGCGCACCATGTACATTAAGCGCTTAGATGAACTTAACAATTCGGATAGGCGAACGTCAGAGATGGCACAAGATCTCACGTCCCGATCTGAGGAGCAACACTTATCTACTAAAATCCGACAAGAAACACTTCCGGAAACGCATCTTGTTCGAGAACCCCTGTGTCGAATCCTACTTAATGCGGTCCTTGGAAACAGGTCGTCATTGGATACTAGTGTATGTATGAAAGCGAATACTATCGCTTTTTCTTTGCAATTCTCTTCTCAGCCCTGACGTCCTTTTTCAGCCGGGCATCTACAATCTTGTACTTGCCCTTCACCCCTCGCGGCCGCCCCGATATGCCCCTATTACCGCCCCTGGCCACAACAACCTTCACCTGCTGCTTTGGCTTCTTCTTTGAAGCCTTGCTCATCAGCTTCGCTATGTTCTGGGCCTTGTCTTTTTCTGAAATACCCTCATCATCTGCCACCAAAGCCGACTTCTTCCGAAGTTTCTCCAATCGTTGAGCGGCTTTGAACTTCTTGCGGTCTTTAGCTTCTCGAACTTTCTTGATCGGTCGAGCGTTGAGAGCGCGAAGCTTTTCCTTGATCGCTGCGGCGCCTGCTGCAGTTATGGGACGGTGCGGCTTGCTGTGCTTGCCTTCGTCATCCAGGAACCATTCTGGGAGGCCATCCGTATCTCGGAATGCGAGTTTGTTGAAACCATCGTCTATGAGGTCGTGAGTGGATTTCTCTCCTGAGGCAACTTGCTGAGCCAAAGTCATGGCTTCTGCTGTTATGATGTCGATATCCAATCGTCCGTCTCTCCTTGGCTCGCCCTGCGCGTCCCATTCAGAAGTCCCTGCCTTCACCAACTCGAAGTCGTCTTCTGGAGTCTCCTCACTTTGACTTGTTTTCTCTTCGTCGTCGGCCTCTTGGGCTGTGCTCCTCGTATCTCCTTCCGAGCTCCCTTGGTCTGTATTACGGGACAGCTTAGCCTGCGCAGCAGACGGAGTATCCGATATTCTAGAAAATCTCGATATAGCTACATCCTTCCCGTCATGAGTATCCTTACTTTCTTCTGTATCGTCGTCCTCTAAATGTACCGCACTGTCGTTCTCTTCCTCCACCCCAATATCGTCGATCTTGCTGAAAATGTCCTGCTCAAAAAACCTAGCGGCTCGCTGAGAAAGACCTGGTTGACCGTGAGCGGAGCTGTCCCGAGGATAAAGCAATGCTCCGGAGTCAGGGGTATCGTCCTCTTCACTAGATGAATCGCTGCTGCTTTGGTCCTGATCAAAGTCCTCATCACTACTTCCTTCTCGATCCTGAATTCCTTCCCAGTCACCATCGTTAGGTTCCTTGCGTGCTTTCTTGGCTCGAAACTTTGCATCTGCATAGGACTTGCGTTCTTGATACCGAGAGTAGAGAGCATCCAGCTCCTCATCTAGCCTGTCTTCTTCTTCATCGCTCTCCCCGTTACTGGCACCCCCATTGTCTGATGCTTCCTTGACCTGGACCTGCAGCCCCATTTTTCCTCTCGCAATTTTCTCAACCGCCCCGGCTTTGTCAACAGCCGCGAGCGCAAACATCGAGTCTTCGCCATTGGGACCCCTCTGCTCCAAACCTATCTCCGTGGGGGTAGTCATGTGCATTTGCATGCGCACAATCTCCTTTTGTTTTCTCTCATTATCACGTCTCTTCTCCCTCTTCTTTCGAGAAATTTCGTTATCGTGAAGCTTCTGTAGATCCTCTTGGATTTGAAGCTCCTCATCCATTGGTACTATTTCTGCGACCTCGTCGTCTACATCTGCTTCTTTGGCTGTCTTCTTTGATGCAAAGCCAAAGATTTCCCGGGCTTTCAGCCGCCACCTCAAGAGCATACGGAATTCTTTGCGCCCTAGGACTTTTAAGTCACTGCAGCATTGCCTGATATCTTCCGTGGTCTCAGACATCCTAACCAGTGCAGCAAGAGCGATATCCCCATTTCCTACTTGTTCGAAGGTCAATTTATTAAAAGTGCCAAGGATAGCGATGGGATCCGCAGTCTGAACGAACTCGCTTGCAGGAGTCTCTTTGAATTGTATGTAGTCGCCCTCTTCGTACCCTTCTCGCTTCCTCTTTTTCTTCTCGGGATTGAACACTTTTGCTTCATTGTTAGGAGTGGGGTCTGAAAGCTCCGCAAAGACGGATCGCGGATCGAGAAACTTGGGATCGATTCGTTTGGGAGCTTTGAAGCCTCGACATACAACGAATATTTCTGCGGACACATTCCTTGAAGAGGGGGGTTTGGTTGCTTCGACTTTGGTAAAAAGCTGATTAAAAACCCAAAGCAAAGCGTTGTAGTCCTTAGAACGGAAGACCTTTGTGACAAACGTTCCGCCCTCGATCAGGAATTCCGTGGCAAGCTTTAGAGATTGAAGTACCAACTCCGCCTGTGAGAAAGCATCCTGGACCCATGCGGTTCCTACATTAGGTGCGCCATCATGCAGGACTGTATCGGCTTTCCAAGTCTTAATGTGCTGCCTAATTGTGGCTCTACATTTGTCGGTGGTGATGTCACTTTGGAAGGTTATCGTCCTTGGTATTGATTTGATCGGTGCCAGGTCCACCCCAACTATCAGGCTATTCGGAGGCATTGTCTCCGCGGCGACTTGACACCATGATCCTGGCGCCGCACAAAGGTCCAGCAGTACCTTGCTTTTCTCGAGGAAGCCATACTTCCGATTGAGCTGTATGAGCTTGAACGCAGCTCGCGCCCTATAACCCTTTTCTTTTGCAAGTTTGTACCACTTATCCAGGCGGCCTTTGCCGTGCTGATGGTCGTTAATGACTGTTCTACGTAGGTTATGCAATGACCTACTTTCTTTTGAATGCCCATGGTGCCACCGAGCGTAATAGTGCGAGCGCTACGCTCCCACTGTGAAATTTTGCAGCCACCAGGAAATGATCGACCCCACTAGGAAACGTGGTGGGTGATCTGCCGCCGAGCCGCCCTAGGCCGGCAGCACTAAGTAAGGATTAGGGTTTGGGGCTTTGAGCCGCATTCAATGCATCGTCATATTACTCTTCACTTCCGTCCTTCTCCTGATATTTATTTCCCTCGCGAGATGCAAGTGTCACTAATCGAGGCTACTGAGAGACAAGTATCTTGAGCACTCACATCTCTGATTCGACTCCGGTGAATATCATAACCTACCCCATGGGACCACGAAAACGGTCCAAGCCGAACCCCAAGGCAGAAGCGGGAGTAGAAGTATCAGGATCTTCCAAGTCACAAGCAGGGACACAACAGCCTTCTACACCTACCACTTCAGGATCCATACCATTAAATAAACCTCATCTGCCAGAATCCGCCGCTGCTGGCATCGATGGACCGAATACTGTAAGCGTTTCAGACGGCTTGGATATGCGCATACAGACTGACCTTATTCAGCCTCATGTCGGCAAAAATTGGTATGGCGGAACCTGGTCACGGAAAGCTACTCCTGTCACTCAGGTAGCAAAGGAGAGCATATCAGCTGCCGGCGGAGCAGCATCTGATGCCGTCGCATCGACCCGTTCCCACACATCTGAACTTCCTACCACCCCTCTCAAGTCTCCCACCATGTATCTATCGCGAAGCATGGGTAGCTCGAGTCGATCTTTACCCCTCGCTGCTACTACAACGAAACTCAATATCAGCTCAAATGCCCCAAATCCTGAAACCGGCGCTGCGGCAGAGGGCCAGCCCGCGAAACCGGATACTGCTTCTCAAGAACAAGGATTGCAAGCAAACGCAGAGGCAGGCTCGGCCGCCGAGAAAGTTGAAGCGCAAGAAACACCCCAAGACATATCAATGAATGGTGACTCGGGAGACAAAGCGAAGGAGAAGCTCCCAGGAAGAGTCAAATCCAACAGGGACTCTACAGGATGGTTGAATTGGTTTTCTAAAGTGGAAATTCTGAAGGATGACCTTAGACCAGCTGCAATAGCTAGGCCGGAAAACGAGGAAGTGAGTGAGGTTATCAAGGATCGCCATGAAAGTACCATACCTGAAGTATCTCATTATACCCATCCTCCATCACACAACCAGCGCAGGAATTCTGATCCGAGTCCTATCTCCCCAGAAGCGCAGCCAGAACCTCCTCCACGGTCTTGGCTGGGCCTTTGGGGAAACGCCACCACGCAGTCCCTGAACAGCGAATCTGTTAGCCCCACTAGAGTTACTGCCAATGGATCTATTAATTCAAAGGAACCATCGCTGCAATCATATAGAGCTGAAGTTACCGGCCCTGACTCAATCGCCAACCCTCAGCCTGTCCCACCGTCTACAGAGGGTGGGAAATCATATGGCTGGGCCTTTTGGTCAAAGGATCAGTCCAATGGCGATAACGGAAAGACTCGTGCGGGAAGCAATGTTGGAGAGCTCGCTCAAGCTGGTTCGGCATCACAGTCAAAACCAGAGACTGCGGTTGTGGATGAGACAAGGGGTGTCCCCGACAAGGTGGAGAAAAGGCGGAGACCGCAATCATTTGATCCGAGCGGTGATAACAAAAAGGCGAAAAGCGTTGACGAAACCAGTAAAAGGGATAGTACGATTAATTCAGCCTCGGGATCTCTGAAGACAAAATCCGCGGCGGAAACGAGTCTCAAGGCAAAGCGGGTGCCACAAAACTTGTTGCTTCCTCCATTCAAACGTACATATAGTGTCAATGGTAAGCCCAGTCTCATCCAGCAGCTTAGTCGGCTACTACAGCTAGGATCGGCTCCGGAACCCAAACATGTTGGAATAGCGCAGACTCCGCACCGCATCAAGAGAGCATTAGCGATTGGAATTCATGGTTATTTCCCAGCTCCGCTTATCCGTTCAGTCCTAGGCCAACCTACAGGCACTTCAATACGATTCGCCAATGGGGCAGCCAATGCAATTTTGAAGTGGGCCCAAGACCAAGGTCATTCATGCGAGGTAGAGAAGGTAGCCCTGGAAGGCGAAGGCAAAATTGCAGAGCGGACTGACCTCCTCTGGAAGCTCATGCTCAACTGGATCGAAAAGATCCGAAGAGCCGATTTTGTTATGATCGCATGCCACAGTCAAGGGGTACCCGTAGCTATGATGCTCGTGGCAAAGCTCATAGCATTTGGATGCGTCAATTCAGCAAGGATAGGGGTCTGTGCGATGGCCGGAGTCAATCTTGGACCTTTTGCTGACTACAAATCACGATGGATTAGTGGTTCAGCTGGCGAGCTGTTCGACTTTGCACAACCCGATAGTCAGGTATCTAAGGATTATGGAGCAGCGCTAGATGTAGCCCTGAGGTTCGGTGTGAAGATCGTGTATATTGGCAGTATAGACGATCAGCTTGTGTCTCTGGAGGTGAGCCTAAATACTTATGATGTTGTGTGGTCCAGCTAACGTTTATCCCTAGTCCTCTACCTTTGGGACCATCAGCCACCCGTACATCTATCGAGCAGTCTTTGTAGATGGACGGATCCATGCCCCTGACTTCCTTACCCATCTAGTAGGCTTCGCTCTGAAACTCCGCAACTTAGGTATCTCAGATCATGGCCTTATTCGCGAGCTGAGCACGCCACTGGCAGGCAGTCTCTACACTGGAGAAGGCCATTCGAGAATATACGATGACGAAGCTGTGTATTACCTCGCTGTCCAATACACGTTAGAAACAACCAATCATGGTAATCTTGCCCTACAGTCCCACGGCAAAACCCCCAGTACTACCCAAAATCCATACATCCTACCGTTTGCTATGCGAGGACTATTAGAAGAGGAGTTTGTTCGGACGGACTTATATAGTGAGATCACCGAGTTGATCGAGCAATTTGATGACTGGAAACCTTCGAGCAAAGTACTCAAAGATGTAAAATTCCGGTTGGAAGGTGTGAGATCGAAGCTTTGAATAGTTCCTGAGGCGTCACGAAGCACAATTTCTCCTCGATACTCTTTCATGAACGCATAGCGAGGTTACATGGATGCTGCGCTAGGTACTACTGTGGTCTTGCAGCTTTTTCTCATAAATGGAATCTTCAACATGCTACGAAATGGTTTTTGCTCATATCATAGATAAGATCACGGTCTCAGGGCGTGGTCGAAGATGATCAAAGTTTCCTTGCTCCTGTAACAGCCCAGGCCATGTTACGAATTAATGCATTAGAAGGATAGAACCCGCCTTCAAAGTCCATGTCGTACCCTGTCGATGTATAAGCCCCCTACTGATCGCCAAGAGACGATCCGTTGACCTACAATAATTGACACTGCAGCAGAGACCTTCTTCGGAATTACTCTGGGAAACCTTGTGATACCATAATGCGGGCAGGTACAAGACGTCACCTGGATCAAGCCTCACATGAATTGGCTTGGCCAACCGAGAAAACTCGGTCGTATTCTCGTCTGGCTTATCTGGGTTCCAGACGGCGCATGGAACACATGGCACGGGAGCCGGAAGTTCATCCGGAACTATGTTCATAGCAGAGTCATACGTTGCACTAGGCAGGAATTGCTCATTGATACATGCGGTTGCTATTGGCGGAAGCAGAATGAAATCTTTCGATCCGGTGATTTGAGAGTAAATATTCTCATAATTGTCCCGGTGCAAGGCTGTGCTGCTGCGATCGTTACCAATCCAAAGGTTGATTGCCTTTAGAACCCCCTGATCAGCATGCTGTCTGCATCAAAGCAAAGTCTAGGAATGACTTTCAGCGACGAATCACAAAAATTGCTCATAGAGCGATCCTTACAAGGACACAGGCCCCATGGGCTGCCAAAGACAATGAAGGCACGCAGACTATGTACTTACATCAGGTCTCCGTCCAAGAGCGACGGAAGCCCAACGGATATCTTTCTCAACATCCTCTTCGTAAAGAATGGCGTATTCATCTCGAAGGTTGTCGTTTTCTGCACGAACAAGATCAGTAGAAGCTTTCACGATCAAACATCACTTATGACCGTACGAGCCTGTGAGTACTTGACCAGTGAGCCATCTTGATGAATGCTTTGATCCTGTACGTATCCGAGAAATCTGCTGAAGGGTTCCGTCTTTTCAAGAGGCTTCACGAAGTATGCTACGCCAGTATCTGGATGTCTTATTACTGAATCGGCATTGCTTTGAAACTTCTCAGCTCCTGAGTCGGCGACATGGGCGCACCCGCTGCAGTTACATTACCCTTTGGGTGTGACAGCTACTTTGACCGGGGTGGTAGCAAGAGCTTCTCGTAGATAGTTGCTGTTCCATTTCCGTACAGCAGGCCAGGTCGAGCAACCTCTTCGAACTACGAAAGGACGATTTTTGGCTACGAATCTCATGAAATCAAGTGCACTTGGCTCTTCGGACATCTCGTCAACGTCGCCATTGAGTTCGTGGTAACTGATAATCATCTCCGTTATGGCATCATGGTTGGTAGACATTGCCGAGTGATGAGTACTCAGCTGTCTTTCATGCCAACCGAATGGGCAGCTTGATACGGGTCTCTAACTTCGCTAGGAGAGCCACATGTGAGATTATTAAATACTCGAGTTGGTACAATTTTCAGAGAGATTCCATGGTTGAAAGGCCTCCATGACCAAGAATCGGACAGAATTGATCAAACCCCTCAACCCCTAATCAGACCGGAGCGAGAGGAGCTCGCCAAGCGATCTTATTAGAACTGCACACGCTAAATCCGTGACAACGGTATTCGGTAGAAGAAATCACACCCCAAATGAACACACCCGCCAAATGAATAGCCTCTGTAGGGCTGAATCCATGAACCGAACATTAATATTTACCTCTAATACAGGCGACAGACTAATTCCGGCCACTAATAATAGTTTATAGACTAATATATATCTACTAATTACATCGGCAAAAAGTTAGCCCGCTTAGATTTTGAAAAGTTACTAATTATGGTAGGGCCGCTATTAGCGGCCTAATATCTCTATACTAGTAACTTTTATAGCTTATTTACCGTCTTTACCGTCTTTACTAACGCGACTTATAATATAGTCGGTAAGGGTGGCTAAGTCTTACTAGGATCTAGTTTTCCTTATCGCCGTTTATAGTAAATATAAGAGAATCCTACTAAATAACCTTATTAATTATTAAATTTATTTACTACTACTAACGTTTAATAAACTATACGACTACTTTCTAACGATATTTATAGTTTAATAAACGTCCCTATCCTATATTATTATTATACTATCGCGGTATATCTACCCTAGAGCCTTCCCTATTCTCTCGCACCTAGCTACTATATATTTAGGCTATACTACCGCTAAGAGAAACGCTCTATTAGTTTATAGTCGTCCTCTTAATATTAATTAAACGTCGCCTAACGCCTCCTACCTCTTCTATTAGCTATATCGCTACGAAGTTTATACTAGTAGATCGGCGGTGCTCGTTCGTTAATATCGCCGTTACTATATACGCTATGCTTCGACCTTATTATCGTTATCTATAGGATCGTCGTCTATATCGTAGGTATCTATCTCTATAGTAGTAGTATTAGCGGGTTAGTCGAAACCTAACTACTTTATAAGTCGCGCTCGGGTAGCTT
>JAABUP010002631.1_pt1 | contig 34044 bp, 39 predicted proteins | sample 5559201 | NCBI WGS metagenome assembly JAABUP01 (sample SAMN10711887, study PRJNA513373) | rock metagenome | isolation source: Antarctica rocks | place: Antarctica
CTCAGAGGATTCAGGCTGGCTCGTGAAGGCCATGCCGAGGCTTGAGGCACCGTGTTTGCCCCGTCTCGCGCGCCACTAAGCTCGCTCGCTCCTTTGAAGACAGTAATTCAGGACGTCATGATCAATATTCACATCTCTATCGTTATTGCTTCTTCAGTATATGTAATGATAGAGCGAGCATGATATACTTTACTTAGTATTCCCGGCAAAGTGAGATATCCTCAACCTTGAATCAGATCTGCTATTGAAACGCCTCAGAATAGTCAATTCTCCGCAAAGGTTAACATGATTAGGCAGCGAAGTTTCAAGACTGATGGCTACATAGTCCACGGATATCAACTTTTGTGTATCTTGATGTTCATCATGATTGCATTAGCAGCCGTCCATGCGGATTCGGTGCTTTGACTTTGAGGCCACATTGGTGCTCCACGATCAAACCGTTTCTTGGCGTTTATCCGGGAAGGATACACCAACTGATTGTCGTGCAAAGATAATGCAACGAGCCGCGAGCGATTGAGCCACATCTGTGGCCCATGAATCTGAAGTATGCTGTCACCCGTATCGGTGGCATGGTACGGCAATAAGGTATGTCAGGGCCCACAGGTACAGGGCCAGGATGGTCTGACAATTCCCGTATTCAGTCTGTACCAACCTTTCCGTGGTGTGGCTGCCCATATGCGACTCCCAGCCGAGCTGCACTGACCCCAAGATCGACGCCATGAGCTTCCCGGAGGTGTGGAAAACCCGCTCCAAAGAATCACAGGCATAGACGAAGCATCGATCATACCTCGGCATTTGTGTTGTCTGATGGTCAGTCCTGATGGTCTTCAAGCGGTCGTGGACAGGAATGGAAACCCTAAAGCTACCGTTTGTGTAACTCTCTGAAAATCTTTGGGTTTGCGGAGTCTGGGATTTCTTTCTACTCTAAGTTATACGGAAACCTCACAGAGCAGTCTAATTCGGACATTTGTTATTATTCACTTTCCGCGATGCCAGGACATATATCTGATTACCAATCAACAGGCCAGGGGCATGTCGCAGAACCCCAGTAGGCATAACAACGTTCCCTATCATTGGTGTTCGTTAGGCATCCCGTTCCTGGGCAAAATCTAACCGTGATTAGGGTGACAGCCGGACCGCCCATGGTTGGTTGTGCGGGGTTTCGGCACTAGCCAGAACACGCGCCGGTGAAAGATGCAATGCTTCAAACACCATCGAATTCCGCAACGGTGACGCTGCCCAGATACAGGTTGGGATCCGAAGGTTAGCACCGTGAACGTTGCGGCAGTGCGAAGATAGGGCATGATATAGGGGACCGCGGTTGCCCGTCCACGACTCCAGCTACCATTGGTCATAGAGGGGTCCTGCTAGGGAAACTGGGACACCCCTTTTCATACCATGCCCATCCAGCAAGGGAGCTTTCCCCGTAAAGACGATTGATAATACAAGGATTTCATGAATTGGAACCTCCGTGTTTGCATTGGATAGCTTCAGTCGAACAGGAACAAAATGCGCGGCAAGGGGTGTCCCTCCGGGTTGGCCATGCCTTCTGCTCATCTGGAGCCATCTATAAGAAGTACCACTGCATCTGTGAGGGACCTCAGGACAGCTCGCGCATCCCCCAGCTCCTCGACAAGCTCATTCCTCCCATCGCAGAGCAGGAGCGTCGGCGACCAGGCAGTCTTCGGCCACGATGAAGTCTTCCATCCTAGCCCTTGCCGTCAGTGGCCTCCTGGCTGCTGCAGTCCCCATGAACGACATCAAGGCTCGCGGCTTCAATACCATGTCCTCCTTGAGCGCCGAGATAGCTAAAAGGCAAAGTTTCTCGGATACCGAGAACCAATTATTGGGTGAATGCGCACCGATAACCGTCATTTTCGCACGAGGTACCGTTGAGACTGGCAATGTTGGCGCTCTGGCGGGTCCACCCTTCTTCAATGCCCTCGATTTTATGGTTGGCGCGAACAATGTTGCTGTACAAGGTGTCGATTATGGTGCGACTATTATCGGATATCTGGAAGGGGGCGATCCAGCAGGGGCAGCGAAGTTGGCTTCATTAGCAGAGCAGGCGGCAAGCCAGTGCCCTGATACTCAGATAGTACTGTCCGGATACAGGTATGTCTTGTGCCTATTTGCTGTCATGAGTGAGCAATACTGATGACCTTCATAGTCAAGGAGCCCAGGTCGTTCATCTCGGTGCTGCGCAAATCCCTCCGTCGATCGCATCTCGAGTCGCGGCGGTGGTAAGCAGATGCACCACGTCTGAAGATGATGATGCTAATCCTTTACCAGGTCCTCTTCGGCGACCCAGACAGAGGCCAACCACTACCAAACATCCCGGCTGACAAGGTCGCCACGTTTTGCTTCATTTCAGATCTCATTTGCGACGGCGACCCTATCGTGGACCCTGCGCACCTGTCTTACTCTCTCAATGCGCGGGCTGCTGCTGCTTTCGTCAAGTCCAAAGTGAAGCTGTGAGAGGGGGTTTACTGGAACTGTGGTCGTCAGTGAGTTGTGCTTGTTCAGCAGGTGTGAGCAGTGTTACCGATACCAAATCAGTACCTTTGACCTTTTTCAAATTAGCATTCAGATATTATTGATTGATCAGGACTTCATACCTCGCCTTGAAGTGGAAAAGTGAATACACACGGTTGCCCATAACTGTAGGCCATTACATACATGTATAGTTTAAGATCGTCAACCGTTGCCGTTCCTAAGCACTTGACGGGCTCCTAGACACAGAGCGCATCAACATCACATGGATCATGTTTTAGTGTTCTACCTTTGTGAGACCCTCTGAAGTGAGCCAGCTGCTTAACTGAGGCCTGAACTTGTCACAATATCGAGAAGAGATCATTCTGCGAAGCAGAAAGGTTTAGAGACATATACAAGCTATGCTGAGTGCAGAATATAATTGAGACTCATTGCTGACCGTTTATGAGGATATGATCTAATGAAATCCACTGTTAAAACCTTGATGACATGGTCTTGTGAGGTTCTCTATACATATTGTCGGTGGTGACTAGCGAGGCCTCAGCTGAAGTTCATGATGTTCTGATTGGGCCAAGAGCGGTCTGAGCTGCTTAGTCAGCATCGGCCAATATACGATTCTGGGAACCCGATCTTTATACTTCAGTCCTTCTTCATTTCGTCCGACCACGTATTGTCAATAGATGCCATCCCCGACCATGTATTGTCAATAGATGCCATCCTCGGACCGAGGCGCCCTGTAAATTAGTTTGTCCTACGACGTATTGTCAATCCGACATAACATCAGCACTCTAATCATTCAACGATTTATACAACCAGTCGAAAGACAAGGCGCCCCAGTCAAATGGACAGGTACCGCATACCACAAAAGTTGCCCTTCTCGAAGAAGAGGCTGCCCAAAAGGGTCATCATATCGTACATTCTTGACTACGCTATAATCATGTACACCTCATGCAATTACGTTCACAGGTCAATTGGCACTGACATAATCGATCTAGTGTTCTCTTCATTGGCTTCTATGCTCTCGATGCAGTCGAGCCATTTCACCAGCACTTTTCCCTTTCGAACTATACTCTACAGTACCCTTTCGCCGTCCATGAGAGAGTTTCTCTACCGCTCCTAGCCTTTGTATCTGTTGTGTGTCCTGCAGCCATCATTGCGATTTACTCGTTGGTTGTTGATGGGCTCTTCTCACATCATACGGAGGAAGCATCTCCTGGTGGCAGTGGTAGATCTGGACGAAGCAGATACCGCATGAAACACAGGCTATGGGAACTTAATTGTGGGATTCTAGGACTGCTGCTGTCTGAAGGCGCTGCGTTCGTCATTACCGGGGCTCTCAAGAATGCCACCGGCAAGCCGAGGCCTGATTTCATCGATCGGTGCCAGCCGTTGGCTGGCAGTGCAGATGCGAAAGTGTATGGGCTGTCGAGTAGCACATTGTGCAACCAAACCAATCATGCAATATTGAAAGATGGATTTCGGAGCTTTCCATCAGGTCATAGCAGTTGTGAGCGTTGGAGCCTTCACTAGGGTTTTGCAAACACTAACACAGGACGCCCGTAGCTGCTTTCGCGGGCCTGTTCTACCTCTCCCTGTACCTAGCTGCTAAGCTTCACGTTCTTGACAACCGTGGTGAAGTTTGGAAAACCTTTATCGTGCTCGTTCCCACGCTTGGAGCCGCCTTAATCGCCGTCTCGCGCATAATGGATGCACGACATCATCCTTTTGATGTCCTGTTCGGAAGCCTTTTAGGCACCGTCGTTGCGTGGTGCAGCTACAGGCAGTACTTTGGACCTATCAGCGAGTCATGGAGGAAAGGCAGGGCATATCCTATAAGGACCTGGGCTACAGAGCCTGCTGGGCCGGATTCTGTCGCCGTTGATCGCGAGGTCTCAAGACACGATGTTGTGGAGCCGCTACGTGCGCGTAGTGGGACTGACGAGGAGCAATACGTACCTACTGCTGAAACAGCTGGACCAGAAGGTGCTGCAGGACCCGAGGAAAATGTCTTTAGACAACAGATTTCTCAATCACAACGACGAAGGCAAGGTGAGGCGAATCCTGCAACGTGGGCCCCAGCACCATACCGTTCTGTCCCGGAAGGTCGAAACCCATTCCCGGTGGGATCAAGTACTCGAACGCAGCAGACCCGTCCCAATGATGGATATTGGTCGTCTTCCTCGGAAGACAATGACGAAGACTATGAGTTGCGTCAGCAGTACACGCTTAATGATCCACAAGGACAGGGAATGCATCATGTTGGTTATGACACGAGGCAGGAAGACTTTGACGGCGACACAGCATATCATCCGCCGGCGCCCACAACGTCACGTTCTGGACATCCTCAATCCGCTCCGGAGCTGCATGATGTAGGAAATGGGAGAGACATCACAAGCCCTACCTCACCCGTCAGAAGTCCGCCGCCGCCGCACCATGTCGGTTACTCTCGACAGACGGAGAACGCCCCAAGAGGCGTAGACTTGGTGGAAACGTACGCAAAATGACCTGGCAGATTTGTGTCTTCGAAGGGATGCATCTACTTGTACAATTATGTAAATTCACTTCAGGCTTGGCGTTGGTTATCCTATGCCTTTTGTGGAGCGATGAGCATAGTTATGTTCTGCTCGAGACTTTTATGACAGCGCAGTATTTCCCTGATATTCTCAATCAATGAGCAACTATCCGAAGCCAACCGTCTTCTGGGGGCGAGAGAAGCAGAATGGATGGAAAGCCGCAATCACGACTATCGAAACAGAATGACAATAATTTCAATCTTGTCACCCAATACTGCGGTAATAGTGTCAAGCAACGAGTCAGAAAAGTATCCCCAACCTCTGTTGGCAGCTGGACTGTAAGAACACCGCTGTCACGAGATTGGGCTTTATACATGTCACAATAGACGTATGCTCAATAGAAATTGTGTTATCAGCCTCCATCTTGGGTATCTTGTATTGCATTCTAGAGATGCTCGAAAGATATCTCAACATTTCAACACGGGAGTACACGATAGGGTAGCCATCAAGGGAACCATGACCACAATTTCATTAATTTTCATTCGCAACGAGGTCCTTAGTCCAAAAACTACTTAGGCAGCTGCCTCATTAAGCCAGATGGTGAGATTATTGTTATCGCTTATCGCTGAAATGTGGAGTACTAACGGCTATTGTTTACTAAGGTACAAAGTACCTTAGTGGTAAGGTACCTCGGATGGCGCATGGATGGCGCCAAGACCGGGGTAATGTGGCCCCAAAGGGCATGGAAGAAGAGGAGCTTGCAGCGGTCTTACACTTTTACGTTACCTACCTACATGTTAGGTAGTGTGCTTACTCAAGTACAGACCGCTACCCTTACTATCTTCGTACCGTATCACCACAGGCTACCCACCGTTTACATCCGCTAACCCGGATGCAGAAGCTGATATGCGGGTGAAGGAGCTTCGAGCTTGAACGTTGCCGTCAGGTACAGGCCTACATATACTTAGCTCTTGCCCGGCTCTTTCAGAATGTCTTTCGCAGTTTTTTCAATATTCAGCCCATACAGCAGGAATTTCCACTATCGCTGGCGCAACGATGGCGGCACCACGTCTCTCGGTCTGCTCTTTGTTGTGTCTGTTACTGTTGACTATCCTCGTCAATGGCCAATCTTCGTGCCAGACCCTTACAGGTTTGCGATCCCGACACTTTTATGGTGCTTGACTGTCCGCTGAGCACTTCCCCAGTTAACAACAGAGCATTCCCGAATCTGATAGATGCCACAACGGAAGAACTTTCTATCGGGCTTGAGAGTGGGCAGTTCAATAGTGTCGATCTTGTCAAAGTATGAATTCAACTGAGTGATAGCCTTCTGGAAGATCATTGGGTTGATCTTGTGCTGTAGGCATACATTGCTCGTATTAAAGAAGTGAACTCGACACTGAGAGTTGTCGCCGAGATTAACCCGGATGCGTTGTCGATTGCGGCACAGCTCGACGCAGAGAGGGCCAATGGCACCACTCGAGGGTGGGCGAAGCTCAAAACCAGATTCATGATCGTTCTAATTGACGAGTAGGCCTCTTCATGGTTTACCCATACTGATCAAGAACAACATCGCTACAATGGATAAGATGAACAATACTGGTGTGCATTTCTCCGTCCACCTGGGAATTAGACGCTGACAATAAATAGCGGGCAGCTACGCTCTACTAGGAGCAACGGTTCCACGTGATTCAGGGGTAGCAAGGAAGTTAAGGCAGGCGGGTGCTGTGATTCTAGGAAAGACCAACTTGAGCCAGTGGGCGAACTTCAGATCGGATAACAGCAGCAACGGGTGGTCTAGTACCACTGGACAAACAATGGGTGCCTATTATCCAGGCCAAGATCCGAGCGGGAGCTCCAGCGGTAGTGGTGTTTCGTCGGCGTTGGGGCTAGCATTGGCTGCTCTCGGTACTGAGGTGAAGCCTCCTTAAGTCAATTTAGGAGACATCCAGGCTGACATCGAATGCATAAAGACAAGTGGCAGTATCTTAAGCCCGAGCGAAGTCTCCAACTTGGTCGGTATCAAGCCCACCGTCGGACTTGTAAGTCGATCTTTGGTTATCCCAATCTCGCAACGCCAAGACACTGTTGGTCCAATGGCTCGCACTGTCAAAGATGCTGCATACGTTCTCCAAGCCATTGCCGGAAAGGACCCATACGACAACTACACCTCGGCCATCCCCTACGACCCGTTACCAGACTACGTAGCCGCCTGTAATTTTTCTAGTTTCAGGGGAAAAAGAATTGGCATCCCGCGCAACGTCATCACACCAGAACCAGGCGATGGCCCCGTCCTCGCCGCTTTCGAAGCCGCTATCAAACTCATCCGAAAGGCAGGCGCCACGATCGTCGACAACACGAACATCACCGCCTACGCCCTCGACCAATACCTAAACGGCAACGCCTCCCTCATCGTCCTCGAAGCAGACTTCGTCTCCGACCTCCCTGGCGAATACCTCTCCAACCTCGTCAAAAACCCGCAAAACGTCCACTCCCTCTCCGACGTCAACAATTACACCCACGCTGACCCTAGGGAGGACTACCCTAATCGAGATACCGCGATCTTCGATGGGGCTCTAGCCCTACGCTTCAACAACACCGACCCCCGCTTCTGGGCCGCGTATCAGATCAACCTCGTCACCGGCGGTTCCGGTGGTATATTAGGCGCTCTCGCGAACAATAGCCTCGACGCGCTGATCCTCCCAACGGACTTCTCACCCGGTCTACCAGCTCTCGTAGGCACGCCGGTCGTGACGGTGCCGTTAGGGTTCTATCCGGCCAACACGACGATCATCAAGAATAAGCCTAGGATGGACCTTGTGGCGACGGGACCCCAAATCCCGTGAGTAGAGTCATCATCAAAACCAAGCTCCCCGCTTTCTCATCCGGGGAGTCGTGTATGTCGTTTGCTGACGGTGGCGGTGGCGGGTAGGTTCGGAATCAGCTTTTTAGGCCCGGCATGGAGTGAAGCGAGTCTGATATCGTTCGCGTACGCGTTCGAGCAGAGGACCCAAGTCAGGAATCAGGTACAGCCGTTTGTGGTGCCGAATACGGAGTTGAGCCATATCGTCGGGGCGTGATGTGATGTGATATCAAGTGGTAGGGCTTTTCCCCCCTGTTTTTCTCTTTTGGGTTTGTCGATATGGGAAGGGAATTAACTAAGAGTAGTGCGAGATCTGTAGTTTGGTTTGTCAGGCGTGGTGGGTGGTGAGTGGTGGTTGTGACGAGCTGGAGGGATGGAGATGTATGAGCGAGGGTAATCTTTGGGATTGTGTGCGTTCGGTGAGTTGGGCGAGACTTGGAGTGAAGACTTTCTGGCGGACAGGGGTAAATATACAGAGGGGCGTCACTTTATCTTTGAGCCTCTGGGTGATGGTGACATGGAATCATAATTCATCGTACTACCTCCTGTAAGATCTTCTCTGGTGAGCTGACTGCTTCGGATAAGAACCGGACTAGTCACTGTATTTGAAAAAGGGACATTCTGTGATCAAAACAACGAGGATTCCAACCGAAGGTAGGTCTTGGTATGGTTCCACCACCAATATGTAGAGTACGGAGAACTCCACAACAACACCATATCATCGAGGTTTACAGCAGTGAGATGCAAAGATTTTACATGCTTGTAGATACATGTACCTAGTCATGGATCTAACTCCCTGATGTTGATGTGCTCCGAGTCTACGAAGTTCACCAGATACTTGGGTGCAGCAATCATTTACGACCTAAAACTGTAGAATCATTGCTAATCATTTATAAGCATACAGTCTATCAAACTTCATTATTAGAGAACTTGACGACATGCTGTCGTTGGGTTGTTCATATATTGATGGTGATGCTTGACTAGCGACATCAACAATTAAATATCCATGACCTGGAATTCCATACAATGATGACGACAAGGCACCTTCAATAAATATTGCTCATTACTCGATGAAGTGTAGATCAAACAAGTCAGATTTTCGACCAGGGGTAGAAGTATTGGACCCTTCACGGTAGCTGTGAGCAAAGAACGTCAAGTATATGTGATTAGTTACACAGATGCCCGTACCCATTCGCCCGCACACTCCGAAACACGCTCTCCATATCCCACAGAGAAAGATACCCTAAAGATTCCTAGCCCTCGGATCCACCCTCCCTGGACTCCCCAGATACGGCTCATGCTGCCTAAACCCGGCGCTCGCCATCATATCCGTGAACGTCGTCTGCGGTCTCAACCCCGCCGCGCCCCCAACAGGCGTGAAAACACGTATACTCTCCGTGCTGGGCTCTTTCTTCATCTCCGGGGTTCGTAAGATACTCCTACCTATCCCATCCTGTTCTTGCTGTTGTGATTGAGGTGATGGCTGTCGCGAAAACAACGACCGGACGCGCGAAGAACGGTATTTTGATCTCGACTCGCGGCGTAGGAAGTCGGTGCGGGAGGAATATTCTGGGACGTAGATGGGATCGGAGACGGTGGCGCTGATTCGGCCGAAGGTGCCGCTTTGGCGCTTCTTCTCGCGTCGGCGTCCGAGACATATTATTACAAGGACGGCGAGGAGAGCACCGGCGAGCATGCCTGGGAAGAAACCCGCCATGATGGCAACGCCGGGAAAGGCGTTGCATTGGGTAGCTGCTGATGCTGCCGCCACGGCGGTGGAGGAAGACGCTGTCGGTGAGGGAATCGTTGTAGCGATGTTGGGTACCTTGGAGGGGTTTGGAGGGGCGCTAGTTGATGCCGAGGACGATGTTGAGGATGCGGAAGAGGAGGACGTAGAAGATGTTTGCTTGTTCATTACGCACATGTTGTTCTGGCATGAGTAGCCATCTGGACAACACGCAGCACCGCATATCGCCAGCGCGCGTGTCAAATCTGTATTGTGGATAGGGTTTTGAGGGTGCGTGGTGGCGTTCTGCTGGGCGATGTCGCAGGTTATAGGCTGGATGTATTGGCAGTCTTGGCCTGAAGGGCAGCAGATAATCGACGTTGCATTGCCGAGGGCTATGCATTTTGTCGACGATGGGCAGCAGAAGTTCGAGGGAAGATTAGTGTCGCCGCAAGAAATGTATGTAGGGTCACCACAGGAGCTGGAGCCTCGGGTGAGGAGGCCAAGAGCTTGCGCTGCATTGATGGCAGTTGTAAGGGCGGTGGCCGAGGGGACAGTGAATGATATGAGGCAGACGGCGGCCAGTTTCGATAATGTCGTTCTTCCCATGTTCAGCTCAGGAAAAGTACCTATGGTGAAGAAGATTGAAATCAAGTATTGTACGCCCTGAGGGATTGTAGATTGTAACAAAGAGGACGAAGGTCGATAACAAAGGACAGCACAACTTATCGAGCTCTAGAGAAAGGTGGTTTTACTGCAAGATTAGTAAAACATGGCAACGATCCCAGACAGAGATATATAGAAATAGCCATAATGTGCTGCCTGAGGCCAGCGCAAACGGACCCGCAATGGAAGAGCACCGAATCCAGCGTCATGGTGTGCTAGATCCAGGACTTTATGCGCACGCGCCGAATTGAAGCGCGTGGATTAGTGGACGACAGAGAATAGCACTGTGTCGACACCTGACGATGACTCTTCACAACGAGAGGTTGTCTGAGGCTGTCAGTAGATTCTGTCGTGAAACAATTTGATGTGGGCGGCTCTGGCAGTTTCGAAGAAGGTGTTGCAGATTTGAACGAGTCGATTCGGTTGGCTTTGAAAAACCGCGCTAGCCAAAAATACTCCCTAGAGCATCAAGACACTTTTAGAGCCTCACTTCTCTCGCAATGCAATAACCACCATTGATGATACTTCAACGGGTACTACGGCGGCAGCTTGCTCTGCGGGCCACTTCCAATGCCTCGGTATTCATCATGTTCATGTGCACATCTGATTACGCGTGCTGATTATCCTGAATGACAGACACGAATACCGCCGACGTCAACATCGCAACGGCGACGACTACACCGTGTCCCGGAATTGACACATGGTACAACTTTCCAAAAGGATGGAGTACCAGGTGTGCTATCTGCTGAGGGATTTGATATTGCCTGGACGCAGTATCAAGGGTTCATGGTGGAGAAATTGAACCTAATGACTGCAGGTAACCTACCACAATCGAAGGCGACTGAACGAAGCGGCAAAGGCCATGGCCATGAAAGCCTCGCAAGTATATGGCGTGTACTGAAGTGCTTCCAGGCTCGCCGGATGACAGCATGTTGACCAAGAATCTGCTCTTAAAATACGCTCGCCAAGCCGATAAAGCTTCCTTATTCAACTACGCCTCGATGGCACACAACAACCACTTTTTCTTTAAAGGCATCGTACGCCTCGAATCCCTTCTTGTGACCTGATTGTCAATTTAACACAATCAATTAGTCTCCGAACCCTAGTCCCATCCCCGAACCCCTCAAAGGCGAGATCATCGACGACTTCTCCTCCGTCGACTCCCTCCGTGCCGAATTCATCAACACTGCAAATGCCATGTTCGGCCCGGGCTTCGTCTGGCTTGTTCGCACAGAGAGCGGCAACATGCGCATCCTTGCGACCTACATCGCCGGCTCCCCTTACGCTCGCGCGCACTTTCGCATGCAGCCGGTCGACATGGCTACTCAAAACGCCTCGGCGATAGGCGCTATACAAGGGACACAATGGGCACAACAGCAAGAAGTTAGCAATAAAGTCGGGTCCTTCAGTAGACATAGTGGAAATCTGAAGGTTGTGGCACCGGGAGGGCTTGAAGTTATCCCAATACTTTGTGTCAATACTTGGGAACATGTGTGGCTGCGGAACTGGGGTGTAGGGGGGAAGAAAGGGTTCTTGGAGGCGTGGTGGGATAAGATTGCTTGGGAGGTAGTGTATGATGGTTCTGGTCGCAAGCACCAAGCAAGCTCGCTTGCGAACAATCATGGATAGGTTCATAATGGCTCGATGTAGCTCCATGTCTGTAGAGTCCCTGTACGAAACAATCAATATCGCGATATATAGAGAGCGTTATGAACGGTTCACACGGTCAAGACGAGCTGCGTCCATTCTGGATGTTGATGGTCACACAACACCGGAGGGATACCACCGCCCGTCGCTTCAATCTATCGATACTGGAAACAGACGGGCCCTGCACGATGCATGCATGGGGTGTCTCCTGGTTTATTCATTATCATCCTCTCTCCCACTGGCAAGTCTCCGCCGTCCCTTTTTCCGAAAGCGCCCTTGTAGCCAGCACCGATACATCTTCAGCTTCCGCTGCCTATTGACCAGCAGTCTACGATCGACACCAACATCAACAACCTCGAAGCCTTTACCCTCGCTCCCGACATGCTCAGCCTCTTCAGCGTCCACTTCATTCTCTCCTGACTCTGTCCACCCATCTCCAGCATCCCTCCATCCACTCCAAAGCTCCACCAGCTCTTCCCTCTCGAAAAAGTACACCCGCGTCCCGTCGCCTCGCACGTAGAAATTCTCTTCCATATACCTCCCCTTCTTGAACCGTACCTGCGCCAGATCGCCTCTGCCGTAATCCCTAAATAGTACCTCTCCGCCGGGTTTGAGTAGTGTATAGATGTTCCGTAAAGCGTGTGACCATTGCGAGGGGCCAAGAGCGGAGAAGACGAAGATCATCAGGACTATATCCACAGACTCCTTTTCGAGACCGGGAGGTAATGGATCTGGACCTGTGGCGGCTACGTCCCATACATCTGCTTTTATATAGTTCTCATCGTACGCTTCGTTCGCTCGGATCAATTCAACGGCCTTCTTCGAGAAATCGCACGCATGGATCTTCAACCCAAGATTCTCATTCTGCGCGAGGATCGGAAACGCCGTATTGCCCGCCCCAGCACCGACCTCCAAAATCGTCGTCGGCGGCGCATCCTTCATCGTCACCCGGCCCAACACCGGGAATTCTTGCTGCAGCCATTTGCGATTCTTGAAGAAATTAGAGGTGTTGTTCCGGTAGAAGAGATTCCACCATTTCGACGGGTCGGCGTTGAAGCGTTTCTTGTCGAAGTCTGATACTGGGGATTCGCGCTGCTTGGCGTATTGGATCCCGGCGTATTCTTTGTAGGTGTCGTCGGTCTCGACGTGGTCCCAGGCGTTGAACTCGTAGATGTCGTCGCCTTCTTCGAGGTAACGGGAGCCGAATTGGAAGGGGTCGCTGCGTTTGAGGTTGTTCGTGGGGTCGTGGGAGCGATGGGGAGGGATTCGGGGAGGATGGGCGTGGTGAGCGATGTTTGCGATGTCTTTTACCGGGGTGGGAGAAGGTTCTATGGAGAGCGTTGAGAGATCCGGGGATGAGCTTCCGTCTGTGGATATATGCTCGGACATTGTAGCACCGCTCATTACAGCCATTGCTGCTCGGATCGATGGCAAGCAATGGTATATGGCCCAACTGAATGGGTGCACCGGGAAAATTTGTCTTACGAAGTGATAGCATTGAAGAGTCCAAGAAATTAAACGTGCCGCTACGAGTGCCGATCTGCCAGCCCTATCGGGTACAGCCGAGAGCTAGCCCAATTGCTCCGTTGGTGCACGTCACTATTACTGGCACAAAAAAGATTTAAGTTCGTCGTATTCCAAAATGTAACGATTACTTCAATATAACCTCGCTCTGATAACAACATTCGTTCACCATGCGGCCACCTCAGTACCTCCTCTCCTTGCGCCGTTCCTCCGCAAGATCTCCAAAGCTATCACACCAATCTCCCCTCCTAAGACCAGCCCCAAAATATATCCCCCAACATTTCAAACGACAATTCCTCTCCACCCCACTAACACCCGAGATCCAATCCCTGAAAGCCTCCCGAACACTCTCCTACCCCGCCAGCAAAATCTACGACCTAATAGCAGACATAACTTCCTACTCGACCTTCCTCCCCTACTGCTCCTCCTCCACCGTAACCTCCTGGTCCGACGCCGACCCCTCCTCCGGCAAGAAATGGCCGCAAGAAGCCGAGCTCAAAGTCGGCTGGGCCGGCTACGACGAAACCTTCCGCTCAAAAATCTTCTGCGTCCCTGGCTCCGTCGTCGAAGCCGTGTCGGGCGAAGCTCGGACCACCATCCCCAAGGATGAGATTCCGCATCATGCCAAGGCGTTGGGTTCGGAGAATGCCGAGGGCAATGCTATGTTCACGTCTTTGCTGACGACCTGGAGCCTGCGCGAGTTTCCGTACAAGCCACCGCCTCCAGCGGGGAAGCACGGCGCATTGGAGAGCAGCGAGGGTGCGGCCTCTGTACCGCAGACGGAGGTCAATTTGAATATTGAGATTCAGTTTGCAAGTCCGATGTATGCCGCGTTGAGTAAAGCCGCGGCGCCGAAGGTGGCCGGGGCGTTGATTGCGGCGTTTGAGAAGAGGGCGAAGGCTGTGCTGGGGGAGGAACAGGGGAGACCGGGGCAGAGTGCAGAGAAGGCGGCTCAGGTAGAGAAGGATTCGGGGTTGGAAGGGGCGATTGGTGGTGAGGGATTGAGAGAGTCGAAGTGAGGGTAGTGGATGCTGGGAATAATGTGCGTTGTGTGAGTGTCACTGAGGGAAGTGAATGGTCAGGCACGGCAGGTGTGTAATATTGTATATACAGGTAGGTGCTGATGGGTTCACTCGTATATACATCCGTATGGCAGAGTATCCGTTCAAGGTTATGTCCATGCACGCTTTCTCTCATCGTGAATGTTCAATCTGAGTCCGCCCATACATCGGCTCGGCTCAAGTGAACTGAGGCGGGCTGAGCATCAACTGATGTCCTAATGAGACTTCTTCCCGTCCATGCACGTAGATAAGAGCGCATGGTAAGCGGATATAGTTGCAGATGCCCGGTCTGATTTGATTATAGACGTGTTATTTCATATAGCCGTTCATGCCTTTATAACCGTTCATCGTCCCATTACCATTCACTGTCCCATTATCGTTCGTCGCCTTATGACCATTCATAATCCCATGACCATTCGCCGTCCCGTTACCGTTTGGCGCCTTATAACCGTTCATAATCCCATTACCATTCGCCATCCCGTTACCGTTCAGCGCCTTATAACCGTTCATCCCAATATACCTGTCCATCTCTTTACTGCTGTTCATATCCTTACTGCCGTTCAGCCTTTCATTCAGCCTTGTATTACCGTTGGTCACCTTATGCCCGTTCATGTCCCTATTACCAATTGATTCTGCATGTCCGTTCATCTCCTTGTGTCCGTTCATCTCCTTGTGTCCGTTCATCTCCTTGTGTCCATTCATTGCCTTTGGATCGCCCTTGGCATTCTGTGCCAGTCGCTCGGCGTATGCCTATACTCGATGTGTCAGCAAAAGCCCAAACCCTGTTGATTGACAACGATACCTCGCAACTAATCCGTATACCCTCCTCGATCCCAACACGCGGTTCATAACCCAGAATCTTTCTCGCTTTTACTCCACTGCAATAGCGCGTACTGCAAGCATCCATCATACTCCCACTACTCAACGTCGTTGGTGTGCCCGTCAACCATGTGATCCACTCCGCTGCATAGCCAGCAATCCGCGCCAGCCCTTCCGGTATATACACCTCGAAAGGAGGGTAGTGTCCAAAATGCTTCCACACTCCAAGGCAGAAGTCTCGGAACGGGATTGGCTCATGGTTGGAGATGAAGAAAGCTTCGCCAGCGGCGGTTCTCGTCGTCATGAGGTTTTCAGCAGCAAGGACATGCGCGTCGGCGATGTTGCTCACATAGGTGACATCCCATAGGTTATGACCGGTGCCGATGATGAAGGGGGTTTCATGCTTCGCGATGCAAGTATGGATAGATGGAATTAGCTGATAGTCTTCGGGACCGAAGACAACGGAAGGGCGGATAGCGCAGGTTGAGAGCTTCTCGGAGCAGGCGCCTAGGACTAGCGCCTCGGCTTCTGCCTAGTGATATGTCAGCCTGCAGTCCAAGGTGCTTACGGTGGGTTCAAGAGCTTGCTTTCGACTCTCCATAGATAAGAGAATGGTTCGAAGTTGGCCAGGTTTCATCTACATTCGGATACTGGTACTTCATGTCGTCCGTAACGGAACAGCAGCTGCTCGTATACACAAATGCTTGGGCTCCGGCAGCCCTCGCCGCGGCAAGCATGTTCCGTGTGCCCTCAACATTGATCTTCCAAACCAAAGCCCGGTCCCTCCTGATGTATCTGGTGGGGAGTGGTGGGACAATACCAGCTGTATGGATGATCACGAATGGCTTGACCTCTTGAACCACTCTCAAGGCGTCCTCGAGGATAGTAAGGTCTACAGTGAGGTATTTGACAGACAGCGGGCGTTTCGCATCGGCATGCGCGGGCTTGATGTCAAGAGACGTGATGGCGCATTCAGGGTGTTGTTCCAAGAGAGCATCGATGATGGCCGAACCTACAAAGCCCGTACCGCCAGTGACCAGTGCGCTTTGGAGCTGGAGAGACATATACTCAGAAAGAAAAACAGGATGAATGCAAGAAGCAATAACAATTACGGCAATAGAGGTATCATCGGTGTAAGCGAAAGACAAGCACCACAAGAGAGAAGATCTAAAAGCTTGACTTCGAGCTTCATAACAGCAAGCGAGCCGTGAGTATCCGCAGTCGTGGATTAGAAGATGGTCACACCGCAATGATTGCTTTGTCAGGTCCGATTGGAGATGGGAACGGAGGCACGTCCGTCCATTCAGAATTCGAACCCTCACATCCCTGCAAAACAGCCCGGGTCCGTGCAGATTTCTGGACTTTACGAGTAAGGTTACATCAGGTGGGTCAATGACTAAGCCTCTCACACTTTCACAGATTAGGTAGGTTTATTCTATTCACAACTCCTCGGTCTAAGGGACGAATGACGACGCTCGGGTTAAACTTTCCAGCCATATCCAGTATATATATGTTGACAATGGCCATCATGATGCTGCTTCCTGTGTCGCACATTGTCTCTCCCGTAAATAGCTGCTCCTCTCGTTTCGATTCACGACGCACAGTTCTACCAGCATCATCATCATGTCTACAGGCGTTGGAATGAACTCTTGCTGCCTCTCCGGCAAAGTTCACGAAGGTACTCCAGTTGGCCATGTCGAGACCATTGGCGGCCTTGAGACCTATGTCTCCGAGCCAAAGAACAAGTCAAAGACTAAGACTATCATCTTTATCGTCGACAGTCCGTACCCTCTCGCAAATTGTACACCGTTATCACACAAAACCTAACCAATCCATCAGTCTTCGGTTGGGAATTCAAAAACGCCCGCCTCCTCGCGGACAACTACGCCAAAGCCGGCTACTACGTCTACATTCCCGACGTCCACCAAGGCGACTCGCTCCCCATCTCGTTCCTCCAAAACGTCGAGCCGCCTCTCAAGGACAAAGAAACCGCCGGCATGATCGACACGGCTAAGAACACCGCCATCGTCGGCACCACGCTTCCGCCATGGTTGCTCAAGCACCGCGAGGGCGTCAGCAAGCCGCTTATCGACGGCTTCATCAACGCTGTGCGGATGATCCCGGGCACGGACAAGATTGGTGCCATTGGATTCTGCTGGGGTGGAAGATACGCTATCCTCGCGGCTCACGGTCAGAGTAAGGATGCGAGCGGATCGAGCGTCGGAGGCGTGGATGCGGCGTATGCGTGCCATCCCTCGCTCGTCTCTATCCCCGCCGATTTCGAACCCGTTACGAAACCATTGAGCTTGGCGGTCGGCACTAAGGATAGTCTACTGGACGTGAAAAGTATCGGTCAGATCCAGGATGTGATGGCGAAGAAGACGGACGTGCCGCACGAGCTCCGGATTTACGAGGATCAGGTACATGGGTTTGCGCTCAGGAGCGATTGGAGTAGTGAGAAGGACAAGAAGGCCATGGATGATGCTTGTGAACAAGGTTTAAGGTGGTTTGAAAGGTATCTAGCCTAGATGATGCACCATAGATAGACAAAAGCAATGCCACTGACTGTGAATGAGCAATGAAAAGAGCCAAGGTACATGAGTGAATAGCAAAAGTACTTTGCAAGAGCCACTACATAGGATACCATGACAAGACCATGCTAATGTTGGTTGACTTTACCGAATCGCATCTGTTAATCGAGGACCTCGATTCGTTCACTTCTTCTTGAGCACAGGCTTCAGTCCCGTACTTCCTCCAGCCAGATATCGGTCTTGCTCCTCACCATCTATCTTGTGCACGTTCGACAGGTGCTGCGAATATGCAGCGCCAGAGCTCCAGAAGATCTTCGATTCACAGAGCGCAAACTGTGCATTTCCGCGGCGTCCACCTGAGCCTCCCTGGAAGCAGTCCTGACGCCTCATCGCCCGTAAGTTTGTGAACATTCTTCAGGTGCTTCATCACCTGGTGTCTGCGGTTGTAGAAGTGGTCGGGTTTATCACAACCGCCCTTGGGACAGACCATTGGTTTGAAGGACGAACGGGCGGTGCTGCGGTGTTTATCCAGAGCCGCTCTCGACTCGTAAATGACATCGTCGTCACAGTCGTGCAGAGAAGCAGGGGATAGACCGGTCCAACAAGTTCTTGTGATAGATGAGACGACTGGAATCGGCAAATAGAATTCGTCATGTATCTTTCAAGGCGGTCTGCAGTCTTCCATAGAAGGTACTACGAAGGGTGTAGAAAACGTCAATGGAATGCAACCATAGCTTTTCAGAAACAAAGATCTTTCGGACATCACAAGCATCACCGAAGCCGCCATAAATTGACCTAGGACAGTTCGATGGGTAGAGGGTTATCATCGTGATGCGAAGTTGAGTCGTAATGAACCAAGAAAAACTTCTTGAAAATGGCATCTTTCAGTAAATAAAGCATGTCTTCATGTACTTCTAGCGGTAGAGTCTTCATGATCTCCTCAAACTCCCCATTCCTATCGATCTATCTTGCACTTGCCCCTCCATTCCCTCAATCTTTCGCGCAGCGCCAATACTCCCTTGATGATACGTGATCCCAGCTCAGAAAATGGCGCACAGCTGGTCCACCTAACAGCAAAATTATTTCTGCGTCCTCTGGATTTTCACCAACCTCAACTGGACCGAGACCTCGAACGTCCTCCGTCACACTCTGTACGCTGAGCAACTAACGTGGAACATCGATGCGCTGTGAGAATGTATGAAGAGGAACAAAACACAGCCTACAGGCGTGCTTGCAGTATAAGGTTGAGTTCAGATAGTGCAGCGTATCCTGCGCGACTGCGGTATTGCTGATGCGCATACCAGATACGGCCATGATCCATGTTGAGAGCCGGCCCAAGGAGGTATCAGGTGGCTATCGGTCTCGATGCTTTAGGTTCCTTGCGCAAGTTGATCCATAGCTCAGGTACGGATAAGCAGCCGAGTCGATTTTTAAGAGAAGGCCCATATTATGAAGAAAGCAAAGCCCGCGTGAATCCGCACTCTATGAGACTACTGCATGATCCACCATCGCCAAGTGATACCCTAGTATTCCTTCTCGAAGGTCTTCTGAATCGGTTTGGCAGCCTACCCGTTGTTAACCATCTCCCTGAGAAGTGCTGGGTACAGAGACCTACATCGATGAACTTTTCCAGATCCTTGTCTAAGTTTGCCAAGTCATCCTTCCGCTTCTTGTTGTCCGCAATGAGAACCTGCTTCTTCTTCAATAGACCTTGTCTGACCTGTTCCAGTGCTTCTCGCTCTGCGTGCTCGTGGTTGATGCGAGCTGTCATCAGGGCGGTTTCATCATCTTCGGCGTGTTCGGGATGCTGCTGCAAGAATTCTCCCACGGAAATCAATGGGAGTTGTTGGTACTTATGACTGGATTGGAAACCATCAGCTGAAGGAATGTACACCATCGTCGCAGCCACGCTCACTCATATGATTCGCAAGCACTGATCTCACCCCTCAGATGTCTTTGCTCATAATAAAGATTTTGTAGATGCAAATGCAACCTGTCAATCTCGTGCCGTGCTTCAGCAGTAGCTTGCTTTGTCTGCCTCACGCCCAAGATAGCATCGCGGTTGAGTCCGCGCAATTGGGCCAAGTATGTATACAGGACTTTCTGCTGTTTGGACAGCTGTAGTTGTACCTCCTTTGAAGGTGGAGCGCCGGGAGAAGTAGGATGAGCTTCAACGAGGTCAAGAAGAGTCATGCATTGCTGACGTGTGAGGGTCGAGGTTTGGAGAACTGATTGAAGAAAGGAATCTGTGACAATATCTGCGATGGTCATGGTTGCTACATGAGCTGGTTATAGAGCTGTTACTGTATCGAGCTCTGGTGTCTGACGGTGAGAGTTCCACCTCTGCGTAAGGCGGACGCTAGTCCTCTAGGGAGATTACATAACGAGGTTGCCCCTCGTAGAGATGATGTACTCGTACCTTACGAGTACCCTCAACACCCGCGTGGATCAGTCCTGTCTTGCATTACGTTCTTTGTTCTTATCCGCAACGATTGAACTCTTGTACATATCGCTCGTTATTTGCGCGCATCATCTCTTGAAAACTTGTAACTGATTCCTCAAAGAAAATCGAGGCGCTCGGAGTCTCTCGACTTTGGCTGCGTCGGCCCTCAACCCAACAAATTCCAAGACCCTACGTCACCATCGGCCAGGACTGATATTTAGTCGCCACGAGCAAAGTATTTGTCGTTCTTTCCATTATGGCTTGCTCTTCGCCTTCCTTGACCGTGGAGTCTTACGAAGACCGATCTACTACGCGCAGTTCAGGCTATTCGCCTGAAAGACAACCTCTCAATCAACGGCGTCGACACTCTTCCTACCATCCGTTGAGAAGGCATTCCAGTGATCTGGATGCAGATGCTACGTTCTTGAGAGTAGGTTGTCTTGGAATTTTCCGTTCTTCGCCAAGCGCTCATAGCCGAATCTAGGTCGAGCTCTTCCTCTCGGAGCTGGAACGACGATTAGCATGGTTGGAGGACTACGGCAATTTACGACTGGATGCTGGAATCAGTCGGGCTTACACAACGCTCGAGGTCGTAAGGGACTCATGCTCACATGTGTCCGGGGAGCTCATCGGGGCTGGCAGAAGGAGGGCTAAGGTCCTAGTGGAGACCCTCGAAGGACGGTACAATGACGTTTTGGCAACTCGAGAAAGCTTGGAAGCCAAGGCACAAGCAAGTATGCGATTGATGGAGGGAATATTGGCCGATATTGAAGCAAAAGCGCACTCTGTACGAGACACTGGACTTTCAGGAGTCATGGACGAGGGATGGCGGCGGGTGGATGAAGGACTAGAGAGAGCAAGGGAAGTCGTTGATGAAGGCTTAGAGAAAGCACGTAGAGCGAAAGGGACGTTGACTGAGAGTATCGAGAATGCTGTGAGGAGAGCACAAGAGCATGGTTTGATCAGATATGAGGACCTTCCGCATCCTTGGCGTGTTAATCCCCATATCGTCAAAGGCTATCGGTTTACCGAGTCGAAGATTGAGTGCATCCAATCAGCGTTCAATGTTTCCAACGAGCTAGTCAACATCTGGTCTCACGCCATCGGCTTGATCATCGTCTTATCGATTGCCTTTTACTTCTATCCGACATCTGTCAACTTCTCAGTATCCTCCGGAGCAGACATCTTCATCGCTGCTGTCTTCTTCTTTGCAGCTTGCAAATGTCTTGTCTGCAGTACTCTGTGGCATACGATGAATAGCATCGCCGAGCAGAACCTCATGGAGCGATTCGCGTGCGTGGACTATACCGGCATCTCCCTCCTTATCGCGGCGTCGATCATGACCACGGAGTACACTGCGTTCTACTGTGAACCGGTCAGCCGGTGGACATACATTGTGTGCACGGCAACACTCGGTATCGGTGGTGTCATCTTGCCCTGGCATCCGACCTTCAACCGCGCAGACATGAATTGGGCTCGCGTCGCCTTCTATGTCGCACTTGGAGCGACAGGTTTTGCGCCTATCGTCCAGCTCAATTTGACCCGAGGACCGGAGTGGTCGTATTATTTCTATGCCCCGTTGGTGAAGAGCGTTTCAGTCTACCTGATCGGAGCACTCATCTATGCGGCGCAGATACCCGAACGATGGTGCCCTGGTTGGTTCGACTATATCGGTGGAAGCCACAACATATGGCACTTGGCCGTGCTGGGTGGGATACTTTTCCATTATCTTGCTATGCAGGACTTCTTCTCTGGAGCCTTTCAGCGAGCTCAAGAGGAGTGCCTCCCGTTCTGAGGGTTACTGGAGTAATGACGCCAGCGCAAGTGTTGACTGGTTGCCATTACTCAAGTTCCTAGAGAATTAATAGTATACATAGAAATCGACATGATGTCTGACTAAGCGGGTCCGAGTACGAAGTACCAAGTAGGCTTCGCTAGCAAGGAATAACCCGGACCTTCAGGTTCGATTGATGATCGAATTCCCAACAGTCGCCACGCACGAGAATCGATACAATGAAGATTGCATAACAATGTTCATTGGGCGTCCTCTCCCTGCAGCGATACCCAATGGCCGAAGTCATGTGTGCGACGGACGGTGCTGTCAGGGCTGGCCGTGATGGAATGACAGGGCCAAGAATGTCGAGATCTACATTCGAGGCGTTTCTCGCGCGGCAGAGCGTCAACATCATGCTTACTTTTTGCTCCTGGATCTAATCAGCTTGCCGCACCAGATCAAGATGGTGCTACCTCCATGAATCTGCATCGAGCATTCCGTGGAGTACGAACCCACTTTATGAACAAACATATTGAGTGTCGAGCCGCCGCAAGCCCTCACCAAGGTGTAAATCATTTCCCCAAAGGATATTCCATTCGGGGGTTAAAGGAAGGATTCAAGCATACTTTGACATCTTGGCTGCCATAACTTCCGAGGGGCTAGTTTTATCCGCTCGCCGTATATTACTTTCTACCATGATTGTTGTCGATCATCAGCGCCCCATAGCTGCCCAATCTGAGGCCGACGCGGACCCTGGTTACCACGCTGACGTCGTCGCGCACACTGCCCGTAGCTGCCATGGGGAAGATGGCACGTAATGATGCATATGATGCATCATTGTCGAGGTGGAAAGCCTCACTTATTGTCTGATTCTCCGAGCTACTGTATGCGAAGAAAGTGTCCTCTCCTCTGGCATTGGCCAATGCAACTTTCAGACCCGGCAACGGCCAATTAGTGCAACATGGCATCCGACGCCCCGTCCGATGGCGTTCCATTTGCATGGGCCGCAAGTACCACGTTTGTGCGGTGAAGGGTTTGGTTCTCGAAGGTCGAATTTCACATCGAAGCATGCATTCGCCACCACAAGATGTGGTCAACACTTTGGCCGTTGGTTTCCTTGAAGTACTACATAATCTCCGCTTTTGTATTCACGACGCCCCGTTGCTATTACACACTCTTCGCTGCAGTCGTATCCACAGCAGGGTCTTGGCGTCCTACATGCTGAACAGATCGGAGCTCTTCTGAAGGACGAATTCACTCTCCAGGACCAGCTCAGCGGTTTTGAGCCTTCAAAGCCTCACCTGAGTGGTTTTCTTACTTCTTGTGCCCTTCTACCGTTCAAAGTACCTGTGTGCGTTTCTCAATGACCTTAGTTCTTTCAGCAGCCAGAATGTCTTCTAGGGAAGTCTACCATCCGGATCCAAGGGGAAGAGCAGGATCCGATCGAGACAAATACCCACGTACAACCACTGCGGGGAGTGCATCGTCCTCCAGAAGGTCAGATACGCCGCTTCTCCCGTTGTCCAACAGTTGGCCGGTGGGAATACTGACCATTGTAAAGCGTGGCATATGCTGGCGGGCCTTTATACATACCGCAGACCACGGGCATTTCAGGATCTCCAAACTTCGCCCCAATTTCGCAAAGGTAACACTACTGAAATCGCTATCAGTCACGCCCTTTGAGCTAAGCAAGGAATTGTAGCAGTACCTATTCAAGCAGTCCATATGGCTCCGCTGGATCTTCCGTTGGGCCCAGGACTTTCGCGCCTGCTATTGGAACCGATCTATCCGGTATTCCTGGTCACCAAGGCCCACCAAGAGGCTACGGTCCAGACGCTCGCACGTCCTCTGATCCTACTACATATTATAGTGGTTATACAGCAGGCCCTTCACCTGCCACTTGTGGACCGATAGGACAATCAACTGGATCGTTCCCAATTCAGCCGTATCAGGACCGGGATTCCAAAATGAGGGTGTCTCCGGACAGCTATACATGGGAGCAAGATTCTCCAACTTCCCCAACCTCTTCGGATTTCATTGGCGAGTCCGCACTGCCACGTCAAACGGGCAAATTGAAAAGCCAAGCCAAATCACACTCGCAAAGACGTCCGTCTAATCGAGATGAGTTTGATGGCCCGCATCAGTTATTGGACAGACTCCCTGCCGAGATTGTAGCTGCGCAGGAACGGGACCTCCCGCACCTGCCTACTAATCTGTACGTCCAGGAACAAGACGATATCTTGGCTCAAGTCAATGATCGGCTGTCTCAATGTGCCTTTGATTTTGTTGCAAAGTACCAATTTCCTGTTCCCTTGGAGTCTGACAAACGGCCAGTAAGGATTCCAGCGGACCGTGAATGGACCGAATGGGTTTACCTACTGAAAAGGCTAGCCACGAAAAGACGGATTCCGGCTCGTGTTCTTTACAATGGCCAGATCAAGCAACTAGTCACCGTTTTGGAAAATTCTCTGGAAATGCGCCATGCTGCCAAGCATCAGTCGCGCCCACTGAAAGACGACAGGAATGTGCTGCAGCTTATCTCAGCCGGCATACAAGTCACCAAAATCCTCAAGGATGCTGCCGCTATGGAGTACCTCGATCGCTTATACGTCCACACGGAGAGGCTGATCCAGAGTAGAAGGAATCTCCAAGGATTCTCTACCTGAACGTGAGTAGCGTCCTCTGTGATAGTCTTTTCTAGCGCCACAACGTCTGTCTTACATTCCTCAACAGCTACTTGGGATTGCCGTCATTACGCGCTATCTTCTGTTCAATGAAAAACGTACCACAGGACTGCGCTCGTGGGGATTCCGTATGGAGCTCCAAGAGGATCCACAGGCCATTGATGAACCATCTTGTTGGGACCGAAAGTTACCATGGCAGCAGGCTTGATCATATGGCCATACATCGAAGATTTAAATCCCACAGACGGCCTCCATAACATTTCCTAGGAGGCCTGAATACTCTTTGGTCTTGAGCTTTGCTTCCGGAAGCAAGTCTCGCATGTTTTTTCTCTCTCTTTAGGCTATCAAGATCCATGTATGAACAGAGCGCCTGATTTTGAGGCTTTGTAGTTGTTTGGAGGTTCATACGCACTTTCTCTTTCGACTGTCAAGGAAAGTTGTTGTCGCGCATATTGTCAACGTATATCCCCGGAGGACCCCAACCGCGGCTCATAGTCAGACTTTGATAACGATCTTCCCAATTTCAGTCTGGTTCAACATCAACTCGAAAGCTTGCTTTGCATCTTTCCATTCAAATGACTTCGCAATGACTGGGTGAAGATCATGGATCTCGACCAATCGAACCAGCTCCTCGATCATAGGCTTGCTCATCGCAAGCACCCCTCTCGCTGGTAAACCATGTCAGATCCCAAAGTTGAGTTTCACACAGGATACAGAGCTTACCTATCTTACCACCAAACAGCAATGCAGGAACGAGATCAGCTGCTTTCGTTGGTGACAGAACTCCCACGACAGACACCAAACCTCCCTGCCGTACGCTCTGCAATGACTGCTCGATTGTGCCGGCACCTCCAACATCAACGACATGATCGACACCCTTCCCGCCGGTAAGACGTTGCACTTCGGTCGCCCAGTCCGGCGTGGTTCGATAATTGATCGTATGCGTCGCACCCAAACTCTTCGCAAATCGAAGTTTCTCGTCACTCGAAGAAGTCGCTATCACCGTCGCTCCAGCAGCAACTGCCAACTACATCCGGCGTTAGCCTATCCATCCACACCCCAGCCTTTATGCTCTCCCGAAGTACTGCCCGAAATCAGAGCAAGAGAAAGAAAAAATCTCACCTGCAAAGCCGCAACACTAACACCCCCCGTCCCCTGCACCAAAACAACCATCCCCGGCCCCACCGCCACCGGCCCAAACAACAACGCATTCACCGCCGTCCCCCCCGCCGTCGGCAAACACGCCGCTTCCTCAAACCCCAAATTCCCCGGCATCCTCAGCAACACCTCATCCCGCACCACCTTGCACTGCATCAACGTCCCCTGCACATCCCCACCCCCGCACACACTCTGCAAATCGAAATCCCGCACATCACTCCCTTCGACCCACGCGTTCGTGTGCAGCAGCACTCTATCGCCGACCGCCCAGACACTGTCCGCACCGACGGCCGTGACGATGCCCGCGCCGTCGGAGCAGGGTGTTAGACCGGGAGACGTGGGAACGGGGTAGGCGGGCGAGTGCGAGAGCACCATGATGTCGCGGGCGTTGAGGGCGACGGCGTGGATGCGCACGAGGGCGGAGTTGGGCCCGAGCGGTGGGGTGGGGTGGTGGGTGGTGAGTTGGAGGTTTTGGAGGGTGGTTAGGGTCGGGGAGAGGGTTGGGGGTGAGACGGGGTGGATTTGGTATGTTTCTTGCATTGTAAAGACTCGACGGACGAACGACTGTGTCGGAGCGAGAGGGGTTGGTCAGGGTGAATGAAAGAGTGGGACATTACGGTACGTTTGGGACTTGTATTTATATTATACCACTGCTAATTGTTAGACAAGACACAGATCCGATTTCTAAGCAGCAAACTCGTCGGATTTCTAAGCAGGAAACTCATCCGATCGACTCAGGGTCGATGATCGTTGGCGCGATGTGCTTATCGGGGGTTTGTGGTGTGTGCTTACAAATTGCAGGTCACTAGTTGTTGGCGGCCGAGCGTGACTGCTGCTGCGTCATCGTAATGGTGTGTGGATGGTAAGGCAGCTTATATCTTGGAAATCTAATGAGGTCTCAGCAGGGCAGGGCTGGGGTTTTCGGATGGATGTTTGTCAGCAGTGCGAGAAGTGAGGTTTCTGCATTGCGCTGTGGGTGGAGGGAGTAGGGGCGGTGTCGTTGGACGCATTCTGCGAATTGGATCTACAGTCGCGATTCTCATGCGGTTTGGGGGTCATGGAGATAGGTAATCTGCGGATAACAGACGGCACAATCGACTCCTGTGCATGGTTATACCATCCTATCTCATCGAACGCCATTGCCCGTACAGAAACATCTATAAGTCCTACTCCTCACGATCGCAACCGATCACTGCTTCTTCTTCCCACCAGACCCCCTATGCGCCCCGTTCCTCCCCCCAACCCTCTCCTCCCTCTCCCTCGTCATCTTCTCCACCTCCTGCGCCTCCTTCCTCTCGGCATACCACTGCCCGGCCTGCAGTACCAACACGCCCACCAACACCAGCGCCAGGATCGTATTACTAGCCGCCAACACCCTCAAACTATCCTCCCTCCCAATCACCTCCCCCTCCCCGCCACCACCCCCGGCAACGGTCTCGCCCTCGACCAACTCCTGCACCCCGTACGCCCCGGCCTGCACGACCCTCAGCCCCTTGACGATATTCGTCACGTACACGATGACCCCGCACATGTACAGCACCAGACTCGCGCCGTCGAACAGCATGTTCGACTCGGACGGCTTGTACAGCTTGAGCACGAAGCCGAGCAGGCCGACGGCGACGACGATGTGCAGGATGCGCGGGATGACGGGCGGCGAGGCGTGGACGAAGCGGAGGTGTGTCTCGAGGAGCGCGTAGTAGGCCGCGGGGGCGGGGCCGGCGGTCCAGAGGATGGGGTAGTCGTACGGGAAGGACGAGAAGAGGATGCCGAGGAAGAAGGACGTCGCTGAGGTGGGGGGTTTTCTGCGTTAGCGGGGTCGGGTGTTTGAGGTGTTGGAATGTGTGTACTGTCTACTGCGTGATTGGGGAGTGGATGCTTACGGCAGAGGATGAGGAAGGTCGCGAATTGCCCGTTTCCCCACGCCATGCTTGCGGTGGGTAGTGCTAGTATACTGAAGGGGTTGCGCTTGGGAAGGGTGTTGTAATGGTCGTGGCAGCGTCAATTGTCGGTATTGGGAACGCAATTGACGGGAAAGGACATGCGATTGTGGAGTCAAGGCCTCGTCAAGAGTGGCACGATGGCTTGCAAGAGCTGTCAGTGGCTGCTTATTTCGTTATCCAGCCCCTCATCAGTCAGTAACTCGCAATGTCTTGGCAGTCTGATCCGGTCAGCCAAGAGATCAGTCGCGACGACTTTGAGACGATTGGCCGCTGGATGACGGAAACAAGTTCGCGACATGCAAGGCTGGAGTTGGAGCTGAATGTAATGCTACTGAAGGTTGAGTAAGGATCTGTGCTGAGCCGCTTACAGAAGGACCCTGATGAGTGATGCAGCTTACTAAGCAGAGCTACCCTTCAACTACTAGTATCCTTACCATACTTCACTGAATCAACCCTACTCATATCATGGTGATTGACCTTCAATAGGTACTTAGAGCATGATGAGCCAAGTCACATTGGTACGGAGACATAGTTGTGATTGGTTGCAACACTTGTATTCCACAGCAGCCAATTTTGGAAAGAACCCTTGGCGGGCTATGGCGACCAAAGACCTTGTCTCTTGGTAAAATAGCTCTGCAGAAATATCGAACGCAGCAGAGTCTTACCGCAGACTTTTGCAGTGAAATGTAAAGCTAGAACGCCTACCAGGCCGGACCTCCCCATACATACTCTTAGATTCATCAAATCCGTAAGGTGGTATCAATAAATAAGCAATATCACGCGCTAATAATATCATGAACCCTAAAAATGCATCGTTGCCCATTACCTTTCGTACCTTGGCAATGACTCGCCTGTAGATAAGTGCCCCCAGGGTCCGGCCTCATGATGAAGATGACCCATACTATGTTGAATGTACTCTTCGTCTTCTGGTAACACCGGTGCACTCGGCTCAAGGTGTGTAGAACCGACTCCGCCAGCATTTGCTTCTCGGCTACCGGTTTCGTCATCGTCTGGAAAGTCTTCTGGAGCGCTCGCCTCTACATGAAGCCTGCGCCGCTCAAGCTCTTGCTTGTCGTCATCGGGATGAGGACTAGTTGGATCCAGCGGAAGGTCGTTGCCAGATCTATAATTATGTTGTCCCTGTAAATTCTCGAATGGTATGAGAGTCTCAGCATAAGGCGCGGACGGTCCGCCATGGACATAAGCAGGTGTGCTGGATTCGCCATTATCTCCTGGGTAGGTTGCGTTTCTTGTGCTAGGATCCCGCAGTAGTTCGGGTGCCGTAGGATGGTGATCAACAATGGCTGATGGGCTCTCATCTTCGCCTGGTGGCTGGCTTGGGAGGAGACGCTGTTCGGCTCTTCGGATCCGTGTTTTCTCATCCAAGTTTTCTTCGTCTTCGACAAGCGGCGAAGGAACGAATTCCGTTGGAGGTTGTGAGTCATGGTGAGGGGAATAGTACTGGTCGAGCTGGCCACTGCCATTGCTTGGATCGAAGTAGTGGGAGCCGTCGGCAGGTTCGCCTGACTGGTAATCTTCTGCGCCGTCAGGCAACCTCACATCGTTAGATTGTGCCGGGACAACGTTTTGATAGCACTCTGGCTGCTGCGTCCAATCCGCTCTTGTGGTCCGTTTTCTCCCACTGTCTCTGGTGCCGACGATAACTTCAAATAAGCACGCAACAACGCTTTTCTCTCGCCGAATCTGATCCGTATCCACTAAACTACCCGCGAATGTTGACACCGTTTCCCTTGTGCCACTCTCATCCCTCGGTAAGATGTGACTGCTGTTTGCGGAGCCAGCGGGTATGCTCGTCATACCCAGCCGGGGCAGGAAGCTATCCTGCCCCGCCGCAAGCTTGCCACGCAAGTCAACAATGACCTCGACATAGTATTTGAAGCTTATCATCGCTCCTGGCACAGAAGATATGGTAGGAAAGGCGTCTTCAGGGACTCTGACCGATGGCTTCACCACCGCGGTAAGCCTATGCGGATCAACGATCAGTGGCGCGAAAGTCTGGGATAAGTCTTTTCGAAACACGCTGCTTGATCCGGCGGATGAAAGCGATAGGCCGCCAAGACCAGTTCTGGACTTCGGATAATAATCTTCACTCTTGCCCTTACCGGTCGGCGTGAGTGGAATCGCTGGATGTGTATCAACACGTCCTTGACGATACAATGTGATGATGATACCATCTAAGCTTTTGATGGGTTTGGTGTGGTTAATTGAGATTTTCACCGGTAATAGGTCGCCCGGTAGGCAGCCCGGACGCATAAGCTCAATGGTTGCAGTAATCGTCCTATCAGCAAGCGACGTCGGGCTACTTTGAGCATCGCTGTCCATTGCTGAAGATGGTACGGGACCTAGCCTAGAACTTCTGGTGCTGCTGCTGAGGACGCTTCTGGTGCTTACTTCACTCGGAGCAGGACTGTGAGGGGTTTGATCAAGGGTTTGAGCTTCGGCTGCCGGAACGTTATCCGCGGTTCCGCTGTGATCTGTGCTTGCTGTGCGAGACAAGGGAGGTTTCGTCGATAGTAGATTAGAATTCTTGGCATTGTTCTTGGTCTTTTTTTCTCGGGATATCGGCTTGAGGGAGATCACGCGTCGCTTTGGTTGGGACAACGGTGCGATGTCGACAGTCTCTACCAGGTAGATCTTTCGATCGCATGACGATGTCGGGGATATGGTTGTTGGTCGAGTCAACGTCGATGTCAGCATATATGAGATTGTCCCTCTTTCAAACTGCATGAAATGGGTCAGTAACACGTATCGATGCACAGCGACATCTATTGAACTTACATCGATACTGCTAGGAAGCCCTTTCGAAGGGAAGTCGAGTTCGAAGTTGAACTCGTATCGCCCTACGTCCAGCCGACCCTCTCCACACAAGGTGATCTCATCCTCAAACAATGATGCATACCCATTTCCAGAGTACCCACTCCCTCTTTTGCCTCGACCAGTACCCACAAAGCCGTTATCTTGATAAACGCCAGCGCCTGGTGCATTCGCGGTTTTGAAGACCCTGACGTGACCATGCAGGCGTACAACCAGATGTGTGACTCTCACCGGCTTGACAACCGTCAATACTACAGCCCCTTTCACCACATCTCCAGGCGTGTGTTGGCGATAGGGCTCATCGGGCCTTATGTAGAATTCCGATAGGTTCCGTGTCCTCGAGGCGAGTGGAGAAGCGAGTCTGGAGAAGATCGATCGACTTCTCGAGGAACGTGAAGGTGAAAGGTCAATCGATGTTGGACTCATTGGCATCTTGAACAGTATGAATACTTTCAGGACGCGATTATCAGGTCGGGTAGAGATTAGGCGCTGGAGAGAGAGGTCCGCCTCCTAACAGTATCGACGTCAGTTGCGCGTGTCAATGCCAACTGCTTTCGCTCGAGATCTGGCATCGAGGAGAGCCGTCAGCGTCGCTCGAGGATGGCGATGGGAATGACAAATTATGAGAAGTAAAGCGGGCCGAGGATGCGCGAACATTTGCACGCTTCCAATGGCGGCAACTTCAACCCCATGGTAGGCATGCATTGTAGCAGTCATCAATAATTTTCATGAGACTGATGAAGCCTGCGTGGAGGAATGTCACGAACATGAGATGTGAATGAACAGGGAGCTGAAAGGTGGGGACAGACTCAGCTCAGCCGGAACATGACGATAACTTAGCCAAGCATTGCCAAGAGCGATCAGGGTCCGACCCGCGGTATATTTAGAACTCTGGCCCCTGATTCCGACAGAATGGATATCATGGAGAGCTCGCGTGCCACTCGATGCCAAAAGTCTTGGAAGTCTTGGTGTGTTTGTTCAACTTTAGTCAGTTGATCAAGGTACTTTTCGACCGTCTTGTACTAGCCGGGACGATGGAGAAATGCGGGCCGAGCGCGCATGTGGCGGTTACTTAACCCAGTACTTGGGTTCGTTATGTTGGCTGCAATAGTCAGAAGCACAATTCAACACTTACTTCTCAGTCTCACTATCGTTCATCAACGGTGGATGGCGGCACCCGGGACGTGTCCGGCTAGGAAAGCCAATCATGCAACGCTAGAGGTGGACTGGCGGATACCGGCAACTACGCATCAATTCCATTTCAGTCGGTACGAATCCTAGGGATACCTTACCTAGGATATACTCCGTACGTCATAGTGTGAGAATATCTTCGACAAGCTTATGCTAGCCCGAGTCTGTCACTCCCGGTTGAAGAAGATCCTCACGCCCTCTACAGCTCTCTCAACCCCTCCCCCTCCACATACTCACTCCCATAATACATCGCTCTAATCTGCTCCAACGCCTCCCTATCCCCACCCGTCAACCTCCCCAAATACCCCTCGAGCACATAAATATTATCCGTCCACCTAGCCGCCGCATCCTTAAACGCCACCACCTCCACCCTCCTCGTCTCCACCTCGACCGGATCGTTCTCACTATACCCCATCAACTCCGTCCGCAACGCCTCCACCTCACCTCTCAACGCCTCCCCTTTCTCCATCAACCCATCCCTCTCCTTCCCCTCCTCCCTCACCTTCCCCCTCGCCGTCCCCGCCTCCTCAAGCCTACCCCGCAACTCCCCCACCCTAGCCTCCACCTTACTCTTCTCCTCCCTCAACTTCCCCAGCACATCCGCCTTGTTCTTCTTCTCATCGCCCGCAAAACTCCAGTACCAATTCCCGCTGCCGATCTTCTCGACGCGGATCCGGCCCTCGTCGGACAGCGCTTGCAGGTAGTCTTTGACATGCATGCCGTTGATGGACGCGATCTGCGGCAGCGACTTTTCGAGGTCTTTGAAGCTGTGCGCCGTGCCGGATTTGTGGAACCAGGTTAGGATGAGGGCTTGTTTCGCGGCCGGGGGGACGATTTTGGGGGCCTGGAGAGGGTGTCAGCAGGTGGGGTTTACGTGGCATGGTGACGTGAGTGTGGGCGACGAACCATTGCGTGAGATGTGGCAGATTGCGGTGATGCGATGTGATGTGAGCATGGAGTGTGGGGTTGGACGTTGAAGAGGTAAGGTTTGGTCGGCAAAGCTTGGTTAGGGCTCGCTTGGTGAGATGCTTACACGTCATATGTTCCGAACTACCGTCCCGAATAGGAAGAACTTTGGTGGAATGGACGATTGAATGTCAAACCACCGGTGCAGTTGGAACATTCGCGGTATGAATCAACAAAGTGAGATATGGGTTATGTATTCATGAATGCCTTTTGCAACCGCCTAGTGCGCATCCTTTACAAAGTCCTTTCCGTCAACCAGGCAGTCACCGCCACAGCAATGTCGTCTGAACCAATACTCGTGACAAACTTTCTTTTCTCCACTAGTACTTAGGCACTAGAACGATTGATGCTTTCCATGGGGTGGGACACGAGTGCCTATCGACGTAGAGGCAGCAACGCTCGATGTGGTAGCCTCGGCTCTTGTCCTCATAGGAAGTGACCTGATATGGTGTTTGGAGCTATTCACTCGGTTCAGCAGCAAGCCGAGCGTAGAGCAGATACTCTGAAGTACTTACCAGGGATCAAATCGTAGATGCTGGTAAATATACTGCATGCGCGGAACATGGACATATCGAGATATGCATGGCAAAGCCAAACTGTGACTTGTCGTGTGTGCCACGAAGAGCATCATCTTCCCGCGCACCTTTATCCGTCAACCCCCTCTCCATCGTCATCACCCATCAACTTCCTCCTCTTCCTCCTCGTCAGCCCCGACCTCCTCGCCGCCTCACTACTCTCAACGACACTCCTCCCCACCCTAACCCCCACCCTCCCTTCCCTCTCCTCTCCCCCATCACCAACACCCACACCCACACCCTCCCCCTCCCCCTCCACAAACACCAAATCCCCACTCCCCCCCAACACCCCCCGAACCCCTTCCTCCACCAACACCCCCACCGCCACCAACGCCGTCTCATCCAAACTCCTCCAATCCCCCTTCCCCCCATCGCCCGTGTGGCGCGCATAAAACTCCGCCGCATACACATGCACGGCCTTCAACAGCTCCGAATCCGGCAACCTCTGCTTCCTCGCGTCTAACGAGTCGTGCGCGAAGTAAAGATCATGCTCTTCGTAGCGCGGGGGCGCGTTTTTGCGGCGGAAGAGCACCTCTTCGGGTGGCGCGGCGTGCGTGCTGGAGGAGAGGGTGTCGCGGTGCTTGGAAGTGAAGGGGTGTGTGGGGAGGAAGCCGGTCGTGGAGACGCGGCCTGAG
>JAABUP010002632.1_pt1 | contig 34041 bp, 22 predicted proteins | sample 5559201 | NCBI WGS metagenome assembly JAABUP01 (sample SAMN10711887, study PRJNA513373) | rock metagenome | isolation source: Antarctica rocks | place: Antarctica
TTTCGACGGCTAGCTAGCTAGCTATGGAGGACTCGTTCTGACAGCTAGCTAGACAGCTAGGAAAGACTTGTTGTGACAGCTAGGAAAGACTCGTTGCAACAGCTAGCTAGACAGCTAGGAAAGACTCGATGCGACAGCTAGCTAGACAGCTAGAAAGGACTTGTTGTTGTGATCCGTATGACAGGTTTACATCTGGTTTTGAGGTTTTGATGTCGCGAAAATAAAGTAAATGTTCGAACATTGATTCAGTCCTCCGTACCAATCCGTCCAAATATCAGGAAGTGAGATGTGTTGATCACCTAAGCGATTAACCTCCAAATGCCTCGCCAGAAGAAGGACCATACCAATCGGCTCTACAACTGATGCAATAGCATGATAGCAGAGGTCTATGCTTCTGCTCACTGCGAGGAAAAAGTGAAACGCATTTACTGTACGTTGCAATCACGGGCCACCGATTATGGCCACAGTATGATCAAGGCACAGGCGCCCATGGCTCTACACTTGATGCCGGCGACACCCAAATCAGGACACTGCGGCGATTTGCTCTCGTGTCATGGTTGAGTACATGAAAAGGCAATGTTCGTGTGCTTACATTCCAATAATTGGCTTGAGATGAACACATTCCTCGCCGTGAACACGATTGGCGGAGGATCTTTACTTCGTCATCTGTTTTCATTCCACATATCCCGCAAAGGGCGAAACCTAAAGATTTATGTTCTGGTTCAACCAGCAGATCCGTCCTGTCCTTCTGCCATCCGGACTTCTTTTTCAAACTCTCTAATCCAGCTGTCTTTTCACAGCTACACGTTCATTCTCCCACCTACATCTTTCTGACGGCACTCATTTGGCTATTTTCTTTGATCTTGTTGCTTCAGTCTTTACTACAATGCAATACACACGTCTCGGTGCGCTGCTTGCGGCACTGCAGCTGATTGCTCAAGTTGGGGGATCTCCACTAATTACTGTCCGTGTGGGGAGATGTCTTAGCTCGTAAGTAATACTGGGAGTCCATCGAGAGCGCCAGCTGACATCTGGTGGAAACTCCAGTCTTTCGGCATCCGGCGGCATGGTATCGACCACTCCTACAGGTGCCTCCGTTAACCCTTCCGCCTCTTTTGCTCTGAGCTATGATAGTTTCAGACCACTATCCAGTATCTTAACTTCTGGCGCGACTGGGTATCCAAGCTCGTCCCGTTCCTCGATACCGTCTCCAAGCCTAACGGGCTCAACGGCTGTTAACAGCGCATACCCTTTGTCACAAGGAGGTTATACTTATAGTACGGCAAGCTCGAGCAGTTCAAGTGCAAGCTCTTCCAAGTAAGCAAATCTGTGGCAATTTTGGTGAAGTCTTCAAGGGCGGGCGACAAAGCGAGACCCTGATATTACGTATACTGATTTATTGACACGTCTCACTAGATTGATCTTATCATCTGTCATCGCCAGCTCCACGTTAAGCTCGTCTGCAACAATCGCAACAGCTTCGACATCTTCTAGCTTATCCCCGAGCTCTTCATCGTCAGTCTCTTCACCAACAACTGCGACCTCTACTGGGACGATTGCATCTAGCCCTACTGCATCCTCAACAGGAGACCAACTCCAGCTCATCTTGGCAAGGCCTACGCCTATAATAACGAACCTGGATCCAGCGCAATACTACCAAGATGATGACGCAGCTCTCAGCGTGGCACTGCCGTTTACGATGAAGCTGTTCAACGATGTTTCAAGCAACATCTTTGTGTCGACAAATGGGGTAAGTTCTGCCATCGGCGAAGTGCTGCTTGTAGACTAAGCTGAGGGGCAGCTCCTCACATTCGATACTGGGTCAACCAGCTACGCCAACGGAGCCTTGCCACAGTCTAGCCTCCCTACCATGACACTTGCCGCTTACTGGGAGGACCTTCTTGACGAAGGAGGAACTCAACAAGGTGTCTACTACCAAGTTGATAGTATCAGTCCCCAACCGTCAGTTACGTTCGAGTATCTCTTAGCCAGTCTAGGAGTCCAGAACCAATACTATCACTTCTTGGTCAACTACCAAAGCAGCAATCCTGGAGTCATCAAAGTTTACTATTTCGTCACTGGCGACAGTGGTAGTGGGGCGACAATTGCTATTCAAGGAACCAATGCCAGCGGTAAGTCTACTCCTCCCCACTCCTGCGATCTGGACGGAACATGACAACGCTAATCGCTGGCACTTTAGGGCAGCAAGCCATCCCATACGCCAACAATGGGAGTCCGGCGATTGCTCCAGGTCAGGTTGTCACTTTCGATACTAACCAAGGCACAGGCTCCGTCGGTACCTTCAACAACGCCTGCTATACTCCAAATTCCTGGCCCAAGACCACCTGTTAATGAGCACCAAGTCAAGTTCGTTTCCAGCGCCCGCCTCACGATTCACTCTTTTCTATAGTCTGGAGTATAAGTTCGGTGACACAGCAGGTTCTGCTTGGTTCAATACAATGTGTAGGCGGAATAATCCGTTTTCTATTTTGTTGGATAAATTCGGCAGTCTCAACTAATATCGGTAACTTGGCTGGAAGAGTCTTAATGATATTCTCTTTTATTTTGGTATCATATTTGTATCCTTACAGCAGAATTCGTAAGGTGAACTACACCATCCAGAATCATTACTCCCCATAAGAAACGGCGATCGATCAGACCGATTTGTGACATCGGTACATGACACATCTGTTCTCCACAATGAACCAAGGCCTTCTTTACATGTAGACGTGGATATCACAGACTAGGACCAATCCGTGGCATTCGATACAGTGAACTTGACATAGGTGTTGATCTTGGTTGGGCTTCAAGATCTATCAATGCCTTTGCGGTTGACTCAAGCAACATCGAATGTTCCAGTTGAGCAAATGAACCCTCTTCTTCGTAAGTAGTTGAATCTCGCTGTACTCGTAGATTGCTGTCTGAGACATCCGACATCATCGCGAGAACGTTACTTGCGTCTCCTCCACATGTCTCACTGGGCATTGGCGAACTCGAGCAGTTGCTGTCGACGAAAGCATTACTCTAAGATTCTTTGGGAGAATTGTTGAAGGCTGTCAGCTACCCCAGATTGTAGACGCCATGAGATCCTGCGGCACCTCCGCTTAGGAGGCAGTACTTCCATCACTACTAAGTTCGCTGATGCTAGGCTGAGGAGGCTATTCGATTCAGCATGTTGCTGGCAACGGTACATATGAGTGAGCAATTGACATATGAGATGCCGTCATTGGGCACCAGTGGACAGCTATAGCTTGTGTATGGTACTCTGATATGTTACCCTGAAGAGAAGAGCCCGCCGAGGGGAATGAGCAGCGTAGTCAGAAGAGTTTGTGCAAGCCAATGCCGCGTACCGAAGAGCACTATTGCAATCTTAGTGACTGTAAATAGTGTACGGATCGATGCTGTACCGAATGCCGTCCTGATAGACCACTTTGTATCTTACTACATTAAAGAGAGTAGGTTTACAGAATGAACAGATTTAATCAAAACAGCAAGCCATGAGAAACAGCCGCGCAACACTTGCATCAAATCGTATGGAATGAAGAGAGCTTTCCGTTAAGCATCCCTTCCAAAGGCAAGAAATGAGAAATGATTGAAAGACACACAAGTCTTCAAGATAACTGATCCTAGGAACAATGCCTGGCCAAGGCTGAATGTTCGAACCAGTGAATCATACTGTGATTCACCATGACCGTGCGTAGTTTCAGTCACTCCAGCATTTAACCCCGCCGCTGAACTTCCTCCAAGCTGTCCACGTCTCGTCATTGTTGCCTAGACAGCATCTCAGCTTTGATGTGAGATCAAGGAACTCTCAAGTATTCATTGCAGGGTTGATCCATCTTCACTCCTCCTACTGCTCGTTGTCATAAAGTAGGCCTTCTTACTCTTGAGTGGTCTACGTATACCTTGCCGCTTCGCGACTCGTCAGCTCGGAGACACGACAGATACCGAACATCCACAACTGCACTACTCTTGCTCTCAAGTATCTTCACATCGAGTGTTCACTAAACTACTCAGCTTCTGATAGTTTATTCTACCTTTGATCTCAAAGACCCGCCAGAAGTCACTGTGAAATCCGGGACTCATCCCAAGGCTTAGTCTTCAATACTTGAGGATCGACTAGCCACTACGAGCTCCGCTTTCTCTTTGATGACCATCATCAGCTCTGTTGTGTAGCGTACTCAATATGTTGCCTCCGTTCCGTATCCGCAATTTGCGGCCGTCGAACAGCTCGGCGGACCGAAATGCCCACGGCGAGCGCTCAACGGCCCTGGAAGCACCAAACCATCATAGCATAGTTCAAGTCTCGGCACCGGAATACGATGCCACTGTTTCTAGACATCCAGAGGCGACACTCAAATATATGGATGAAGATGATGGGGAGGTCATCACCGTGCGTTTTTCTTCCTCAAACTTTCACAGTCATACTAATGTCTATCACCAGGTCGGTTCATCTCTCGAGCTGGCCCAGCGTCTCCAAGAACCTGTTGTACCGCCTTCAAGATCTTCAACCCAATCGCCGCCATTTCTATACCCCACAATGCCCCGTCTTGCAAACCCTCGCCTCTCTACTATATCCCCAGAGTTACACATTTTCGACATAGATCGCACGCCAAATGGAGCTTTGTTCTTGTGGAGAAGCATCGAACGAAGGAATGCATACAGTTTCCGTTCAGTGTCACCGTCAACAACATCACTTGATAGCAGGCCACTCCCTGTAGAGTCTTCAGAGCAGGGCTCCTACAAAGACATCCTTGAGCGTCCAGTAAGTGACGTTAAGGTGAAAATAGACACCATGGAAAAAGCTTCCTGCCTAACGGAGCCGAAACTTGAGCGCGAGCACTACTTCAAAGTTACAAACCCTCCAAATCCGACGTGGGAGCCGGTCTTCGATCCGGCCCCGGAGAACAGGACTTCGCCGGATGAGTACAACTTGATGACTACCGAGCCCGAGTATAACGAATTCGCGAGGGCGACCAACCCATTACTCAGAAGTCATGCTCCTGAACTCGCCGAATTGACTAAGGAATGGGGCAGTCTTAGTTCAGAGGGGAGGAAGCAAGCCGAAGAAGCAGGCCTCAAACTCAGTTGTAGCATCAAAAAGCCTACTTCTCATAGTTTCCATGGGACTTCACACACAAAAGCTCATCAAGACCGATGGGCTGCCTATAGCCGAATCCACCCAGCTCCACAGCCTCAAGAGGCTAAGGGTCGCAATCAGCAAGGGACACTCGATACTGACGAACCCAAAGAACCACACAGACCTTTACTCGAGGTATTTGAAGCCGAATTAGCTAGACTGTTATCTGAGGCACCTCCGCTTTCCGCTTCCGAGACATCCGCACCACATTTCGAGCCTGCTACTGATGCTGTAACATCTGAAGCTACTTCAGAGTCTGAAACAGCCAGGAATATAGATGGAGATGTCCCAGACACACCTGTGGAGCTCCTTGTCCACGCTGTCCGCGGGTTCATTGATGGAGTCGGCCTTCTCGCTTCAGAAGTTCGAAGCAATCTTCCTGTGGCTCAGGAACACATTGCAATCGTGCCACAAAATATTCCACAAACGGTACAGCAGACGGTTTCGAGTGCTTTTCGAGGTATAGGAAGTCATGTCCACAGCATCGCTAACAACGTCCAATCCATCGCCACACGAAACGCAGCTGATAGGACGCACGGCGTGGACGTGCAGGCACTTGAAGCAGCGGTCTTCGGATTGCGTGGTGTGGCCAATGGCATTGGAGATTTTAGCAGGGCACTGTTCCCAGGTCCGAGTACTGAGAGCGCCACTAAACCTGGGGAAGGATTACCAGACAACTCTGCGGAGTTGACAGCATTCGTCAAGGTGCAGGCGCATCAATTGGACGACAACCCCACAGACGAAGCCAGGGCTATTGACGCTGTAACCCCTATTATCGTTGGCCAGGGTCGAGACAAGGACTCGGCAGAGTCGAATTTCAAAGAACCCAATGCCGACAGCAGTCTACACACGAGTTCTGGTGATCCGAAAAGCAAGTACGCACCTGACGAGTATGAAAGAATTCACCGCATGAAGAGGGAAGAGGCAGCTGAAAAGCGCGAGGCAAGCCGACAAGAAGTGCAGAAGAATCAACAGGATGCAAAGGAGACACAAGTGCATCCTATTTTCTTCCCTTCCGCTACCAGACCAGAAGTACCAGAGCACGAAAACAGTCACTTCGAGTTTGAGCAAAGAGACACACAGTACGAACAACTCAACAGTCCTCGGCCTGCATCGGCAGCATCGACAAATAACGAGCAAGGACCACACTTTTCGAAAGGCTGCGTTTTTGGCTGCAGCTCTGGCCCATCTTGTCGCCATCGTCGTGCTACTGGTGGACTGCCTTATCCATCCAGGAACGATTTCCATCGCGGCCGCCACCCACGTCGGCCGCCTCCGCACTTCACATCACAACTCCCTTATGAGTACGTAGTTCCGCCACCGGGTTTCTACAATGGTTCAAATATAAATGTTACTGGAAATATGCTCAGACACAATGGAAGCCGTCACTACGCGAGGAGTAGATCACCTTCGACTAGTCCTAGACGATCTAGTCCGCCCAGCCGCATGAACCCTCCTCCTGGTTGGCCACAGTTCCCGAGACATGGCCCCATCCATTTACCGCAGAGTCTTCATCATGGGCCAGATACTTCGCACGCATCGCGGCCAGCACGATTCCAACCTTCCAGGCCTTTGCCTCCTCCAGCTCCCTGGGTGGAGCCGCGCACACATGCAGCTCCCTCAGATCATCGCCGGTGGAATAATCAGTGTGGCTTAGTCCCAACAAACCCATTTGAGGGCATTACATTGGGTGACCATGGGGTAGGGCGTAATTCAAATCTGCTCCGACACCGTCAATCCTGGCATCCAAGCTTGGGCAATAGACTTCCGGAGAGATGGGATACCACTCGTCCGGAAAGGCCAACGGTGTCTTTTGCTGAGCCTACGGTGGCATCTGCCCGAGCAAAGACGTCATCAGTTCCTTGGGACAGGGCCGTACGGCATCGCAGGTCTACTGGAGCCCTCACAGCGCGCGGCATGCATGACTCTATGGCACGGGATCTGCCTTCACCCATTGCCCAGCCTCGGGTTGGACCTACAGAACGTACAGTATCTGCGAAGTCTGCAGATACCGTACGTTCATGTAAGCACGATTCACGTGGTAACAACAGCTATGAGCACATTACTTATGGACCTGCTGGTGATGAGAAAGCCATGTGGATGGCTCGGGACGAAAATGGGATTAGCGACATAGGGACCTCTGTAGCCACAATTCGAGATATTAGTGCTCAGGACGCACTACGTCCATCCCCGGTCAGTGCCTCGAGTCTCCCAAAGAGAGCAGCGACCATTGCCACCGTTACCTCAAAGGACAGACACATGGTGTCATCCAAGCTCCCCAGCCTCTCGTCCGTCTTGGAGTCCCTTCCCACCCAGAATATGATGCCGGAGATGACCTGTTTTCCTGCTTTGGCTCAACTAGAGGATGGAGCTTCCAGGAACGCGCCTTCATTTCCCCCACTACCTACTATGGAGCCCCTCATCCCTATGCGTACGGATCTACACGCGAGCAGCACACTCGCGCCCAAGGAAGAGGGCAAGACAAATAATGGGACTGACGTTGGTACTCGCTCAAGCTCTACCCCAAGAGCCCGGTCTTTTCAGCCGGATGCACCGGAAGCAAATGAGTCATCGGGAGAATTCTTTCGCAGAATGACTGGGCTTGGTACGCCCCCTAATAAAATCAGACCCACAGTTCAGCCTGCTCGCCCAGCCAAGCTCATACCTGCACAAGTAGGGGCGACACTCGCTGGACCCTTCGATCCACTTGCAGAAAGTGTGACACTGCACCGAAGCCGATTGATGGACGGTGTCCGCCGAAGTGTTACGGAACGTCGTCCGCATCCTGACCATTACGCGGTCAACCGACGTCCTTATTCAGAGTACTTCACCGGTAACGGGAGGCTTGGTTGGGAATCATTCCTAGCGAGCCATGATAACACGCCTAGACGTGTGCCGACAGCCGCGAACAACAACATCTCAAGTGAGCAGATTGACACGGTTGTTGTTCCTAGCATAGCTGAGCTTAAGCAACCTCCAGAGGACACCATCAAGACTACAGAGGAGCATGATGATGCGAGTACGGTGAAGGTGGTGCAGGAATGCGTGGATCAGCTGAAGAATCTTGGATTCGGCACGGGCGAGAACGGAGGTATAGCTAGATTGTTGGTATATGCTCAAGCAGCAGAAGGCGACCTAGAGGATGCCATTGAGATGATTGAAGAGGAGAGGAAGGCATACAAGCAGAGGAGTTCAAACTAGCATTCAAGGCGCAGTGGAAAGGGTCATCTACCTAAGCTTTCAGGCTCTGGGGGAATGGCGGCTTGGGGAACGGAGATAGGATGGGTCTTCTTTGGTCATTTCTCTCTTAGCTAGTCTTTTGCTTTGCCTGAATTACACATTGTTCCAAGCTCCGCTAGGGCAGAACGGAATTCGATCTACAAACTCTTTGGCCTATGATGTTGCCTGTAGGTCAAAAGAGGTGTAAGGTCGAGATTCAGACGGATGATATAGACTTGATCAGGCCGACATATCTGCCTCGCATGAAGTAAGGTACATGTCCCTGAGTAAATACTTATAGGGGAATGAGATCGGTGATGAATGACGTCGGCGGGGTCTAGCGCGGAGTGGTTCTGAAACAAAGCGGTGAAAGGAAGGGCCAGCAACTTCGATCCTCTATATAACACAAAAGAACATCAAATCACTCCCTTCTGTCAATGCATGAATCACTTACTTGTCTGGTGAATCTCAAGTTCATGTTGATGTTTGATGATTGCCTTGTCGAGTTGCAATAGCCGTACAGTACCATTATTACACTCCGCGCAAACAAAGCACACGGTGTATACATTGCACAGACCATTCCTCAAAAAGCCCCTCGAAAGGACATCACATCAATCTCACCGGGAGAAGACGGCGACTACAAGCACATGCGAAGCTCTTACGCCAACATCACCATACGAAAGCTTCCATAAACGAGCAATAAGATGTCTGCACCAACGCTGATCAACCTTCCTCCCCCACCTTCCGATCCCGTTACCCCTTCGGACATGGGACCGTAAGTCTGATCCTTACGCTACTTCCTCTCCTCGACACTACCTTGGAGTGGATATGAACACTGACCGAACCATCCCCCCTCAGCGGCACACCAAACTCCGGCACAACCTCCCTCTCAGCCCTGTCCACCACAGCCATCAAAGATGGCCATCAAGGCCACGCCTTCCCACACGGTCACACCCACCACCCATCCTCCTCCTCCAACTCCTCCACAAACACCCTCGATGCCGAACGCGCCGACCGAATCTCCCGCCTCGCGGGTCTCGAACGCGTAGCTACCGTCCGCCAAGGCGGTGGACCATCCCACCTCGCCCCCGGCATAGCTACTAGCCAGCCACCGGGATACTTCGACAACGTGCAACTCCAGCAAAAAGAACGCAGCACCGTCGGTAGCGCCAGTGCCACGGGTAGTGTAGGTGGCCGCACCACTTGGGCGAGCGGTAGCGATGTGTACGACGCGGATAAGATGAGCGAGGACCTGGACGATGGTGTCTCGAGCAGTGCCGGTCTCAGCGATGAAGGGAATGCGAGTCTTGTCGGCTTCGGTGAAGGCGCTAGTAGTACTATCAGCGGACCTGTTTCTAGCGTTGGTGGGCGCGCGCCTGGAGGAGGAAGACAGAGCGGTTTGGCAAGCCCGACGGTCGCCAAGGGGAATACTGCGCAAGGATATATGCAACAGCAAGGTAGTGGTCGTGTGGGTAGTGCCAGCCCGATGCAAGGCGTCCAGTCCTCCACGACATCGACCATGACTAGCACTGCGGCAGAGCAGCAGAGGAGAGAGGCGAAGATGATCGATGGCATGACCTACGATCCAAACATTGTGGATACGACCGCTACTACGAGAAGGAGAGTGCATGAACGGAATATGGGTATGACGGGCCAGGAGACGGCGGAGAGGATCGTGCGCGAGAGATTGGAACAAGGCGAGGCTGGTAGTGGGAGGAGGGTGCTTGGATCTCCGGATGAGGGGAACGATGGGGGCAAAGGGTTGGGGAAGTTCTACTTCGAGGAGAGGTAGGCGTTGGAGCAGGCCGGTCACTCTTTTGAGAGGGTTGCAGCTGGCTGCAGCGGATGGATGGATGGATGAATTTATCTTCTTATCCGTGCTGCTATGATATCCCATGCGTCTTCTGATGCTGTCCAATCACGTCTGTACTCTACAAGAAGTTTGAAATGCCGAATGATCTGTGGTTGTATTGACTTTTTTTGCCATCTGCAGTGCTCAGAGATGCTAAAGTGCTGGACATCAAAACGTTGGAATCGCTCTTGCTTGACTGCATGACATTTCGTGTAGGGATATCGCTGCTCTTCATCTTCTCATCTGGGCAGCCGGGCCTTAGCATGTTCTGGAGCTGCGTATGACAGAACCTTCTTGATATCTAGCAGGAAAGGGCGAGGAAAGTTGCAAACGAGCAAGTGAAGTTGCTGGCGGATCTCCTTAAGTGACAGTTACATCCAGGGCTCAAAGGGGTTCAAAGGTAGTATGCTGTCCATAGTTTTCACTGGAAACAATGAGGTGCATTACTTGATCTACTGACAAATCTCATTGCTGCAATTCTTATATCCGTGAGATCTGTTAAACAAGTCATTGTTCTTTCTGCAAGGGTGTTGAAATCCAAGGATTTAGAATTAACAATGTGAATAGTAGTATAGACCTAATGATATATGGTCATACAACACTCATAAACCTAAATGTGATTGTAGCATTAGATTGTGACTGTGAACCATTGATGAAACATATGTTGCAAAGACAAATTTTGATTCTCAATCTGTCATCATAGTCGACTATAAAATGTTCACAGTGAACAGCCGTTTCATCTAGGATAACATCACAATATGGGTCTTACTTCCCTTCATATCATGTTAGCATATTCTCCGACTGTCATTGCTGCACACTAAGGCTGATGACTGGATATTCTGTTGTACTACGCTGAGTGCAGATTGCGCACCAGGAATTCCAATAAAGATTACTAGCAGGATTACAATCATTCCGCGCTGCCCCTTAAAGTATTTTATTTGCATAGAAGAACAAGACCGAACAGAGCAGCAGCATTTGACAAAGGACGAGCTTTGGCCCGGCTTGTGAGGTAAATGACAGGTTGCCACTGCCTGCTTATAACCCATTTTTAGCTTCGATGATTCGCTGTCTGATGTTGAACCAGTCTTTGTTCCGTCCATCCCTATCCTAGTCACTATCCGACCCCGAATATTGCTCCTCACCCTTGGCAACACGGTACATAAACTCATAGAAATCGCTCTCAGCTTCAAGAATCTCAACGTCCACAAGGTCTTCTGGATTGTCGTCTGGTTCGCCTTCGAGCTTGTTGTGCATCGAAAGTTTGTCAAAATGAAGCCGTTCGATCCCCGGGATGTATTTCTGGCACATCACTGCGACAACGGGCCAGGCGTCATCATATATGTCCGCGGCCGCGGATGGTAAAGTCAGTCGCTCAAGGTTGAGCTCCTTCAGTGTGTCCTTGTGAGCGTAGATCAGGTGACGGAGGACGGCTTTCTTTACCGCCCAGTTCGTGAGGGTGAGGCATTTGAGCTTCGGGAAATGACAATTGCCGGTCGTCGGGTGATGCGCTTCGTCGTCATCGTCATCATCGAGGAATAAGTCATCCAGGTACAACTTGTATTTGTCGTTGTTTGGGCAAGAGCGGACATACTCTCGACTGTTTGCAAGTGAAAGTCTTAGTGTTTGGACTTGTTGGAGATTTCGTAACACCAGTCTCCACTGTTCGATATAGTCTTTCAGATACTTCATCTCCACCCCACTGAAGACACGAAGCTCAAGATCGAGATGCACTAGCTGGATATGCAAGTTTGACAGGCAAAGGGAACCGAACTCTAGATTGAGCGGCAGCTCTCGGAGTTTCACGCTGGTAACTTGCGGAGGGGCTCCACTGAGCGCCATGGCTGAACCAGCCCACAGTCCGAACGCCACCGGGAGCTCACTATTATGGTAGAAGTCTTCAATCGCATATCCAGTCTCGTCGAAGAACTGCTGGCTGGCCCTCGCTTGGTGCTGGTAGTAGTACTGAGATAGCACTACTTCGACGTGCTGTAGGTTTTCGAAGATTTGGAGGCTGTCTGTGGTCGCTTGGGCGATCTTTGGAGGCAAGGGTTTTCTGTTTCTCATATCGTCGAGCCACCCCCGAAGAGGGCTGAAAAGGAGATCATAGAAGCGTTGCCGGTTTGCGAGACTCAACGCTTTGACGACTGGCGACTCGGATTCGTCCATGCGGCGAAGCATCCCTTCGAATCTGCTATTCTGTCTCGCAAGGTTGGCCGGAGGCATCGCTATCTGCACGCGACGAACGTGCTTCGCAAGCTCAGGTTTCGCCGAAGCGAAATCACAAAGTTTTCGTATGCTTTTTGCATCCAAAACCATGTTTTCGAACAGCAGAGGAGTGGCAATGTCTCTCAAACGATGGCACGTAAGACGCAGAGCCCGAAGATATCTTTTCCTGATGGGATCGAAGTGATCGATGCCCGGGATGCCACATACGATGCCGAGGAGAAGTTCGGTTGGCAGCGAAATCAGCCAGGCTTTGACAGTGAGCTTCTCAGGTGACGAAGACAGCGACATCTTGTCGCAGCTGGCGTTAACGACTTGGCCTATATGACCATGTCAGCATGCCGATGGAGGTCTGCAGAAACGTAAGAGTCAAAAATCAGCTTACTAATTGCTGCTGGGCTGCTCAAAAGGGTCAAGAAGCTGCACGCAGAAGACCCGGAATCGCTCTCAAGCCATCGATCTTCAACCTACTTGCTGTTAGCTCTAGAATGAACGAGTACAGCTGTATCAGTTGCTGGGAACATATACTAGCTTTCGGTGTGAAGAAACTTGACGAGCGAGTTCATATCTCGAGGGGATTTAGCTCTCTGCAGACACGTTCACTGCGCTAACTGTGTCTTCATTGCTTCAGTGAATGGTGTCGCCAAGGCATGAGTTGTTGACTATTATGATTTTCGATCAATGTGTGAAAAACGAAATTAAGGCTGCCATTATACGACTAATCAGATGCCGAAGATTGAATCACAAAGTATCAGGTTCAGTGTAGGGCTAGACCACTGATCCGAGATGAAGATTAGGAAGCCATGGAGCTTCTCCGTGACTATGTGATGACGACCACCTTCAAGAGGATGTAGGCATAATATTGACCTTACTGAAAGCATCGAATCCGCAGCTCTGCTGCAAGATTTGGTGTAGATAACCCTTCATAACTGAAATCTACGGGCAATGTTAGGTGCCTTAACGTTGTTGTCACTAGCTCCCGCAATTTAGGACCCCGGTGTAAGTCTTGGCGTTGTGGCTGGTGAACTCAACTCTAAACATCACAAATATTCGGTTTCTTTGTGTGCGTGAGTGTGCCGCCCTTCTCCACGACCGACTTCTACACCTTTCACCCGCAGTCCTTCTATTTCCCTTGTATCCTCGTGCTGCGGCGAACCCTCGAGTGCTCGACCTGCCTTAATTTTCTACCCGCCGCTCAGGTATCACTGCATTGAACCACTACACACGGTAGAAATCAAAGCAGGAGAACAAAGCTCAAATCTCCATTATTCTTCGATCGGGAAGCAAGTGGTGCTAGGGAAAGTTTGGAAGTTACCTGTTTCGACAACATCTGTGGCTTTGAGTAGTCATGGCTGTTCCGACACAGTTTGCTTGTAAGTAAGGCCGGCCTGAACAGGTCTCCATTAGAAGCCAAGATGGTTTTCGAGGGTTTTGGTCTGACCAGGATGTCACGATGGCAGACCGAACGCAGAAAGGCATTGGCATCGTGGACGCCGCACCTGTCTACGAGCCTCTGCCGGGGTTTCAGAGGTAAGGAAAGCGGAGCCTTCCTGTAGAGATTGTCCAGGAGTCGCTGTGCAATCCGGCCTGGCTTTGAAGATACTAACATACCGTGGTCCATCAGACCGGAAGGCAATCTTCGCTGCTGCACGTACTCGCCCTGCGGTCGTTACTTTGCGTGGGCATCGCCAGAACAGTAAGTTCGACACTCTCCCTCTGATAATGCTTCCGGCTGAGTGGTTCAATAGGGTGACCGTCATCGATGCCTCCGTGGGACATATCATAACGTCTCTACCAGCGCCAAACGTCTTCGAGCTCGGCTTCTCCCCTCTTGGAACATTCATCATCACCTGGCAACGGCCTTCGAAGGACGACAACGGAGATGCGGTCAAAAATCTCAAGGTTTGGAGAGTCATCGAGGAGGAAGATCCAACTAGCACTGACGAGGGACGCAATGTGGTGGGCAAGTTTGTGCAAAAGTCTCAGACAGGGTGGAATTTGCAGTACACATACGACGAGCAGTACTGCGCTCGCGTGGTCACAAACGAAGTACAGTTCTACCAGAGTGGAGATTTGGGTACGGTGTGGAATAAGCTGCGGGTGGAAGGCGTGTCGGATTTCGCAGTCTCTCCTGGAGATAATCATTCGATATCCGTCTTCATTCCGGAACGCAAGGTACGCCATTCCAGCCCAGGCTGGACAGGCATATCTGATACGTTCTAGGGTCAACCTGCTGCCGTGAAGGTCTTTAATGTACCGAACTTCGATGCTGCCGTTTCTCAGAAGAATTTCTTCAAGGGCGACAAAGTCCAATTGAAGTGGAATGATTCTGGCACGCATCTGATCGTACTGGCTCAGACCGAGGTAGACAAGACCGGCAAAAGCTACTACGGAGAGACCACACTTTATCTACTTAGCGCTAACGGAGGGTTTGACTCGAGGATCGACTTGGGTGAGCAGTCTCGAGGTAGCCCCAATCAGTGGTTGGATATGCTAATATACAATAGCTAAAGAGGGTCCTATCCATGATGTGACTTGGTCACCAAATTCTAAGGAGTTCGGTGTCGTTTATGGCTACATGCCTGCGAAAACCACAATCTTCAATACTCGTGCAGTAGCGACCCATAGCTTTGCTCTTGGACCACGCAACACGATTCTGTTTTCGCCCGATGGGAGATTGGTCCTCGTTGCCGGCTTCGGTAATCTAGCAGGTCAGATGGACATATACGATTTGGAGAAAGACTATCTGAAAGTGTGCACAATCGAAGCAAGCAATGCTAGCGTGTGCGAATGGAGTCCTGATGGCAAATATATTTTGACAGCTACTACAAGTCCGAGACTAAGGGTCGACAACGGTGTGCGAATATGGCATGCCGGTGGAGGGCTGATGTACAACGAGGATCTTCAGGAGTTATACCATGTCTGTTGGCGGCCACAGTCTACAACCATGCATCCTATAGAAAATCCACTTCATCCCATGCCAACACCTCATGCTTCCGCGTTAGCATACCTTGGTACCGTCAAGACGCCGTCGAAACCTGCTGGCGCCTATCGACCTCCAGGAGCTCGAGGAACCGTCACACCCTTAGCCTTCAAGCGTGAAGACGAAGGCGGTGCTGCATATGTCAGCAATGGTAGCATGTCATTAGGGAGCGGCGTGAATGGCTTTGGTAAACCTCGAAGACGAGATGTGCCTGGAGCTGAGACTGTTGGGGAGGATTTACTTCCAGGCGCCGCTCCTGGTGGCGGTATTAGTCTAGCCGGGACCGGCGAGGGCGACGAGAACTTGTCAAAGGCAGCATTAAAGAACAAGAAAAAGCGAGAGGCGAAGAAAGCGAAAGACGCCGCTGACAAGTCCGCTGGACTCTCTGCCGACGTGAATGGGGCAGCAGCTGCTACGACGCCAAACGTAAGCAGAAGTCCTGAACGAAAGGATCGTAGAGGTCATGAACGAAACAGGTCCAAAGGGAACTCGGAACAAACCGATCGACCAAATCAACGAAGGGATGGCAGTCGACATCGGAGAAACCAGAGTTCAGTTCATGCAAACGCGGCATCTACTTCCAGTCCGGATACGACTCTTCGAATATCGAATACCCCGCAATCATCAGCGTCCACAGCAGATCCACCAGATCTAACGGTCACATCACCAGATGTCGGAGCTAGCCCTCAGGACAAGAAGATTCGCGCTTTGTTGAAGAAGCTGCGCGCTATCGATGACCTGAAGATGAGGCGTGCCGGTGGTGAGAAGCTGGAGGGCACCCAGATAAAGAAGATGGACACTGAGGATAGTGTCAGGAAGGAGCTGGAAACGCTTGGATGGAACGAGTGATGGCAAAGGCTAGTCACGAAGCTGGGCAGTCTACGCTCTGGACCCAGGTTATTATATGCATAAGCTGGTGAATAATGATGTTAGATCCTACGTCTTGGATGATGGCGTCCAGCATCTGCATGTTCCTTGGACGCTTCATACTCTGAGCTTCCAATGATTGGGTTAGCGTAGCATCATCATCAGCATCATCAGCAATGCAAGCACAAATGATTAGACCAATAGAAGTTACACAGTCAAGTAGATTAGCCGACTACGTGAAATAATCAATGGCTCAGTATCAAATGCCACCTCGAACTGACATACTGCCATATGTAGTAACCGTGATGGCATACTATCCCAGAGGTGAATCACCAGGCCAAACCCGGAGTGCCCCTTGGGATTCGTAGAAGCAGCCTGGAATTACTCAGACTCACCTCCGCTTATACCAAAAGTCCCGATACGCTTTGCTTGCAAGAAGCAAAAGTCGTTGCGAACCTGCAGTACGGATTTGGTATGGTGATCTGCTTTGAAAAGTTTTGATGTCTCGCATGGAATACAGAGCTTCAAGGATGGGACTCGCCTTGTACTCCACCCTGCCGCGCGAAGAAGAACTCGTTGATAGATTGTGCTTGCAAGAGAATCGACAACAAGGAAATGGTTGCGCGATTGGAATTCTACTTATGTATTGGGTATCTCTAGATTTGTGAAGTCTAGCAGCCATTAAGTTACTAACCCGGCAGCAGCAAAGTTACCGTGAGTTCATGAAGCCAACCTTCTTCCTTGCGATGGCTCCATTGCGATGATTACCAGCGGGTCGACTGCCATTAGCCATGCCTGCTAATATTCGTTCCATTCCGTTGACGTCGAGTTCTCCTCTGACCAATAGCTGCTGGTCCGTAGAAAATGGCTTGTCTAGTTTCCGAAGAACAGCTTCATTTTTCGTAGCTTCTTGTAACGGCGTCGTAACGAATATAAGACGATGCTCTGCGGCTATCACCATATCCCGATGTGACTTCGGGCTCTTCGCTGTTATCGGTAATTGATCGAAAGTTGTCGGTAGTTCACCCCCCAGATTCAGGTCGTCAATCTTGGTAGACCGTTGTTGGTCACCGGGTCCGAACAGATTTCCTTTACCACCAACTTGACCTTCCCAATACGAGAGAAGATTCGGTATGATGAAGATCTTGTTTCCGTGCCACAGAGTCACAGCTTCCGTACCTGTCGTATCCCTGTGGGGTTCTTCGAGCCTCGTGACTGAGATACCCCCTTTGAGATGATATGTTCCGTTCGTTAGCGGTCCGCTGAAGAGGATATCTTCTCTCACTCGCCGAGTGCTTGGAGTCATCGGAGCAAGTTTGGACTTCGTATCTGGCTTGCCACTGGAGCCTTTAACAGCGCTGCTTTTTGTACTGCCAAGCCAACCGCTAAGTGCGAAGGTAGCCAGGGCGCCTCCCATCGCGCTCAATGTGTCGTTTCCTCTCCGCCTCAGACCCTGCTTAGCTCCTGGGCCGGAACCTTCGACATCCCAGATACCCCATTCGCCGTCTGCAAGGAGAGTCATGATTGCCTTCCCACCCAAAACCCACGCTGTATCGACAGTTCGTTTTCGACTTGGTACACCAGTTGGATAATTGTCCCATGGCGGATACAGTGATAACAGCCATGAGCCTTGATGATCATGCTTGGCTTTTGTGAATGGGAAGCAATCGTATATCCTTACTGCACCTGCGGCACATGATACTAGTAGATGAGAATGCCGAGTTGAAGGGTACGTGGAGGTATTGAAGGCGATCGTGGCGGCAGGAGATGGAAGATACTGAGTTTGAGATGGCACGACGTGGTCGGTAGAAAGGGTATGATCAGTATCAGATCCGGAGCCTGTCCTACGTATAGGGATGCGGTACGTCAGCAGCACTCCAGATACCTCTGGCGAGTGAGATGCCAGCAGAATATCCCACTCTGTGCCTCCATCAGAGCGCTCGACTCGCGAGCGGCTCCTCGAGGCTGATCGCCGCCTGCTTCTGGAGCGAGACCGATAGTCATTATCCTCATCCTCATCCATTTCCATATCCTCCTCATCAGTTTTGCCCGAATCTCGGGATGTGTATGTGATTGAGATACCACTTGACACTGTCTGGTGTCCGGTGTTGCCGCTTAGCGTAAGTATGTGCTCGCCGTGTGGTCCCTTTCTATTGCCGGAAACAATCAATTTGTCGGTCAAATCGGGATGGGCTTTGCTGGGAGGCGGCGGGGGCACTAGTGGCAGTGTGATTATACGTACGCTGTGATCAGAGCACGCTGCTGCGATAATGACCTTATGTGAGAGAATCGGCGGTACCGAGGCGGACATCAGCCGGGAAGACTCCGAGGGCAGGTGTGGGAATGAGATGTGAAAGACCTCTGCTCCGAGAGGCAGGTCAAGATGCTGCACGATGGGTAGATACGGCTCGGAAGGATCGTATTCGTTCTCGTCGTCTTCAAAAGTAGGTGTGTTATTGGAGGTGTCTGTAGGCTTCGAAGCAGATTCTTCATCGTCCGAATCGATTATCATGATTGTATCCTTGCTTGCACCATTGACTTTGGGCTTCTCCTTCTCCTTCTCAGGCACTATAGCCGCAGATTTAAAAGACCTACCGCCCCTCCAAAGTATCCGTAGTCCATGCTCGTGGCCGTACACTATGATCGTTGAGCCATTCGATGATTTCACTGGATACACTTTGGCCGTGTGTATGCGATGCGGTAGCTCGTAACTGGGATGTCCAATCAGCTCCAAGAACTCAATCGTCCATTCTCAGGGTCACGAATATTACGTTAATTGAAGCTGATCATCTTTGTGGGAGACATGAGGTATGGCCTTGAACGCCATCTGACAGGTTGTCGTATGCCACCCAGCGAGAAAAAAGAGACGCAGAAGCCAAGCTATTGAGTAGAATGATCTTTACATAGATCTTCCTGTAAAGGAATCTGAGAGGCGCGCAGTCATTGATAGCTGGCTCAAAAATGGCTGAACAATCCAAGCTATGATAATGCTTTCCGAAAGTTCAACGCGAGGCGCGTCAACCGTCAACCTCACCTCTACCATTAGGCAGTCGCAATGAAGGACTGAGATTATCAAGAGCCACCCTATAATTTTGAAGGTTCTTTGTGCACTCAGAGAACGATGCGATTGCTTTCGAGTTCTCTACGATATGTACCATGGCCTCCGTCACCTCCCTAGGGATCCACAAGCCTTGTGCCCTTCCATACCTAGTCGCCGAATCGACCCTTCCTCACGATCCCACAGGTGACCGATACGATTGGCAGAGTATTGATGGCTCTGATGGTCAGGAGAATATCTCGGAAGAACTTCTGACTACTGAGCACTGTGTGGTATGGTCACAAGGTGGCATAGTCCAGCGGGTGTTTCGGTTTGAGATCGAGAATGAAGCAGTGGTTCAGGCGATCCTGACATGGTTTCCGACGGAGGACACCCGCAATGCACCTGGCAGGTCCCAAGGGACATATAGACAACCGACCGGTACGGCGAACACGTTACCAAAGGCCTCGAATGACTGCGGCAAGGCTGTAGGATCATCTTCGTCTTCAGAGAGTCGGTCATATAGGTCTCCATCACAATCAGACGCTGAAAGCGATCTACATCCCGGCCACCAAGAATTTATATCAAGCCTCAAGCGAAAACATCGCGCCAGAGCGTTGGTCGTAGTCCTGAAGACTCAGGCTCACATATACTTCTTGTCTGGCACAAGTCATGTGTTGAATCTCCCGTTCGAGGTAGACTCTGTACTTCCGACACCTCGTGGACTACTGCTGCAGCGCAAAGTACCCGTACAACTTGCTGCTCCAGCCTCCCCAGTAGCTCAATTGGTACCGCCGAACTCGTTCGTGTCACCGCAAACCCAACGATGGACACCGCAGGGCTCGCAATCCGCGCCGCATTCTGTTGGGTTTGGGCTTTCAAGCAGGCCATCCATGCACACTCCGTCCATCCCTGCTGTCGTCTCCGGTCCTCAGCAAGCAGACGCTAATGCCAACCTACCGCGGCTGTTCTCGCTCACAGATACGATGTCCGAGTTGGGTTTAGTCGTTGAAGCTACTACTGCTGGTTCAGCTTTGGAATCTCTGAGCCACGCTGAAGAGATTATCTACGTTTCGAAGCATGACGAATGGTTGTTCAATGATTCTCTATCCAAGTCCTCGCCTTCCTTGATGTTCGCTGTGACGTCAAATGAGCAGACAGGCATGCATACGGTATGGAGCTTATCGTACGTTGAGCCACAGTCCGTCTCGATGAGACCAAGATTATGGACTCCCACCACAAGTGACACTCTGTCACGCCGTCGGAGTTCTTACGGCTTGACGGGCGCAGGCACAGGAGCTACTACACCGATAGGACGAGGTCCGACCAGCACGCGGGAAAGCTTTGGTATGAGGACTCGAAACCACAATGTTTTGGGAAGTTCGAACGTGAACATCTCTATTACATCCACAGCGGAGGACACTAACTTCGACGCTGGTAGCGAACTAGCTGCTCAGCTGGATCCCGAATTTAAGAATCCGAGCGCGCCAGCCAAATCTTCCAGACGAGTCAGCTCTCTTCTTGCACGTGCGGACCTCTCTACAAGCCATGATAAACTAGCGTTTTCGGATCTTGTTACTGGACATCCTAGTACCGCAGGTGGCTATACCAGTAGCAATCGGAAAGGGGAGTCTTTTGGAGGTTATAGTAGCCGCGGTAGCCTTGGCTATCCTGTTGGGCTAAGCCGAAGAAGCTCGGTGCCGGCAAATAGCTTTAATTTGAGCATCGGCAGCTTTCATAACACTCCCGCTGATGATCTATTAGAGGAATTAAACGAGGATAATGATTTTGATGATTTCGAAGGGTTGGGTCATCGCGCGGCCGTCGGCGGATTGCGGAAGGAGGTCGTGTTAACCAGAATAGGGAGCTTTCCTATACAGAGATCTGATGTGGAGAGGCTGACTCGCAATGATAACATGCATCCCAAAACCAAAGTCTTTACCATGGTACCTCCGCAAAGCTCGGTGATAGACGAGGGTAAGGGAGCCATAGTATATATCTGTATCGTCAACAGGAAGGATCGAAAGCTTCTTGTGCTCAAGACTCAGACCAAGCACCGTGCGGAACCTCGATTGTCTCAAAACGCGCACTTACGAAAAGCTACGAATTCCCCGGCAGCGAGTCGAGCGATGATGGCAAGCGTTACTGAGACGCGGCGTGACAATGGTATAATCGATGTTTGTAGGCTCACTCACGGGGATATACATCGAATGTTGGTCCTTCGCGAATCTGATGATGGTCACGGCGAGATAGCACTACAAGCCCCTTGGAGTACCCTAGTAAGGATTGAGTTGCCATCTAAGCTGGCAATCTATCATCCTTTCCATCTCGGGCCCGCAGTATCGCCATCGCGCAGGCGTGAAGGAGGGCTGAAAAGAGTATTGAGCGAGGGACCTCGGGAGTTTACCGGTCTGCAGCACGAAGCTCATAGAGGTCAAGCGGACATAGTCGATGCAGAAGGCACGAGACATAGGATACAAATACAGCTGAGACCGCATGATTCTCAGGTTGCGAAGATCTTGAAAGTTTGCCAATTCGTCTTGCCTGATTCGGAATACGGTGGGGACGGCATCCTAGTCGGCTGGTGGGAGGTGATCAGATGGTTTCAGGGTACGGGTGAAGCAGTGGTCGATCGTGAGTGGACCGCTCTTGTGGTCGTGATTTTCGCAATGGCAGTCGAATTCATCTCCGATAAGCAGGCACAGAGTGCAGCCAAGCAGAGGAAGAGGAAGACTGGGTTGTTAAGATCGAGTAGTGGTGCAATGGTTGACCTAGAGAACTGGGACTCGATGCTGGATTCTGAGGGAGGATCGCGTGGTACTTTACCTTGGTGGTCAAAAGGTGCTGGTTGGGAGTGGATCATGGACCAGGAAGATCAATCACTGGCCTCGGATCAGAAGGCCGGTGGCTCAAGACGCTCAAGACGCTCATCAAGCACAGCGAGCCCGTCCACGACTACGATTACCGGACATAATGGATTCCTTCTCCGGTGTGCTTCGTTGGCTCGGGAATTCTTGAAGTCCCCTGCCGGCCAAGCAGCGTCGGGCGAACAGGGGTACCTTCCTACAGCGGCATCAAAGAGTCCGGAGATTCAGCGTACTGCACTTGCCACAGTGCTCATTGGGTTGCACCTGCTTGAAGAGGAAGCAAAACTCGACAGTGCTTCTCCAGATAAATTCAGCCGTGGCTTTAGTAGACTGACTCCCATGCTGGCTCAGATAGGCTGCTGGCTTGGTTGGGAAAGTTGGAGCTGGAAGGAAAATGCTTACTACAGTGTCGAGGACGTTGAAATGAATAAATGGCTGTTCGAAGACTGTAAGCCCTTTCCAGGCCACCTAAGCGCTTTGATCTCTACTCATGACTTGCAGCGGTGATAACCAGCCTGGTGGTTCCCACAGAGCCGTTTCCGCCACCCTCTTTGCTTTCGTTCGTTGCAGCCTGTCTTTCTCAACACCAACGTCCTACATTCTTGTCCCTTTTAGACATCGTCAACCCAGCACTGGGCTCCAATTGCGAGACACGTCCTGTAACTGCCCACCCTGGTTTTCACATGATGAAAGAGCTAACACCTCGGACCCGGATGATAAGCGAACTGTTCTTGAAAATATTCGACGGGCATAAGTCGATGAATCGGAGAGTGCAAGAAATGATTAGATGCGGAGTGAATGTGCTTTTGCTCGAGTCTCTGCCAGAGGGCCTAGCTGCGCCCTTAAGAGAAGCGGTCATTCGCTGTCAAGGAAACCCACCAATTACTTGGGATATGCAAGCCCTTGAATTGGTGGGAAGAGATGATCTCGGCATGTTGCTATCGACGGCCGCAACTCCAAGTGAATCTTTGAAGTCCCTGACCACGCCATCTCACGAGGCTACCCGAGACGTTCACAACTTAAGCATTTCTACTCTAGAAACCGATACCATTGGCGCTTTTGATGGGTCCGCCGAGGTCGATAGACAATGTGTCACAAGACTGATCTTCCGTGAAGATCGGCGCTTCGTGGAAGCTTCGAAGCTAGTTCATCCTATGAAACCTGCCATCGCTCGATGCGTTCCAGAGCCGGACTGGTCAGAAGCAGACCTTCTCGAGGCACAGAAAGAGCTCGTGCAAACCGTAGCGGTGCGAACATTAGCAGTACCTCCTGGCCGTGGCTTGCTATATTACAGCGCACGGGTACCCTTGATGACAGAGAAATTCCCGATTCATGGGTTTGCGTTGAGCTGCGTCATGAAACCCTCCAACAACACCGTAACCGCGGATAGGAATGCTTTCACAGAAGAAAAGGTCTGTTGGGCCTTCTTCCATGCTGGAGTTTCGGCAGGTCTAAGCATCTCACGGGACGCTAAAGGGATTGATACTTCGTGGATCCAGTTCAATAAGCCCGCAGAGCTCAACAACCGGCACGCTGGATTTCTGCTTGCCCTTGGCTTGAATGGACATCTGAAGTCAATCGCTAAATGGGTTGCATTCAAGTACCTAACCCCAAAGCATACAATGACCTCTATTGGCCTACTACTCGGCCTTTCCGCATCTTACCTGGGGACGATGGACACTCTCGTTACCCGTCTGCTATCGGTACATGTGACACGCATGCTTCCACCAGGTGCGGCCGAGCTTAATCTATCGCCATTGACCCAAACGACAGGAATTATGGGTATTGGCTTGCTTTACTGCGGTACTCAACATCGTCGCATGAGCGAGGTCATGCTGTCCGAGATCGAACACGTTGATCCAGAAGATCCGTCAACGCCCCTCGAAACTTTGCGCGACGAGGGCTACAGGCTGGCTGCAGGGTTCGCACTTGGCTATATAAACCTAGGCAAAGGTAAGGATCTCAAAGGTCTGCACGATATGGCCATTGTCGAAAGGTTGCTGTCCCTCGCGGTAGGCACTAAGAAGGTCAATATTGTCCACATTCTTGACAAAGCCACTGCAGGGGCCACCATCGCAATCGCTCTCATCTTCATGAAATCTCACAATGAAGCACTGGCACGCAAGATCGATGTACCTGATACTATCCACCAGTTTGGCTATGTCAGACCTGACATTTTCCTGCTACGGACACTTTCCCGGCACCTCATCATGTGGAAAGACATCCAGGCCACCTCAATGTGGATACAGAATTCGCTGCCACCTGTTTACCGACGCAGGGCGGACATGACCAGCATACGTATTCTCAACAGTGAAGACATGCCCTTCTTCAATATCGTAGCCGGTATATGCTTCAGTATTGGGCTGCGCTTTGCAGGTTCTGGATCGCTGGAGGTCCGGAACTTGTTGGGCCACTATCTCGATCAATACATGCGTGTATGCAAATTGCCTACCCTGAACTACGACGGCAAGCTCACTCGTACTACGGTAAGGAATTGCCAAGACCTTGTGGCTCTTTCCGCCGCGTGCGTCATGGCTGGCTCCGGAGACATTCATATCTTCCGTCGCCTGCGAGCCTTACACGGTCGTGTCAACGCCGACACACCGTATGGGAGTCATCTCGCTGCTCACATTGCCATCGGCGTTCTGTTTCTTGGGGGCGGCAATTTTACTTTCGGAACCTCCAACATCGCGGTCGCCTCGCTCATCTGTGCTTTTTACCCAATCTTCCCAACATCAGTGCTTGACAATAAGTCTCACCTCCAAGCTTTTCGTCATTTCTGGGTTCTCGCAACAGAGGCACGCTGTCTAGTCGCTCGGGATGTGGACACGCGCCGTCCTGTGTCTATTCCGGTCTCTGTAATGCTACGGGACGGCAGTGAGCGCGTCATGACAGCACCGGGACTGCTGCCCGAGCTTGGCGATATCACTACTGTCAGAACTAACAGTACGGCGTACTGGCAGATCGTTTTGGATTTCGCAAATAACCCATCTCACCTCTCCGCCTTCAAGCGAAACCAAACCATCTACGTACGCAAGCGGGCTGCACATGACGCTCATTCCTCGGTTTTCAGCGCTACATTGCAAGCTCTCAACGATGCCCAATCTTCCCAACTGAGCCGCCAGATCTTCGATTGGGTCTTTAACTTGACTGTCTTCGCCAGTCTTGACAAGGCAGAGCAGGCTCTTGTGATTCCACCGGACGCTGGAGGTGCTTTCCACGCGGGTACAAAGGGGACCATGGTGGATGACAGACTGGTGCTCGAGAGAGCAAGTCTGGGGACCGGAAATCGAGACAGATTGTGGAACTTGAAACTCTTATTTGATTGGGCGGAAGGTGTACGTCAACAAGATGGAAGGCTAAGGTGGTTAGGGAAAGAAGTCGTCGAGGGCTTAAGAGCTGCGGTCTGGATGGCTAGTAGGGACGAGGCATGACCCGCATTCATTCTTGCATTCTGCTTTGAGCGTTGCATTGCACGGTGTAAGGTAATGGAATCCGTGATGAGGTGTGCACGCATAACATGCCCTTTGATTCTAGACTTGGTCTATGTAGCTTTCATCTGTCTCAGGAAAATCGAAGCTGACGTCTTATTTCGCCATTGGAAAAGGCTAATGACCTAACGTAGACCGATCACAATTATTGTGTGAGGCATACAAAGTAAATCTCAACATACTTCCCGCTTTGGCCCAAGGACACATGGGCTGATAGCATTGCCTTCAACGATCATCCCTGATTACACCTAGCATGTTATTAGGTGATTGTCATTGATATCAGCCAAGGGTATGCTGCACTTACCGTACGCGGGGCATCTGTTAACCTACCCATAAGCTACGAAGGTTTGCGTTCTCCTCTATGCGTAGACGTAATGCTTACTTCCTGCGCGGTATCCAACTCCACATCGTGTTGCACCGTTTGTAGGGAGATTTGTGCGTGCTCCACACACCAGCCTATTCGGAGCAATACCGTCAATGACCTGGACGGAGATCGACGACTCCGAATTCTAAACCTTGCGCCTCGAAAACATGACCCGGCCTAAGGGCGTCGGTATATATATTGCTTTCCGCATGAGGATGGAATAGCCCTGTTTGATGGCAGTTGAGAACCGATTTCATCCCAGGAGGGTCTGTTAGACGGAATACGCCCCACCTATCACAGGATGTTAGCCATGCCAAAACACTTCGTCTTTTCTTGAAGTTACCTACTCCCCTTTACTCGGCGCGCAGACGATTGCAACACTTTCTGGCATCATAACCTGGTATCCACAATGGGTATGTAGATCTCTACTACTCATGAAGCAGGTTTGCGTCGGATGGGTATGAATCCAACCGAGTACCATCAGATCTTCGGCGTCGCAGTAATCGAAGAGGTCAGACTCGTTGATAGTATCGCAAGTGTCAGACGTGCTCTCCTGATCTGGGATGACGAGTTTCGAGATAAAAAGTGCGTTAGAGATGAGTGTTCCGCAGAGAATCCCGCATGTCTCAAGGTTGGCGCGGGTATTCGCTGAAGCAATGGAGAGGAACTGTGCACGCAGGTCTGGGGGAAGGAAGATAGTTCGAAGAGGTTGACCATTCTCAAGATACGCTGACGGCTTGAAAGTAAATGTTGACGGCTGCAGTTCAGCTTGCACTGGCCTAGCTGCTGTGGATTCTGCATCAGCATTTTGGGGAGCCGACCCTGTTCTCGCCGATTTTGCTGGTAGTTCCGGAACTCCTTGGTTATAGAGTGGTGAACCATTCTGGTAGTGCAGTTGCTCCTTTCGAGGTACTTCCGGGGCCTTTAGTGGCTTCAAGATCCCCTTAGCGGGCCGTTGTTTACTGGCACTGAGCGATATCGTTGGCGGTGTCCACATCTCGTATGCGCTCTTCTCTGGTACTGTCGGATAATTGAAGGTGTCATCATGCCTAGAAACAGGTGTCTTTCCATCCCCGAGAGTAGTGGCTTTCTTGTCATCTATCTGTAACCTAATATCCTGCATCTGTCGATTGAGGTCATCATCCAGGATACTTTGACTATCTCTCGCAAGCGCTTTCTCCCAATCGGCCCACATCCCGGCTACTCTCCTCTCTTGCTCCTTGTCTTCAGATGAACCAGCTTGCCGTGGTGATCTTCGACTTGTTGCACGCCTTTGTATCTCCTTGTGTGCGAGCTTGACTGCCAAGTCTCGGTTCTCACCCGCAGCGAGCTCTCTTGTTGTGCCATTTATCGCAGGATCAGAGGCACTGTGATGTTGAAACCCAGCTTCCCCAATGTCTCGTGAGGGTTCGATTCCTCCATGCCCCAGAGCAACTGCTCGTGCATTTCGATCACTTATGGGCTGCACATATCTCTCGTAGCGCTTATTGATCCTCGGCTTAAGGACTTCAAGCTTCGCTAAGCTCTTATTTACTTCCTTCTCTGCCTCCAGCAAAGCCCAGTGATGTTCAGGTTGTTGTGCATCCGGGTGGGTTGAGAGATGTCCAAGGACTAATTGCGCATGTCGAAAGAGCAGAAGGTAGGCTTGTTGGTCGTTGCCTTCGCGTTCGTAGATGCTTGCCTAAATCAGCCAAATCAGCTAGTTCGTGGCTGAGGAAGTGTTGCTGCCAGCTACCTACCTCCTTCACCAGGGTTCTCGCGGTTCGAAGCCAGTACTTGAGAGGGACGAAGGGATTGTAGTCAAAATGGGCCGCCTTGACAACTTGCTCCACGTTCATAGGCATCGGCTTATTACGATGGTCTGTATATGTCTCCATGGCGGCTCCCCTTGTTCGACCAGTTTGACGTTTCGCTGGCCCAGCCTCGGTTTACTGTACTTTCTGTTGGCCGACGACATCACCCAAGGCATGGGTTTCGATGCTAAAAACGCTCAGCCAAGTATATTTACCCTTGCAATAGTCTAAGGTGCATGGTTTTCCAAAATCAAGGACAGTGAGAGAAGACTTACGGACAGGTTGATGTCACGCTCTTGCTGGACATCGTCAATTCAGTTACGCGTCAAGGAGGCACGCACTCATCACATGCAAGGTACCCGCTGAAGCTCATCTGTAAGCACGGACCATATGTCCACCGACACTAATTATTTCTTGGGATCTACGTCTACATGTAGTTGCATCACTTACTCACGCTTACTTCGCTGGCTACTTCTTTCAGGTCAAAGTTACCACTTATCAGGTTCTGGGTCATTCATGCATTTTGCATCCCCGATACCTCATTAGTGGCAAAGAGCTTCTCATGGATTTGGAACGAACATGGTGGCTCAGTCCAAACCGTCTAAGCTTGTCAGTTCAAGCAGGCATGCTCTAGAAGCCGCGTTGCAGGCTCGAAAGCCCATATCGAAGCTTCTAGGCTCTACTAGAATCAACATTGTGAGCCCCAAGCTTTGTGGTGTGTGCTCTGCTCGATGATGTGTCCATACTGTTACACTCGTCTTGAATATCATCGTCGTCCGCTTTGGCCAGATCCAGAACTGACCGTCAGTCTTCAGATGATGTTCTGCAACGCCTCTCCCCTTCGCTCAAGCGTCATGAGCACTGTGACATTGTCGACATCCATCCTGGAGCGGGTCTCTGGTCCTCTAAACTCCACGACCACATCAAACCACGCAGCCACATTCTGATTGAACCTGACGAAAAGCTCTATCTACCATTCCTCGAGCCATTGTTAGCCAAACCAGACTCTAGATATCGCCTGGCCTCCGCACCCACACCCGGTCCTGGGTGGGAATCCTACGAGCGCGTCTTCTCGGAAGATTTCCTCCCCAACCAGACAAGGCAGGCGCCTACCGGTTCAGCTGTCTCTAACGATGCTTTACTGTTGGTCGCGAACATGGCATATCACCCGCGAAAGATGAACCACGGCTTCGGCACTTCTGCGCAGTGGCTGATACATCGATTCTTTGCCACCATGAAGGATCGTTCGTTCTTCCATGCGTACGGCCTCGTAAGGATGTTGATATGGGTCGCTGACGATGAGAAATCCCCTGTTCTACCAAGAACAATCGGAAGCAGAATGAAGTTTACAGTACAGACCGAAATGTGCTCTTCAACCGAAGAAATTGCTGGGGCGGATGGCGCTGCCGGGTTTCAACGAAGACAGTTGGCTGTGGACTTGGAGAGTGCGCGGAGAGTCGCAAAGTCCATGAACGCCCGCGACATAGAGACCCCGGATGATAGGAAAGGAGTACTCCATCAAAGAGTTACTGGGGCATCCGGAGCGCAAAACCTCACCAGCCTGCCCGAGAACACTCCGTCAGACATTGTAGAATCCTATGGATCGCGGAAATGGCACGATGAGCTACAAGCACTCGAGAAGGCTTTCAGGGAAGGAGGTTTCAAAGAGTTTGTCCATGACCCTTTACCACGGGTGCGTAAGGAAAACACAACAACAACAGCTGTCAAGGTTACTACAGTCAAGAAGGGCCAAACAAAACCGCAAAAAACTCCTGAATGGGAGCGGATGCACAGGCTGCAATTAACTTTGAGGCACCAGCAAAAGGAACATGCGATAATAGAGAATCTTTCAATCGAGCAGGCAGATATCGAGACCTACGAGACGCGCCTCGAGGATCCCCGACTGAGCGAAGATGAGCGGGTTACCAGGCGAGAAGAGCTCAATAAGATGATTCAACAAACACAAGCTAGGTTGGAGAGCGCAAAAAAGGGCGTTGCTGTCAAAGTCGCGTTTTATTCCGACGACCGAAGAGCTTTTCAAGAGGATCCCCCGATATTGATGTGGGATCGCCGGACAGCGGAACCTTTGGTGGTACGCGGCGATGAGTTCTTCCCACAACACAGGATGGCCCTTTTAGATATACAACCCAAGCCGGCGCATATGAACAAATACTTTGATTTGATAGTCACTTCACTGTTCCAGCATCCCACACAGTCCGTTCAGCAAGGGCTTGATTCATTGGCCCCAGGCGCAGCAGATGCACTTATTCCAGAGGTTCCAGCTTTGCGATCAAGAGTAAACCCGGGAAGTCTGCGGATTCGCATGCTTACCACTGAAATGCTACAAGGTCTAGCGGACGCATGGGAAAGATGGCCCTTCCGACCGAGTCTGGCGGAACTCATGAGTTTAGCCAGTATTCATATCGAAGATGTATTAACAGATGAATAAGAAATAAATAAATAGAACCTGTTAAACAGTGTAGACTATACAGTAAAATATATGACTTTGAATCAGGGTTAAATTCTACAGATCATTTTCATTTCTGACTTAGGAAACTTGGTTCAGAATATAAGAACCAGGGAAAGTGTCCCTGGCTTGCTCGTATTCAATACCTAACTATGCTAATTACTAAAATCAATAAAACTCGTCCTCAGTTTCGTCGTCGTCGCTTTCATCGTTTGGGTCGATCTCCAGTTTATCCGCCACTTCAGCGGCAATTGCCTCTTCATCAGTAGATGGCTTGTGACCGGCTCCCCAACAGACACCCTCCTCAAACTCCTTGTCATTCAAGTCATAGTCTCCAATTGCTTGCGCCAAGTGGCGCAGCATGCTTCGTCGTAAATAAGGGCCAGGGGTTGCCCAGATCGGGCCGTCCGGGAATTTTGCCTTGAGGTCTTTCCAGCCTGTTTTCTCCCATTTGATGGCCCTCAGGATGCTGGTGACATAGTGCCAGTACAAGTAACGGAGGCCCGGTCGTGCGGTCCCTCTGAATTCTAATTCTGTCCCGTCAAGCTCAGAGTAATGTGGACCCCATTCACCAACTCCATGGTGACTGTAGGCCGTGTTGATCAGAACAAACCGGAGCCTCTGCGGTTCATTTGGTGCGGTTGGGATGGGCACAATGACGAAATCGCCCTCATCGAATTGCTTCTCTAGTGCCTTGGCCATCACTACACCGTTTCGGAAGTCCCATATGTGATGAGAGCCTTCGGCTATATCTCCCTCCTCGCCTAACATCCACGCTACATTCTCGTAGCCCATGAAGTGCGGTACGATGTGTGCCGCACATCGATACTTGGCACTATAAAATCGTTTCAGAATAGGACACCATATATGTCTGTCTTTTGGGTCCTGGCCTGGCTCAAGAGGCTGAGTGGCATTGTACCAGCTTCGTAAATGCCGTTTCCACTCGTCGTGGGTGTGCCTATCTCTTCGCTCGGTGGCTGGGGGTGCCGACTTGGAGGCAAAGCTTGTTGTAATTGCCGTTTTATAGGCCTCGAGTATCTTCGGGTTCTCCTTATTCATTCTTTCCAGGATGTTGTTTCGATCCTGCTGTAGTGTTGTGCGCTCTTTGTTCAATCTGGTCCTTTTTCTCCAGATTCCTTTTCCTTGCACTTTGAAGTCTTCTCCACTCATGTTTCCAGCCTCCCAAACCTCTTTTAAGCCGCGGAACATGGCTGTGTATAGTTCGTAGTCATTTCGAGCAAGCTCAATTTGTGTATCGATGAACTCGGTACTAGCTGTGGCAGACTGCAGGGATAGGGTCGAAGCTTTCCGTTTTAATTCATTTGAGCTCCTGGTGAGATGAACTATCCTTTGCCGATGGGTCGCAGCCATTAGGGAGGAGGTTCCCTCCGGGATCTTGAAAGTGTATCCTTCATTATTCGCCATCATGGAACGGATTTGAACGAGTTGTCAGCGCAATCTTGTGAAGAAGTGACCAAAGGCTTCAGCAAATTCTTCGTTGAAAAAAGTGAAGTTATATTATGAGCACATTTTCAACAGGTCTGAAATCACGTCCTTGACTAAGTTAGGAAAGAATTGTTGAAAATCGGTGCTAGAGTCTCACGTGACTCACTACTATGTTAGTAGTAGTTTTTTTTGAGTTCTTACACATTAAAATAACGACAACAACATTATTATTTAACAGATCATAAGTCTGAATAGTGATCTTTATTTGATCTATTATTGCACTCAGCCTCATTCTGGGAGTTGCGTACCGCTCGGCATGAGTGGCGCTTTGAGATGATCAAATTTTTGGCAGGATATGAGGACCCGAAGAAGGACGGCGCTGCGGTCAGGCCTGCCTTCGTGGACAATTACTCCCGGTTACCCAGCTGCATAATGTCGCTCTCTCATCTTCCTAGCTGGATTTTACTGATCATCGTGAGCCGCATCTGACAGGTCTGCGCTTGCGCGATGGTACAGCGCTTCGTTGCACCACTCCGTTGCACTGAGCCTACGCTGATCTGCCGGTCTTCCGGAGTGGCGACTGGAGCGCGAGGTGCGGGTTGCGGCCCGGTGTTGTTCAACTCCAAATTGTGACCCTGGCGTCTGAGCCCTGCGCGTCAGCGAGCGTACGGAAGTCCTAAAATGTGGTGCAGATTGACACTTTTGCAGCTCATTCGCAGGAACCAGGACGGAAAGGGAGTTCATTAGCTTCATCCTCATGGAAAGGTAAACGCAACCCAAATTTTTACCGTATACAAAACGCAGCCTCAACCCCACATTATTCATCCGGTGCAGGCTCAATAGATGGTGCCCTACTTCGTGCAGGGTAAGTACAGAGCGGCGGTGAAGTTGGGCTCGGGCCCGATGCCGTGGCATCCAATGGAGATATGGACGTTTCGCATGGCGTATATCGTCACTTTGAATACAATGTTGGAGTTCACGGAGAAGTTAACGTATTAGCCAGTTATTCGAGCCAGCCATCTAAGCGAGCCACCTAGTCACACTACCCATCCACCTCGCTGTCGGCCCCGCTGTCGACTAATCCTATTGTCTAGAACAACTAATTACATGAAGACTGAGTAGTCCATAGCCAATTCCTTGTAGGCTAACTTCGCAAACCCAACCTTACCCCTCAATGCATGATATCTTTCTGCTTTCTTAGCCCATTCCTTCTTCTTATCCTTCTTCTTCTGAACTATAGCTCTTTCTTCATCAACAGTGAGAACTTGAGCCTCTCTGACAGTCTTTCTTGACTGCTTGTTTCACTGTTGCTGCTGCTTGTCAAGAAGTTTCTGATTAGTTCACTGCAGAACTGTTCTATTCATCACAGCTGTCAGAACTGTGTTCTTGAGATTTAAGACATGTGCATGCAACAATGATGTCATACCTTTTAGAATTACACTGACAACCTCATTGATTCAAGTGACTGTATGAGGTGTGACTGAAACATTGATCTAAACTTCATTCTTGTTGATAAAGGTGGCATAGAAAGAAGTCTTTGAATGAGAAAGTTTTGAGATAACAGTATCAAGGTTGTAAGAAATAAGGTCAGTGAATCATCATGCACTAAGGATGTTTTATCTGAAAAAGCCTTCTGATCTAGCTTTCTGATAATAGAATAAAAAGTTCAGCTTAATGACAGTCACAGTCTTATAATGTAAGTGTGTATAAACATGTTTCTTGTAAACCTTGCTCAGAGGTTCAAAGATTTCAACATTTAACAGTTGTAATAAGTGAATTGCATAAGAAGAAAGACACAGAGCAATAATGTTGTAACTCTGACAGTACTCAATAAAGCTGATTGAGATGTGACTTTCATGATCATTTAGTAAAAGAAGTCAATGTAGTTCTTAAAGTTAAGATAAAGTATGTTGATTGAAGACTTTCAATCATTGACACTTTATAACATTTGTTGTTCATTCATTGTCACTAACCTGCAGAATAGTCTGTTCATTCTTAATAGAATTCAGTCAGGCCTTCTGTATCTGTTTATTTTGAAAGATGATGTAAAGTGAAAGAACATTGTCAGTGAATCTTATACACTCAATCACAGACACTCAGTCTCAATTATCAGTTTAAACACTGAAAGCTTAAGCTTCTGAGCATTGTACTAAAACTCTAGAGCTGTCAGTGATGCTCATAGAAAATTCTTTTTTATTCATGTTGTATATATTGCTGTCAGCAACCTCATACTGAATCTGTGTTGAGTTGTATAAAGAGAATCATTTCTTAATGAATTTCAGGTTTTTGACA